>Ga0209656_10001609_pt1 | contig 14783 bp, 16 predicted proteins | sample BogFormECP12_OM2_FD_188239 | JGI IMG/M metagenome (GOLD analysis project Ga0209656, IMG submission 188239) | Bog forest soil microbial communities from Calvert Island, British Columbia, Canada - ECP12_OM2 (SPAdes) (version 2) | ecosystem: Environmental > Aquatic > Freshwater > Wetlands > Bog ... | reverse complement strand
CCCAGAGCGCTTTAGAGCCCATAGGTGTCAGACGCAAAGTTATTTGCGAATCGGTCAGCGCTATTTGCGAATGACGCAGAATCCGCTATGATTGCATGTAGTCTGCTGTAGGATCGACGGGGCTGCACCCCGGGACAACTGCGTATTGCAACTCCGATGGCCGCTTCGCTCAAATTGCTTCCTGGCAGTACTGCTCGATGGCGTGGCCGACGCTACTTGATTGTCGATTACGAGAGCTTAGACGCAATGCTTTTGGCGGGATTAGAAAGAAACATCGAAGCGCATACTGTTAACATCCATGCTTGTCGATCGATTTCCGCCTTTTTCCGTTTCGTTGATTTTGAGGCATTTACGATTCACCCGAGTCCGCCACTTTCCACTTTGTTGATTATGAAATCGAAGCCACAGCCCAAGTCGGATATTCGTAAGGTGCTGAAGTTAAGTAGCTTGATGCGACTTTGGTCGCGCGAAAATATTGGAACTGCTAACGTTTCTGGTTTCTGCTAACGCATCCGCCAAGGTCCAGCGTCTTACTCTCGTTCGCCTAAGTGACTCGCGCTCGGCGTCGTCGTGCAGGACGAGCATGCAGAGCCGTGCGCCGGCGGCGGCCCTCAAGATTTACGCCGCCGTGTTTTGGTGGTTGCATCACCACCAGTGATTTTGTCAACGGTTCGAACCGTTCACGTTTCCGAACGGGCGGTCGCGCGCGATCCGCAGCTCGGCCTACGGGCAGCGGCATACACCCGGAGGGGTGGTGTGAGCTTTTATGCGAGGTGTGCGCGCATCTTGCCAATGCCGCGCGGAAGCGCTTGAGCTCCTAGCCGGCCACGTTAGCTGGAATGAGATCGCGAAACTCCGAATATCCGCGGGCGCCGAGGTAGTGGACAAGATTGATCGCTCGCATGCGCGCGGTTTGGTCGGCTGAATGGATCGCTCCACCAAGTAAGTTTCGGGCGTGCTCGCGCCAACTTAGAACCGCCCACCCGTCTTTATCTCCCTCGACAATCAATGCCAGACACTCGACCGCTTTTGCGGTCATCAGTGCTGAAAGTTCCGCCAGCCGCTCGACCACCAAATGATCCGGTTCAATCGAGCCGGCAATCCTTAAAACCTCTAAGACCTGGTCAATGCTCCAGCCGTCAGGAAATTTTTTGGAAGCAAACCACCAACCAAAAGCTGTGAGCTCTTCCTTTTGTGGAAACGAGGGGCCGGCTGCGCGCACGACCTCAAGGCGCGCGGCCCAGAGTTTCTGAAGTCTTTGAAGAATTTCAGCGGGAATGGCGCCCTGTGTGTTGCGAAGACTCGTGCCGACGAAGTCAAGGGCCCAATAACAAAGCTTTGGGTCCGCTTTAGCGTAGAAGTGGGCAAGCAACCCATCTGGATCATCTTCAGCCAGATTGCCTCGCCAATACTCGGTCATGAGATGCTGCGCGAGGCGTAGATCGGGAGCCCTGCGATTTGCCCCGTTATCAATGGGAATTTCGATTCGCTCGATCGCCTGATGGTATTGTTCTTTGAGCAGCTCAAAAACATCATCGTATGGTGCGCAGTAAACAATATAGGTCTTCCACGCAGCGTCACGAAGGTCTTTAGAGGCTTCGTAGTCTGGAAAAATTCTTGGTGTGCTCGCCCTTGCCCAGTTCGGATCGAGGAAGACCAGTGACGGGAACCACTGGCCGTAAACGCTTCGAATCGCGAAAGACGGTTCGGCGTTCGTGTCAAGATGCTTGTCTAAGACCGTTCGAACCTCAGGCATTTGATCGAAGCCCTGTGCTGCACGGCTCTTGTCCTCAAATTTTTTTTCTGTGTGGCGTCGAACCCAGAGCGCGTAGCCGATTACTGCATGTATTGCCTCTCCGCGGGTCGTATTGATTGAATACTCCGCGGGCTCGTAATTTGGACCGTGTTGGGATTCGTCCTCCGGCGTAGGGTCGGGATCATCGCTCAGAACTTCGAGTATGCGCCAAGCTTGCGGGCGAGCCTCGAATGGCATTCCTTCAGAACCGAAACCTTGAATTAGAAGATTGGCGATGGCCTTGCGCGTCCAACCCCAGTCCGGGTCCTGATCCGTTATTCGACCTTCTCGTCCCGGGATTGTTCGAGGTTGGTCCACAACCCAGTGACATAGTGTTAGGACCTTATTCCAATTGATCGAACGTTTCTGTTTTACGGGTTCCCACAGAGCCTGGAGCAGCGCTCGTACGTAGGTGGGATCAAGACCCTCGAATCGATCCGCTTCACCAGAGAAACGCTCGGGTTCGGAGGCTACGAGGGTTCCAACTGCGTGTCCAAGCCCAGCGATTGTGTCGCCGAAGGGGTTTCCGGAGGGCACCCAGTATCTGAAATAACCTACCAATTCGTCGATGGTCATCGTGCGAAGATCCTCCGCGGTCTTTGGACTAGACGAGCTGCCCCACGTTGCACTGACTGCGTCTTCTCGGTCCCTGGCTGGCCCTATCTCGTTGACTAACTCCGCGTATCTCTGCTTCCAATCTTCTGGAAGATCCGCACTGATTGGGGCCAGCCTGTCCCGTTGCCATGCTTTGAAGTAGGCAGCCGCTTCTTGGTCGGTTACGGGGCTGCCGCGAAACCTCTCCCACCCGGCCCTGAAGGCCTCGATGTCTGGCCCTTTTTGGATCCGGTCCAGAATCTTTGCCTGGTCTTCCGGTCCGAGCTGAACGAAGTGTTCTTTGGCCAAGAGATTGTATTCACGGTGAAAGTCCGACCTATCGAAGCGCTCTGGCTCCCTGAGCCGTTCGGCCACCAGGTCTGGTGCGGCACGCGCAAAGAGCCGCAGAACATGGAGCGCGATCCGATGAAAGACGCGCCATTTTCTATTCTCAAGGTTTCGAATGATCTCCGGAACACTCGCCGGATTTTGTTGGGCCGCCTGCTCCGCGGCACCGCGGACCGCGGAAACCAACATTCCGCGCACGTCGTCGTCGACCGTATGCCGAGGATGGTCGATAGTAGGCCGCCAAATGTAGGAGTAGTCGTCGGGCCCTTGTCCCTCATCCGCTCGCTGAGATAGGCGCACGGCATCGTCCAAAAGGTCGCAGAGGAGCTTTAGAGCAGGCGCTTCTGCCGCAGCCACGAGATTGGGAATGTCCCTATTCAGAATTTTTCCGTAGTCCCACAAGTCAAAAAGGGGCTGCGGTTCCGGAAACAGAAACCTGTTCTCCTCGGTAACCTTTTCACTCTTTCGGGGGTCCGCCCGAATTGTTAGGATTGCCTTGGCAAGTTCCAGGGCGGGGCCAACTTCGCCACCCGATGCAAGATGACCAACAAGCGCGCCTAGTTTTTCTGGAAAAAACAACTGGAAACGCAACCGGAGCCAATTGATGGCTTTCGACACAAATATGGCTGCAAGTTTAGCTGGCAATGCCAGTGCAGCATCGGCGAAGTCATCGTGAACGCGGATGTTCTCGGTATCTGGTATTGACGTGAGGATGTCCACAACGGTTTCCGGCGCAAGCTTCGCCATGCGTGCGAGGTAGCGTGATTCAGGCCACGCGGGGAAGCCCACGTTCCGGCCGGACTCATCTGGAACAGGAGGTGGCGGAGAGCTAAAAAAACCCTTTTCCTTGAGTGGAACTAGCCACTCCGGGTTCTCCAACCGATCAAAGAAATGCCGGTGCTGTTCGCCATGGGTTAACAGAACGACCGCCCTGTCGATCTGGTCAGGAGTTGGCTTCTTCCAGGATTTCATCCAGTTCATCCGTAGTTACGAAAAATGGCCGTGCGATCGCACCCAGCCCGGTCTCGAATAAAACGAAGTTTTTCTGCAGTTCACCGTCGTCTTCTATGACCGCCTCTTTGCGTCTCTTGTCGTGCGTCATTTCGACAAACCATTCTGTTACCTCGAGCCACTGTATGATACCCGGTCTAATCGCATCGCTGAACTTTACATTTTCAGGCTTCTTTCCAGTGAAGAGCTTTTTCGCGCGATCGAAACGTGTCTCCCTTGGTTTGTCATGATAAGCAATTAGCTTACTAATGGAACTGGCCAACGTAAGCGGAAGCTTGAACTCTGTTGGTTGTGATCCCTCAGAATTTGGGATTGGCTCAAGACAGCGGTCCAAAAGTCCCGCCCAGCCTCGCCGCGTCACGCGTTGCCGCCCATCGCCCTGCCGAGCCGTGCCTTTTACCATGCCAATAATAGCGTCGAACGGCAAGTTCACAAAGTTCGGAACCACTGAAACTCGAAAAACGCCCTCCTCCTCGCTATAGGCCGATTCCCGGGTTCTGTTTGTGCACAAACCGAGTTCACAAAGAAGCCCAGAAATCCAAACATCCTTAAAAAACGCGATCGCAGCGCGACGCGTTCGGTTTCCGATTTCTAATAGATTCCTTAGAGGGGGGAGGGGTGGCAAGCAACGTCTCTGGAGCTCCGACGGTCGCGGTCTCGTGCAATGCCCGTGACGCCGGGCGCCACGCTGACCAAAGCAATCCACGGTCGGTCACCGACCGTGCAATGACGCCCATGGGCAACAAACTCTCGGCTCGCCAGAGATAAGGAGGCCGCTTTCAGAACCGGTAGAGCCAGAGGGGACCAGCTAGGATTGTCCACGTCACCAATCAAAACGCGCGCCAGGCCTATGCACGGCGTTTTTGGGGATGCTTTGAGGGATTGGTCGCCCGCGGCCTTCGGTTGTCGAGAAACCGCGCCGCCATCACCTAAAGAATTCGATGGTTACTTCGCTTCCAGGGGAAGCGTTTGGAATGCGCGTCGAGCTAGTGATTTCGATAATATTATCTCCATGGCCGCCTTCCCCGGTCCAAAGCTGGTAAGGTCGGATTCTGTATCCCTATATTGATCCGTTAATACGGCACACCTCAAATAGCAGGTCTTGTTTAGACTCGCCTATTCTTGAGCCCTTAATTCTAAAATGCTCCCTAATTGGTACGGCTTCTCTACCCGAATATTCAAAGTGCCAGTAACTAATGTCTCGCCAGTCGCTTCCTCGAACACGAGAGGATAGTCGGTCATTCGTCGGGTAAAATCCCGTGCGCCCGGGGCAGTAACATTTCCGGTGACTTTGAGCATTCGTTGGGGCTCCAACGACTTTTTACTCGAAGTTTGCCCTCTCGCCCCGCAGTTTGCCATAGGCCTCGAAGATATCGCCAGCATCAAGCGCTACGCACGGCGGGGCCCCGCTTTTAGGGGATGGATGCCGGGCATCACCGTCCAGGTGGCCCTGCATTTGGAGCATTCGTGACGAACGGCGGCACCGTCGGTTGGCTGACCGAACTCTGATCGGCGCATGCGGCCAGGCTCAGCATCACAACGGCTAAGGGGATTAATCTTTTCATATCACTAGCTTTTAACTTTTAGGGTTTTCTTCCAAGGAAATAGTGGGCGAGACAAGGCGGCGATCAGGCGAGTCCTGAACGCCTGCCAATCTGCGATGTTTGCTCTAGCGGACAAGCTCATATTTGAGGATCCCCTCGGGCAAAGTGTCACAAATTCCTCGCAGAAGCACTTCATCCGCGATGTAACGAGGTAGCTCTTCCAACATTGATCCTCTCAATCTGGAAAAGTGAATGTGTTCAGTTTTGAGATTTCTTCCATTCGGGTCTTTACTCCATGCTGCTAATGCCGGCTTGGCCGGACACCTCGGCCAGCCAGAAGGTTAGCGGCATCATGAAGGTGGAGAATACCGTTCCTATGGTGGCGGCTGCGACTAACATTGGCACCTGGCTGCCTTGTCAATTCTGGAAATAAAGTATTCCAAAACCCGACGCTCAGTTCGCATCACGTTCCGCATTTAACACCATCGTTACCGCGCATATATCTTTCCCATCGGCCTTGAGTGAGGTCGCCCGGTGATTGCAAAAATCCTCGTAGAACTCGAGGACTTTCGGACCTGCGATAACCAGGGTGCCCAGCGTCCAGGTAATGAGCAGTCTCTCGTGCCTGGCGTTATAGTGGATCGCCGTCAGATAATGGAATAGGAATCCCCAGCTGTCCCCGTCATCGGTCCAAAACCTGACTACTTCAACCTCTTCGGATTCCCATGCGTTTGACCGCCGCGGCTTGCTGTACAGCTCCCTAAGCGCCGGCGTCGGCCGCTGTCGATCGTTACCGTTCAATTTTGATCTCCACATCTTGCCCGCGAGATTTCCCGTATGGCTGATAATACCGATCCTGATCGGCCTGCGCTGCTGAGCGCTCTCTGCGCTGGATCTCGGCCACAATGATTTTTTCTCTGCCCTGCTCGGCTTTCTTCACGTCGTTGTGCCAGACCATTCTTTGCCATCTACATTGACGTGGTAACTCCCGTATTTCAGGATGATTTCGCAGTATCTCATCCAATTCCCCAGTTTCCGTAATGATCGCGGTGGAATCCACCAGATTGCTCTATCCATTCCATAACCTCCTCTAGGCTGGCATCGTCATCGATTTCTTCCTGGATACGACCATAGAGCAGCATGATTTGCTTCCGCGACAAGACAAGCGTCTTCACCTCTTTTCCCAACGTGACCGGCACAACAACCGGATCGGTAGCATATACCTCGATCTCGATTGCCATTTTTTTACTCTCCCACTCCAAATACGTAAATAATCTTCCGCCGGGGGTATCACACATCATCATGCACAGCCCGTTGCGCATCACATTTCCTACTGTAAATCCCAGGCCTTTGTTAACGCCGTTGTTCAGTAATATTTGCATGAACCTTTGCTTTTAATCTATTACCTCTCCATTCCCATTTCTCTGTTTGCGGTCTTTCTGACCGTCTCGCAAATTTGCTCTCTTCTCGTCATTTGCCTTGAACGCTGCATGTCCCGGACGAGCTCCTCCTCCTTTTGTGTCTTGCCTCCATTGTGTCCGATCTGCCAGAGGGCCACTCCCGGCTCCGGCTCACCGTCAATCAGTTCCACTGCCGACGTGCCCTGGCCGGGCCGTAGCGCCGCCTCCAGCAAGACCTCGCGTGAATCCGTGTATAGCCGTGCCTCGCGAGTCGGCCGCGACAGGGTGACGAGCATCTGAACGACGTTCACCTGACTTGTACTCGACACCGGCAGGAACCCGAACATCTTTACGGACTCATGACTCTGCGATGTCTGGCTCGTCACGGTGTACCCCTGGCGAACGTGTAACGGCCTGGACGAGTTCAGCTGGCGTCCGTTGTCGAGCGTGATCCGATCCCCGTCGATCGCCGCTACCTTGCGAAGTTCGCCGTTCCTTAAATTCGCGCCACGGTTGTTTTTGGTGACTAGCAAGTGCTCGCCGACCGCTACCGGCATCGTGTCGCGTTGGTAGACGTTGAACGTTTTCCATTGCTGCAGCGGCAGAACCTTTTCCACGCCATCGCGAGCGACAAAGACACGCTCTCCCTCTTTTCGGGACACTCCCCAGCGTTCACCGCTCTTAAACCCGCCTTTAGCCCTACGGCTAAACTCGATCACTTGTCCCGGCTCATAGTGGATCGGGTCCATTTGTTGAGCCGAAGAAAGGTTCGCGCTCTCAAGCCACGCAATCTGCCGCTCTTTCTGTCCAAGAAATCCCTCCATTCTCATCGCCGCCCGCAGGCAGTCGCCTACCTTTCTGCCGTCCCGGTGCACGGGTGCGACAACCATCACTTTGTGACCGGCCTTGAATTCCTCGATCAGATCATCGACCAGTTTTAAGCGCGCATCGGTGTGAGTGTCGCTCTCGCGGATAATGCCGCTAAGCTCAAGTTTCTTTACCGCTTCCTCTGGCTTTTGCGCGTGGAAGTCTTCGATGATTGCGAGCAGCTCGGGGTTATCCTTCTGCCGATAGATCTTTTCGAGTTTGGCGCACTTCAAGACGCCGCGGGCAATCAACATTTCGAACGGATGCCCGCGCTCTACAGCGCCATGTTGCCGTGGATCTCCCGAACAAATAAGGCGACACCCGTTATCCCGAACGAAGTTCAGGAGCCAGGTAAAGAGCTTGTTATCCAACAAACTCGCCTCATCGCACCAGATAACGCGGCCGCGCGCCGCATCGTGAAACTCAATTTTATCCTGGAAATTGGCGACCGTATCGGCCTTATACCCCGCCTGTTTTAATGTCTGCACCGCGCTCGCCGTTGGCGCAAGCATCACCGGGTCCTGGCCGGTCAACTCGCGGATTGCCGCCGCCGCTTCGCATATCATCGTGGTTTTGCCAGTGCCAGGCTTGCCTTCAATTCCGGTCAAAAGATCCGCGGAACGCAGAACGTGGTAAACAGCGTCAGTCTGGCCTTTGTCGGCAGCCACAAGTTTGCTTTGAATCTTCCATGCCTGGCCGATCGGTGCGTACAATCCTTTGCCGGCCGTCACCGTCCCAATGACGTTTTTCTCTTCCTCGTACACCTCTTGAATTGTCACTCTGCCTGACTTCTGCGGATTACGAAGGAACCTTGCACTTTCGACGAACACCTCGGCTGCTCGCACGGGTACTGTCCCCATACCCCACTTGAGAATTTCTGTGATCATCTCCGCTTCCTCTACCACCGAACGATTTTCAAAGGCGTGCTGTACTGCTAACGACAATGCTTTGTCTGGTTCGAGGAACCCGACAGAGAGACCGGTCTTTGACGCTGCAATTGTGAAATGCGCCACACGTTCTGGCGCAAACTGGCTACGCCAATCCTCTTCCAAGGCTGCGCCTTCAAGTCTCGCCGTACGTTTCGCTTCTCGGAGCTCCGCGCTCATCTTAGCCAGTTCAGCCTGATAGGTGCTGTCGTAATCAATCAGCACGCCGCGCTTAGCGCCTGCCCGTACAATCGCGTCGGTTCGTTTCTGAAGTTCGGACCGGTGCGTTTCTTCAAGTTTGTTGATTTGCGCAGTCCGTTTGCAGAAGACCCGAATTTCCTCCTCGGTGAAAATCGACATCTCGAAGTCCTGCTTGGTTTTGCGGAGTGCGTAGCTGGCTGCCAAGAGCTTCTCGGCCACCCGCGAATGAAACATTGCTTCGTACTTGGATTTGTCCGCTATGAGGTTCCCGAGTTGTGCTGCTTTCCACCGGCATTCAACATCGTCGTAGGTCGCGTTCATCAAAAGGCAATGACAATGCCAATGGGGATCAACTCGCCCGCTTACCGGGCGCGTAGTTCGGTGGACAAAGCACGCGACAATCGCGTTCTCGGTCGTCCGATCATGATCAGCACCCGCGGTGCGTACCCGTGTCTGGATCGCCTTTTCCATATCATCCAAGGTCTCCCTCATCGCCTCGTGCACGAGCTTTTCGGCTTCCGCATCATGCGTCAGCGCCAGATGCATCGAGACTGACTTTGGCACGCTAAATGTGAAGTCCACAGCAATACGGCGGTTGGACACTTTGCGCATCTTGACTTCACCCGTTTCTGGATCGATCACCGGTTGTCCGGTTTCCTTATCAATTACCGGTACATGCCGGATATCGTTCGTCCTAGCCGCTAACCGTTGCCCGGTCTTCGGTACCTCGTTATTGCATAGCGCTATCAGATCTTCCTTGCTCACCTCACTTGGTATCCGTATCCGCTCCGCGCCTTTCCCGTACCAGATACCACGCTGCGAAGCGTAGTACTCGCTGGCACCCTCAGACAACGCTGATGCGTAGTAACCTTCGATGCCTTTTACTCTTCGGAGCTGTTGCACTGTAATCATCGCGTCTTGCCACTAACATGCGTGGGCTTGATTTTTACTTCCGTTTTTACCTCGTTCTCCAGGCTTATCCCCTTGTCGCTTCGCGCAAGGCCGGTACGGCAATGGAAATGATTGGAAACTCTTAGGGCTTTTTGTTTCCAATTGTTTCCATTCATTTCCATCGCTCTCTTAATGGATGGAAATCATTGGAAATTTTGTGTACCGGTCCAGTTTGCATAACCACTTCCGGTTGATGTACTAGCAACGCCGCTATTCTTGTTTTAGTCCCTTTATGCTCGATCAAACGGTGGCAAGCAGCGGATCGTTAACCCGATCGACTTTTTGCTGAGTGGTCTCTCGAAATCGTGAAACCTTGTTCTTGATCAGTGAGGTGTCTGGAAGCAGATATCCGGCGAAGTCCTCAAACTGCACAAGAAAGCGGTTTCGCAAGAATTGGAGTTCGAATCGGCTGAGCTCATGGAGTTCTTTTAGCCAGCACACTTCGTCGAGGGACAAGTAACGTTTCATTTTATCCTCAAGCGCCTCCCAACCGTTCATTGTGACGGCCGTAACAGTCGGTATGCCGAGCGTCGGCGTGTTCCGCTCTTTAAGCCAGTTACCAAGCGCGGTCCGGCTGAATTCGGTGCTCTTGAACCGAGCCGGATTCTCAATGAGCAGGTAGTCCGCGCTATCGCCGAAGAACCGGACGGTGGTCGATGCGGATTCCTTAGCAGTGGGATCATCTGCCGCGAAGACGAGCAGGGTAGGGCGGACGTTTGATTGCTCGAAGAATTCCAGCAACCCGGAAGTGCTTGGCAGCCGATAATAGAAAGTCGGTCGCTTGCGCGGGAAAATCCACGAGGATCACCGGTAAATCCGGTAGCGTTTGGATCATGCGCGAAAAGTCATCAAGTGTCTTTGTGGCGTCAAAAATAGCGACTTGGTCAGGATACCGATGCCAAAGCGTTTGATGCTGACTGTCCGCATCGATCGCTGCAAAATCGATCTCTGCATAACGCAGCCAACTGATCAAGCCCTCGGCTACCGTTGACTTTCCGATTCGGCCGGTACTTTGCGTGCAGGCGATAAAGCGTCTTTTGCCTGCTCTCTGTCTAATTGTTTCTTCTGGTTGTTTACTCATGTGTTGCACTCCTTGGTTTCCATGGATCGAGAGGTATTGCTTCTATAGAAAACGGATCATTATCCGACTCTTCGAACGGCTTGGCCGGTTGCCGCAGTCTGGCGGCTGCTGGGATCGGCTTTTGTAAGTCGCGCGTCGCCTCAATGTTTCCGAACCCAAGTGGAACACGACCACTGGTGGCTCGTTGGAGAAATTTAAAGACTGTCGATTTACTCACTTTTAGTCCGTGTGCGTCTTCGAGATGTAGAGCGATCATGGCCCATGTTTCGCGTTTTCGGCGAAGGGTTCGAATCGTCTCTAGATGCTTCCACAGCGGGCTCTGGTAGGGTTTAGCATGGGTCTGTGGTACGTGCCTTGCGAGAGGTTTGCTACCTATAGCGGATTCCCCATTCGGCCATTCTACCTGGGCGGCGGGATTTTTGGTTGTCGCAGATTTTTCGTGGATCTCCACTTCATTACTAAGGGCGCGGTGACGCTTCTTTCTGGTTTTGAAAAAGATCACCAACCCCTGCCGGCTTATACTAGTTCCACGCTCCTTTATTAGTTCTGCAATCTGCGCCCAGGTTTTTCTTCGGCGACGAGCCGCCACGATCAGATCAAAATACGGTTCGAGCTTGGACTGAACTGGTATTCCGCTGGCACTCATAGGCGTTTGAGGGTCCTTCACGCTGAAGGTATTTCGCCTCACACCCGACTGGCACTCGAGAGTGACTGGCCGTTGATGATTCATTCTGATGCTGCATCAGTCGGCAGTGCTAGCATGAATGAGTCGATTGACTCCCTGTCCAGAAGTCTCACGCCACGCACCGCTCCTTTATGAGCCTTCACGCAGATCGATTTTATTCCCTTTTTAGAAAGCAAATTGTAAAGCATGGATCGAGAAAGACCCGAATATTTCACCGCTGCTGGGATACGAAGCCATCGTGGATTTAACGTCACGGGACCACTGTGTGTATCTTGCTGGAGTTCTGTAGTTAGCATAGGTAGAATATAGCAAAATCGTTATCAGAGGATTTTTGGGAATTTTCCGCCAGTCGTGAGTGCTTATGCATACTCGTGTGCCTTAGTGCACCGGCAATTGCGCTGAAAAGTGGCTGACGACATTGTCAAACTAAATTTTGACGATTTGTGAACGCGATCACGTCATTGGAGAGTCCTTCATTTGCGAGTAGGATGATTTTGCGCGGATCACATCACAATACGGTGACGTATATTTCCTTGCTATTGATTCCAGCGTCTGTCGCTTCTCGCTGGAAAGATTCATCTTAAATGGGCTTTTTCTTGGCATCAGAGGCACTATTCCTCTTCCTCTAATACAAGCCTATCAGATTATGTCACCGATCCGACCCTTAAAAGACGTCATCGTACTTCCGAATAATTGTACTTAGTTAGGCGAATCCAGCCTGCGTAGCCCTGCGCTACGCTTGCGCAAGGTCGAATCCGACATAAACGGCAGCCTTCCCGGCGAAAGCGGGCCCTGCCATTTATTTCGTTTCTCTCTTGAGTAAGCTTCGCTCCGCGCTGGGAGGTAACGGTATTTTGCGTTCGAAAGCCTCAGCTCGCTCCTCGCTGCGGGACTCTCAGCCGCAAAGGCAAACCGGGATTTACGTTTTGGGTGAGGGTGGACTGAGATAGTAAGACGCTTTGACGGCGGCCGGCAATGGCGAGTTGCACGACTCGAATTACGCAAGATGATCCCAGATCACAGAGTCGATTCAGTGCAGGTTGGGAAGATTGGCGATAGCCTTTGCCTGAAGTGCGAGTTCCAAGTGAACGTAGCGCTTGTGGATTTGATCGCTTGAGTGCCCGACGATCTGTTTGCGCACATCAGCGGGAACTTCGGCATTCTCGAGTGAGGAATGAGGTGGCTCCGAAGTTTGCCCCCTAGCCATTTCAGGGATGCTGCGCGCCCTGAGCTTCCAGGTAGACGCTGTAGAGGGACCGGCTGGCCGTGATGAACAGCCGGTTCTTCTTCACGCCGCCGAAGCACAAGTTCGCGCAGGTCTCCGGCAGATGGATCTGTCCCAGCAGGTCACCATCGGGGCTGTAGCAGTGCACGCCGTCAAAGCCTGCGCCGCCGCCGCCGGCTGCCGACCACACATTGCCGTCGCGGTCGGTGCGAATGCCGTCGGAGCCGCCTGGGCCCATATCGACAAACACCCGGCCGTTGACCGGTGTGGTCCCGTCCATGTCGAACATCCGGATCTGACCGATGTCAACTACGTACAGCCGCGACTCGTCGGGCGAGAAGCAAATGCCGTTTGGCCGGTCCATCTCAGTGATCACCGGTAATCCCTCACTCGTGTGGGCGTCGATGCGGTAGACGTAACGGGGAAGTTCCTTGACGGCCTTGTCACCCTCGTAGTTGCCTTCGATTCCCCAGCCAGGATCGGTGAACCACACCGATCCGTCGGAGTGGACGGTGACGTCGTTGGGGGCGTTTAACGGCTTTCCCTCGTAGCTGTTCATCAGGACCGTGACGGCGCCGTCGTGTTCTGTCCGAGTGACGCGTCGGGTCAGGTGCTCGCAGGTGACGAGTCGCCCTTGCCGGTCTCTGGTGTTGCCGTTGCTGTTGTTCGACGGCTGACGAAATACCGTAACATCGCCGGTGACCTCACTCCAACAGAGCATCCGGTTGTTCGGGATGTCGGAGAATAACAGGTACCGGCCGTCGCCGAACCACACCGGGCCCTCCAGCCAGCGGCCACCGGTCCACAGCCGTTCCACGACCTCTTGCCACACCACGAGCGAGCGGAAACGCTCGTCGACAACCTCGAAAGCCGGATCTGGAAACCGCACGATGGTTCGGTCGTTCTCCCACGCGCTGATAGCGGGTCTGCTTTTCGTCATATGCTCAACCTCGGCCGATGAACGGCATCTTCGTCGCCATCAAGGTCATTGTTGCGACGTTTGCGTCGAGGGGCAAGTTTGCCATGTAGCGGACCGCCCTGCCGACTTCGGCCACGTGCATTAACGGCTCGGGTCGCACGGTGCCGTCAGCCTGGGCGGTTCCGGACGCTGCTCGGCTTCCGAGGTCGGTCGCCGCGTTGCCGATATCGATCTGTCCGCAGGCGATGTCGAACGCCCGCCCGTCGAGCGCGGTAGATTTGGTGAGGCCGGTGATGGCATGTTTTGTGGCGGTATAGGCAATCGAACGTGGCCGCGGAGCATGTGCGGATATCGAGCCGTTGTTGATGATGCGGCCGCCCTGGGGCTGTTGCTGACGCATGGCCCGGAACGCTTCCCGGGTGCAGAGAAAGGCCCCGGTCAGGTTGACGGCGAGCACCTTGTTCCAAACCTCGAGTTCAAGGGCATCGATATCGACCGAGGGAGCTCCGATACCCGCGTTGTTGAACAGGAGGTCGACTCGGCCGTAGCGCTGCACCGTGGTCTCGAACAAGCTCCGCACACTGGCCTCATCGGTGACGTCTGTGGGAATCGCGTCTAGAACGCCGGTCAGTCCTGAGCCGCCGGCCACGACTGCCTCAAGAGCCTCTTTGCGTCGTCCAGCCAGGACGACGGTCCACCCGTCTTCGGCAAGTGCTTGTGCCACGGCTGCTCCGATTCCGCTGCCGCCGCCGGTGACGACGGCGATTCGCTGCAACTTCGTTGGCACGGGGTCTCCTCAGTAGAGCTGCCCATGAGCTTTGCCTCCAGAAGCATCGTCGCGTTGGCAGCGATCAGATGGTATGCAAGCAAGGTCTGGCTTTTAGGGCAAGGCTAATCCATCCATCGAATACCTCCAAATGCGTGATTGACAAAAACCCTGCTCAACCCGGGAGCCATCCAAGTACGAATCAATTAACAAAAAATTTCATTTGACAGCGTTTGTCACAATTTTTGCGTGATTTGCTAGGTCACGAAAGCGCAGGAAGGTGCATAAGGGTTCACAAGCGGCGGCAATTTCGAGAAAATCGGTTCTCAACAACCCTGCTATCTTAGCCGCGTGGAACGGCAGAAATTATCTGGTGCAATCATTTCGCCGCTGATGACTTATCAGGAGGCTGCGAATTACTTGCGAATCTCGCTGGCAACGATTGACCGGATGGTCCGTGCCGGCGAAAT
>Ga0209656_10001608_pt1 | contig 14786 bp, 14 predicted proteins | sample BogFormECP12_OM2_FD_188239 | JGI IMG/M metagenome (GOLD analysis project Ga0209656, IMG submission 188239) | Bog forest soil microbial communities from Calvert Island, British Columbia, Canada - ECP12_OM2 (SPAdes) (version 2) | ecosystem: Environmental > Aquatic > Freshwater > Wetlands > Bog ... | reverse complement strand
CCCGGTGTGCGAGGCGAACTGAAACTGCCGCGAGGTGTTTATCCCGGCATCTTATCGGGCCAAATCCGACGTTGGGACGATCCGCGGATCCAGCAGGCGAATCCTGGCCTCAGCCTTCCGCATCTGGACATTGTTATAGTCGCACGGCAGGACAGCAGCGGCACGACATTCGCTCTGACCAATCATCTGGCCGCAATCAGCTTGGCGTGGCGCGAACAGGGTCTTGGCGTCGGAAAGTTGGTCGAATGGCCTGCCAGCGCAATGTTGGCAAGCGGCAATGAGGGAGTGGCGTCGCGGATCAAGATCAGCGAGGGGTCGATCGGCTACGTCGAATTCGGGTTTGCCAAGCGGCTCGGCTTGCCGATGGCCCTTCTGCAGAACAAAGCAGGCAAGTTTATCGCGCCCGACGACACCGCCGGGCTGCAAGCTCTCGCCGAAGCGTCAGCGAAGACGCCCGCGGGATTGAACCAGTCGATCGTGGATCCTTCAGCGGCGGCCGCTTATCCGATCGTCACGTTCAGCTGGCTTCTGCTCTATCGGCGATACGACGATCCGCAGAAAGGCTCGGCCGTGCGCGACTTCGTTGCATGGGGGCTGGCGAACGGGCAGACTTTCAGTCAGAAGTTGGGCTACCTTCCGTTACCCGGTGAGGTGTCCGCGTCGGGAAAGCAGGCCTTGGAGGGTGTCGGCCAATAGGCGATCGCGTCAATGCAGCCTCGACCACAGTGAGCGCGCCCCGGTCGGGGCAAGTTTTGGATCTGGTTGCGATCGAGGCTACCCTGCGGAAGCTGGAAATTCACTTCCCGGAAATAAACCGGTCGCTGAAGTCTCGACGCGAGAGCCTCGACCCCAGCATCGTGGCCAACATGATAGCGGGCTATGATTTTGTGGACAGCCTGCTCGCCCAGCACGTCGACTTGTTCGCGATGGGCAATCTGATGCTGTTTCTCGAGCTGAATGCGCTCGTGCTGTGCGGCCGGGACGAAGGAGCGCGCAGGCGGGCTGCATCTCACCTCGCAGCCACTGAACTGCGGTTTTACGACCAAGAAGGCGGTGGTATCCGCGATGTCGTCGAGTGGTACACCGCTCATCGGGCCGACTCGCCATGGCGGCGCGCTGCCGGGGTCTACATCTCAATCCTCAGCGAGCCGGAATTGTTCATCGAAGGCAATCACCGCACCGGTGCGCTCGTCATGAGCTACATTCTGGCGCGCGAGGGCCGTCCTCCCTTCGTGCTGACCGTCGAGAACGCGAAGGCGTATCTCGATCCGTCCACCTTGGTCACTCAGATCCGCAAACACAGCCTCGTCGCGCTAATCCGGGTTTCAAAGCTCAAACGGTATTTTGCCAAATTCCTGAAGGAACGAGCCGACCGGAGATACCTGGTGGCGTCTCTGCCCAGGGCTGGCGGCCGGCTGGCCGAATCTTAAAGCGCGACCGCAAGGCGAGCGACGGCGGCGGCCCGCCGAGGCGCGCCGGCAGTCTCGGCGACGACTTCAAATCGGCCGTGCAGCGCGTGACCTTGCGGCTGACCAGCCAGGGCTGGTAGGTCTCGCGAGTCATGGCCAAGCTCGGCGTCCTGGAATGCACGTCGAGCGCCGCCTGGTCGCGCCACGCCTCGACCAGCAAGACACGGCTCTGATCGTCCTGCGGCAGCAGCACATCGAACTGCTGGCACCCATCCTCGGCGCGCGAGCGGTGTGCATGTCCCTTCATCAGCTCGACGAACTGATTGCGATGCTCCGGTTTCACCTCGAACTCGACGACGATCATGATGCGGCTCATCAGCATTCCCTCCGGGGTGATTCCGCGGCATGATCGGTCATCGACTGGCGTCGTGGCAAGCGTCGGCCGCGCATTGGGGAGATCTCGACCATGGCACATGACGCGTTGCGCACGATTTTGGCCCCGGCGTACGCCGGGGTCGCCGGCTGGCCCGAGGATCGGGTGCGTGCGGTCGAGATCACCGGCGGCGCCGACCCGGTGCTGCCGACGCCGTTCCGCATCGGAGCGGCGGGTGCCGCCGCGCTCGCTGCGACCGGCCTCGCCGCAGCCGACCTCTGGGAATTGCGTACCGGCCGCCGCCAGGAGGTCGCTGTCGATCTGCGTCAAGCCGTCGCCTCCTTGCGCAGCGGGCACTACATGCAGATGAACGGCGCAACGGTTTCGACCGAGCGCAACAAGGTGATGGGCGTCTATCCGGCGAAGAACGGCCGGTGGAGCTATATCCACGCCAATTTCCCGAACCACCGCGAGGCCGCCCTCAAGGTTCTTGGGGTACCCGAAGAACGCGACGCGGTGCGGCGCGCGGTCGCGACCTGGGATGCGCTGGACCTCGAGGAGGCGATCATCGCCGCCAAGGGCGCAGGCGGCATGGCGCGCAGCATGGCCGAATGGGCAGCGCACCCGCAGTCTGCGGCGATCGCCTCATTGCCGGTGATGGAGATCCTCAAGATTGGCGACAGCCCGCCGGAGCAGCTGCCCGAGGGGAACCGGCCGCTGTCGGGCGTCCGCGTGCTCGACCTGACCCGCGTTCTCGCCGGACCGACGGCGGCCCGCACCTTGGCCGAGCACGGCGCCGATGTGCTGAAGATCACGGCGCCGCACCTGCCGAATATCGGCTACCAGGAATACGACACCGGGCACGGCAAATTATCGGCTCATCTTGACTTGCGTGAGAGCTGGGATCTCGCAACCCTGCGAGGGCTCGTCCGCGAGGCCGATGTGTTCTCGCAGGGCTATCGGCCGGGGGCGCTCGGCAGTCGCGGGCTGTCGCCAGAGGAATTGTCTGAGCTGCGCCCCGGCCTCGTCTACATCTCGATGTGCGCCTTCAGCCATGTCGGACCCTGGGCGTCACGCCGCGGGTTCGACACCGTCGTGCAGACTGTCAGCGGCATCACGACGCGGCAGGGCGAGCTGTTCCCCGGCGCCGAGCCCGGCCCGCAATTCTACCCGGTCTCGGCAATCGATTACCTGACCGGCTATCTGATGGCCTTCGGCGCGATGGTGGCATTGGCGCGGCGCGCCCGCGAAGGCGGCAGCTGGCTCGTGCGCATCTCGCTGGCGCAGACCGGCCGTTGGCTGGTCGGGCTCGGCGAGATGCCCGAGGCCGCCCTCAAGGACGTGCCGACAGAAATCCCGAAGGCCGACATCGACCGCTGGTCGATCGACAGCGACACGCCGGTCGGCCGCCTGCGCCATCTCGGGCCCACCGTGCGCCTGTCCGAGACCCCGCCCCGCTGGGCCCGCCCCTCGGTCCCGCTCGGCCACAACCAGCCGGTGTGGCCCGCTCGCGCCGCTTGAGCTGCCATTGCCGTCCGCCGCAAATTTATTGCCGAGCCGAGCTTCTCCGCCTGATCCTGCGAGGCCAGCCGACGTTGAGCGATTAGACTTGGCCAACTGCGGTTCGCATTTTGACCGGGTTCGGTGGAGAGGCGTTGAGCACCGGAAGTAGACAATTCTGGCGGCCGCGCCATCGCCGGCCGGCTGTTCGGACCTCGTCGAAGCATCGGCAAACGAAATCGTAAAACTCTCGCTCGCCCGCGTTGATCGAGCTGAGCAGTCCGATAGCGCCGTGGACCTCGGGCAGATGAGCGGCAAGGATCGCCGGCTCGTTGGCATTGAGTCGACGCAGCACGCCCGGCCGGAATGCCAATCGATTGGCAACAAACTCCATGAACGCAGGCGAGCGCTCGGATGGCGCGAGGATGACATTTTCCCGCTGAGCCAAGGCGCGAGCCGAGCGCAGCATCTCGTGGTCGGACAGCATGTCGACCGGCTGTGGGTAGTTGGTTCCGAAGGTTATCAATTGCAGGCGAGCTTCGCGCCGGCCGAGATCGGTTGCAACGTACTGCGCCAGCTCCATCTCCCGCATGGCCCTGGTGGATGTCGTGAAAGTTTCGATGTCCTCCCTTTCCCGCCGAGAATGCATGATGGCGGAGAGCAAGCGCTGTGTCGGATCGCGTACCATCCCGATCACCCAATCGTCTTCGCACAAAGACGGCAACAGGACGCTTGGTGAAAAATGTAACCCGATCAAATCATAATCGTCCGGCGCCGGCGGATTGCTCAGAAAGGCGCGAAGGCTCGGATAGTAGACATGCGACGGAAACGCCCGCGTGAGTGACGCCCACATCGACGTGCCGCCGGTCTTCGGCACGTGAACGTATACAATCGTGGAGCGTCGTTTGCGCAGTGAGGTCGAGGAAAGAAATCGCGTCAGCGGCCTGCAGTGAACGAAATCGACACTGCGCCGGACGTCTTTCTTCACTCGATGAGAGCGACTGAGCACGACGAAGACTTCGTTGGCAAAAATCCACTGCCATTGCTCGGCGATACGGCAAAGCTCGGCTTTGGGAAGGCTCGTCAACTGGCCCTTATGGAGCACGAGAATCGTGCAGTCTTCGAGCTCGATCAGGTCGTCGTAAAAAATGACGGCACACGGGAATGCCGGCCAGCCGCCCCTTGGCGCCGCTACTACGTCGGCATCATTCAGCAGGGGATGGAGCGCGTCGTAAACGGCCTGCCAAAGATGGTCCTTCATTGGGCCTCCGGAGGGATGCCATCATGGTTAACGGCGGGCGGCGGGCTTCGGCCCGGAAGGTTCAATCAATCCGATTATTCGAGGTCTCGATGAGTCCAATCCCCAAACTCGATCAACGCTTTCCGACGAATTCGCGTCGTCGGCGATCGGTCTGCTCCGCCTCAACGATGTTCGCGGACGATACGGGCGAAGGTGGCGAGGATCCGGAAACCGGCTTTGACGGTGCCGCGCAGAGTCCCCGCAACCTTGGATTTCCCGGCGAGGCGGCGGCCGTACGGCACCGGGAGCTCGAGTATGCGCAGGCGCGCGCGCGCCGCCCGCATCTGCATCTCGAGGTTCCAGCCATAGGTCATCTCGCGCATGCCGAGCCGTCCGAGGGCATCGGCGCGGATAGCTCGGAAGGCGCACATGTCGGTAAAGCGCACGCCGTAAACGAGGCCGATCGCGGCGCCGATCGCGCGGCCGGCGAGCGCCTGATGGGCTCCCATACTGCCTTTCTCACGCACACCGCGGGTGCGGGAGCCGATTACGAAGTCGTCTTTGTCTTCGAGAATCGGCTGCACCAGGCTCGGGATGGCCTCCGGCTGGTCGCCGCCGTCGCCGTCGAGAAATACGAGGATTTCCGCTCCGTCCTCGATCGCCGCGGCGGCCCCTCTTGCACAGGCCAGGCCGTAGCCACGCTCCCGCTCGACGAGCACCGTTGCCCCGGCGGCACGCGCCTCGGCCACCGTGCGATCGCGGCTGCCGCCGTCGACGACGATGACTTGGTCGACCCAGCCGCGCGGCATCGCCGTGAGCACCGGGCCGATCGCCCCCTCTTCGTCGAGTACCGGGATGATTACGGCGATGCGCGGTCGTTCGGGAGCGCTCACAGGCTCCAGCGGACGCCGCACGAGGCGCAGGCGGGCGGTGGCGTTTCGCTCAACAATGCGCGGCGGAATTCCTGGTAGCGCGGTCCGTTCCAAATCTGCCGCAAGCTCTCCTGGGTGGCGTCGCCCAAGGTGAAGCCGTCATATCCGCGCATCGAAAACGGCGCGATACAGCACGGGATCGCCCGGCCATGGGCGGTGAAGTACATCAACGTCCAGGGCCGCCGGCACAGCGACCATGGCTGGTCATCGGCCGCGCGCTTGAGGCTCGTGCCGGGCTCGGTCGCGCCCGAGGCGTTGAAGGTGACCCCTAGCGCCTCGGCCACAGCGGCGGCCTCCTCGAGCCGCCTCGGCTCGTCGCCTTCGAGCTTTTCGAACAAGGCGGATCGAGCGCGCGCCAGACCCTGCCCTTGCGGCGGGAAGACCAGGCGCTGCAGATGGATCTCGGAAACACCGATCCGATGCGCCAGCCGAACAAATTCCGGCAGCTGGTCGATCGTCTCTTTGAGCCCGGTCAGCCACAGCGACACCAATGGGCGCTCGATGCCCTCGGCGCGCTGCAACGCGGTGAAGGCGCGCACATTGCGGACAATCCGGTCGAACATGTCCTTGCCGCGCACTGCCAGAAAAGCCTTCGGCTCGGCGGCGTCGAGCGACACGCGCAGTTCGTCGAGACCGGCGGCGATCAGCTCCCTGCCCTTGCGCTCGGTCAGTAGCGTGCCGTTGGTGTTGAACAAAACGTAAGTGCCGCGGTCCTTCAGATAGCGAACCATGCGGGGCAATGCCTTGACCATCATCGGCTCGCCGACCCCGTGCAGCACGACGCGCGCGACACGCGGAAACTGGTCGACGATACGCGTGAACAAATGCCAGCTCATATCGGCCGGCGGCTCGAGATCTTCGAAGGTGCGCGGACAGGTCTCGCACAACAAATTGCAGCGATTGGTCGTCTCGATGTAGAGGCAGACCGGCTCCTGCTCGGCAATCTCGCCGCGCGCGTCGCCGACGGCTTCGAAGTAGCGCCGCGGGTCGGGTCTAGGTTGCGCAGTCAATGGCACGCCGTGCTCCGGATTTTTTGTTGGAAACGGTTCGCCGGACGATATCGACGGCGCAGAGTACCACAAAGCCGCCGTACAGGGTGAACCCAACCCAAAGCGGGACGTTGCCGGTCTTGCGGTCGCAGTAGAGCAGGACCGCCGCGAGAGTGAGCCACCAGGCCGGCCACCACGGTGCCGCGGTCAGCAGCGCGACGAGCCAGACGAAATACCAGGGATAATGGGGCGACGCGAAGAACAGCGCCGCCGTGCCCAACGCCGTCGCCCAGGGCAGGCTCGAGCGGGGGTCGGGCCGGCGGCACAGAGCGCCGATCGCCAGCCCCGCCATGACGCTCGCCGCCAGGCCGAGATAGGCAATGAGCGGTATAGGAATGGCGCGCCGGAGGATGCCGAGGAGCCAGAAACCGCTGCCCGACCCTAAATTTTCTTCGGCAACATAGCCGCCCAAAAACCCCAGAGCCCGCGACCCGACCCCGATATAGGGGAAATAGGCCGCAACGATCACGGCAACGAAGGCGGCGGGCCATCGCCAATCGCCCAGATTTGACTTGCCGGGGCGCCACAGCGCCGGCGCCAGAACCAGCGGGAAAAACTTTACCATTGTGGCGGCGCCGAGCGCCGCAGCGGACCAGACGCGCCGCCCGCTGACGGCCGCGGCGAGCGCCAGGGTCGCAAATGTGACGACCGCCGCGTCGACATGCCCGGAGCCAGCAATTTCCCAGACCGGCAGCGGGTGCCAGGCGTAGAGCAATATGTGTTCGGGCGGCCTTCCGGCCGTCCGCAAGATAAAGAGCAGGGTCCCGATGCCGACGGCCTCGATCGTGACAAACACCAGCTTTACCGCGAGCGCCGTCTCGCCGAACCGGTTTACCCCCAAAAACAGCATCTGGGCGACCGGCGGGTAAATCGTGGGCGCGTAGTTCCCGCGATTGATGTGCCAGAAGATCGCGTCGTCGCGCAGCGCAGCCAGCGCGGGATCGTTCGGTACGTACCGGTAAGGATTGATCCCGGCGGCCTGAACGCGCCCGTCCCAGATGTAGCGGTTGATGTCGTCCGACAAAAAGACCGGCGCCGCAAGTGCGATCAGGCGCAGCAAGACCGCCGTTCCCAGGATCAGGGCCAATGCGGACCGCTGATCCGGGCCGCGCAGGACGATAGCTGCAGCAACCGCCCAGACCGCTGCTTGAAGCAGGTCGACGGTGACAAAGGCAGACAGATCACGGTTGAATTGGGCGGCCAGCCCGCCGGCCGCGCCCGCCAGCAACAAGCCGGCGAGCAGCAACAGCAGCTTCGACCGCGCCGTGTGTGTCCACACCCTAGCCCTCGCCCGTCAGTCGGCGAGGGACTGGAAGGGGGCCGACAAGGTCGAACAGGCGCCCGATTCCGCCATTCTCGGCCGCCAGCTTTTCGAGAAAAGCGGTGGTCCTAGGCGCCCGATAGCCGTTGAGATACCGGCCCGCTGCGCTGCGGCGCGGTCCAATTTCGCGGGCCAGCGTCGCCAGTGTCGCCTCGTCATCGACATCGTACCACTCGGGCAGCGCCGCAACCGCGACACCGATCTCGGCGGCCCGGGCGAGCGTCTGCCGGAACACCCGTTCGGTGCTCCAGTCGATCTCTTCGAAGAGCCGCCGATGAAACTGCTTCAACCCGATCAGGTAATAGCCGCCGTCGGCGGCAGGCCCGAGGACGACGCGATCACCCGGCTGCCGCAGCCCGCGGACCGTCTCGACCAGAATCTCGGTCGGCAAAGTCGGGCTGTCGGCGTTGACGAGGCAGACCGAGCTGTACCCTGCGGCAAAAAGGTCATGCGCCGCGTGGAACAGACTGCGCCCGATTGTCGGCTCCCTGGGCGGCAGGAGCCTCAAGCCATCGGGCAGCAGGTCAAGGAAGAAGGGCTCGGAGCCCAGCGGATGATAGGCGGCAAAACCCTGGATCGGCACCTGCCTCGCGGCAGCCATGATGTTCGTCGCGACGTCCGCCAGGCAGCAAGTGTTGAGTTCGGCAGCTTCCTCATAGGTCAGCGGCGGGACGAGGCGCGTTTTGACGGTCCCGGCAACCGAGGCCTTGGCCATGATCGCAACCGCGCACTGTTCTTCACCCAAGGCGGCCCCCTCCCCCCCGGATCTTAGAGCCCATCAGGAGCCGCTGAACCAATTATACCCGTAATCTTCCCAGAAGCCGCCTGGATAATTATTCGTCACCGACAACGCCACGACGAATTTCGGATTCTTGAAGCCGAGCTTTGTCGGAATCCGGATCTTCATCGGGTAGCCAAACTTGCGCGGCAATACTTGGTCTGCGAAGGTAAAGGCCATGATCGTTTGTGGGTGCAGCGCGGTGGGCATCTCGATGCTGGTGTAATACCCGTCGGCGCAGATGAAGCCAACATATTTGGCGGTGAGATCGGCCTCGATCCGTTCGAGAAAGATGCGCAGCGGGCACCCGCCCCATTTGCCGATCCGGCTCCAACCCTCGACACAGACATGCCGCGTGATCTGCGAGCTTTGCGGCAGCTGATAAAGTTGATCGACGCGCCAGGGTCGCTTGTCACGGATCGCTCCGCTGAGCTCCAGCTTGTAGCTGGCTGCGTCGAGTTGCGGTGCCTGGTCCTCCGGATAGAACGCGTTGTAGCGAAAGACGCGGTCGACCGCGCTCTCCGAATAGGTCGGCGCCAGCCGACTCGGGTTCGACAGCCAGCCCTGCACGCGGTCGTTCCACCACGACATGTTCCACAGCACGCGCTGCACCGGCTCGTTGTCGGTGACATCGCAGCCGGTCAACATAGCCAGCGCGCCGAGGCTGAAACCTCCCTTCAGGAGGGTTCGGCGATCGGGCTTGCGGATCGTGCTCATCGCCAGTTCCGCGCCCGGCCGGTGATCATCGGCGGCAGCACCTTTGGTACCAAAAGGGTGAGCAACAGGTGAACCGCGAGAAAGAGGACAATCGCCGCCATGCCGAAGAAGTGGACGTAGCGGGCGACGTCGTAGCCGCCAAACAGCGAGGTCAGCTCCTGGAATTGCACCGGCTTCCAGATCGAGAGGCCCGAAAGCACGGTCAGCAAGATGACACTAATGACACCGATATACATCCCCTTCTGGACGGCATTGCGTTCGCCGACATTATGGGCCAAGCGGCCGTGGAGGGCTGCCAGCAGGTTGCGCACCACCGCTCGTGGCCGCACCGGCAGCAGCGAACGGCGAAAATGCCCCGAAACCAGCCCGTAGACGAGATAGACGGTCAGACTGGCAAAGAGGAGCCACATAGCGGCGAAATGCCACTGCAAGGCACCGGCGAGACCCTCCTCATTGTGCCAGTGTTGCGAGATTTCCGGCTGCCCGCCCAATGTCATCCATTTCGGAAAGGTAAAGCCGAACAGCGGTTCCTGGTCGTAAATACGCCACCCACTGCCGATCATGACGATTATTGCGAGAGCGTTGAGCCAGTGGGTGATACGGACGACTGGAGAGTGGAGCACCACATATCGAGGGTAAAGTCTCCTCTTTTCAACTCCTTCGGCCATTCGCACCCTCTCTCGTGCGGGACTTTTCGGAAATTTCATCTGCGAGTGCTCCATCCCCGAGGACCCTGCGTTATCGCTCGCCTCCAGTCGCGCCCCGCCCGAGGCAGGTAAGTCAGGGCGGGGCGGTCCGATGAGAAAGATTAGCCCCGGCAGCCCACATCGAGCCAATGCCAAGATCCTATCGTTGCGATGCGCGGAGTTATGGTCTTGCGCCGCGTCGGGACCGCTCTCATCCATTGGTTCACAAGGGACGGCATCTCCTTCTACTGGTCCCAACGCCGGGGGTCCCCCCGCTTGTGGGCCGCCGCGCCATTCCGCTCGAGGGGGACTTGCTCTATCGTCGCGAACCCGCCAAGCATGACACCGCCCACTCACCGGCACGGGAGAAGGAAGTGATGGCACGCTTGCTTTCGGTCAATGTGGGTCTGCCGCGCGACATATCGTGGCAAGGCAAGGCGGTCCACACCGCGATCTGGAAGGCACCGGTTCAAGGCCGGCGTATGGTGCGGCGGCTCAACATCGACGGCGATGGTCAAGGGGATTTGGCGGGGCATGGCGGCGAGCACCGGGCCGTCTTCGTGTATCAAATCGCTTCTTATCACTATTGGCAAAGCCGGCTCGGCCGAAGCGACTTTACCTACGGGCAGTTCGGCGAGAACTTCACCGTCGAGGGCCTCTCCGACACCGAGGTGTGCATCGGCGACCGCTACCGGATCGGGGGTGCGGTCTTCGAAGTGACGCAGCCGCGCGTCACCTGCTATCGGGTCGGCATCCGTATGAACGAGCCGCAGATGGCCGCACTGCTCGTCGCGCACGGCCGACCTGGCTTCTACTTGCGCGTCCTGGAGGAGGGAGAGGTCGAGGGCGGCGACGAAGTCCATCAGGTCGCAGCGGGTCCCGAGCATATGACCGTCTCCGAGATCAATGCGCTGTTGTATTTGCCGGGCCATGCGAAGAGCCGGCTTAAGCAGGCATTGCGCATTCCGGCGCTGAGCGCCGGCTGGCGCACCTCCTTCCGCGCATTGCTCGAGCGGCAGCAGAGCGGCGGCGCGGCGACCGGCAACCCCGGGCTCGCCCCGGCGTCCGGCCCGCCTTCGGCATGGACGGGGTTCCGCCCGCTACGGGTATCGCGCAAGGACCGCGAAAGCGGCAGCGTGACTTCGCTGGTGCTCGAGCCCAACGATGGGAATCCCCTACAAGCGGCCCTGCCCGGGCAGTTTATAATGCTGCGGCTAAGGCCGGCGCCCGATATGCCCGCTCTGTTGCGCAGCTATTCGCTGTCGAGCGAGCCGAGCGAGGAGCGCTATCGCGTGAGCGTCAAACGGGAAACTCATGGCGTGGCGGGGGCTTACATAGACACTCAGGTCCAGGTGGGCGACGTGCTCGACGCGAGCGCGCCACGCGGCAGCTTCACGCTGGTACCGGGCGACAGACCCGTCATACTCCTGAGTGCCGGAGTCGGCGCGACCCCTGTCGTCGCGATGCTCCATGCGTTGGCCGCCGCGACGTCGTCGAGGGAGGTGTGGTGGATTTACGGAGCCCGAGACGGGAGCGAGCATCCGTTTGCCTTGGAGGCGCGCGCTCTTCTCAATGCTTTACCAAGCAGCCACAGCCACATCCGATACAGCTCGCCCGGTCCCGCGGATCGCCCGGCCGTCGATTTCGACGCTCCCGGACGCTTGAGCCTGCGCGTGCTCCAAGAGCTGAGCGTGTCGCGCGATGCCGACTTCTATCTGTGCGGGCCGCCAGCCTTCATGAGCGATCTCATCGCCGACCTCTCGGCGTGGGGTGTCGCCGCCGACCGCATTCACAGCGAGATTTTCGGGTCGGGTCCGTCCAAGACGCCGGGCGTTGCTGCGGCTGCGCGCCGGGCGCCGCACTTGCCGGCCGGGCCGGCCGGCGCAGGGCCGTTGGTGTCATTCGCACGGAGCAGCCTCAGTGTCCGCTGGGGTCCGGCGTTCCACAGCCTCCTCGAATTTGCCGAGGCGTGCGATATCCCCGTGCGATGGTCGTGCCGGACCGGAGTCTGTCACACCTGCGAAACCGGGCTCATCATCGGCACTGTCAGCTATCGGCCGGACCCGGTGGAACCGCCCGCCGACGGCAATGTGCTGATTTGCTGCAGCGAGCCCAAGGGCGACATCGTCATCGATCTTTGACCCTGAGCGCACCCATCGGTGTCAGTCAAGGCTGCGTTGCCGATGCCTCAATCTGCGCCAACACTCGATCGAACGGCAGCGTCGACACCCGAAAGTCGCCGCGGAACGGGTTGCTCAGAGCGATAATCAGGACGAGCACCAGCGCTCCGGAAGTCGCCAGCGCGGCGGACATCGCAAGATGCATGCCCAGGCTCGGAACGCCGAGGAAAGAGCCGAAGGCAACCGTGAGACCCCCTCCGACGAGAGTCACTATCCAAACGACCGCGGGAATGGTGGTCTCGGCAGCCAGTAATCTCTGCTGTCTTGCGTCCCTTAGCCGCGTCAGGGACTGCAACAACTGCGCATGCAGGTTCCCATCAGCCACGCTTGAGGGTTTGAGACCGATCGCTATCCTGTTCAGCTTCTCCAGATACGCCGTACCCCGATCGACGATCCGACCTTCAGCCTGTGCAGGCCACTCGACTCTGACCACCGTCTCGAGGTAGCCGACGATGTCGTCACGCATCGAGACCATCTCAGGGCCGGCGAACCCGATCGAGACATTGTAGACGTCGAGAACGACTGCGGCTTCCGCATAGCTGGCGCCCTTTGCCTTGTTGAAGCCTTCCCAGGCAAGCATGGCCACAAACGCGAGCAGCACCGCGAAGGTCACCCCGATGACCGAGAATATTGCCGCCGCGACGTCATTGTGCCTGCGGCGGAACTCAACCGACAGGAATTGACGGGCCGCTAATTCGAATAACACCGCACCGAGCGCCGCCAGGCCCCCCAATAGGAACCCGATCCCCCAGAGCGGGTATTGGTAGACCATGCCGGGCTGCATGACAAATTGCATTATGATCCTGACCCGCCAATGATGGGATCAGCCGCCATGTTGACCCCCTTATCAGCGATCGACCCGAGCGCCGGCGACATCCGCCTCCGTGGCGAGCGAAGCGACCGGCTGTTTCGCCGCGAGGTGGGCCCTACTTGTCGCGTTCTCTTAGCGGTGTTCCAGGACCCGTCCTTCAGGGTCAAAGGGCGGTTGCCATTCGCGACCGCTGCGATCCCGGAAGCAGCCGGCACCTGGTTTTGAGCCGTTGCGGCCGCCCGACCTAATTGGCGTAATTGGGCTCGCAGCGGTCCAGCAGACGCTTCAACGCAGCGAAATGATGGTCGCAGGCGGGCTTGCCCTGGTAGGTCGACGCGGCGGCGTATTGGTGCAGCGTATGCTCGACGACCGCGGGCGGCACATGCTTCAGTTTGCGACCCGTCCACATCGCGTAGAGCTGCATCTGGCAGGCGCGCTCGAGGTAATAGAGGCGGTCATAGGCCTCGGCCACGGTCTCGCCGACCACCAGAACGCCGTGATTGGCCATGAACAGCACCTTGTTCTTTGGCCCGAGCACCGCAGCCAGCCTTTCTCCCTCGGCCGGGTCGAGCGCGAGCCCGGTATATTCGTCGTCATAGGCAACACAGTCGAGAAAGGCGATTTCGGTCTGGCCTATCGCCTCGATGCGCGGCTCTTCTAGGCGGGTCAGAGCGCTCGCGAACGGCATGTGAGTGTGCAGCACGCAAGCGGCGCTCGGGATCAGTCGGTGGATTGGCGCGTGGATGCAGAACGCGGACCGCTCGATATCTCCGGTCCCACTCAATAGACGGCCATCGTAACCGACTTCGATCAGACAGCTGGCGGTGACCTCGGACCAGTGGAAACCAAACGGGATTTGCAGATAACGGTCGTCGGTGCCCGGTACGGCGAGGGTGAAATGATTGAAGATGCCTTCGCTGAAACCTTGCCGATCCGCGAGGCGGTGCGCTGCGGCGAGATCGACGCGGGCCTGCCATGCCGCGGAGTTGGCTGCGGCGTCTTCGCGCCGGGCGGAAACCAGTCTCATGATCGCTCCTGTCGAGGAAGTCGCCGCAGACTAAGCCCGGCATCATTCGAGGCGCAAGCCGGGCGCCTCAACTCGCGGCATGCGCGGCGAAGTAGGCCTCGACCGCGCGCACCAGACCGCGCGCCAATTTCTGCTGGTACGCCCGTTGCTGCAGCAGGCGTTCTTCTTGCGGGTTTGACAGGCAGCCGAGTTCGACAAGGGCAGACGGGATATCCGGTGCGGTCAGAACGGCAAAGTCGGCCGAGCGCTGCGGATGATCGAGCAGAGCGACCTCGCGCGCGAGCTGGTCGACGATCGCGCGGGCCAGCGCAATCGACAAATTGCCGGTCTGACGGCGGGTGAGATCCATCAAGATGTCGCCAACGTCGCGCGGCTGCCGCGACAGCTTGATGCCGCCGACGAGGTCGGCCCTGTTCTCGCTGACGGCGAGCGCGGCGGCTTCGCGGTCCGAGGCCTGCGCCGACACGGTAAATACCGACAGGCCCCGCATCTCCGTGTCGGGCAGCGCATCGGCGTGTATCGACAAGAACAGATCGGCGCGCCAGGCGCGGGCGCGGGCAACGCGGTCGCGCAAGGGAATGAATTCGTCGACGCTACGGGTCAACGCGACGCGATAGCGGCGAGTCGCGGCGAGTTGGCGGGCGAAATCCCATGCAGTCGGCAGAACGATGTCCTTTTCGTATACCCCGTTGGGGCTGATCGCGCCGGGGTCGACCCCGCCATGCCCGGGATCGACGACAACCGTCAGCTGCCGCCGCAGCTG
>Ga0209656_10001606_pt1 | contig 14790 bp, 15 predicted proteins | sample BogFormECP12_OM2_FD_188239 | JGI IMG/M metagenome (GOLD analysis project Ga0209656, IMG submission 188239) | Bog forest soil microbial communities from Calvert Island, British Columbia, Canada - ECP12_OM2 (SPAdes) (version 2) | ecosystem: Environmental > Aquatic > Freshwater > Wetlands > Bog ... | reverse complement strand
ACTACAGAAAGCGAGCTACGAGGTTCAACCGCCGGATGCTGAAAACGGCATGTCCGGTGGTGTGGGAGGGTCACGGTGCGCAATCGCCGTGACCCGACCCGATCAAATCAATGAAGAAACCCTCGATCGACGAGATCAATCCGCTGAGGGACCACGCACGCCCTGGATGGAGGCAGAACCAATTTGGATCAGTCCGCGCCTTCACGTAAACGGACGGGTGACAGTTCGCAGTCAGGCGACTGCAGTGGTCGATCAGAGCAAGGCAAAAGGCGAGCTGGCGCGATTGGAGCAAGACGAAGCCGAGCAAATTGCGCGTGCGCAGCAAGAGTTCGCGTCCGGGCGACCAATGCGCCTTTCGGATTTCGGGCTCCTGGAACCCGCGACTTTTCATTTGCTTCTCGATCTTCTCGGGGAAGCGCTGGCAATTCGTACCGATCCGCGGGAACCGGTTGATGCGGTGTCGATGGATGGTGCATTGATCATTCGTCTTGGACCCTCCGATCCCACAGCGCCCTTGGCAGAAATAGTAACCACTACCGGTATTCTGCGCGGACAGGATTGCGAAGTAACGATTTCCCATGCACAGTACGCGCTCGAGATCGAGCCGAGGGAATTGGCGTTGTTTCAAAAGAGTTGAGATGTTGACGAATGAGCCCCCAGGAGATCGGACACCATCGCCTGCGACCGCATGGCGGCGCCGACGCGACCGACTGGCTGCGCTTGAGTCGAGCATCAACGCCCAGGAGCGCGATGAACGCCAGCGGGCAGTCCGAGCCCTCCTTCGACAGCCCCTCCTTGCTCCCGAGGGCCCGACAAGGGAAGCTTTTACGCTCGTGCAGAAACATCGCGACTGGCTGCGCCCATGGTTTGCGCACCATGCCGGTTGGCAACTCATGCTCGATTCCGAAGTGGCCCGGCTGATCAAACGCCCGGCCCGACTCGAAGACGCAACGCGCGCTTGCCGCGAACCCAACTCGGATGCGCCTCTGAACCGACGCGCTTACGTGATCCTCTGCCTGGCGCTGGCTTCCCTCGTGCGAGCAGATCGGCAAACGACGCTCGTCCGACTGCGAGACTCCATCGTCGGTCTGGTTCGCGCGGAGCCGCGGTTCGAAGCGGCGGGCGTCCGCGTTGAACTGGAGCACCAGGAAACGCGCCGGGACTTTGTCCATGCCATCCGCCTACTTCTTATTTGGCGCGTTCTGGAGAGAAAACAGGGCGAGGAAGAACGTTTCATCAAGGATGCCGAGGCCGATGCGCTTTACAACGTGCATCGCCCTGTGCTGGCGCGTCTGCTCGCTGCCAATCGTCCGCCGTCTTTAGTGAGAGTCCAGGATTTTCGCGAAAGGCTTGGCGCACTAACCGAAGACGACATTACTGCGACGTCCGATGAGGCTTGGAATCGGCGCCTGCGCCTGCGGTTATTCCGTCAATTGCTCGATGATCCGGTGCTCTATTACGAGGAACTGACAGATGGCGAACGCGAATACCTGGAGCGCCAGCGGGGCTCCATCCTCAAGGAAATAGAGACGGCCACCGGACTCGTACGCGAGGTGCGCGCGGAGGGAATAGCGATGACCGATGCTACGGGGACTCTCAGCGATTACGGGCTTCCGGAAGAAGGAACCGATGGTCATCTCACCTTGCTGCTCGCTACGTTTCTCGCTGGTCGATTGCGCACCGCGCCCGGTGCAAGTGTTGCTTTCGACACACTCCTCATGCGGACGCAATATTTCATTGCGCACCATCACAAACACTGGCGAAAAGATGTGCGCGAACCAGGTCGCGATCGTTCTTTGACGCGGATGGTTGTCGAGCGCCTCTGCGCGCTCGGACTGGCGCGTCGGGAGGGTGATTTTCTATTCCCGCTGCCGGCCATTGGACGCTATGGCTTGCGCGAAGAGAAGATCCCTGAAACTACCAATGGGGGGTCGCTGTTTTGAACGGCGAGGCTTTTGCGGACAATTCAGGCGCAGAAGGATCGGAGCGTCTGCTTCCGCGCCCCTCACGCGAACGCTGGCAGCCTTTGCGGAGCGGCGTGTTAAATATTTTCAAATACGACGAGGAGGAGTTCTTGTTTGAGGAAGGACGGCTCCTGCTGCGAGGAAACAACGGTGCGGGAAAGTCGCGCGTGTTAGCCCTGCAGCTCCCATTCCTGCTCGATGGCGAGATGGCGTCGCATCGCGTGGAGCCTGACGGGGATCCGGCGAAACGGATCGAGTGGAACCTTCTCATGAACAAGCACGAGAACCGTCTGGGCTACACGTGGATCGAGTTTGGACGCCGCGACCCGGGCGGCGCGGAGCACTATGTCACGCTCGGTTGCGGCATGCACGCTCGCAAGGGGACTGGAATTCCGCCTAATGCACGCTGGTATTTCGTCACTCATCAGAGGGTAGGCGAGACGTTTCGGCTGATGTCTGAGAATCGAGTACCGCTCAATCGCGAGCGGCTCGAAGCCGCAATCGGCCAGAGCTCGGTCTATCGTACGGCTTCGAGCTATCGTTCCGCAGTGGATGAAGCGCTCTTTGGTCTCGGGACGCGATACGGCTCGCTGATCGATTTGCTTTTGCAGCTTCGAAAGCCGCAGATCATGCGCGATTTCAAGGCTGACGATCTTTCCCAGCTGCTCAGTGAAGCACTACCGCCACTCTCGCCGCGGCTGATTGAAAATGTATCGGTGTCCTTTCGCAGCCTGGAGAGCGACCGGCAGCAGCTCGCCGAACTAACGGAAGTGCGAAAGAGCGTCGATATCTTTCTGAAAAGTTACAGTCACTATGTACGGGTGGCTGTGCGCCGGCGTGCAGCCGATGTGCGAAGAGCGCACAGTCAATTCGAAACCGCTCAACGCGAGATCAAGAGGCTGGCCGACGAGAGCGAGAAGAATGAAATGGCGCTGGTCACTGCGGAGGCGGAAGAACAGCGAGTCGAAGAGGCCCTGGCAGCCGCCCACCAAACCGAACGGACCCTGCTCGCCAGTCCAGAGATGAAGAGCGCTGAGGATTTGCGGCACGCGAAGGAAACACGAGACGACCGAGCCAAAAGAGTCGAAGAATCCGAAGGAATGCTGCTGGAAAGCCATGCTGTTCGAGATCAACGGAGCAAGGAACGGAAGGAGGCCGAGGCATCTGTCGCTCGAGAAAGTGAGGCCGTCTCTGAGCGGCACACGGCTTTGACTGAGGTCTGGCAGGAAGCGGGTCTGCCGAACCTCGGGCTTCCTTCGCCGGATGCTGCGGACGCGGGCGCGCGGAAAGTTTTCGACCAGACAATAGTGCATCGTGCGAAGGCGATCGAGGTCGTACGTGAAAAGAATCTGGAGCTCGAGACGTGTGTCGCACGGCGAAAAGAAGAAGAGATTCGCTTTGAGCAGCGGCGGGATGACGTCATGCGTTGCGAGGAAGCGGAGGCAGGGCTGCGCGGGCAACGGGACCGGGCATTGGAGAAGCTCGTGGAAGAAATTTGTCGATGGGAGGCGTCTCTGGAAGTTCTGCCGATGGTAAAGGGAGAAGATTGGAATGGATTGCTCGACGCCTGGCTTGAGACGCCGGATGCGGCTTCGCCTTTTAGCGAGCGAGTCGACACCGCCTACCAATCGGCAATGCAGCGTATAAGCGATGAACGGAGCCAGTCTGATCGGGCGCAAAAGGAGCAAGCGAACGCTCGAAGCGAAATAATCGACCAACTCGATTCCCTTCGCGCGGGCCGGCAACCGGAGCCTCCAGTGCCCTATACTCGCGCTGCGGAGACGCGCCTGGATCGTCCGGGCGCTCCACTCTGGAAACTGTGCGACTTCAAGGAAGAAATCTCCCCGGCGGACCGAGCCGGGTACGAGGCCGCGCTTGAAGCAGCCGGTCTGCTGGATGCCTGGGTCAGACCGGACGGCGCGTTGATCGACCCGAGTACAAACGATCTGTTTTTCGTTGGTTGCGATGGCGCCAGCGACGGAGGTCTCAATCGTGTGCTTCGTGCAGACGGCAGCCTTGCCGAAGCGGTAAGGCGCATCCTGGCCTGCATAGGTACCGGCGAAAACGAAGGTGAAACCTGGCTCACACCCGACGGTCGCTGGCAGCATGGCTTGTTGCGGGGTGCCTGGAGAAAGCCGGCTGCCGAATATCTCGGCCGCAACGCACGCGAGGAAGCGCGCCGCAGGCGCATGGCGGAGCTGGAAGCTGTCCTCTTGACGATCGACGAATCGATCGCAATACGCGCGCGGGAAAGAAAAGCGATCGAGATCCGAGCCGTCCGGATTGTCAGGGAACGTGCAAGCGCGCCCAGCGTTGCGCAATTGCAGCGTGCGGCCCACGAACTCGAGAGCGCAGAAATAGCCAGTGGAGAGGCACGGCAACGGCTGGATGAAATCGACCAATTGCTGTCAAAGGCCGTTGAAGCGGAGCGCGATGCTCGTGACACCCGGGACCGCGATGCCGCGGATCTTGGTCTCACGCGGTGGAAGGAATCGAGCGCACTCGCAAAGTTGGAGTTGATCCTCGCCGATGTTCGTGTGAAGGCGGCAAGGCTCTGGCCGGCCTGGGATGCTTTGGTAGGGGCCCGATATGCATTGGGAAATGCAACCGATCGCGAGGCCGAATCTCAAATTTCGCTGGACTTGGCAGTCGGACGTGTGGAAGAGGCGCGGAAGCTCGCTGCTGCGGCCAACGCGCATTTTGAGACTTTGCACACTTCCATTGGGGCCACTGTATACGAGGTCCTTAACCGGCTTTCTGCGGTGCGAAACGAACTCGGGCAGCTAGTTGAAACCGAGAAAAGCGTCCGCGGTGCGGTGAGCGACTTGAAAATCCGGAAAGCGGTGATTGCGAGAGACCAGGAGCGCGCGGAAACTGATCTGACCGCGCATGAAGCGGCTCGCGACGAAGCTGTTCGTCGCCTCCGGGTTTTTGCGGAGAAAAGATTGATCGAGGAAGCTGGCGACAATCTGCAGCCGGAGAAGGTTGAGCTTGCGGCAAACCCAGCCGTCGAGCTGGCGAGGCGTATCGAGCAAGCACTGGCAAGTGTTACTGCAGACGAGGAGGCGTGGAAGCGTGTGCAATCGGGTATTCAGCAGCAGTTCAGCGAGTTGAACGACCAGCTGGGCATGCGAGGTTATCATCCGCAAGCCGAAATTATCGAAGAAGGCGTCTTTGCGATCACCTGCGATTTCCACGGCCGGAGCCAAACCATGACCGCCCTGCGCAAGTCACTTTCGGACGAGATGCAGAGTCGCGATCAGATGCTCAATGCCAGAGAACGCGAGGTTATCGAAAATCATCTCATCGGCGAAGTCGCGACAGAACTTCAAGGGCTCATCCGCGCCGGCGAGGACTGGGTGCGCGTTGTCAATGAAGAACTCGACCAGCGACCTGCGAGTAGCGGTATCAAGCTACGCTTTCTATGGGAGGTCGATCCGGAAGCTTCCGATGGACTCGAGGCCGCGCGACGACAACTTTTGAAAATGACCGCGGCGTGGTCACCGGCAGAGCGCGACGGCATTGGCCGCTTTTTGCAGGGTCGCATTAACGCAGAAAGGGCTGCAGACGATGCTGCTCCCTGGCAAGAGCATTTGCAACGCGCTCTCGACTACCGCGCATGGCATCGCTTCGGAATCCTCCGGTTTCAAGACGGTCAGTGGAAAAAGCTCACAAAGCAAACCTACGGTACCGGTTCGGGCGGCGAGAAGGCGCTGACTCTCACACTGCCCCAGTTCGCCGCCGCAGCCGCACACTACCGAAGCGCTTCGCCGTACGCGCCGCGTTTGATCCTGCTCGATGAGGCTTTCATCGGTATCGACAAACCGACGCGCGCTCGTTTGATGGGATTGCTTGTGAGCTTCGATCTCGATTTCGTAATGACGAGTGAATTGGAATGGGGTTGTTATGCCACGCTTCCGGCATTGGGGATATGCCAGTTCGCAACACGGCCCGAGTCTCCCGCTGTGTACGTGACCAGATGGGTGTGGAACGGGCGCCAACTTCTGCAGCGGAGTAATGGGAACAGTGCCTGATACCGCGCGTCTAAGCGCGCTTTTTGGGCGACCAGGGCTGCATTGGATTCTTGATCGGCTCGTCGAGCGCATGTCGCGCGGGCGTCCGCTGCAGGGTACGATCGTTAACTCGAAATCAACATCAGAAGAGCGGCGCGCGCTCGACGACTTGCTCGGCAGGCCGAGCACTCGTGGCGATCGGCTGACCCTCGATCTGGCAGAGCTCGAGCAAACATTGCGGTCAGCCGGGATCGCCGAGCAACTTGAGGATGCGGTAGTAGTCTGTCGCGGTCCTGTGGAGAACCAGCGGGAACAAACCGAACGTTGTCGCGATGAGTGGGCAAAGCTGTTTGAATCCGGCCGTGCACGCGCGGCCGGACAGCCGGCACTGGTTGGATGGGTGAATGCCCTGGCGCGTGACGGAACATTGAAGCGGCTGTCGCACGGTGAGCTCGCGAGTGCAGCAATGCTCCTGGACAACACGTTGCGAGTGGTGTTGCGAAGCCCTCGCGAAGAGATCCTTCTAGCAAATCTTGCCGCTGTATTTGCCGGCGACAGCCACGCTTTAGATCGCGGTCAGCCGCTGGCAACACTTTGCCTGCGTGCCTTTGCCGCCCTCTACGGCGTCGATGGTCAACGAGGCGCAGAGGCACGGCGCAAAGCCTGGATGGCCGCCGGCGTTATTACCGATGATCTCAGCGCGCCGGTGTTGGTCTTCAACCTGCGCGCGGCGACCGCTTCGGCATTGGAACAGGTTCTCGATCTGCATCGGCAACAGGACGAACCCGTTTTCCTTACTTACCGGCAACTTCAACGCGGGCATCCTTTTGAGCCGCTCGATCCGGCGATGCGCACGGTCTTCATCTGCGAAAATCCGAGCATTGTAAGCGCTGCCGCGCGTGAGCTTGGTCCAACTTGTCGGCCGATCATTTGCACCAACGGGCAGCCTGCCTCTGCAGCGAAACTTCTTCTATCTCAACTGAAGCAAGCAGGCGCGGAATTGCATTGTCACGCAGACTTTGATTGGGCCGGCCTGCGAATCATTGACCAGCTTGTGCGGGAGTACGCGGGTATCCCATGGCTGATGAATGTTGAAGCATATGGCTCAGTCGAAGGTGCGGTCCCGATCGATCCTCAGGCATTCACAACCACCTGGGCGCCAGACCTTGCTGAGGCGCTCCGCACACGGGGCACAGCCGTCTTCGAAGAGCAAGTCGTTCGCTCCCTCCTCGACGACCTCGGCAACAGGATCGCGCCACCGGCCGCAGCGGAGACTTCCGTTGCCTAGGCACCCCCACCGCTTCGCGCGCCGGTCACGGAAGTTTCTGGAGGCGCAAGGTAAGGCGGGACGTGGCTGTCATCCCGCGTCAAAAGCTCCATGAGCTTCGGATGGATGAAAACCTTGTCGCGCCCGGATTCGACCTCTCGCAACACCCCGATACCCGCCAGGGCCTTCAGGTATGTCGACGCCGTTTGCCGCTTCGCGATCCCGGCATCTACAAGGTTGTTGATCCGGCAATAGGGCTGCTCAAAGATTGCTTGCACAAGTTCGTGGCTATATACCTTCGGCAGCTGGTGCCGAACGAAAGCCTTATCGTTCCAAAGCCTTATATCCCTCCAGCAAAGCGCGATTGTACTGGAGGGCTTCCTTCGTCGCAGGGTCGGCGTGCTCTTCGTTATCCTGGAACTCGAAGAGTTTGTCCGTCGTCGTGATGATATTTTCAATCTCCGTGCTCGCCTGCGCTTCCAGTTTCGGCAGCGTGTTGATTAGCACGCCCTGGTTGGGTATACTGCTTGCCGCCGCTTTGAGTTCAGCAAGAACCGCTCGCGCCTTGATACAAAATCGCAAAATCGCCTTGGTCTCCAAGTCGGCGGCCGGCGGCAATTCAGGAAGCGCATTGTACGGTGAATCGGACTTCCAGTCGGACATGTTTAAATTTTGCGCTTTTTTAGACAGTTTTTGACGATATGTCGATGAGATCGACACGTCGACGGGATATGTCGATAAAATCTAGTTTTATCGACACATTTTCCCAATGTGTCGATTCCATAGTCATTTGTCCCTACCCGACTTTTTCCTGGCTTTTCCAATCGGCAGAGCAAGTTGTCGGGGCTGGGGATATTGTACGGCTTGGAAAAACGCCTCGTCTGAGGGGTTTTCCGACACCTGCCGCACATAAAAAGAACCAACCAGGGACAGGTCAAATGTTCCGCTTTGTTTCGGGATCGGCCTCGGCAAGCGTAAGTCGAAGATCCGTCCAAAGACTGATAACGCTGTCAAAAAATACTGTCGCTTCCTGCCAGATCTCGGCAACTTCGCCGGCGGTGTCCGCTCGTTTAGCGGCCAGAACCGTGAGCCTGTAAAGCGTTAGTTGCTCGGCACCAGTATCGAGCATTAAATCCCGAGCGGCCTGGAAATGCTCGTCATCGTCATGAGCGCCGGCCAAAAGCTCGATCTTGCGTTGATTGGACGCAATGGCGTTATGGGCGAGGGCCCGGAAGTCTTTTAAATCAAGGTCAAGTGTCGGCATTGGTTCTCCCTTTTGGCTTAGACGTTCTGCGGCAATCCGTCCCGATCATAACCGTCACGGCCGTTCAGAGAAAGACTGGGTCCTCTGTTCAAATTCCGATTCATCAGGATTTGTACGAGTATCTTTTGCAATTGCCTGGTTCCGATCGTCCGGGAAAACCGGTCTTCCCCAAACTTTTCACTAAACCTGGAGCTGGGAAGTCCGGGCTTAGCATGTCATTCAAGAGGCTGATGGAACGTGCCGGCATCGACGATGGCGTCGCACGTGAGAAAGACGGAAAGCTTGGGCGGAACGTTTCCCGCCTATCGTTTCATTCGCTCCGACACAGCTTCAATTCCGCGATGGCCAATGCCGACGTTCCTCTGGAGATCAGCCAAAAGCTAACCGGCCATGCGAGTCAGGACATGAACAAGCACTACACGCATTTGGAGCTTCAGACGGTCCGGCGGGCTGTCGAGTCGATTTCGCGGTTGCCGGGCAAAGCCTCCGACACACCCCAATGAAAGTGCGTGGCAAAAAAGGCGATCAGACTGTTTCCCGTACTCGGCTTGGCGGCCGTTCTGATTGTTGACCCGAGAATAGGTCAAAAGTTGCGGCTCACACCGGCCTAGCATTGTAGCCGGTGACTCTTAATCAATGGGTTGTTGGTTCGATTCCAACACGGTGCATCCTACTGAGCAATAAGGAGTTACAACGAAAAATAATAGCTATATTTCTTGCAGAAATCGAAGGTATACCCACTGGATACCCACTTTCGGACATGGATGACGAAAACCCGCCCTTTAGCATTTCCGAATCCTGATCAGGACTCACTTACCTCGACGAGGTCCGTGGAGGTTGCGATGGGCGATCTCGGCCTGACGCTGTAGGACCTTTGAGCGCACATTGCGGGGCTGCCCTAAAATCCCGGAATCGATGTACCGAGTGGAAAATCGCGTCGGATTTCTCCCATATGCTGACTCTCAAAACACCTTTGGTTGTTTCTGGCCGGTGTCATGGGTTTACCTCATGCCACAGAATCCCTATCGCGAAGGATGGAGGCGAATTGCGCCCGCCAACGGTGAATAGAGGGATCGATACTTGAAAGAAGGCCGACAAGGTCTTTTTGTCTAAATGCCACTCAACGCTTGGTTGTAGCGCCCATTGGAATTGTGCCTCCGTGCGGTGAAGCGTCCATAGAGATCGAGTAGTGGTCCATTTGCCAGCATGAATTCCAGCCATGGCTCTTCGGCTTTCTGTTTGTAAATCGACAGGTTGAGCAGGTTGATTTGCGCACTGAGCAGGGGATGGATCGTCAACCCTTGTGTTTGCGGTGGGGTCTTCGTCTTATCGCCGGGGTCCCGAAAATGCATGGAAAGAGTCACTCCCAAATCGGGTTCTTCCAATACAGCGATCGATACGCTCCGATTACACTTGGAAGGAAAATCTTCGCTCCAGAGATCCCAATCCCTCGCCACGGCGCTCGTTGACAGGTCCAGCGAAAAGTATGGACGTTGACCGCCCGGCGACTGGTTGAGGACGCTGAGCGCCTGTAGGTCGATACCGGCTCGTGCGTCGTCGTTCTTTGAACAGGATGGGACCCATTTCCACCACGGCCGGCAAAATGATAGTTCGTATGCATAGAAGGACTCGATACGGGGCTCGTCTGTTTCGTCGCCAGCCCGCTGCAAGGGTGTCAGCGCATGCAACCTGCCGGGAAACGAAGCCGGCAAGGATTTCCGCCGTGATGCGCCGTTGCCATTTCTGGGTTTCGACTTGGTCTGGCTTAGCGTGATACTAGAGGGACAATTGGCGTGGCCGTGACGGTGGGGTTTAGGGGCCGCCTTAACATTGGAAATGGAATGGCTCGCACCGTTCTCTGGCACTCCCTGCGCTAACTCAAGTTCATCGTAGAATGAGGCGATAGGCAGCATGTTTTCTTCTCCGGCACCCAACCGGGGAAGGAGAGAGACAATCGCAATAAAAATCGCTATATGTTTCATAGACTCGCCGCAAAATCGAATCGGGCAGCTAATCACAATCTTCGCGGGTCTCTGGGCCTTTTATCCGAGCAGGCCGGCTTTCCCAAGGCTTGAAGCGCGTGATAGCCTAATGTCCAAAAGAAATACGCGCCAGCGCTCAAAGTATTGACCTGCGCTACCACAAAATCCAGGTGCACCCCAATGAGGTTGAAGAGTTGCTCATCAAGCGGGGAGTCAAAGCCATTCCGCGCAAGAGCGCTGAGATTTTGCTGGATTTTGACACTACTGACGATCCGCTCCACGGCCGCCAGGAAGGAGGCTACTTTAATGGCTATTATCGGCACTACTGCTACCTGCCGCTGTACTGTTTTTGCGGTAATATTCCGTCAACGGACGTGGCAGGAGAGAGCAACCTGCGGGGAGCGCGAGGAGCCAAATATGCGGATTCCATGAGCGGCTGCGTCACGGTACTACCTACCTATCTGAGGTCGCGCCATTGGTCTGACGGTTCCGAAGGATCAACTCTTAATCAGTCCCGTGACGCCGCCCACCCATAGCGTGGTTAGTATCCATCCCACGATGATGTGAAAGCGAAGATAACAGCGGAACAATGTGCCAGGAATCGCTAACTCAGATACAAAGAGCCTGTGTCCCATGTTGCGTAAGACTGCGGCCATTTGCTCGTATGGCTGGGCTGCAAAATTGTCTTTTGGCTGGAGCTGGAGCCACTTGATTTCCGCTTGTGCGGTGAGTTCTTCTCGCTCATCGATCAGGTTATAGACGAGGGGCTGTCGCAACGACCGATTGCTTTCTATTTTCAAACAAGTGTCTCCAGAATTTGACCGAGCAGGACAATAAAATTCCAACAAGGTTCAGACATCCGGATCTCGATGAATTAGGGATGAACCGGAAATTTTATAAATGAGGCGTAGGTCGGTGCCTGGAAAAACAGTTTCTGTCGCTGTTAGTTCTGCGCAGATGTGACGGACGACTTCGTCATGAGGACGCATGGGGCCGCAGTCCTTACTCGAGTCACGGGCAAGACGAGCTACGATCCGACCGTTCGGCAATGGTTCGAGCGGTGGTTGGAAAGCGAGAAAGGCGCGATCTCGGAAGGGACGCTGGTTCGGTACAAACAGGTCGTGAAAGACTTCTTGGCTTGTATCGGGCCGATGGCCAATCTTCGCCTTGAGAACATCAAGACCGAGGACGGGGCGTGACTGATTTCTCCTCTGAGTTTACGATTTAATTGAAAATCGACACCATGCCCGCGAATGCCGTATTTTGCTGAAACGTCTCATGAGCGAACCACTAAAGAAGAACGACGGCCGCGACTCAGGCGAAGGACTCGTCACGCAGGGGGTCCCTCGAACCAAAGGTCTGACCTTTTGATTCTCAAAAAAAAAGAGCGACTGACCATTTCATAGCGTTGTGAAAATCCTGCTAATACTTTGGACAATCGTGCGCAATGCGTATGAGGCGATAGTGCGGGCGACCGCAGTCAGGAAAAAAGTGAACGAAGGAACGCGTGACGAAAACGTCGAGCTTCTGCGGCTTCAATTCGAGCAGGAAAAATGGAAAGCCGAAATCGAGATGCGCGAGCGCGAGCAGGGGCTTAAGGAGCGCGAGCAAGAGAGGTCTAGATGGACTAACCCCTTGGTAGTCGCGATCTTTGCTGCTGCCTTAGCCGCTCTGGGAAATGCGGTCATCGCGGTTGTCAATGGACAATTACAGCGTGAACTCGAGGCTGGCAAACATGACGCCGAGCTTAAGCTTGAAGAGAGCAAGGCGGAGTCAGCCCGCATACTCGAAATGATTAAAACCGGGAATACGGAGACGGCCTCTACCAATCTCAAATTTTTATTGGACACTGGCCTCGTGAGTGAAAAAGATCGAGCCGATAGGCTCCGCCAATTCCTTTCTAATCGTGAACCGGGAACGGGGCCATCGTTGCCGGCATCTGGGTCCGGACAGACATGGCCGCATACATCAGACCTCAGTCTGCTCGACGCAATAGAGCGGGCACGGGCTCCAAAAGCCCGAGATCTTCGAGTTAAGCAGATTCTGGATATTGCCGCAAATTCGCCCGTTGCACGATATAATTGGGGAGGTCGTGGCGTGGCTCCCATCGGTTATACCAAAGGCATGGCGGCTGCCTACGCCCTGGTGTATTGCAACTGGAAATTGAATGATCCTGGCTCATTGGAAATGGCCAGAGCGGCAAGTGCTGATGATGCTAACAAAGATGCTTTATCGTGGCTGAATGAAGAGTTCGCTGCAGCGGGGATGCGCAATGACGTTGACGGCGCTGACACATTGCGGCATTTATTTGTGCTTCTCACCGGTCTGGGCATGAGGGAGTCTGCAGGCAGATTCTCTGAAGGCATTGACCCAACAAACCCTGATTCCTCTGAGGCCGGACTATTTTCCGTAGAATACCAGATAGCAAGTGCTATTCCGCTTCACTCATCGCTGCTGAGCAGGAGGAGCCAGGGGTCAGCCGTTTACTCATGACTTAGCCGGTGTCCCGGCCCGCGCTTTTTAACGGAGTGCGGAAATGCCCCGGAGTTTTGGTATCGGTTGAGGAAATCCCTGAGGGTGTTTCCGCCCGACCGTGGGTGAACTTTCAGACAGTCTCCTCCAGTCGACTTCGTCTGCCATCGTTGTTCCACACTCGACAGCTACAAAAGATGCCGCCGAAGGAATGCGCGACCTCAACCGGCTTTGAGATAGCGCTCAAAGATGAGGGCGTTTTGCTTCGCTGAAAAACTGATGATCGATGGGTTAAACCCCATTTCGATGCCGAGACAGATGTGAAGACGGAGCAAGAAGGTGTCCCAACTCTCGTGCACTTGAGTGGGACCGAATCGCCCGGATGAAACTGCCAACGATTTTACGCTAGTCCCACTGCTCGCCGCAGCTTGGCTGCTATTAATGACCATCTCTTTTGCGCCCTTTTGACCTTCCGAAACGTCTCCGCTGTATCGAGATCCACGCCATATGCTGACCTGACGAAATGGCGAAACCCGAGAAGGTCGGTCAGAAAATCGCGATTGACCTTACTGGTCACCAGATTGTTGCTAAACGCATTTAGCAACAGGTCTTTGTGATACCGAGAGCTTGGCGCGGCTTCGACGCCGGTAAAATCGAAATGCCGCTCAACGATTTTCTCGAAACCTGTGTACAATTGTTGAAGTTCGTATGCTGCGGAAGTCGCGAGCGAGTAAACATCTTCTTCGTCAATCGGATTCCTGGTGCGACTTTCGATGGCGGCCAACATTTGCAGGATCTTGTCTATCCGATCGAAGTCTTTCGATAGCGGGAGAAAATGTTGTTGCGCTTTGTTCAGATCACAGACCCATACTTAATAATATGTGTCCGGAATCCCTGTTCACAAAAGCCGGGGGACCGCAATTCGAGAGGTAACTCCGGAAATTCCAATAATGCTTTGCCAGCCACTAAAGTTTCCTTATCGCGGGGGACGCCCTCAAAAAAGAGATCGATATCAGAGGAACCCGGCAGATAAGAGCCAGTTACAAGTGATCCAAATAAGACGACGCGACGAGCCCCCAGGCTGCGAAGAAAACCCGCAACATTCTTTGCGGCCATCATCGCAGCTGATTTTGACATTTTCTGTGTTCGCAGCATCTGACGGTAAATGGTACACGCGCTCTGTTTCGTCGACAAGAAGCGCGGGGCGAAAAGTCACTGGTTATCCAGGGGTCAGCGGTTTACTCGTGACTTACCCGGCGACCCGACCCGCACGGCTCAACGGAGTGCTCGTATCGGTTGAGGAAACCCCTAAGGCTGTTTCCGACCACGGGTGAACTTCAGACAGTCTTCGGCCTTGCCGTTTTCATGTAAATGTAAGATCGAGTGTGCCGCTTTCGCATTCATGCGACCTTCTCGCGGTCGACCTTGGCCAAAGCTTGCTTCGCCGTCAATCTTGCCAGATAGGAATCCAGGCTATCGCCGTCGATCAGACGTCGACCTCTTTTGGCAGGCTACTTCACAGGGGGAGTCCATTTCTCGGTTGCCCGGCAGAACTTCGGCAGGCCCAAACCCTGAAAGTCTTAAAGAATCAAATAAGTCATAAGTTGATTTCGGTGAAAAACCCGCGTTCCCATTGAAGAGCATCCTGCCGAGTCGAACCAAGTGGGAAATCAAATTCTGACCAGCGAGTCACGCCGAAATCATCGGGAAACGATAAAATTTTTGCGCTCTCTCGGCCGCTTCAGGCAAATCTTCTTTCCGGAAAGCTCCACGGATCGGTCGGAGCAAAAAAGTCGGCCAAAACGCTCTGGGCAAAAGAACCGTTCAG
>Ga0209656_10001605_pt1 | contig 14792 bp, 14 predicted proteins | sample BogFormECP12_OM2_FD_188239 | JGI IMG/M metagenome (GOLD analysis project Ga0209656, IMG submission 188239) | Bog forest soil microbial communities from Calvert Island, British Columbia, Canada - ECP12_OM2 (SPAdes) (version 2) | ecosystem: Environmental > Aquatic > Freshwater > Wetlands > Bog ... | reverse complement strand
CTCGCGGCGCCCGTGACCAGCGCGAGCACCGGCGCCACGATCCAGAACCGACATGATGTCATCGCCTTCATCCCTCCCTCTGATGATTCGACTCACGAGCCATTCCCACATACCACTGTCGGACCAGCCCAGATCGGTTAATGCGCGATGCTATTTCAGTTCGGCATGTTGCACAAGCTCGACGCGGCCGGGAAAGTCGGTGAGTGCCGGCCCGGCGCCCGAGGCGGCCCTACGCCGGTTTCTGACGCGGCACGTTGTGCTCGCATCGCCAGCGCGACAGCATCCATTTCGGATGTTCGGAGAGCCATTCGGAGGCATAATGCTGGCCGCGCACCAAGCAGGCCTCAAGCGACAGGTCCTCGAGCGGACGCTGCTCGGTGCAAGACGTCGGAGCCGCCTGCAGGCAGAAGACGAGCACGAGGGCGGTCATCGGGGTCCCTTTCGCGGCATCGGTCCGCAACGAACGATCTTGCCGGGATCTCGATCCCGATACCCCGGCCCGAGCGGTGAAATGAGAGCCAGGCGCTTGCCCACAATCGGCATGTACATGATGGTGACAGTCGTATCAGCCCTGGGAATCGCTCGATCGGGCCGGGCCGACAACTCGGCCGGCAACGACTACCCCACGGCGGCTCGGGCCGACTACGTTATCGGGTGCATGGCGGCGAACGGCAATACGCGGCAAGCGCTTCTCAAATGCTCCTGCGCAATCGACGCGATTGCCTCCCTGATGCCCTATTCGCATTACGAGCAGGCGGAGACTGCCCTCAGCCTCCAGGCGGGCGGCGGGGTCGGCGGTCGAGTGGGCCTCTTCCGTGATCCGCCCCAGATCAAGGCGGTCATCGAAGAGCTGCGCAAGGCCCAGGCCGAGGCGAACCTGCAATGCCGGTGACGGGTCTCCGGGCCGCGCGCTCACATCTGCGCTGCCGCCGGAACCGGCCAGCTTTGGCTGAAATGTCGTTGGCTGCTGTCGAGGACCTCCGCCTTGATCACCCCGGGATTTCCCGGGTCAAAGGGGCGGAAGCTGAAACTGAAGCTTGGATCCTCGCTGATGGCGATGTCCGACTCGAGCCGGAATACCAATTGGCCGTTATAAGTGACATCGAGGCTCTGCATGAAATCGGCCGGAATGTAATTCCGCGTTGCCTGGTCCATTTGCAGGCCGGAGCTGTTCGGATGGCTGACCAACAGCTTGACGGCTATCGGAGCGTCCGGGCTCGATCGGTCGGCAAAGGTCAATTTCATTTTCCCGAGCCGCTCGAGAGCGAGCGCCTGGTCTTTGCCGGCGGGCGCCGAGCAGCCTCCGGCCGCCTTGATGAACCGAGCCGTCGCATATAGTCGGCCGTCCGCGGTTTCGGCCACGGCGTGAAGATAGGTGTAATCGTCGATCCGGACGCGTGTCGCGATCTCCCTCGCCTCGGCCAGGGGCCCGAGCACGAAATGTGCCGCTAGCGGCGACGGGTTGTTATCGATAACCAGGTAGAGGCCGCGGACATCGGGGGCGAGCCCCGCCGCGACCTGGATCGCCACCGGCACGATCGCCGCATCCTCGGCGCGCGCAGGCGCGTCGATCGCGACGAGGCTGCCGGCGTCTTCGACGACGCGATCACCAAAGATCGCGTGCTCGAGATCGGACCAGCGAGCCATGCGCTCCGCCTCGGTCGGTTCGGCTCCGGCTGGCCCGGGAAGCGCCAAAACCAGCAGCAGCAAGAACGCGAAGGTCACTCGACCAGACATGGCTGGGTCACTCCCATTCGAGCTCCTTGTAACTCGCCGTCACGTTGCGCGGGTGATACTCGTCGAACAGCAGCCAATGCCCGCGTTCCGAGTTTGCGACCTCCCGATAGGCGTTGGCAATGCCGATTCCGGCCTTTATCGCGGCGCGCGTATCATGCGCGACAGCTGCAAGATAGCGCCGCTCGGGTTCCGCCGCGGCCGGCCAGAGCACGGATACCGGACCGTGCCCCGGAACGGCCCGGTCCGCCGGTATGGCGGTCAATTCGTCGAGCTGCTTCAGCCACCCGCCGAGGCTGCCATCGATGACCGGGATGCGCTCAACGAACAGCAGGTCGGCGAGCCAAAGGGTTCGGGTGTTCTCGTCAAAGATCGTCAGGTCGTTGTCGGTATGAGCCGGACCGTGCGCCCGCACGGTGAGGCGCCGGCCGCCCAGATCGAGCTCGAGCCGGCCGGCGACCAGAACCGTCGGCGACACGACCTCGGTGCCGCTGGCGCCGTCGCCCAGGGCGCCTTGCAGCCTGCGAAGGTAATAATCGCCGCGCTGGGCAAGAGCGCCCGGCAATTTCGCATGGCCGACGAAATCGGGGTGATCCTCGCGAAAGGCGGCAGCCCCGAAGATGTGGTCGGGATGGACGTGGGTCAGGATCACATATCGAATCCGGCGATCCGTGCGGGTGCGGATCGCCGCTCTAAGCGCGCGTCCCTCCGCGAAACTGCCGCCGGGATCGATGACCGCGACGCCGTCGGCGCCGATGATGAAGCCGATATTGGCAATCGCGTCCTGGTTCGCCGCAGACGCCTCCTCTTGCACGCCGTTGTGCACAAAGATGCCGGACGCGATTTCGATGACCGGCAGCGCCACGGTATCCGCACGACACGCCGCTGTCGCGAAAATGCCAGCGACGGCGATAGCGGCCAACCGCATCGTCAGCCGAACGGAAACCGTCAACTCTCTTTTAGTGATCTCGCTCGCGAGCCGAAGCTGCCGCCTGATAATACCGGAGAACAACAGGCGAGGGCCGACCCGGCAACGGGGTTCTGTTTGGCGTTCTGTTGGAACTTTATATTGAGAGCAGAAACGCGACCGGATCGGCATCCTGCGTTCATAAGATGCCATTGCGGCTATTTCGGGACCCGGGCCGCGGGGCCTGCGCCTCCCCAGAGCCGGTGAAGGAATTGAGAGGCGAGTTGGACGAGCGCGGCGCGTCCTCGGGACGGCCGCTTGGCGGCCTCATCATGATAGCAATTCTATCGTTATATCGAATGCTTACATCATGCCTGGGAGCGCCCAGAGGACGTCTCGAAGCACGCGCGGCTCCAATTTGGAGCCAATTCCTTCACAGAGCAGATTGGTCGAGAGCTAATCCTCTGATCTGCTGATCTTCCTATCTCGGCGGCGAGGCGTAGCGGGGCGAGCTCGACCCGGTGGCGCCGGTTTCGTCATTGTTGTTGCGGGCAGCCTGGTGAGCTTTGTTGCGTACCGATTGGCTTTGCTCGTGGACCGCTTTGCGCTGGTGCTTGGTCTCGAGCGGGCCGGCCTGCGGTGATCTCATGCTCGTCGGCGAGCCCGCCGCCGGACCCGAAACCACGCCTTGAGCCGGGCCCGGGCTGTTCTGGTTCGTCTGGGCATGGGCCTGTGTCGAAAGGAGGAGTGCTGCCGTTAATGCCAGGGTCTTTCCGATCATGCGTTTTCTCCCGGAAGTGTCGTTGACGGGGTACTCAGGCAAACAGGGGCGTGCCGGGCCGGTTCCGCCGGCATAGCGTCTTGACATAAGCGGTCCGACCAATCTCGACGGCGAGCGCCGAACGCGCGACAACATCCTGCCAGCCCATCACACAGGAGAGTTCGCTTTCGACGCCGGTGGACAACACGTCGGCGGCGGTGGTCTCGTCGCACGCCTCCGGGGCGACCGTGTTGAGGCAGATCAGGATCACGGCCACGAACGGATTCATTCACCCGAACGCCATTGCGTCTCGCATTGGGTGAGGTCCTGGTCGGAAATCGAGAAGGCGTAAGGACGCCCCGAGATGAGCTCGATATTCCGGGCAACACAGACACGCCCCGTCTTCTCGGCGAGCTTGACGCCATAACGTCCCGGCTCGACGCCGGTAATCGTCAGGCGCTCATCCGACTCGACCGACTTGTCGGGGTCGTTCTCGCACTGGTTTGGTCCCCACTGTCCGGTGCCGGCTGGAGCGAGGCGGAGCGCGGTTATCGTCGCCGTCGTTCAGGTTCCAAAAGCGCAAGCGCTCTGCAGCAAATGCAGAGAGGCACCCGGAAAGGACCACGATTACCGCGGCAAGCGGCAGCGCTGGATTCACGGATTACGCCGGTGACGAGACGAGCTGGGGCGATCGGCGCGACCCGGCGGAATGTTGGCGATAAATGAAATCAGGCGCGGCTTCGTCCGCATCTGCACGGACCCCGACAAGCAGGCCGTGGTCCGGGGACAATGCGCAAGCCGGGTCGGTGCGTGCGGCATCGCCGGTCAGCGCAAAAGCCTGGCAGCGGCAGCCGCCCCAGTCGATCTCGCGCCGTTCGCAAGAGCGGCAAGGCTCCGGCATCCAGTCCGTCCCGCGAAACCGCTCGAAGGCGGGCGAGCGGTACCAAATTTCAGAGAGGCTCGCCTCCTCGACTGTCGGGAACTCCAATCCGGTCAGCGTCTCCGCCGCGTGACACGGCAACACCTTGCCTGCCGGAGTTACGTTCAGAAACCGCCGGCCCCAGCCGCCCATGCAGGCCTTCGGGCGATGGGCATAATAGTCAGGGAGCACATAATCGATCACCAGGATCCCGGCGAGCCGGGCGCGCGCGGCCTCGACGGTGGCAGTCGCGGCGTCGAGCTGGTCGCGTCTTGGCAGCAGCGCCGCCCGGTTGCGCAACGCCCAGCCGTAATATTGCACGTGAGCGACTTCGAGCCGGTCGGCGTCGAGCGCCACGGCCAGCTCGATGATCTCCCCGAGGCGGTCGAGATTTTGCCGGTGCACGACCGCGTTCACCGTCAAAGGCAGCCCGGCTTCGCGGACGAGGCTCGCCGCCCGGCGCTTGGCCTCTTGGGAGCCGGCAAGCCCGGCAATGCGATCGCCGGAGGCCGTGTCGGCATCCTGAAAACTGAGCTGGACGTGCTCGAGCCCGGCCTCGACCAGCCCGGCAAGCCGACCGGCATCGAGATGGATGCCGGAGGTGATCAGATTGCCGTAGAGCCCGACTTCGGTCGCATGGCGCACGAGCTCGGCGAGGTCGCGCCGGACGAGCGGCTCACCCCCGGAGAAATGCACCTGCAGGACGCCGAGCGCCGCGGCTTCGCCGAGCACCCGCTTCCAGCTCGCCGTATCGAGCTCGGCGCTGGCGCGCGAGAGTTCGAGCGGGTTCGAGCAATAGGGACAGCGCAGGGGACACCGATGCGTCAGCTCGGCCAACAGGGCCAGCGGCGGCTCGACTGCCGTCATCGACGCAATACCTTCTTGTCCACGAGGTCCTGCAGCATTTTGACGACATCGCCGGCGATTACGTCACGGGGCGCGTCGTAGCGGCGGACGAGTTCATCAATGACGCTGTCGACTGTGCGCTCGCCGTCGATCAGCTGCAGGATTTCAACGGCCTGTTCGTCGGGCAACAGGACCCTCTCGGGCGCGAGCACGATCCATGCCTGCCGCATCTCGTCGAAACGGAACTTCACATGGGGCGCAAAGCGCAGGACGGCATCGCCGTCGAACGATTGGCGCGCCTCCCCGGTCATTGCGCCGTCCGGCCGGGGACGAAGGCGCCGGGTGGGGTCAGCCCCGGCTCGACATAGGCGAAGTAGAGCGCATCGAGCTGCGCCCACAGCACATCGCATTTGAACCGCAACGTGTCGAGGACGAGCGCCTGCTTTTCGGGCGTGTCGGCGTGCTCTTTGACATAGGCGATGGCAAAGGCGACGTCGGTCGGGGCCTGGGTCAGCCGCGGCGTGAAATAGGCGAGCGTGTCGCGGCTGATGAAATCGTAATTCTTCAGCAGACCTTCGACCCGCTCGGCGATGATCTCGGGTGAGAACATTTCGGTGAGGCACGAGGCGACGGCTTCGAGCAGCGACCGGTCGCGGACAAAATTGACATAGGCGTCGACCGCGAAACGGGTCGCCGGCAAGAGCCCCTTGGTCGAGATTACGTAATCACGGTCTAGGCCGAGGCCGTCGGTCAGCTTGAGCCAGCGCGCAATGCCGCCGGTGTCTTCGCTCTCGCCGTCGTGGTCGATGATCCGCCGCCGCCATTCCCGGCGCAGCGCCGGGGTCGGCAGGCGGGCGACCAGGTAGGCGTCCTTCGCCGGAATCCGCGCCTGATAATAGTAGCGGTTGAGTGCCCAGGCCTCGACCTGAGCGCGATCGAGCTTGCCGTCGCGCATCATGTGATGAAACGGATGGCGGTGGTGGTAGCGCTCTTCGCCGATCTGCCGCAGGGCATTCTCGAGCTCCGCGCCGGAAAGCAGGGCTGCGCTCACAGCCTCACCTCCATCCCGTCATAGGCGATCTCCCAGCCGGCCGCTTCGGCGGCTTGCCGCTCCGGCGAATCATCGAGCAGCACGGGGTTCGAGTTGTTGATGTGAATAAATATCCGACGCCGCACACCGAGATCGCGGAAGGCGGCGATCGCGCCGTCATCGCCACTCATGCTGATATGCCCCATGCGCCGGCCCGTCTTGTTGCCGACGCCGAGCCGGATCATCTCGTCGTCGCGCCACAGAGTGCCGTCGAAAAACACCAGCTCGCTCCCGCTGAGACGCTGGCGCAGACGGTCGGTCATCGCTGCACAGCCCGGTACAAAAAAGAAGGACTTCCCGGTCCCGGCATCGATAATCTGGAGACCGACAGCATCCCCCTCTTCTGCGATGCCCGGATCTTGCCCGGCGGTTTCGAGATAGAGCGGGACCTTTGCCAGCACGGTAAACGCGACGACCGCTACTCCGGAAGGACCCGTAGCCCCTGCAAGCTCGATCTGCCGATCGAGAGGCAGTTCGATCCGCTCGACGCAATCCCGGGCGAGGACATCGAACATCGGGTTCGCGGCGATCACCGCGAGAACCCGCGCCGGCGCATAGACCGAAAACCGATGCCGCTCGCGCAAATGAAGTAGCCCGGCAACAGCGTCGACATCACCACCGGGTACCAATACGCCGGCAATCGGCGACGAACGCAGCCCTTCACGGGGATGCAGTGCAGGGGTCGCCTCGATCTGCAGCCGCAGATCGGGAGAAGCGTTCAGAACGAACCAATCGCGCTGGTTAGCCGAGATCGCAAGCGAAGCCTGCGAGCGCGGAGCTGCAGCAGCATCCCCCACGCGCGCCCGGCGACATGCAGGCGCGTTGGAATTCCACTGCGGGAAACCCCCGCCGGCAGCGGACCCGAGGACAACCGCATCGAGCATCGGTCGTCTCGCCGGATCCCACCGGCGTCAGAAAATTTGAGCCTACTTGACCTCGGCGCAGGCGTAGGCGTTGATCTCCAGCCCGACCGCGATTTCGATGATGACCGGCGTCTTCCACTTCATGGCCAATTCCTTCGTTCTGATTCTTGCCGGACGCAAGTTAGGATCACCGCCGGATGCTGTCAACCAAGAGCGACGGCACCTGCTGCCCTGCGGCACCGTCCTCATACTTGTTCTCGCGGCATTGTCGGCCGTGTCGTTCCACCGCAGTGCCGCATCGGCCAGTGCCGATCCCCGTTTCACTGTGCTCGTCTTCTCGAAGACCACGGCCTTTCGTCACGATTCGATCCCGCAAGGGATTGCCGCAATCGAGCAGCTCGGGACCGAGCACGGCTTTGCAGTGGACAGCACCGAAGAGGTGGCGCGGCTCAGCGACGCCAACCTCGCTCGATACAAGGCCGTCATATTCCTCAACACGACCGGAGACATCCTCGACGCCGAACAGAAGGCGGCCTTCGAGCGATACATCCGATCCGGCGGCGGCTTCGTCGGCGTCCACTCGGCGAGCGACACCGAGTATCGATGGCCGTGGTACGGCCGGCTCGTCGGCACCTGGTTCGCGAGCCACCCCCAGATCCAGCGCGCGACGGTCCATATCGCAAATCCCGACGATCCCTCGACGAAAGGCCTGCCCGGCTCATGGGAGCGCACCGACGAATGGTACAATTTCCGCAGCAACCCGCGGGGCGCGGTGGAGGTTCTGGCGACCCTCGACGAGGCCACTTACTCCGGCGGCGCGATGGGCGCCGACCATCCGATCTCATGGTGCCAGGAGGTGGATGGGGGCCGCAGCTGGTATACCGCGATGGGCCACACCGCGGAATCCTATACCGAGCCGCTGTTTCGCCTTCACCTGCTAGGCGGGATCGAAAGCGCCGCGGGCTTCGCCGGTTCCTGCAAGGTTGATCAGCGGTAGAGGGTCAGCGGACGAAGCGAGTGCTCGCCTCGCGATCGGTGAGACCGTGCTGAATGGCGATGCGGATCAGATCGGCGGTGCTCGTCACCCGCAGCTTGGCTTTGATCTGGCTACAATTATTCGCGGCGGTCTTGTAACCAATGCCGAGCGCGTCGGCGATTTGGGCGAGGCTGCGGCCTTGCGCCAGAAGACGCAGGATTTCCAGATCGCGCGAGGAAAGGTCTTCGAGCGGCTGCGGCGGGGTTCGGATATTCGAGAACACCAATTCTTCGGCAATCTCGCGCTCGACATAGGTGCGGCCGCGGGCGACGCGTCGGACTGCTTCGAGAAGCTCGTCCGGCGGGATGTTCTTGCTGACATAGCCCGCTGCTCCCGCCTGCAGCGCGCGCATGACGTGGATAGGGTCGTCGTGCATGCTGAGGACCAGAATACGCGCCTCGGGATCCACAATCTTCAGGCGCGCGATGATCTCGAGACCGCCAATGTCGGGCAAGTTCAGATCGAGGATGACGAGGTCGGGCCGTTGTCTCCGAAAAACGCTCAGCGCCTCTTTTCCGCTCGCCGCCTCCTGAACCTCCGCTGCCAGCTCGGGGCCGAGCAATCGTCGCAATCCGGCTCGGACTATCGGGTGATCGTCGACGATTAGGATCTTCACGGCTCGGCCGCCTGGGCCGCGGAGGATACCGGGTCCGGTGCCTGCGGATAGGGCAGCACCGCGACCATTGCGAAGCCTTCGCCGGACCTGTTCGAAAAGCTCAACCGGCCGCCGATCGCCTGGACGCGCTCGCTTATGCCGACGAGGCCGTAACCCAATCTGTCCGGCTCGCTCATTCCCCGGCCGTCATCCGTGACCGAGAGCCTGACTTCGTCGCCTCCCCGCTCAAGGTCGCGATCACGCTCGATCGAGATGGTAACGAGCTTGGGCTCGGCGTGACGCACGGCGTTGCTCAGACCCTCCTGGACGATACGGCAGATCGCCGTGCCGACGACATCCGCGAGATCCTCGCATTCCGTCGAGATCGCCACCTCGTAACGGATCTCGGGACGGCGGCGGCGCCAGAATGCAACTAGGTTCTCGATCGCCTCGCGCAGGCCGAATTCGGCGAGCCCAATTGGGCGCAACCGGCCGAGCATGCGCCTGACCTGCCATTGCATGTGGCGGACGGCGTCGGCAATCGACTGAATATGCGCGGCGGCGTCGCTCGCGCGACCATTCCCGATGAAGCGGCCCGCGGTGGCCGCATCGGCGTTAATGGCGAACAGGTAGGGGCTGACCTCATCGTGCAGGTCACGGGCGAGTTCGCTGCGCTCCTTATCCTGCAACGTCAGAAGCCGCTCGTTGAGACGGCGGTTCTCGGCGGCGGTTTCCGCCAAGCGCGCCGCCATTCGATTGAAACTGTCGCGCAAGCGCGCCAGCTCCGGCGCCAGCCGGCCGCCGATCCGTGTGCGATAATGGCCGTCGCCGATCTCCTCCAGCGCGACAGCCAGTCGGTCAAGCGGCCGCAAGGTACGGCCGATAAAGACATAGATGAGAACGATGGTGAGGCCGCCGAACGCGGCGAGTGTCGCGAGGCTCTCGGTGAACTCGTTCCAGACTTCGAGGGTCTCGTTGTATGGATCGGTCTCGATCACAACCGTACCGTAATCGCGAGCGCCGACGGCGACTGGGATTCGCTCGATCTCGGGCGCCACTCCGATGAGGCGCACAAACCATGCCGGCGCACGGCCGAATTTCGATTTCTCGACGGTCGGTGCGGCGAAGGCCGGCGTCTCCCCGGCGTGCCGCACCCGCAGGTGGCGGTTGCCCTTGAAGGACGCCACCAAATCGTCTAGATCGCGCGACGGGTCTCGGGCGTTTTGAAGCCGCTCGGTCGCGCTCGCGATCGTCTGCCGCCCGACCAGAAAGGCCGCGCGCATTTCGGTACGAACCGAGCGCGAGGCATTGGAATACGCGATCACGCCGTCCAATGCGAGGCTGATGAGCAGCACGACGCAAACCAGGCCGATCAAACGAAACCGGAGCGACATGGGCCTTCCGCCGAGCATTGCTTGTTCGATCGTCGCAGGATGCCATCACCGGATAACGATTCCTACCGGTTCCCGCGGGAAGTCTTGCCACGCGGATCGGGAAGAATTCCCGTGCAAATCGGGAAAGCAGGGAGACCCGTGGTCTGGCTTAATGGCTTCGGTGGGAGACAGAGCCGATCAGCTGAAAAATGTTCGACCTCAGGCACCTCTGGCCAGCGCTCGGCTTCGCAGCGCTTCTGCTGTCGGTCGCTGCGATGGCGCAACAACCCCTCGAAGCGCCGCCGTTGAGCCTGCCAACCGTCGAGGTGGTCGGCGCCACGCCGTTGCTCGGATCGGGGGTCGATCGTGACAAGGTGCCGGCTCAAACCCAGGTGTTGACCGATCGCGACATCAGCCGGAACGGCTATCCGCAGCTGCTGCGGGCGCTCGATGAAAACGTCCCCGGTGTCACGCTCGACAACGCCGCCGGCAACCCGTTTCAGCCCGGCCTTCTCTACCACGGTTTCCTCGCGTCGCCGCTGCAGGGCAACCCGCAAGGGCTGGCGGTCTACCTGAACGGGGTGCGATTCAATCAGCCGTTCGGCGATACGGTCAATTGGGATCTGATCCCCGACCTTGCGATCGAGCGGGTGGACCTGGTGGGCTCTAATCCCGTCTTTGGTCTCAACGCCTTGGGCGGTGCCTTGTCGGTGCGGACGAAGAACGGGTTCACCTACCACGGCGCCGAGATCGACCTCCTCGGCGGCTCGTTCTCGCAATACCAGGGAGAGCTGCAATACGGGGTACAGAGCGGCGACACCGCGGCCTATGTCGCAGCCAGCGGTCTGCACGAAGGCGGCTGGCGTGATCTCCAATCCTCCAATATCCGCAATTTCTATGGCGATCTCGGATGGCGCGGCAACCGCGGCGAGGCTCATGTCAATGTGACGGCGGCGGACAATACCCTGAACGGCCCCGGAACCTCGCCCATCGAGTTGCTGGCAGTCAATCCGAGCGCGCAATTCACCGCGCCGAACCTGATCAAGAACAAATATGCGCTGGTCACCGCATCCGGCTCGTACGACATCACCGATACGACCTCACTCCAGGGCCTCGCCTATTACGACTATTTTCTGCAAAAGGTCGTCAACGGCAATGTTCCGGTGGCCTCGCCCTGCACCGATGACGATCAGGCCGGCTTTCTTTGTGTCGCCCCCGGCTCCTTCGCAACCGACCGCGCCGGCAACCCGATCCCGGATTTTCTCAACGGTGGCCCCTATTCCGACCTCGATCAGCAATCGACGAACACCAACGGCTACGGCGCCTCGCTTCAGGCAACCAACCGCGACGAGCTGTTTGGGCATCCCAACCAGTTCGTCGCCGGCTTCAGCTTTGACGGCGCCCAAACTCTCTTCAGCGGGAGCACGCAAATCGGCGGATTGTCCTTGGCCGACCGGGTGTTCGCCGGCCCCGGGATCACGATCGACCAAGCGGACGGGTCGGTCGCGCCGGTGCGGGTCGGCATCTCTGACGCTTATTACGGCCTGTTCTTCACCGACACATTCGACGTCACACCGCAGCTGTCGGCCAATTTGGCAGGCCGCTACAACCTTGCGCAACTCGATCTGAACGACAAGCTAGGCAGCTCTCTCAGCGGCAATCACACCTTCAGCCGGTTCAATCCGGCCGGTGGATTGACCTACAAGATCCTTCCGGGCCTGACCGCCTATGCCAGCTATGCCGACGCCAACCGCGCGCCGACCCCGGCGGAGCTCACTTGCGCGAACCCCGCCAGCCCTTGCAGCCTTGCGCAATTCTTCGCCGGCGACCCGAACCTGCAGCAAGTCGTATCGCACACGATCGAGGCAGGTGTGCGCGGCCAGATCCGGCCGTCCGAAGGCACGACCCTGTCCTCCGAGATCTCGTTCTTCCGCAGCACGCTCGACAACGACATTGCGTTTGTGAACAGCCCGATCCAGGGCCGCGGCTTCTTCGAGAACGTCGGCACGACGCTTCGCCAAGGCGTCGATGTCAATCTGCGGCTCAAGTCCGACAGGCTGCTCGCTTGGCTCGGCTACTCCTATATCGACGCCACTTTCCAGAGCGGCTTCACAGTCTCGAGCCAGAACAATCCCGCGGCCGACGCCAACGGCAATATCCAGGTCCACCCGGGTAATCGCCTGCCTGGCATCCCGACCAACCTGATCAAACTCGGTGCGGATTACCGGCTAACCGACGCCTGGACGATCGGCGGCACGGGGGTCGCCGCGAGTGGCCGGTACCTGTTCGGCGACGAAGCCAATCTGACCCCGAAGACGCCGGCCTATTTCGTGCTGAGCTTGCACACGAGCTATCAGCTTACGCCGAACCTGCAGCTCTTCGGCCTGCTCCAGAACGCATTCAACACGACCTACTATACGTTCGGCACCTTCTCGCCGACCTCCTCGGTTATTATCGCGCAGGCGCCCGGCGCAACAAACCCGCGCAGCTACAGCCCCGGCGCCCCGATCGCCGGCACCGTCGGCATCCGCATTACCTTTTGAAGAGCCTCTCCGAACCCTGCCTGCCGCTTAATGATGTTGCCGGGTCCATTTATTCGGAGATAGAATCCCACCGTCGGTACCAACCGGGGAGGCACGCCATGGTCAAGTTGCGCGTCAACGGCCAGGAGCAATCCTTCGATGGCGATACATCGATGCCGTTGCTCTGGTATCTGCGGGACGAGTTGGGGCTCACCGGAACGAAATACGGCTGCGGGGTGGCGCTGTGCGGGGCCTGCACCGTCCACATTGACGGCGAGGCGACCCGCGCCTGCATCACCGCTGTAAACGATGTCTCCGGGCGCTCGGTTACGACGATCGAGGGGCTCGATGCGCAGGGGAACCATCCGGTGCAGAAGGCATGGCGCGCCTTGAACGTCCCGCAATGCGGGTATTGTCAAGCCGGCCAGATCATGCAGGCCGCCGCGCTGATCGCGACGAACAAGAACCCTTCCGAAGACGAGATCAACACTGCGATGAGCGGCAACATCTGTCGCTGTGGCTGCTATCAGCGCATCACCGCCGCCATCAAGGCGGCTGCCACAGGAGCGTGACATGACATCGGTCCACTCCACCGTCGAAAATGTGAGCCGCCGCGGGTTCCTGCGGGGCTTGATCGCCACCGGCGGCCTGGTCGTCGCCGCCGAATTGCTGCCGGCCCGCGACGCGCTCGCCGCCTTCGCTACCGGCGCGGCCAAGATGGCGGGCGGGGTCGTCAGCGACCCGCACGTCTTTGTCTCGATCGACCCCAATGGCCTCGTGACGATCGTCGCGCACCGCGCCGAAATGGGCACCGGCTCGCGCACCAGCCTGCCGATGGCGGTCGCCGACGAGCTCGAGGCCGACTGGTCCCGCGTCAAGGTCGTACAGTCGCCAGGCGACGAGAAGAAGTACGGCAACCAGAACACCGACGGCTCGCGCAGCCTGCGCCATTTCATCCAGCCGATGCGCGAATGCGGTGCGGCGGCGCGGCAGATGCTCGAAGCCGCCGCCGCCCAGCGCTGGGGGGTCCCGGTCGGCGAGGTGCAGGCGCAAAACCACGAGGTCTTCCACAAGCCTTCGGGCCGCAAGCTGGGCTATGGCGAGCTCGCCGCCGCGGCGAGCGCGTTGCCGACCCCGCCGGCCGATCAGATCAAGCTCAAGGACGAAGCCGCCTTCCGCTATCTCGGCAAGGGCAACGTCCAAATCGTCGATCTGTTCGACATCACGACCGGCCGTGCGGTTTACGGCATCGACACCAAGCTCGCTGGGCTGAAATACGCAGTGATTGCGCGGCCGCCGGTCATGGGCGGCAAGCTCGCCTCCTACGACGGCAGCGCGGCGATGAAAGTGCCGGGTGTCGAGAAGATCATCGTCATCGAGGGGACGCCGCCGCCGTCGAAGTTCCAGCCGATCGGCGGCGTTGCGGTGGTCGCCCGCAACACTTGGGCGGCTATTAAGGGGCGTGAGGCGCTGACCATCAAATGGGATGACGGGCCGCACGCCAGCTACGATTCGGCCGCATACAAGGCCCAGCTGGAAGACACCGCGCGCAAGCCGGGGAAGGTGGTGCGCGATGAAGGCGACGCCGAGAAGGCGCTCGGCTCGGCTGCGAAGACGGTGTTCGCGGAATACTACGCGCCGCATCTCGCTCATGCCCCAATGGAGCCAACTTGCGCAACGGCGCGCGTCGCGGAGGGCAAATGCGAGGTTTGGGCGGCCGTGCAGAGCCCCGGGGGCACGCAAAACGAGCTGGTGGAGAAGCTCGGCCTCAAGCCGGAGAATGTGACGGTCAACGTCACGTTGCTCGGCGGCGGCTTCGGCCGTAAGTCGAAGCCCGATTTCGTGCTCGAGGCGGCATTGCTGTCGCGCGAGATGGGCGGCGCCCCGGTCAAGGTCACGTGGACCCGCGAGGACGACCTCCACCACGACTATTTGCACACGGTCTCCGCCGAGCGCATCGATGCCGGGCTCGACGCGCAAGGCCACGTCGTCGCTTGGCGCCACCGCACCGTCGCGCCGACCATCCGGGCCACCTTTGTCCCGGATCCGAAGCTCGAACAGCCGGGAGAGCTCAGCCAGGGTGTCCTCGACGTGCCGTTCAATATCGCCAACCTGCGCTGCGAGGTGGGCGAAGCCGAGGCGCACAC
>Ga0209656_10001603_pt1 | contig 14798 bp, 12 predicted proteins | sample BogFormECP12_OM2_FD_188239 | JGI IMG/M metagenome (GOLD analysis project Ga0209656, IMG submission 188239) | Bog forest soil microbial communities from Calvert Island, British Columbia, Canada - ECP12_OM2 (SPAdes) (version 2) | ecosystem: Environmental > Aquatic > Freshwater > Wetlands > Bog ... | reverse complement strand
CCGCACCCGCTTCGGCGACTCCAAGCTCGGATACGGCTGGGCATTGCTCGAGCCGATCGCGCACATCCTGATGCTGTCTCTTGTCTTTGCGGTGATGATGCGCGGCCGGCCGCCGATCGGCGGAGAATTCTTCATCTTCTATTACACCGGGATTATCCCCTATCATATGTTTGTCCATACCAGCAGCAGCATGACTAACGCGATTCCGAGCAACGGCTCGCTATTGCAGCTGCCATTGGTCGGCACGTTCGACGTGCTGATGGCGCGCGGTCTGCTCGAGCTGTTGACCGACACCTTGGTGGCGGCGGTCCTGCTGGCGGGCTTCGGCGCGCTCGGGCTGGGCGCGCTGCCGCAGGATTTTGCAGGCGTCTCGGTCTCGCTCCTGGTTGTTTGGCTGCTCGGCTGCGGGTGCGGTTTTCTCAATGCCGCGATCAATGCGTTCGCAAAGTCGTGGGACAAAATCTGGGTTCAATTGACCCGGCTCTTGTACTTCTGCTCCGGGATTTTCTATGTGCCGGGAATGATGCCCGAATGGATCCGCGACATCCTGGCGTGGAACCCGGTTTTGCACGCAGTCGACTGGTTCCGCTCGAGCTTTTTTCGAGAATACGAACCGCACTGGCTGGACCGTTCGTACCTGGTGATGGTCGCTGTCGTGACCGTGTTGGCGGGGCTGGGCCTCGAGCGCGGATTGCAGCGCCGGCTTTACGAGCCGCTATGATCATGCTCGACCGGGTTTGCAAGTCGTATCGCACGAGAGGTGGTCGGAAGACGGTGCTAGACCAGGTCAGCACGGTTTTTCAATCCGGTCATAACTTTGGGATCCTGGGGCCGAACGGCGCGGGCAAATCGACGTTGATCCGGCTCATTGCCGGGTCCGAACCGCCGGACCGCGGTGTCGTCCGGCGCTACGCCCGAGTGTCGTTTCCGCTCGGTTTCGGCGGTACATTTCACGGTGCCCTTACCGGCCGGGAAAATGTCGCATTCATTGCTCGGATCTATGGAGCGGCGATACACGCAACGATCGACTATGTCGAGGGGTTCTCGGAACTCGGCGAATACTTTGAGATGCCGGTCAATACCTATTCGGCCGGGATGCGCGCGCGGTTGGCTTTCGCCACCTGCCTCGCCATCGACTTTGACGTGTACCTGATCGACGAGGTGACCGAGATCGGCGACCAGCGGTTTCGCCGCAGATGCGCCGAGGCGTTCCGCCAGCGCTTGGTGCGGTCCGACATCATCCTCGTGACGCACAACCCGCATACGATTCGGCAATATTGCGACAGGGGCGCCGTCCTTTTCAATGGCCAGCTGACAGTGCATGACGACATCGGCACCGCATTAGAGTGTTACCATCGCCTGCTGCAGGAGAATCCCTGATGGCGGCTCAGCCGACACGCTCGCGGCCTACCGGCGATTGGATCAGCCCTCCTGCCTCGCAGGCGCGCGAACCGGCCATTGCCACCGGACTTCCCGTACCCGCCGAGGACGGCGGAGCAATCGCCGTTTTTCGGGCGCAGGATTTCGCGGCACGCCGCCGTCGCTTCCCGGTTCGCTTGCTGTCCTTCGTCGTTGTCGTGCTAGTGCCGGCCACGCTGGCGGCCGTGTATTTTTTCGTGATCGCCGCCGACCAGTACGTCGCCGAATTTCGTTTTGCATTGCGCACTGTCGAACCCGTCCGTGCCGAGATCGGTGGGCTATTTCAGGGAGGTGTCGCGCCGTCGCCAGTCGGAGTGGACTCCTATGCCGTCGTCCAATACCTTGGCAGCCGCGACGTCATTGACGACCTCGGCAAGACGCTCGACCTGCGCGAGATGTTTTCGCGGCCGCAAGCCGATTGGCTGGCAGGCCTGCCGTTGCCCGTATCAATCGAGGAGCTGGTCAGGTATTGGAAGAGCCAGGTGGACGCGTTCTACGACATCACCAACGGGACGATCGTGGTCCGGGCCCGTGCGTTTACGCCCGACGATGCGCTGCAATTGGCGCAGGCGATCCTCGCCTCGGCCGAGCGTCTGGTCAACGATTTGTCGGCGCGGGCGCGCCGTGACACGTTGCGGAATTCGGAGAAAGAAGTGCGCCGCGCCGAAAGGCGGCTCAAGACCGCGCTCGCGCGGCTGAGCGAATTTCGCGACCGCGAGGGCATCATTGATCCGCGCAAGACCGCCGATGCCACCCAGGCGCTGGCCGGCCGGATACGCGACGAGATCGTCCGCGCCGATACCGAATTATCCACCGTCAAGCATTACATGCGGGCCGACGCTCCGTCGGTAAGGATGCTGGACGCCCGCCTACAATCACTGCAGGCTCAGCTCCGCTCGGTCGAAAGCGAGGTGACCGATACCGAAAAATCGCGTTCCGAGGTTCTCTCGCGCGTGATGGGCTCGTATGAGCGGCTAGAAAGCGAACGGACATTCGCGGAGAAAGCCTATCAGCACGCATTGGAGGCGCTTGACCGGGCGCGCATGAATGCCGACCGCCAGCAGGTTTATATCGCGGGTTTCGTTCAGCCGAGCCTTCCCGAGGAGCCGCTTTATCCGCGCCGGCTGCGCAATGTCGGCATCGCGCTTTTTCTGTGCTGCGCCGGTTGGCTGATCGGCGCCTTCATTGTCCAGACCGTGCGAGAGCACCTGTAGAAACTCCGCTGCACCCGGATTGGCGTCGAACAGGGGAGCCGTCGGAAAGAGAGAAATCATGGCGACGCTCGAAATCGACACCGACTCCCGGCTGTTGTCGGCACCGCCGATCACCGCCTCACCCTTTCGTCACGCCCGCCGCAGACGCAAAAGGCTCGCCCTGATTTCGAGCCATAACGACTTGTGCGGGATCGCGGCTTACACCCGCAGTTTGGAGAAGCAACTAAACGACGTTTTCGAGGTTACGGTATTCGACTTGGATCAATATCTGCTGCGCAGCACGCATGGCCGCGTCAGAAAATTCGGCGACCGGCACATTCTGAATATCTGTCGTGAAATAAGAGACTACGATGCCGTCAATCTGCAGCTCGAGCATGGCACCTTGGGCCGCGGCTGCCACGACATCCATCGGCGGTTTTCCTGGATCCTGCGGGCAGCGCCGCGGCTTTCGGTGACGTTTCACACGGTGTTCCAGTGCGAGGCCTTCAATTATAGGGAGTACTTCAGAGAAATTCTTAAGCGCAATTTCGCCAGAGCGATTGCCATGAGGGCGCAATACAATCGCGAGTACCTTCTGTCGGCGGGGCTGGCCAGCCGGCTTCGGCGCGCGCAGCGATTCAAGCCGGTCACTCTGATCGTGCATACCCGCCGCGACCTTTGGCAGATGAAATTCGCGCACGGCATGCGAAATGTTTACGACCATCCCCTGTCGTTTTTGTCCGCCGCCGAGGCGGCGGACATTCGCCGCGGCGCATCCCGCAAAAAATTCCCCGTGCTCGACGACGTCCCGAGCGAAGGCAAGCTGATCGGGGTGTTCGGGTTTCTCGGGCGCTACAAGGGATTCGACACTGTCGTCAGGGCATTGCATCACCTGCCGCAAGACTACCATTTGCTGATTTTCGGTGGCGCCCACCCGAATGAAATCAAGCCTCACCAGCCCATCGATCCGGTTGTTTCGTCGCTGTTCGACGCCGGTTATGTCGATACCAGTGTCGCCGAGCGGATCAGATCGAATGCGGCGGGGATCGCGCCGGCGGTCTCGGTCGCCGTCGACAGCTCGATGCGCGATCTTTTGATTGAGCATCCTAAGGATCTGTCGGATCGCATTCATTTCATGGGCGCTCAGAGCGACGCCGATTTCCTTACGGGCATGGCGATCTGTGACGCCGTGGTGTTTCCCTATCTCGAGGTCGGGCAATCCTCGTCGGGCCCGATTTCCCAGGCGCTGGAGCTAGGCTGCCGTGTCATTGCTTCGCGGACCCACACCTTTATTCAGCTGGGCCGCTATCACCACAACATGATCGAGTTCTTCGACATCGGAAACCACCTCGAACTTGCCGGCCGCATCCGAGCGCGGCCGCAATTCGAGCGGCGCGAGCATCTTCCGGCATTCAATGTCGAGACCAACAAGGCAGTTTACCTCGCCGCCAACGGAACCCACGGCCGCGACTACCCAGGTCAGGGTTCGACTCCAATGTTAAATAGCTCGCGACAATCGATTTCTGCGAACCTATGATCGGCGCGCCGCCGCGGCGAGCGGGGCGGCTGCGAGCCGAGGAGGGCAGCATGAGGAACGGTTACCGCGTCTATGATTCTGACACCCATGTCAACCCGGCCGCAGAGGTGCTGGAAAGATATGTGGACCCGGGGTTTCGATCGCGCCTCGCCGAACTCGCATCCTATCGTCAGCCGATCAGAGGCGCGGTCGAAGGCCCGAGCGACCTGCACAACTATCGCGTCGGCGTAAAGTATTATCGCCGCGTCCTCGGCGAAGCGGTGCCACGCGAGACTTTCACCGGCCGCGAGACCAAATGGATGGGCAGCAAGATGCCGCGGCCTGGGGTGCAGGACGACCAGGCGGAGAACCGGGTCAAGGACATGGATGACGAGGGGACGGACATTCATTTCTTGATCCCGACATCCTGGCTCAGCCTCGTCGGTCTTCCCGATCCGACCCTCGAAGTCGGCATAATCCGCGCCTATCACCGGCACATGGCGGATTTTTGCGGGCAGTTCCCGACCCGCCTCAAGAGCATGATTATCGCCTCGTCGCGCTCGGTCGACGAGGCGGTTCGCGAGATCCGCGAATGGGGGAATTCAAATTGGGCGGTCGCGGTGATGCCGCTGCTCGCCAAGGATGTCCCGGCCGACCACCCCGACCTTTATCCGATCTGGCAGGCCGCCCAGGAATACGATCTGCCGATCGCCAACCACAGCTTTACTTGGACCCCTCCCTATTACCCCGGCTACGAAGACCTCTGGGAAAACATTTTCCTCGGCCGGCTGGCGGCTCATCCGTGGGGCGCGATGCGGTTCGTCGGCTCGTTCATTGGTGGCGGGCTGTTCGACCGCTACCCGAAACTGCGGATGGGGGTACTGGAATGCGGCTTCGGCTGGTTGCCGTTCTGGGCTCGGCGCATGGACGAGCAGGCGGTCTATGTCGGCGGCACCGCCCCCTTAAAGCAGAAGCCGAGCGAATACATGGCGAGCGGCCGGTTTTTCTGCAGCATCGAGCATCACGAGGGGGAGGACATGTTAAATTACGTCACCCATTTCTTGGGTGACGACGTGCTCATGTACGCCTCCGACTATCCCCACTCGGAATGTCAGTTTCCCGACTCGGTCGACAACATCCTCGCCTGGTCGACTTTCGACTCGGCCAAGAAAAAGAATCTCCTCTGGGACAACGCCAACCGCTTCTTCAAGCAGACCTGAACCCTGTCCTCGCTTGCACTCCCACCTCCGCTCCGCTGCGAGCGGGGGAGGGTTAGGGCAGGGGCTCGCGGAGCTTGAAGCGCTGAATCTTGCCGGTGGCGGTCTTGGGCAGCTCGTCGAGGAACGCGTACCAGTGCGGGCATTTGAAAGGCGCGAGCAGACCCTTTGCATGCCCGTCCAGAACCTGCGCGAGTTCCTGGTCTGCGCGAACCCCTGATTTGGCGACCACGAACGCCTTCGGCTTGACCAAACCGTCCTGATCCGGCGCGCCGACGACGGCGGCCTCGAGCACAGTCTCGTGCGCGACGAGCGCCGCCTCGACCTCGGCCGGCGAAACGTACATTCCGCTGACCTTCATCATGTCGTCGCTGCGGCCGCAATATACGTAGTAACCGTCTTCGTCCTCGAAATACTTGTCGCCCGTACGGGTCCAATGGCCCATGAACGTGGCCCGGCAGCGCTCGCGATTGTTCCAGTAAAAGGCGGCGCTGGTCGGCCCGCTGACCAGCAGGTCGCCAATTTCACCGCGGCGGACGGGCCTTTCCTCCTCGTCGACGATTTTCAGCTGATAGCCCGGGATCGGTCTGCCGGTGGTGCCGTAGCGAACCCCGTCCGGCCAGTTGCTGAGAAATATATGCAGCATCTCGGTCGAGCCGATGCCGTCGAGGATGTCGACCCCGATCCGCGCCGACCAGCGACGGCCGATCTCCTGCGGCAGCGGCTCACCGGCCGAAACGCAACGGCGCAGCGCAATCTCGTCGCCTCTCGGCAGATCGTTGCCGGCGAGCATCGCATTGTAGAGGGTCGGTACCCCGCAAAAGATTGTCGGATGGTATTCGCGCAGCACGCGGCTGACTGCCGCCGGGGTCGGTCGCTCCGCCATCAGCACGCTGGTGGCGCCGACCGCCAGCGGAAAGGTCAGCGCATTCCCGAGCCCATAGGCGAAGAACAGCTTTGCCGCCGAGAACACAATATCGCTCTCGTCGATGCCGAGCACCGGGATGGCATAGAGCTCGGCCGTCTGCATCAGGCTCGAATGGATGTGCACGGTGCCCTTCGGTCGGCCCGTCGACCCCGACGAGTAGAGCCAGAAGCACGGTTCGTCCGGATAGGTCGGCGCGGTTTCGGACACAGCCGGCAACTCGGCGAGCAATTGGGCGAGCGAGTGCCCCTGCGTGTCGCCGCCGGAGACGATCACCGCGGGCCGCGGTCCCTGCAACGCGGCCAAGGCAGCGTTCATGACCGGCAGCAAGGGCGTCGATACGACAACCGCCCGGGCCCGGCTGTCGGCCGCCATGAAGGCGAATTCGGCGGCAGCCAGCTGGGTGTTGACCGCGACCGGAACGACCCCGGCCTTGATCGCCCCAAGAAAGGCGGTCGGAAAATCGATCGTGTCGTGAAGGCAGAGGAGGATGCGCTGCTCCGGATGAATACCGAGCCGCCGAACGAGATTAGCAAACCGACTCACCCGTTCGGCGAGCTCGGCATAGCTGTAATGGCCGCAATCGTCGATAAAAGCCGTCTTCGCGCCTCGCCCGGCGGTGAGGTTTCGCCGGATCAGCTCAGCAGCGGCATTGTATCCTGTCGGGCTCTCGCTGCTCATCCGCCATACTCCCCGTTTTGCTTCGCGGGCCGCAACCTGTCGAGATCGGCCGCTAGGCCATTATATTCCCTGCATGCAGCGGTCAAGCAGCGGCAACCTTCCTCGGTCCGTTGTCGAGCGGGACGACTATCTCTGCCGCCTCGGGGAGCGGGTGCGCGAGGAACGGGCCCGCCGCGGCATGACTCGCCGGACGCTGGCGCGCGATTCCGGGCTGTCGGAGCGCTATCTCGCGCAGCTCGAAAGCGGAAAAGGCAATCTCTCGATCAAATTGCTGCGCCGGGTCGGCGACGCGCTGAACCTGCCGCTTCCCAGACTGCTCGGCGGTGAGCCGGCCGAGCCCGCCGAATTGGGCGGGATCGTCGAGCTGCTGCGGCGGCTGTCCCCGGACCAGCTCGGTGAAGCGCGGGCGCTCCTCGACGCTCATTTCGCGGCGCCCGATCGCCAGGCGCGGCAACGGCGGATTGCGCTGATCGGGTTGCGCGGCGCCGGCAAATCGACCTTGGGCAGCCGTGTGGCGCGGCATCTCGACGTGCCGTTCATCGAGCTCGACGCCGAGATCGAGCGGGATTTCGGCCTGACGCTCGGCGAGATCTTTGCCCTTTCGGGGCAATCGGCCTACCGCCGGTCCGAGCGGCGCGCCTTGGACGGCGTGCTCGACCACCACCGAGGTTTTGTGCTGGCGGCGGGCGGCAGCATCGTCGCCGAGGCGGAGACCTACGAGGAGCTGCTGTCGCGTTGCTTTACGGTGTGGATCAAGGCCTCGCCCGAGGAGCATATGAGCCGCGTCATCGCGCAAGGCGACCTCCGCCCGATGTCCGACAACAAGGAAGCAATGGCCGATCTCGAACGCATCCTCGCAGCACGCACCCCGCTCTACGCGAGAGCCGATGCCGTCACCGACACGGCCGGCTGCTCGGTCGAAGCCAGCTTCGCCCATCTGCTCGCGATCCTTCCGAAACGGTGCGATCAGCGACGCTGAGCTGGACATTACGATCGGCCACCAGTGGGTTGCCGCCTGGGACTACCTGCCGCATGATGAGGCCGGTGAACAGAAGATCTGCGGTCGGGGAATGAGCGCCAGGAGCAAAATCTATTCGAGCTTCGACGATGCGGTCCGCGACATTCCGGATGGCGCGACCCTCGGTTTTGGCGGATTTGCAGTCGTCGGAATGCCGATCAACCTCTATGAGGCCGTTGCCAAGCAGGGAGCCAAACACTTGACCTGCGTGTCGAATTCGACGCGCGGCGGCGCCACCCTGCCGGCTGATGCGCCCGATATGGGCCAGATCATCAAGAACGGACAGGTCGAGAAGGTGATCTGCGCCTTCACCGCCCCAACCCGAGCCTCGCAACGGCTCGTCTTGTCCGAATATGTCGAGAAGGGTCTGATCGGGGCCGAGCTTGTGCCGCAGGGCACGCTCGCCGAGCGGATGCGCGCGGCTGGTGCCGGGATCCCGGCCTTCTACACTCCGGCGGCCGTCGGCACCGAGTTGGCCGAAGGACGCGAAACGCGCGTGTTCGACGGCCGCGAATACCTCCTCGAGTTCGCATTGCCGCTCGACTACGCCTTCATCCGGGCATACCAGGCGGACGCGGCTGGCAACCTGCGCTTTCGGCGCTCGCAGCGCAATTTCAACCCGATCATGGCGATGGCGGCGCGGGTCACCGTCGTCGAGGTCGAGGAGGACATTCTGCCGGTCGGCGCGATCGACCCCGACGATGTGCACACGGCGGGGATCTTTGTGCACCGGATCGTCAAGATCCCGCCGCCGCCCGGGGGGTGGTGGCCGCAGCGTCCAGGGAGCATCGGGCGATGAGCGAGCGGGCGAAAGGACTGACCCGCCAGCAGATGTGCGACCGGCTGGCGATGGAGTTCGGCGACGGCTGGATCGTCAATCTCGGCATTGGCATCCCGACCCTGTGCTCGAATTTCGACTTCGGCGACAAGGAGATCATCTTTCACTCCGAGAACGGGGTGATCGGCTACGGGCCGCTCGCGGCGACGGGCGAAGAGGATCTGCATCTCGTCAATGCCGGCGGCCAGCATGTCACGTTGCGCCCCGGGGCGGCGATCGTTCACCACGCCGATTCCTTTGCGCTGATCCGCAGCGGGCGGATCGACGTCACTGTGCTTGGAGCCTATGAGGTGGCCGAGAACGGCGATTTCGCGAACTGGAAGATGGCGGGCCAGCAGGGGGGCGGGATCGGCGGAGCAATGGACCTGGCCGCCTGTGCCAAGCATGTCTTCATCGCGATGGAGCACCAGACGCGGGACGGCAAGCCGCGTCTCGTCGAGCGCTGCGCCATCCCTGCCACCGCGCGCGGCGTCGTCAATCTCGTCGCCACCAATTTCGGGCTTTTCGAGGTAACCAAGGAACGCGTGGCGCTGCGCGAAATCGCGCCCGGCATCACGGTCGAGGAAGTGAGGGCCACGACCGGCTGCAACCTGATGATCCCCCGCGACGTCCCACCCGTGCGGCTGATCGCTTAGGGAGCACGTTGTCTTTCCGGGGCGCGGGCGGAGCCCGCCGAGGCCGGACCCATGAACACTGGCTTATAAAACCCTGGACCAGCCTTTGTTCATAGGTTCCGGACATGTCGCTTCGCGGCCTTCCGGAATGACGACGCTCTCCGCAGTGCCAAGCTTTGTCCCCAACCGAGGCGGATGCGGCCGATCGCCATTGCGACTCTGGCTAGCCGATTAAATTAGCGCGACGCGCCCGGCTGTCGCGCCCTTTTAGCGGCGACAGGCACGACAGAGCTCGCGAGCTCGCGCGGGCGGCCATCTTCACCGACCGCGACAAAGGTGAACTCGGCCTCGGTCACCTTGATCCGCTCGCCTTGGCCCTGGCGCAGCACCCACACCTCGACGTCGAGCGTGATCGAGGTCCGCCCGGTGCGCTTCACTTCGGTGTAGCAGCAGACAGTGTCACCGACATGCACCGGCTGGAGAAAGGTGATGTTCGAGACCGAAACCGTCACCACCCGCCCGCCCGCATGGGGCGTGGCGGACATCTTTCCCGCGGAATCCATCAATGCCATGATCCAGCCGCCGAAAATATCCCCCTTGGGATTGCAATCGGCCGGCATCGCCAATGTACGAGAGGCGAGCTCGCCTCTCGGTTCGATCCGAGCCCGTTGCCTGTCTTTGGAACGCATTCCCGCATCTCCAAGCTGCGGATGTCAACCAGTTATGTTGCAATGCAGCATGAAATTGTCAATACGTCAAAGGTAATTCGACCGTTTTGTATTGCAATGCACAAACTCTGAGCCAAAACATCGTGAGACCCGCTTTCGAATTTCACGGCTTCATCGAATGTTCACCCTTTTGCAATCAGACCCACTGATCTAGAACGCCACTGATCTAGAACGCCACTGATCTAGAACGCCACTGGCGATCGAATACGGGATAAACACAGGGAGGTGCACAACCAATGAACCGCTGCTTTACGGGATTTATTGTGGGCGTCTGGCTGGTTCTTGGATTGCCGGCCGCCCGAGACGCCGCAGCGCAAAAATCGGGCGGCGTTCTCAAGGTCTACCACCGAGACAGCCCGGCCAGCATGTCGATCCTCGAGGAGGGGACCAATTCTACCGAGATCCCGATGATGGGAGTATTTAACAACCTCGTCATGTACGATCAGCACGTGGCGCAGAACAGCCTGTCTACGATCGTGCCGGACCTGGCCACCGATTGGTCGACGAGCGAAGACGGCAAACAGCTGACCTTTCACTTGCGCCAGGGTGTCAAATGGCACGACGGCCAGCCCTTCACCGCCGCCGACGTCAAGTGCACTTGGGAGTTGCTGACCGGCAAGGCGAGCGAGAAGCTGCGCCTCAATCCGCGCAAGTCCTGGTACAACAACGTCGAAGAGATCACCACGAACGGCGATCACGAGGCTACCTTTGTTCTGAAGCGGCCGCAGCCGTGGTTCATCGCGCTGCTCGCCTCGGGCTATGCGCCGGTCTATCCGTGCCATATCCCGCCGCGCGAGATGCGCACCCACCCGATCGGCACCGGCCCCTTCAAATTCGTCGAATTCAAGCCGAACGAACGGATCACGGTGGCGCGCAACCCCGATTACTGGAAAAAGGGACGTCCCTATATCGACGGCGTCGAATACACGATCATCCCGAACCGCTCGACGGCGATCCTCTCCTTTATCGCCGGAAAGTTCGACATGACCTTCCCGTTCGAGGTCTCGATCCCGCTATTGAAGGACATCAAGTCTCAGGCGCCGCATGCGGTCTGCGATCTGGCTCCGGGCAATGCCAGCACCAACCTGATCGTCAACCGCGACAAGCCGCCCTTCGACAATCCGGAAATCCGGCGGGCGATGATGCTGAGCCTCGACCGGAAGTCCTTCATCGATATTCTCGCCGAGGGGCAGGGCGATATCGGCGGCGCAATGCAGCCGCCGCCGGCCGGGATCTGGGGCATGCCGCCGGAACTCTTGAAAACCGTGCCGGGATATGATCCGGACGTGCGGAAAAACCGTGCCGAAGCCCGCCAGATCATGGAGAAGCTTGGCTACGGGGCGGACAACCGGCTCAAGCTGACCGTCTCGGCGCGCAATATCGCGATCTTCCGCGACCCGGCAGTCATTCTGATCGACCAGTTCAAGGAAATTTATATCGACGGCGCGCTCGACCCGGTCGAGACCGCCAATTGGTTTCCCAAGGTTGCCCGCAGGGACTACCAGATCGGCCAGAACAATACCGGCAGCGGCGTCGACGACCCCGACCAGCAATTCTACGAGAATTACGCGTGCGGCTCCGAGCGCAACTATACCGGCTACTGCAATCCCGAATTGCAGAAGGAGTTCGACCGGCAATCAATGGAAGCCGACCCGGAGAAGCGCCGCCAACTCGTCTGGGAGATCGACAAAAAATTGCAGGAGGACGGGGCGCGCCCGATCATCTATCACTTCCGCGCCGCGACCTGCTGGCAGCCCAAGGTGAAGGGGCTGACGATCATGGTCAACAGCCAGTACAATGGCTGGCGCTTCGAGGACCTCTGGCTGGATGAGTAGCCGGCTTCACACGGCGCGCTTACGCCGGCCTACCGCCCCCAGTCCGGCAAGTGCGGAGCCCAACAGAACGATCGTTCCGGGCTCGGGCACCGGGTCGAATGCAATCCCGCGATAGACGACGCCATATTGTGGGCCATCGAGGATCGAGAACATCTCGTCCGTCGGGACCGTCATCGCGGCGACAAGGTCGGTGATGGCGACGATCTCGTTGGGATCCGCCCCCTGATCGCCCGACATGCTGACGGTGGAGGTGACGCCGTAGATCGTCACCGTGCCATCGGCGTTGACGATACCGATGATGTTGCGCAGACCGTCGGTCGCAGTGGGGAAATAAGTACCCGCCATATAATTCGTCCCGAGTCCAAGACCGTCCTGCAGTGTGTAGTCGAGCACCCATTGTCCGGTTACGCTGTTGAAGGTCCATTTCTCGAGCCCGGCGACAGGGTCTTTGCTCGCGTCCGCGATGACGCCGTCACCCTCGTCGGCAACATAGAGCGTATTTGCGTTGGCAAACCAAATGCCGAACGGGAAAAAGCCAAACGGGAATGCTGCCGGCGGCGTCTTGGTGTTCGCGAGAAAGGTTGGAAAGCCAGGCAACGGATTGATTGCGGTGGTGGTAGCACTGGCGGCTGTCGGCAATATACCGGAGGCGCCCACCTGATAAACCGTGTTGACGCCATTGCCGCCGCTGCCTTTGGTCACATAAAGCGTATTGTTGAAGATCGTCTCGCCGCGGAAGTTGTTGTCTTTGCCCGACTTGTCTGCCGCGCCATAGGGCATTCCGGTTTGCGGATTGGTCTGGGTAACCGAGAAGCCGTACTGAAAGCCGTTCGAGGCGCCTATTGTGCCCTGCTGTTGCCCGATGACGGTCGTCTCGGGATTGTTGCTGCCTGGCGCTATCGACTGCACGCCGGTGTTGTTGACGATAAAGGTTGGCGGCGGTGAACCCCCGTTGCCGGCATTGCCGGCCAGCAGGTATTGGCTTTGGCCGGTGCCGTTGACGTTGTTGACCAGAATGGCGGCGCGGCCGTTGTTCCCGCTATAGGCGTTGGTGTTGGTCACTTGAACCGTGCCGTCGCCATTGATCTGCACGACCGAGCGGTTGGTCGGAGTCTGCGTGTCGGTATTCGACGGATCGACGTGGTTGGGCGTGTTCGAATTCGACACGTCGAGGGCACCCACCGCTGAATTGTATCCGAGAAAGGTCAGGGCATTGCGGTTCGTCGACAGATTGAGAGCCATCTCCGATTTCGAGGAGAAGCTCGTCGTGATCCCGGTCAGCGCTGTCAGATCCGTCGTGCTGACAGTCTTACCCGCAGGCGTGATCTGGCCGAGATAGATCGGCGCGGTGACGCCGAAATTCCCGTCCACTTGGGCGTTGTTGAACACATTTGGATAGGTCCCGTCGGCGATCGCGGTTACCGGCGGATTAATCGGCAGCACCGTTACACCCGCCGTAATGTTCGGTGTGGTATAACCGCCGGTGCTCATTGTATTAGGGTTCGGCAAACCTGGATAGACGCTGTAGAGTATTGCGAGGTCGCCCGGCGGCAAGGTGATCGGAGCGGCGGTCGCCACGGGTGCGAGCGCCGCGGCCGTCGTAGCCGCGAGAACGGCGGGAGCCAGGTGCAGTCTGCCCAGGCGCAAACGGCCTCTGGTCGGCGCGGCGCTCGAGATGGTCTTCTCGGTCATCGATCTCCCCCTTGTCTCAGGTTTCGGCAGTGGATTCCTGTCATGTTAACCTCAGCCGATGTCACTTTCGTGTCAGAGCACCATTCGCTTTTTGTGATAGGGTCGCGATGTTGGCGCCATAGTCGAGAACTCAGCGTATTGAGCCCGCTCAGATGCCGCCGTGGGTTTTCGGCCTGTGGCACCCAACGGGAGGGACTGCGGAAATGAAGCGGAAAATTTGCGCGTTCGCGGCAGCAGGAACTTTGGCTGTGGCAATGGCCGCGTCCACCGAGGCGTTCGCCAAGAGCATGGCGGGATTTGACGGTACATGATCGACAGCCCGGCGAGCATGCCGATACACGAGGAAGCGACCGTCTTCGCCACGCGGCCGATGATGGGCGTCTTCAATGATCAAGGTCTCCCTGAGTGACGTTTACCCCATCCGGGATGCGGCGGTGATAGGCTGGTTGAGAAGACAGTCGATGGAATCCGAGCAGCCAAAGCGTAAAGGCTGGTACGGGAGATCGAACGGAGATTGGCCGAGGACGGCGCCCGGCCGATCATCTATTACGGCCGTGGCGCGACCTGCTGGCAGCCTTACGTCAAGGGGGCTGACGATCATGGTCAACAGCATCTTTAACGGTTGGCACGGAAGACATCTGGCTCGCCAAATAGGCGCCGCTACGGGAGATAGAAAGAATGGCAATAAATCTGCGGGGTGGATTAGCTGCGGGTGCTCTGGTGATGGCAATCTCAGCCGCCGACCCGGCGCTCGCTCAGAAATCCGGAGGCGTTCTCAAGATTTCTTTTTTTGACAACCCGGCGAGCATGTCGCTGCACGAGGAAGCGACGGGTGCCGCATTGCGGCCGATGATGGGGGTGTTCAACAACCTCGTCATGTACGATCAGCACGTGGCGCAGAACAGCCCGGACTCGATCATCCCCGATCTAGCGACGAGCTGGGCCTGGAGCGAGGACGGCAAAGAGCTGACCTTCCCGTTGCGCCAAGGCGTCAAATGGCACGACGGCAAGCCGTTTACCGCCGCCGACGTAAAATGCACCTGGGATCTGCTGCTCGGCATCGGCAGCGAGAAGCTCCGCGTCAATCCGCGCAAGACCTGGTTCCGCAACCTCGACCGGGTG
>Ga0209656_10001602_pt1 | contig 14802 bp, 13 predicted proteins | sample BogFormECP12_OM2_FD_188239 | JGI IMG/M metagenome (GOLD analysis project Ga0209656, IMG submission 188239) | Bog forest soil microbial communities from Calvert Island, British Columbia, Canada - ECP12_OM2 (SPAdes) (version 2) | ecosystem: Environmental > Aquatic > Freshwater > Wetlands > Bog ... | reverse complement strand
GCTCAGTAATCCATGCCGCCCATGCCGCCCATGCCGCCCGGTGGCATGCCGGGTGCGCTCTTGGGCTCCGGCCGGTCGCCGACCATCGCCTCGGTGGTGATCAATAGCCCCGCGACCGAGGCGGCGTCCTGCAGCGCGACCCGCACGACCTTGGTGGGATCGATGATGCCGGCCGTTACCATGTCCTTATACTCGCCTGACTGCGCGTCAAAACCGAAGTTCGGCTCGTTCTTGTCGGTCAGCCTGCCGACCACGATCGAGCCTTCGACACCGGAATTCTCCGCAATCTGCCGTACCGGCGATTGGATCGCCTTGCGCACGATCTCGATGCCGACCTTCTGATCGTTGTTCGCAGGGTTGAGCCCTGCCAGGACCTTGCTCGCAAAGAGCAGGGCAACGCCGCCGCCCGCCACGATACCTTCCTCGACTGCGGCCTTGGTCGCGTGCATAGCGTCGTCGACGCGGTCCTTGCGTTCTTTGACCTCGACCTCGGTGCCGCCGCCGACCCGGATGATCGCGACGCCGCCCGCCAGCTTGGCCAGCCGCTCCTGCAGCTTCTCGCGGTCGTAATCGGAAGTCGTCTCCTCGATCTGCGCCTTGATCTGGCCGGTTCGGGCGACGATGTCGTCCTTCTTGCCGGCGCCGTCGATGATCGTCGTGTTCTCCTTCTCGATCAAAACCCGCTTGGCGCGGCCGAGCATGTCGAGCGTAACGTTTTCGAGCTTGATGCCAAGATCTTCCGAGATCACCTGACCGCCAGTCAGGGTCGCGATGTCCTCGAGCATGGCCTTGCGGCGATCGCCGAAGCCCGGCGCCTTCACCGCCGCCACCTTGAGGCCGCCGCGCAGCTTGTTGACGACGAGGGTGGCAAGCGCCTCGCCCTCGATATCCTCTGCGACGATCAGCAGCGGCCGTGCGCTCTGCACTACGGCTTCGAGGATCGGCAGCAGCGACTGCAGGCTGGAGAGCTTTTTCTCGTGCAGCAGGATGTAAGGGTCTTCGAGCTCGGCGACCATCTTCTCTGCGTTGGTGATGAAATACGGGCTCAGATAGCCGCGGTCGAACTGCATCCCCTCGACGACGTCGAGCTCGGTTTCGAGCGATTTCGCTTCCTCGACGGTGATGACACCCTCGTTGCCGACCTTCTTCATGGCCTCGGCGAGCATCCGGCCGATCTCGGGGTCGCCATTGGCCGAGATGGTGCCGACCTGCGCAATCTCATCGTTTGTCGACACCTTCTTCGAGCGCTTTTGGATGTCCTTGACGACCGCATCGACCGCCATATCGACACCGCGCTTGAGATCCATCGGGTTCATCCCCGCCGCCACCGCCTTGACCCCTTCGCGCACCATCGCGTGGGCGAGAATGGTCGCGGTCGTCGTGCCGTCGCCGGCGACCGAACTGGTCTTGCTGGCCACCTCGCGTACCATCTGCGCGCCCATGTTCTCGAACTTATCGGATAGTTCGATCTCCTTCGCCACGGTGACGCCGTCCTTGGTGATCCGCGGCGCGCCGTAGCTCTTGTCGAGGACGACGTTGCGGCCCTTGGGCCCCAAGGTCACCCTGACGGCATTGGTGAGTGTATCGATGCCGTGGAGCATACGCTCGCGCGCATCGGTGCCTAGGCGGATATCTTTAGCAGCCATGATCGTTCCCTTTTCAGCTGGTTTTCGCAGCGGCGGCGCCGCGCTCGAGGAGCCCCATGATGTCGGATTCCTTCATGATCATCAGTTCTTCGCCATCGAGACGGATCTCTGTGCCCGACCACTTTCCGAACAGCACCCGGTCGCCGGCCTTGACATCGAGCGGGTGCACCTTGCCGTCTTCGCCGCGGGCACCCGGCCCGACTGCGATGACGTCACCTTCCATCGGCTTTTCCTGGGCGGTGTCAGGAATGATGATCCCGCCGGTCGTCTTTGCCTCCTGTTCCACCCGCCGGACCAGCACGCGGTCGTGCAACGGTCTGAATTTCATGAGAATCTTCCTGAGGTACGAGTTTGGAATCCGGTCGCCCTCACGAGGAAAGCGATACAAATTCTGGGAATATCCTTGCGTAGCAAGGATTAGCACTCTCTGTGCCAGAGTGCTACTAAAATCGGGAGCCACGGTATCTCTTACAAGGGCGTGTCACGGAAACGGGGTCTGCGGGGGAGCACATGCCGGAAAGAATTGACCCGATTACCTTACGGCGCCCGGACGATTGGCACGTCCATCTGCGCGACGGGGCGATGCTCGCCGCGGTCTTGCCGTTCACCGCGCGGCAGTTCGCCCGCGCGATCGTAATGCCCAACCTGGTAGCACCAGTGACCGATGCCGCGGCGGCCTGCGCTTACCGCCAGCGGATCCTCGCCGCGGTGCCGGCGGGCACCGATTTTACGCCACTGATGACCTGCTATCTGACCGATTCAACCGACCCGCAAGAGATCGCCGGGGGCTACGGGGAAGGGGTGTTTACCGCGGTCAAGCTCTACCCGGCGCGGGCGACGACCAATTCGGCCTTGGGCGTCACCGACTACGATCGCATCTCGCCGGTGCTCGAGCGCATGGCGGTGCTCGGCATGCCGCTCTTGATCCATGGGGAAGTGACCGACCCCGAAGTCGACGTGTTCGACCGCGAAGCAGTGTTCATCGAGCGAATACTGGACCCGCTGCGGCGCCGGCTCCCCGAGCTGCGCATCGTGCTCGAACACATCACGACCGAAGAGGCGGTGGACTACGTCACCGCGGGCGGGCCGAACCTGGCGGCGACGATCACCACGCATCATCTCGTGATGAATCGCAACGCAATCTTTGCCGGCGGGATCCGCCCGCACCTCTATTGCCTGCCGATCGTCAAGCGCGAGAAGCATCGGTTAGCTTTGCGCCGGGCCGCAACCTCGGGCGATCACAGGTTCTTTCTCGGCACCGACAGCGCGCCGCATGCACTTCCCACCAAGGAGACGGCCTCCGGCTGTGCCGGCATCTTCACTGCGCCCTGCGCCCTCGCAATCTACGCCGAGGTCTTCGAGGAGGAAGCGGCGCTCGACCGGCTCGAAGCTTTTGCCTCGCTGAACGGCCCGCAATTTTACCGCCTGCCACCAAACGCGGCTCAGATCACCTTGCGGCGAGAGCCCTTGCTGGTGCCACAACGCATCGGGGAAGGCGATTATGCCGTCGTCCCGTTCCGTGCAGGAGAAACCCTTCGATGGCGGCTCCAGGTTTAGGGGAGGAGCATGGAGATCGAGACGGCGTTGGAGCAAATCAAGGCGGCGGTCGGTCCCCGCGGTTGGATCGCCGATCCGGCGGAGCAGGAACCCTACCTGGTCGAGGCACGGCGCCTCTATCGCGGCGCCACCAGGCTCGTCGTCCGGCCGGCCTCGACCGAGGAGGTTGCAGCGGTGGTACGGATCTGCGCCGAGGCAAGACTGCCGATCGTGCCGCAGGGCGGCAACACCGGCCTCGTCGGAGGTGGCGTCCCGCCGGAAGACGGGCACAACATCGTCCTCACCCTTGGCCGCGTGAACCGCATCCGCGCCATCGACCCGGGCAATTTCACGATGACGGTCGAGGCCGGCTGCATCCTGGCGCAGCTGCAAGAGGCCGCTGCCGACGCCGACCGGCTGTTCCCGCTAAGTCTCGGCGCCGCGGGCAGCTGCCAGATCGGCGGCAATCTGTCAACCAATGCCGGCGGCATCGCGGTGTTGCGCTACGGTAATACGCGCGAGCTGACCTTGGGGCTCGAAGTCGTGCTGCCCGACGGGCGGATCTGGGACGGCCTGCGCGGGTTACGCAAGGACAATACCGGCTACGATCTGAAGCAGCTCTTCATCGGTGGCGAGGGCACGCTTGGCATCATCACCGCCGCGACGCTGAAGCTCTTTCCGAAACCGCGCGAAGTCGAGACCGCTTTTCTCGGGCTCACCAGGGTCGAGGACGTGATGGCGCTCTTCGCCCATGCCCGCTCTGCTACCGCCGATCAGCTGACCGCCTTTGAGCTAATCCCGCGCGCAGGGCTCGACCTGGCGCTGGTCCATATAGCCGGGACCATCGATCCGCTTTCGACGCCTCATCCTTGGTACGTCTTGCTCGAAATGTCGTCGAGCCAGACCAAGAGCGGCATTCGCGGGCTGTTGGAGAGGCTCCTCGAAACGGCGCTCGAAGAGGCTCTCGTCGCGGACGGGGTCATTGCCGAGAGCGGCCCACAGGCCAGGGAGCTGTGGCGGATACGCGAGGCGATCGTCGAAGCCCAGAACCATGCGGGCTCGATCAAACACGACGTTTCGGTGCCGGTCAGCCGGGTCGCCGAGTTCATCGTCCGCGCCACCGCCGGGGTGACCGAGAGGCTGCCCGGCATCCGGCCGATGCCGTTCGGCCATGTCGGGGACGGTAACATCCACTTCAACCTGACCCAGCCGGAAGGCGCCGACACGACCGCCTATCTGGCGCGGTGGCAGGAGTTCAACGACATCGTCCACAGTGTCGTGCGAGAGCTTCAGGGCTCGATCAGCGCCGAGCACGGCGTCGGCCGCCTGAAATGCGACGAGATCACCCATTACAAATCGCCCGTCGAGATCGAGCTTATGCGCGCCGTCAAGCGCGCCTTCGATCCCGGCAACATCATGAACCCCGGCAAGCTCGTTAGCCGGTAACCATCCTCGCTCAATTGAAGTCCGTTCTCGCAACGGGTTATCGTCACCCCCGCGGAAGCGGGGGTCGAGGACAGCGGCTGCGGCCCTACCGGGCCTAGATTCCCGCTTTCGCGGGAATGACGGCAAAGGAGTGATACCGTTGAGAAATCCTGATGCATTCCTAGTGAAGTTATAGTCTAGTGTTCAGACCTATTCAGAAGATTCACTTGGCGACGGCGGACCAATGCTTTTGGACACACCGGCGAAAAGGGGGCGTCGCACTGAATCATCCGAATGCATCTGAGCGCTAGGCTGCTGGGGGCGCCAACGGGAATTTGGAGATGCCCGAGGAAGATCCGCGACAGCGCTACAGTGCCAATCTTCAAGGGGAGGTCGACAGCGCTGCGCTTTATCGAACGCTGTCGCAGACCGAGAAGAGCCCGGAACTGGCGCAGGTTTACGCTCGCCTCGCGGCGGTCGAGGAGGCTCATGCCGAGTTCTGGGAACGGAAAGTCGGGGCCGTCGGTCAACGTGTGCCCAGCTTGCGGCCGAGCTTCCGGACGCGGGCGCTCGCCTGGCTGGCGCGCCGCTTCGGCCCGGCCTTCGTGTTGCCGGCCATCAACACGCTCGAGCAGATGGACAGCGGCACCTACGACACGCAGCCGGAAGCCGTCGCCGGCGGGCTGCCCGCAGCCGAGAGGTCGCACGCCCGCATCATCCAGGCGCTCGCGGCGCGGTCGCCGGGCGGGTTCAGCGGGTCGACGATCGCGCGACTGGAGGGCCGCCACCGCGGGTTGGGCGGCAATGCGCTGCGCGCCGCCGTGCTCGGCGCCAATGACGGGCTCTGTTCCAATCTTAGTCTTGTGATGGGCGTCGCCGGCGCGGACCTTGCGTCGCACGCGATCCTCGTCACCGGTCTGGCGGGACTGTTGGCCGGCTCCTGCTCGATGGCGTTGGGAGAATGGTTGTCGGTCAGCACGACCCGCGAATCCTATCAGCGGCAAATCCGGACCGAAACCGACGAGCTCGAGCAGGTGCCCGAAGAGGAAGAGGAAGAGCTGGCGCTGATTTACCAGGCCAAGGGGCTCCCCGAAGACCAGGCGAAAGCGCTCGCGCAGCGACTGATCGCCAACAAGGAGACCGCTCTCGACACACTCGTGCGCGAGGAACTCGGCATCGACCCGCAAGAGCTCGGCGGCTCGGCCTGGGCCGCCGCCGTGACCTCCTTCCTGCTGTTCGCGATCGGCGCGATCTTCCCGGTTGCCCCTTATTTTGCGCTGACAGGGTTGCCAGCGGTGATGGCCAGCCTGGCGGCGAGCGGGCTGGCGTTGTTCCTGATCGGCGCCGGAACGACCTTGTTCACCGGGCTCGGGGTATGGTTCTCGGGATTGCGCCAGGTGCTGGTCGGCTTCGCCGCCGCCGGCGTGACCTACGGCGTCGGCAAGCTGATCGGCGTTGCCGTCACGGGCTGAGGCGTAGACTTTTGGTGCGGGCGAGGAATTCCGCGCGGGCGAGCTGGCGCTGTAGCCCGAGCCGCTGGGTCACGGTCAGCGGCTGCCAGGGGCCGCCGAGCAGCACCTGACTTCCGCCGTCGATTTTGAAACGGCGGCCATCGAAGACCAGCAGCCCGTCGAGCCCGCGCTCGTCGAGTGTCCAGTTCCGCACCGGCCCGGTATCGATGTGGATAAAGCTGGAATGCGGATACCAGCCGACACCGCCTCGCTGCATCGTCCGGGCTCTGGTCATCGCATCGGCCAGCTTCGATTCGAGACGCAGGTCGAGCGCGCGGCCGACAATGTGCTGACTGTGCTCGGCAACACCAAAGGTCGTGCGGGCGAGCATTGCATTGGTTTCGGCCGTGCGATAGGCCGAAAGGATCGTCGCCTTGGTCTCGCCCACCGAATCGAGGACATCCGCCAGGAAGTCGATGACCCCGACATCGATCTGGGTTTTTTCGCCGGAGTGGTGGTCTCGCAGGAAAATGCACAGCTCGTCAATGACCCGCGGGATCGGGCCTTGGTCGTTGCGGTACGCACCATCGAACGTCTCGCCCGTGTGGCAGTTGACGAGACGCAGCCGGCGCAGCGCCATCGGCGGACGGGCTACCGCCCGCGCCATCGACGGCCACGTCGCGGCAAGTCCGGTCATCAAGGATAGAAACAGTCGTCGATTCATTTGCCTTTTCGATTCTCGTGCAATCACCTGGAAACATCATTGCCGGCGTCACCGGCAATTCCGTAAACGGCAGGGTCTGCAGGATGCCCGGGGCGAGCCGGGCATGACGAGGAGAAAGGTCAGCCGATTGAAGGCTGAGACTGGCCTTCGGTCAAGCTCAAAATCTCTTCAGCAAGCGCTCGATGTAGTCGAGCTCGATTTCCGGACGATAGCGCTCGCCCGCACGGCGGCGCAGTTCGTCCAGAATCTCGCGGGCTTTTTGTAGAGTATTCTGGTCGGGGATTTTGACGTCCCCCTGATCGTAAGTTCCGTTATTCGACAACGGCCGCCCGAGCGGATCCCGCTCGACCCGGTCGCGCGGCATTCCGTCGGTTGCGCCGACTTCGTCGTCATTCGGGTTGCCCCATTGGCCCTGCATGCGGCGCTGCATCTGCTGGGCAAAGTCGCGGGCCGCCTGCTGCAATTGGTCGAGCGCCTCGGTCTGCGGGCCGATCGCCTCGCCGGGCTGCCGGCGCTGCAATGCCTCGGTGGCGTCGCGCATCGCCCGTTCGGCACGGCCCAAGGGCTCGGGAATATCGCCGAGCCCGTCGCCGAGCCGGCGCATCATCTCGCCGAGCATGCGGCGCAGGCCCTCCTGCTGCCCAGCGGCGTCGCCCAGCTGACCATTGGGGTCGGGCTGGTCTCCCCCCTGCTGCTGCCCCTGCTGGCCGCGCTGCCCCATGCGGCCCTGCTGACCCTGCTGGCCTTGCTGCTGCTGGGCGCGGAAGCTGCGGTCGAGCAGCTGCTGCTGCCGCTGCATCAGCTCGCGCATGTTGCGCATCATCTGCTGCGCCTCGCTCGAACCCTGCTGCGGCATTTGCCCCGGTCTCGCCATGCGCAGATTTTCGAGCATGTTCTGCAGCTGCGACAACAGCTCGCGAGCCTGGTCGCGCGCGCCGTTGCGCGCCAGGTCACGCGCGCGGTCGAGCATGCGTTGCAGGTCGCGGCTGCTGATCACCTTGGAGGGATCGATCGGCTGCTGGAACTGGTCCGGATTGCGCGCCATGTTTTCGGTGAGCGCCTGCAGATAGCGGTCGAGCGCCTGCTGCAACTCCTTCATCAGGCGGTCGATCTCCTCGTCCGGCGCGTTTTTGGCGAGCGCGTCCTGCAGCTCTTGCTGCAAGCGCCGCATATCGCGCTCGGCGAGCGACATGCGTCCATCCTCGATGCGCAATGCGGTGTCCCACAGCAGCAGCTGCACCTCTGCGATCGAACTCGCGTCGTCGTTGATCCGCAGGCGCTCTTCGGCGAGGCGCATCGCGAGGAAGGCGACGGTGTCGTCGCGGTACAGCTGCGGGCGCTCGCGCAAATCGCTGAGTGTATCGGCCACCGCCAACCGTGACCCGGGATCGGTCACCAGCTCCTTGCGCTGGTCGATGATCGCGCGCGCTACCGGGTGCTCGAATTTGCGTTCCGGCAGCTTGATCCGGACCGGTTCGCTCTCCCCGGTCTGGCCCAGCGCGTCGGCAGCGACGAGGCGGATCTCGACCGGCAGCCCGGCCCAGGGATGTGGCGACAGGTCGTGATAGCTGGTGGCCTGTGCTTCTTTCAGGTGCAGCCCCGGCAAGGGCGCGTCGAGCTCAATCGTCTCCTCGGGGTTGCCGCCCTCGCGCCGAATCACCGCCTTCACCCCTTCGACCCCGTAATCGTCGCTCGCCCGATAATCGATGCGCAGCGCCGCATGCGCCGTGCCTTCTGGGGCTTTTGCGAAGGCGATTTCTGGCGGGTTGTCCGGGATGATCTCGATCTGCCAGCTGCCGAGCGCCGCGCCGGACTGCGTCACCGCGAGCCGCTTGCCGGCCGTCAAGGTCGCGGCGGCCCGGAAGTTCTGCTTGTCGACCGCATCGAAATCGCGGCTGTCGTCGTCGATCGCGAGGTGTGGGACCGCCTGGCCGCCATGCACCTGGGCGAGCAGCTTGCTGCCGGTCGGGATCCGCAGCGTCTCCGCAGTTCCAGGGCGCAGGAATTGCGGCGCCAGCCCGGTGTATTCGGGCGGCGTCACCCAGATGTCGAGGCTCGCAGCGGCCACGGCCGACCTTCCGGCCACATCCGGTGTCAGGGACCGGACAAGACGATCCCGCCAGTCGTCCCCGGCATCGATCGCGCCAAGCAGCAGCAGGATTGCCAGGACGGCGCGCAACCCCCACGGATCACGTGCGGCGAACCCGGCGTGCGGCAGGCCGATCCGCAGTCGGCGCGTCGCCGCTTCCATGCGTCGCCGGTGCGCCTCCCAAAGACCCGTCGCCGGCGCGTCGAGCAGCCCGCTCGGCCGATCGGCGAGAGCCTGCAGCGGCCGGTGCTGCAGCCCGCTCGCCTGCTCGATACGGCGACGCGCGGAGAAAACATCGGGAATGGCGAGCCTGCCGAATGCCGCTGCCAAGCCGATGGCAAAAGCAGCGCCGAGGCCGAGCAGAACTGCGGCGTGCAAGAGGCCCGGCAGATTCGGCAAGACATCGAATAGGCCCAGTACCAGAAAGGTTCCCAGCGCGGCGAGCGCCGGCCAGCACGGCGGCCAGACGCGCTCCCAGAGGAGTGCAAGGCGGGCGAGACGCAGCCGCATCGCAGAGCGGCCACCGAATAGCGACGAGCGGTCAGTCATGCGACACCTCGTTTTCGCGCAGGCTCCTCGGCCGTGCAAGGGAGCCCGTCGGTAAGCCATTGGGGAATGGTATCGAGAGAAAGCAGCGCATCATAGCTAGGTCGCGCCCGGATAACGGCAAAACGCTCGCCCGAAACCAGCACTTCCGGTATCAGCAGCCGGCTATTGTAGGTCGTGCTCATGACCGCGCCATAGGCCCCCGCTGCGGTGAAGGCGAGGAGATCGCCTTCGGCAAAGGGCGGCAGGTCGCGGTCGACCGCAAAGGTGTCGCCGGTTTCGCACACCGGTCCGACAACGTCGGCCGGCGCGAGCGAAGCGCCGGCATCCGGCAAGCGAACCGGGACGATGTCGTGCCACGCATCGTAAAGCGCCGGGCGGATCAGATCGTTCATCGCAGCGTCGACGATGACGAAACACCTGGTGCCGCCCTCCTTGACGTAGACCACTCGCGAGACGAGCAGCCCGGCCGGCGCCGTAAGCACCCGACCCGGCTCGAACGCCAAAGTAAGTCCGAGCGAGCCGAAAATATCGCGCACGAGGTTCGCGTAGCTTAGCGGCTCCAGCGGTCGCTCGGCGTGGTAGCGCACGCCGATGCCGCCGCCGAGATCCATACGCTCGACGGAATACCCGAGGGCGCGCAGTTCGAGGACGACCTCGGCGACCCGCTCGAAGGCACGCCGATAGGGCTCGAGATCGGTCAGCTGCGAGCCGATATGCACGGCAAGGCCGACCGGCTCGATGCCGGGAAGCGCGCTGGCGAGCCCGTACGCGGCAGCCGCCTCGCCAAGCTCGATGCCGAATTTGTTCTCTTTCCGGCCGGTCGAAATCTTGACGTGCGTCTGCGCGTCGACATCCGGGTTTACCCGGATCGCGATACGCGCGACCCGGCCCTGCTCGGTCGCAACTTCGCTCAGCCGGCGCAGCTCCGGCACCGACTCGACGTTGATCTGATGGATGCCGGCATCGAGCGCCGCCGCCATTTCGGCCGCCGTTTTGCCGACCCCGGAGAAGATGATCCGCTCGGGCGGCACGTCCGCGGCGAGCGCGCGGCGCAGCTCTCCCTCGGACACGACGTCTGCACCCGCGCCGAGGCCGGCAAAAAAGCGAAGCACGGCGAGGTTGGAGTTCGCCTTTACGGCATAGCAGATCAGCGGCCGCTCGGGTAAGAACGCGTCGGCAAACCGCCTGTACTGGGCAGTGAACCCAGCCGCCGAATATAGGTAGAACGGGGTGCCAACGGCCGCCGCGATGCGCGACACCGGCACCTCTTCGGCGCAGAGCTCGCCGCCGCGATAGTGAAAAATGTCATTCACTCGGATACGGCCGCGGATAGGTGTCGGGTGCGTCTGGCGGTGCCGTCGGCGCATTCCGCTTGCCGCACCCGGTGAGCGCCAGTGAGAGAACGAGGGCGCAGAGCCCGAGCCTCCCGATCACCCTCACCCGCTTCGCTGCGCTCAGCACCCTCTCCCGCATTGCGGGAGAGGGAAGACCCAGCCCATAGAGTTGGGCGGGTGAGGGCACCCACCATGATAGCCTGGCGCTCATTCCAAGAATCTCTTGCGCGCCTCGGCTGCGGCGGCGCGGACCTGCTCCGGAGCGGTGCCGCCAAAGCTGGTTCGGCTCGCCGCCGACCGGGCGGCGTCGAGCACATCGTAGACAGCTTCGGTGATCGCCGGCTCCACGGCCTGCAATTCGCCTAGCGGCAGCTCGGCGAGCGTGCACCCCAGCGCCTCCGCGCGCTTGACGATCTGTCCAGTCGCGTGATGGGCGCGGCGGAACGGCAGGCCGGCGGCGCGTACGAGCCAATCGGCGAGATCGGTAGCGGTCGCAAAGCCGTGCTCGGCAGCGGCGCGCAGGCGCTCGCGGCGGGGCTGCATGTCGCGCACGATGCCGGCCGTCGCCACGAGGCAGAGTTCGAGCGCGTCGACGGCTTCAAAGACCGGGACCTTGTCCTCCTGCATATCCTTGCCATAGGCGAGCGGTAGGCCCTTCATCACCGTCAATAGCGCGACAAGCGACCCGTTCAGCCGGCCGGTCTTGGCGCGCACCAGTTCGGCCGCATCGGGGTTGCGCTTTTGCGGCATGATCGAGCTGCCGGTCGTGAACGCATCGCTGAGCCCGATGAAACCGAATTCGCTGCTGCACCAAGTCACGATCTCCTCCGAGAGGCGCGACAGATGCATGCCCGCGATCGCCGCCGCGGCGAGAAACTCGATCGCAAAGTCCCGGTCGGATACCGCGTCGAGCGAATTGGCCGCGGGGCGATCAAAGCCGAGCGCGGCGGCGGTCGCGCAACGGTCGATCGGGAAGGAGGTACCGGCGAGCGCCGCCGCGCCGAGCGGGCACTCGTTGAGCCGGCGCCGGCAATCGGCGAGGCGCGCGCGGTCGCGCCCGAGCATCTCGACATAGGCCAAGAGGTGGTGACCGAAGGTCACCGGCTGGGCAATCTGCAGATGCGTGTAGCCGGGCATCACCGTGCCGGCTTCCGGCTCGGCGCGGTCGATCAGCGCCTGCTGCAGGTCGCGCATCGCGAGGCCGAGGCGGTCGATCGCTCCCCGCAGCCACATCCGCAGATCGGTCGCCACCTGGTCATTGCGCGACCGCGCGGTATGGAGGCGCCCCGACGCCGCCCCAATCAGCTCCGCGAGCCGCGCCTCGATGTTCATGTGAATGTCTTCGCGTTCAGCGCTGAACACAAAGCTGCCGCTTTCGATCTCCGACTTGATTTGCTCTAGACCGGCGGTGATAGCCGCGCCATCTTCCGGCGACAGGATGTTCTGCGCGACGAGCATCGCGCAATGGGCCTTTGAGCCGGCGATGTCCTCGGCGTAAAGGCGTTTGTCGAAAACGATCGAGGCGTTGATGCGGCGCATGATCTCGGCCGGACCGCCGGCAAAGCGGCCGCCCCATAGCGAATTGGCCGGTTTGCTCGCACCTGTCATCGCCTGCTTTTCCCGCTGCAGCGAGAGGACGAAACCATGAAGTGGACGCTCGCCGCCGTTTTGGCCGTCCTATTTCTCGCACCGGGTTTCGGCGCGGCGGCCGGCGACGAGTCGGACATGCCCGACCGAACCAACCTCGGCGAGTTCGTGCCCTCCTTGCAACTGTTTCCGGCGCCGGCAATCTCGCTTGCCGACAGGACCGGACAAAGCATTGAACTCTCGGATCTGCGAGGGAAACTGGTCCTCGTCAATCTCTGGGCCACCTGGTGTGCGCCATGCCTGCGCGAGATGCCCTCGCTCGAGCGGCTGCAATCGCGGCTCGGCGAGCGGATCGCGGTGCTCGCGGTATCCGAAGACCGCGGCGGCAACAAGACCGTCGAGCCTTTTATCGCCAAGCTCGGGCTTAAATCGGTCAAGATCTATATAGATCCCAAGAGCGAGGTCGGGCATGCCTTCGCCGTACGGGGCTTGCCCACCAGCTTTCTGATCGACCGCGAAGGCAGAGTGCTCGGCCGCGTAGAAGGCGCGGCGGAGTGGGATTCACCCAAGATCCTCGGCCTCCTCGAGCCCTTCCTCTCCGGTGATGGCGTGATCAAGGCGTCGTCCCGCTGAGCACGTTCTTCAGAAACAGGCCGCCCCGCTGTAGCCCTTGGTTGTCGATCGAGTGGCCGATGCCGACCGAGCTTACCGTTTCCACCGGCACGCCGGCTGCCCGCAGCGCGGTTTCCGCCGCAGCGAGCGAGCTGTATGGAACGAGCGGGTCGTCGGTGCCGTGAACCAGAAGTATGGGCGGGCGCGAGCGCAGCTCGCTGTCCAGCAGTTCCGGGGCGAGAAGCCGCCCCGAGAAACCGACGATGCCGGCGACCGGCGCGGCGCGGCGAAGGCCGACAAACAGCGACATCATCGTGCCTTGAGAAAACCCGACCAGCGCCAGCTCGCTGCTGCCGAGGCCACGTTCCTGCAGCGCCTCGTCGATAAAGGCATCGAGGATCGGGGCGACCGCCCGCACCCCGCCCAGCACCGCCTCCGGGCTGCGATCCTGCGAGCTGAACCACTGATAGCCGTAAGGCGCCATGTCGCAGGGGAACGGGGCATTGGGCGACAGGAATTCGGCCCCGGGCAGCAGCCTTGCCCAATAGGGCGCCAGCCCGATCAGGTCGTTGCCGTCGGCCCCAAGCCCATGCAGCAGAATGACCAGCCAGCGCGCCTTGCCGCCCGAGGCGGGCGGGCGCGACGGTCCGGACAGACGAGGCATCATAGACCAGATCCTTCGAATGGCAGGCGCGACCCGGCAACCTAGCCCAGACGGGCCCCCGATGTCACCCGCAGCGGCGGCTTGCGGTCAGACGGTGACCCGCTTTGCGCCGAGTCCGACCGGCTATCTGCACCTCGGCCACGTCCGCTCGGCCCTCGAGGGGTGGCGCGCGGCGCGGCATGACGGGGGTCGCTTTCTGCTCCGCATCGAGGATATCGACCGGACTCGGTGCCGTGACGAGTATGCCGCAGCGATCCTCGAGGATCTCGCCTGGCTCGGCCTCGACTGGGACGGGCCGGTGCGCAACCAGTCGGAGCATTTCGACGATTACCGATTGGCGCTCGACGGGCTCCATGCGCTGGGTGTGCTCTTCCCGTGCTTTTGCACGCGGCGCGAGATCCAGGCCGAGATCGCGCGCGCCGGCGGCGCCCCGCACAGCGATGCGGGACCGCCGTACCCGGGCACCTGCCGCAGGCTCGGCGCCGAAAAGGTCGCCGCAAAGCTGCGCTCGGGAGTTGACTATGCATTGCGGCTCGACCTCGCCCGCGCGCTCACGCTGACTGGGCCACTCGACTGGATCGAGGGAGAATACCGGCTGCAAGCAGACCCTGCCGTGCTCGGAGAGGTGGTGCTCGCCCGCAAGCAGATCCCGGCAAGCTACCACCTCGCGGTCACCGTGGATGACGCGATCCAGGGCGTAACCCTGGTGACCCGCGGCGAAGATTTGGCGATAGCGACCCACATCCAGCGCGTTCTACAGGCCCTTCTCGACTTGCCAACGCCGCGTTATCGGCACCACCCACTGCTGATAGACGAGGCGGGCCGCCGCCTCGCCAAGCGCGACGGCCCGTTGACGATCAGATCCCTACGGGAACAAGGGGTGACCCCCAACGAAGTTATCGCCATGGCCGAGGCTGCCCGCACCACGCTTGCGGGGAGAGGGCTAGGGTGAGGGGCGGCGTCAGTCCAGTGGGCGGTGGAGGCCGGTGGCGACGTCGAGATATTCCGGGTCATCCGGGCGTAGGACGCCGTGGCGCAGCGCGAAATCCAGGATCACCAGATTGACGTTGAACTTGAAATCGTCGCTCGTGCGGACGCGGTCGAGGACTGCCGAAGCCGGCATCAGCTCAAAATGGACGATTTCGCCGTCCTGGTTTTTCGGCGCGAAATCGGCGGGCATTTCGA
>Ga0209656_10001600_pt1 | contig 14803 bp, 11 predicted proteins | sample BogFormECP12_OM2_FD_188239 | JGI IMG/M metagenome (GOLD analysis project Ga0209656, IMG submission 188239) | Bog forest soil microbial communities from Calvert Island, British Columbia, Canada - ECP12_OM2 (SPAdes) (version 2) | ecosystem: Environmental > Aquatic > Freshwater > Wetlands > Bog ... | reverse complement strand
GGCCAGCAGGCTCACATCAGGACGGTATCCTCCGCGCCGTTCCAGCAGGATCACGAACAGCACAGCGAAGGCCGCCGCAGAAAGCAGCACCGTGGACGCCTGATATTGCACTTGGCTTCCCAACCCCAGCAGCCGATACAGAGCGCAGGCGCAATAAATCGCGGCGATGATTGCTGCCACGTCGACGCACCGCTCGGCGGCGTTGAAGCATGCGCCGAGCAGCTGCCTTACGTCGACAACATCTGTGACGCGGCGGTCGCCGAGTACCGCTGAAGGAAGGTAATCACCTAACGCGGACGGGTTCGGGGCGGGAACTTGCGAAGCAGCCATGATCTTGAGCAGTCAGGATTTGGAAAGGCGGGCGGCATCCCGCCACTAGACGGGTTCCACGTCCGCGCCGTGCAGATTGATGGAGACAGATCTCATGATCTGTTCGACGGTGATCACCAGCCGGGCGCCATTTTGCTTTTCCACAAGAACGCCTTCCCAGCCGGCGAACGGCCCATGCTTGACGCGCACGTGATGTCCAATTCTTAGAAACGGGTGCGGCTCGACCAGGTTGGCGTGCGCTCCACAGGCGCGCATTCTTTCAATCTCGTCGTCCGCGAGACGCGCTGGCCGGCCGCCGACCGAGACAATATTCACGACCCCGCTGGTTTGCAGCACAGGAACACGCTCCTCGTAGGAAACGTGAACGAAAACATAGCCGGGAAACAACGGCGCCTGGCCACGCCGGATGCGATCGCTCCAGCGGGCAAATCGTTCGTATGTCGGCAGAAGCGATTCAACTCCCTTAACGGCAAGCTGGCCGGCCACATGGCCTTCGTGACGCGAACGCGTGTAGGCAGCCAGCCAGCATCTTTCTCTCTCACTGTTCATGACGAAGGGGCCTAATGCATGGCTCCGCCATTGCAACTCACGTTTTGGCGGAGCCATGCGGTTGAGACGCAGGGCGGAAGATGGTTACCAAATACGGAGCCGGTAACCACTAAAGTTTCAGCGCACGTTAGTTCGAACGTGCCGTAAGGGAACTGCAACTCTCTGGCCAACATTAGAACTAGGCTGCAAGTAACTAAGTATATGAGTACTGTGGCGTTAGGTAACACGGCGACTACCAGCATTCTGTCCAGAAAATGGACGCTCTTGTCCAAACTTTGGACGCGCGGTCGGCACTCGCCGCCCGAGGCATTACAATCGCCCTTCGACACTTCAAGGAGCAGCCGACAATGAGAGTGCTCGTCACCGGCGGTGCGGGATACATCGGAAGCGTGGTCGCCGACCGACTGTTGCGCAACGGCCATTCCGTCACCGTGCTGGACAATCTCAGCAAGGGCCACCGGGAAGCCGTTCCGGCGCAAGCTGAGTTCGTCCAGGCCGATACCGGAGACACGGCCGCGCTCGCCGCCATCTTCGAAGCGGGCCGCTTCGACGCCGTGATGCACTTCGCAGCCTTCATGGAAGTGGGTGAGTCGGTGCTCTGCCCCGAGAAGTATTTCGACAACAACTGCTCGCGCTCGCTGACTCTGCTCGAAGCCGTACTGAAATATGGCGTTCCGCGCTTTGTGCTCTCGTCCACCGCGGCCGTGTATGGCGAGCCGCGTCACATTCCCATCATGGAGGACGACCCGCTGGAGCCGACCAACCCTTACGGCGAGTCGAAGCTCATTGTCGAACGCATGTTGAGTTGGTTTCACCGGATTCACGGATTGCGCTACGCCAGCTTGCGCTACTTCAACGCCGCCGGAGCCACGGCCGAGCGCGGGGAGGAGCACAATCCCGAGACGCACCTGATTCCGCTGGTGCTTCAGGTGCCGCTAGGCAAGCGTCCGGCGATATCGATCTTCGGCGCAGATTATCCGACCAAGGACGGCACCTGCATCCGCGACTACATTCATGTTGATGACTTGGCGACGGCGCATCTGCTCGCGCTGGACGGACTGGAAAAACATCCGCAACTCATCTGCAACCTGGGCAGTGGCAACGGATTCAGCGTGCGCGAGGTTATCGAGATTGCGCGCAAGGTCACCGGTCACGAGATTCCGGTAGTGGAAGCGCCGCGCCGCGCCGGCGACCCGGCCGTGCTGGTGGCCAGCTCAGAAAAGATTCGCCGCGTGCTGGGATGGAATCCGCAGCACTCGGATATTGAGAGCATCGTTCGCAGCGCGTGGGAGTGGCACAAAGGCAGGGGCTAGGGATTAGGGGCTAGGAAAAAGGTTATCCAGTATCGCACTCTTACGCATAATGCGTATATTGTTATGCAAAACGCGTATGTTTGTGAGCGATCCGGATTAGCCTCTCCCACCCAACTAAAAGAAGGTTGGGTGGGGCACACGGCCCGGGGATCAAGTGATAGCTCTTGCTAGAGCCTGAGTACGTACGATGCTTCGACGAAGAGCTGCGCAAGCGCGAAAAGGGGTAGGACGGTGAGAGGAGGCTAAACCCGACATGCTAAGAGTCATTATGCTCGGGAAATTGTGCTCACCACTGTTGCTGCTCCTGACCGTCAGTGTGGCTAAGGGGCAAGACTGGAATTGCCAGAGTGCCACATGTGAAGGGCATAGAGCTGGCTATAGCTGGGGAATGAATCACGATGTGACCGAAAGCGATTGCGATGCTGCGGGCGCGAGTACAAACTCGCCGTCTTTCGCGGAAGGGTGCAAGAGCGCCGTGGGAGTTAAAGCGTGGATAGAAGCGCGCCAACTGCTTACGCCCCTCTTTCAGTCATACGACTTGGGAAAACAGTTTGCGAAGCAGAATCGCTCGCTGCCGACGGATTGTGAGGAAGTGAATAAGTCCTTGGAAAGGTCACTTGGGGAACCGTCCGCTCTCACAATTTTCTTCCGATCAGGGTGTCTCGAACAAGCAAAGAAACAAGCAAAGCGAATCATCAAGGAGAATGAAAAGCGAGCGAAGGAGGCAGCAAAAGAAGCCACAAAACAGGCTCAAGCTCCGAAGTAGGGCCTTCACGATGGCAACATGAGTTTCAAACATGGGGTCGCCAGCATCGGCGACCCCATGCGCTTCTATGAGGGCGGCATATAAGAAGCCTGAGTATAATGCGGCTTGGAGCCAAGTTTTTGAACAACAGCCTTAATTTCCCTGCCAGCAGACAGCAGTTCCGTGTCCTTTCTTTTGAGGAGAGAATTTATCGTTCGGCGGAGGTGCTTGGTGTGCGTTCGTTGATGTTTAGAGCGAGGACTGCGGTGATTTGCTCCAATTGTTTTACCGCAATAGTTACATATAGCCTTTCGCATAGTTAAATGCCTTTCTTGTAAATTGGGGCTGGTTTATCTCCGACCCGGTAAGAAAACTCAGCCTACTTTTTAGGGTAGGCGTCGAATATAGATTTGAGTTCCGAAACCAATTCGGCAACGCGTTGCTCATCTTTTGGATCGAGCTTTGTGACTGCCGCTTTGATACCAAGTTTGGATAAAATTGTCCCGAATTCGACTGTCATAATGACCTCAATATTACAAAAAGTCAGCCTCAACAGCGGCTGCTGACATCAATTGTACGCCCGCTGAAAGGCAGGTTTTCATTGGAGGAAAGGTGGAGTACGAGAGGGGGCACCCGTCAACGGCCACGCGGCGCGGTTGCCATGTCTTGCCTTGCCATTCTGCGGAGATAGAGAAGCCCGGAAACAGCAAAGTCCGCCAGTCCGTGTGTTTTATCATCTTTTCGAAGTCGGACGATGCTTCGACAAAGAATTTCGCATTCACTACTGTCGGAACTATTCTTGGGTATTGGCTGAGTGCGACTCCAAAATAAACGCGTCGACAATCCCTCAAGCGTCATAGCTGGACAGACAAGTCATTCCCGTTGACCTTAATAACCAACACTCCGAGCTTGCCAATTAGCGCCTCGACTTGAGTCGCATTACATTTGGTTTCGTCAGCTCCGACCCATGCCTGGCACAATTGTCCGGGTAATACCGCAACAAGGGCTGCTGCCTCGGGTTCTGGTACCCATCGCGGCTGAAACAATATCTGCAGTGTACTGGGCACAAAACGTTTGAGGGTTATCCTTTCAGGCCGGTACTCTGAAAGCGATACGCTGACACACTTCTTAGAATCGTTTCGCCATTGAACAAAGACCTTTAACGGGAACGTCTTGCCAGGTTCATCACTTATCCGCACATCTATCTTCGTGAGCTTAGGACTGAAATAGTTCCTGAGTCGCCCTAGCAACCGAAATTGTATGGCAGCCCAGATCGACGCGAGAACCGCGACAATGATCGTCGCAATGACTTTGCTCCAAACGCTATCCTGCCACGCTTGCTTCAACCATTCTGGCATTCGCGATCCCTAGCCCCTATCCCCTAATCCCTTTTGTACCCTGCTCCCCGCAAGGCCACGCCAAAGGATTTCACGAAGTCGTCCACATGCTCCTTCGTCGCCAGCGGGCCCATCACGCCAACGCGGAAGACTTTGCCCGCCAACTGTCCGAAGCCTCCGGCGATCTCGATGCCGTGCTCGTTCAGCAGCGTGGCGCGCACTTTGGCGTCGTCCACACCTTGCGGAACTTTGGGCGTGTTCAGGTTCCAGATGCGGTCTTTGGGCGCAACCAGCATCTCCAGACCCAGCGCTTCCACCTGATTCACGAACAGCAAATGTGCGTGGTGATGGCGGTGCCAGCGGTTCTCCAGGCCTTCCTCTTCGATCAGCGTCAAGGCTTCGTGCAGGCCATAGAACATCGTCGCTGACGCGGTGTGATGGTAGCGGTGCGACACGGTGAGATAGTCGGCAATCAGCTTCAGGTCGAAATACCACGAACGGTTCGGCGTCTCCCGAGCTTTCAGCCACTCGGCCGCCCGCGGCGAAACCGTAATCGGCGACAGTCCCGGCGGGCAGCTCAGGCCCTTCTGCGAGCAACTGTACGCGATATCAATTCCGGTCTTGTCAACTTCCACAGGCATGGCGCCGAGCGAAGTGACGCAGTCGGCGATGACCAGCGCGCCCACTTCGTGCGCCGCCTTGCAGATGGCTTCGCCACGCTGGAACGCTCCGGCAGACGTTTCCGCCTGCACGTACATGACGACCTTCGGCTTCTCGTTGCGGATGAACTCGGCCGCTTCCTCATCGCCGAAGACCTCGCCCCACGGCTTCTCGAAGCGCACCAGTTCTGCGCCCTGGCGGCGCGCCATCTCCGACATGCGATCGCAGAAGAAGCCGTTGGCGAACGACACAACCTTCGTTCCCTGCTGGACGAAGTTGGAGATGGCGGTTTCCATTCCGCCACTACCGGTGGCCGAGATGACGAAGGTCAGCTCGTTGCTGGTGCCGAATACTTTGCGCAGCAGTCGCTGAATGTTGGCCGATATCTCAAAGAAATAGGCGTCGAGATGCCCGACGATGGGCTGCGCCAGCGCCTGATATACGCGCGGATGAACTTGACTGGGACCGGGGCCGAACAGCAGCCGCTTTGGAGGGTGAATAGAAATGTCTTCCATGATGGCAGGTTTTTGCAGAGTAGTAGCCATGAGCAACTCCTTGTCGTTGATGGCTCAAGTATAGCCATCCGCAGCCAGCCCGGCACGGTAATCCGTCACTGAGGCGTGTGCGCCATGGCAATTGCGGAGTTGCTGTAGCCAGTCGTCACAACGTGATGCGTTAGTGGTCACTGACCTTTGGTCTCGAGATGTGAAATTCTGCAGGGTGGAGCAGAAGCCCATTCACGTTAGCTGGCAAGCGCTGAACAGGTCGATCGCATTCGGGATAGCTTGTCTTGTTCTGCTGCTGGCAGGGACGGGGATCGCACAGCAAAATCCGGGTCTCACGTTGCGGGAGCTGGTGCCTGCAAACGACACTCTGGCCGCCCAGGACCTCCGCTTCGATGCCAGTGCTGCTCAGCTCGCCCTGCAATATCTCCGATCCAACGATGCCACCGTGCTGGAACAACTCGAACAGTCGCCGGCGGTAACGCATCTGCTGAATCACGCGCGCAACTTCGATTACGACGTGCCGAAGGACTCGCCCCACGCTCTTGTGCCCGCGCTGCTGGCCTCGCCCAGCAAGAGTCCCGACCCGGTGGGCGTTTGCCAGCGGAGCCTCGCGTTTTTCAATGGCCCCATGCTGGAGAATCCGCACTGGGTCAACGATACGTTGCGCTATCTGCCCGACGGCTTCCGCTTTCGCGGAGCATTGTTTCTCACCTACGGATACGACATTGGGGTTGCGTTCAGTCCGTCGGCGTCGCTCAACTGCACGCATCCTCACTTCGACGGACATCTGCGCGAATTGCTCTACTATGCCATTCACGAGTTGCACCACGTAGGCTTCATGAGCATCAAGCCGCCGCGCAAATTCTCCGATGCCAGGACTTGCCGCGACTTGCTGTGGATGGCGCAGTACCACACCCAGTTGGAGGGGATGGCGGTGCTGGCTGCCTGGCAACGGCGGCGTGAGGAACATGCGCTGAACGACGACAGCGACTACGTCGCGCTGCAGGACGAGGCAGAGATGAAGCGTGAGGAGGCGCTCTACTTCGACAAGCTGAAATACCTGCGAGAGCGCGGCGATCAGCCCGCCGACAACGAGGCTTGGGCGGTCCTGGAAAGCCTGTCCGCGCAGAGGCTGTGGTATCGCGTCGGCGCTCGCATGGCGCAACGCATCGAACAGGTCTCCGGTCGCTCGGCGCTTGTCGCTCTCATCGCGGAGAATCCTGAGCAGTTCATCGCGACGTATCAGAAGACAGTTGCCAGCAGCCAGCAGCCGCTGCTTCGAGACCGTCCCAACCGCCTTGTGGCAAGATAGAGCACACATGCCTCGCCGTGGTCGGGCTGGAGCTCCAGCCGTCTTAGCACTCGCGTTCGTTCTCCTGCAGTTGCTCGCGTGGGGCGCGCCGCAGCACGACGTCCGAGGAACGGTCAAAGACCGCGCTGGCGCGGTGGTTGCCCGGGCGCAGGTTTTGTTGCGCGCTGACGAACAACAATTCAGCCGCGTGACCCAACCTGACGGCACCTTCGTCTTCACCGGAGTATCGGCCGCAAGCGGCAGCGTGATTGTCAGCGCCCCGGGATTTACGACCAGCACAACCGCGTGGCAGGCGGGCCAGAACGACCTCGCCATCACGCTCACGCTGGCGACGGTGCAGCAAAGCCTCGACGTAACCTCAACGCGGACCTCGATCCTGCCGACCGGCGTTGACGATGTCGAGGCGCAACCCGACGCGGCGGTGGTGCGCGCAACTCAGTTGCAGGAATGGGGCGCGCTGTCCACCGACGACAAACTGCGCCAGGTGCCTGGATTTTTGCTGCTCCGCCGCTCGGGCAGCCAGACTGCCAACCCCACATCGCAGGGCGTTTCGCTGCGCGGACTCGGCGCCAGCGGAGCCAGCCGCGCGCTGGTTCTCGCCGATGGCATTCCGCTCAACGATCCCTTCGGAGGCTGGATCTACTGGGCGCGTATTCCGCAAGCGTCGCTCAGCGAAGTGCAGGTTGTGCCTGGCGGAGTTTCGGCGCTCTACGGCAACGATGCCCTGAGCGGCGTGGTGAATCTCGAGACACGGCCTTCGCTGCAGACGGACGCCTTCGTCCAGGGCTCGTACGGCAACGAGAACGCGCCGTGGGGTTCAGGGTGGGGCACAGTCCGCGCCGGGCAATGGTCGGCGGCCGTAAGCGGGGAGGGATTTCGCACTGACGGCTACATCGCTGTGCCCCAGGGTATACGCGGCACTGTGGATACGCCCGTCGCATCGCAGTATGGCAGCGGGACCTACAAGGTGGAGCGTTTGCTCTCTGACCGCGGGCGCATCTTCCTCGAGGGCTCTATCTACGGCGAGAACCGCGACAACGGCACGCCGCTCCAGGTGAACAACTCCACCATTCGCCAACTCGCCTTCGGCACCGATTACGACAGCAAAGCCGCCGGCTTGTTCACTCTGCGGCTCTATGGCGGAACGCAGAATTACTACCAGACGTTCTCCTCCATTGCCGCCAACCGCAACAGCGAATCCTTGACCAACGTCCAGCGCGTTCCCGTGCAGCAGATGGGACTGATAGCGCAATGGTCGAAGCAGTTCGCCAACCGCTTTACCATGCTGGTAGGTCTCGACGGCATGGACGTCACCGGCTTCAGCGACGAAGTCAGCTACTCCAGCGGTAAGCCGACAGCGAAATTAGCTAACGGCGGAACGCAGCAATCGCTGGGCGTCTTCGGCGAAGGCATCTTCCAGATAACGCCGAAGTGGTCGGTCACCTTCTCAGGCCGCGAGGATCTCTGGAGCAACTTCAACGCCAGCTCCTCGCGCATTCCCACCACCGGCAAGCCGACATTCATCGCCTATCCTGACCGCGGCCAGAACGCCTTCAGCCCGCGGCTGACGACCTCCTATCGCGCCGGCAATCACACCGTGCTGTACGCGTCGGCGTATCGCTCGTTTCGCGCGCCAACGTTGAACGAGCTCTACCGCAGCTTCCGCGTAGGCAACGTCATGACGCTGGCCAACCCGTTCCTCCTCGCCGAGCACTTCACCGGCGGCGAAGGCGGTGTGCGCGCCACCATGCTGCAGGACCGCATCACCATCTATGGCGTCGGCTTCTGGGGCTTTGTCACCGATCCCGTCGCCAACGTCACCCTCAGCACCACGCCGCAGCTCATCACGCGCATGCGCGAGAACCTAGGCCGCATTCACGCGCCGGGACTCCAAGCCGGCATCAACTACACCATCACCAACCGCATCTGGATGAGCTGCGCCTACCAGTTCATCGACGCTACCGTGACTTCGTATCCCGGCAACCCCGCTCTTGTCGGCAACCAGATACCGCTGGTACCGAAGAACGAGTTCGTCTTCCAGGGAACGTGGGCAGCGCCATGGAAGATCCTTGTCGCCATCCAGGGACGCACTGCCAGCAACGAGTTCGATGACGACCAGAACCTGCTGCCGCTGGGCGCCTACTTCGTCCTCAGCGCCACTGTCTCGCGCCCCCTGCCCAAAGGCTTCGACGTCTTCTTCCAGGGCGAGAACCTGACCAACAGCCAGTACGACATCGCCCGCACGCCGACGGTGAATGTGGGCCAGCCCATCCTGGCGCGCTTCGGCGTCCGCTGGCAAACCCGGCGGTGATAGTAAGTTGTTCTGCGATAGGAGCTTACGTCTGGCTGACCGCCGGGAACTGGGGTCTCATAGAACAAACGCATTTAGGCGCAAAAGCGTTACAGGATTTCTCTGTAAAGTTTTGTAAAGCTTCCCAAAATGGGAACGCTACTGTGATGTCGAGCCTGGGAAAGGATCTGGCCCAGACGCACGACGGCTGTTCGACCTTTTCACAATGGTAGTATATGTATTACTATGCAACCGGTGATAGAGATCTGCGAATACGTGGAGCCGAGAGGAGGAATAAGAGATGGTCCTGACACGGGATTTTCGAGAGACGGTGCAGGCACGGGTGAAACACGACGCCGCGTTTCGCAAGGGGCTTCTGCGTGATGCGGTGGACAGCCTTCTCGCGGGAGAGGTCGCATTGGGAAAGGAGCTATTGCGCGATTACATCAATGCGACCGTCGGTTTTCCCAGGCTTGCCAAGGAAACCGGACTGCACGTGAAGGCCGTGCACCAGATGCTGGGCCCGAGGGGAAATCCGACGGCCAGCAACCTGTTTGAAATCGTAGCCTATCTGCAGAGGCAGGAGGGCGTCCGCCTGCAAGTCCGCACCAGCCGGGCAGTAGCATAAGGTACGCCTACCCACTTCCGTAATGCGGGGCAACCGGCGACGGATGATTTCAGCAAGGAGGGCACATCGCGATGAAAGGCAGGCTTACGCGAACCACCTCAAGGACGCGGACCAGGGGCCGGACTGATTTCGAGCGCTTGCGCGCGATGCGCGATGCGGACATCGACAACTCCGATATTCCCAGGCTGGGGAAATCGTTCTGGAAGGCCGCGAAGCTCACCATGCCGGAGCCCAAGGACCGCCTCACAATCCGGATTGACCACGATGTTGTGGAATGTTCTCAAGAAAAAGGGCAGCGGCTATCAGACACGCATCAACGCTATTTTGCGCTCCTACACGCGCAATCGGGGGAAGGCAAGGATCGCCGCACGTAAAGGACTTTAAGGTGAGAGGTCGGCGAGGACTGTACCCTTCTTGCTGTCATCCCGAGCGCAGGCGGGCTCGATTTTGGCCGCCGGAGTCGAGGGATCTGCGGTCGGTGCGACTAGTAAATGGGAAGCGGTTGCCGATATTTGCGTATCAGAAGTCACGTATCCGAAAAACCGTTGCTGTGCAATAATCAGTAATCAACAATTAATCGTATCCACCACTTCAGCGCTATTGATTTCCTATCAAACTCATTGTAAAGTCACTCATCCTTCAGCAGGAATATCGAATTCTCACAGTTCATAGGGACCGAGCTTAGGATCAGGCGCTTCGCCTAATTGCCGCCTGTTAGTCTCTTGTAAAGGATGGCACCGCACCTTGCGGGTAGATGGACGTTTCCATTCGTCGCTTCGGAGTGGATAGATAATCGGCACACAGACAGGCAATAAAGGAGGACCACTTCCATGGCCGCCGGAACAGCACCGCTTTTGCAAAAGCAATTCCCTATCGACCCCAACGTCTTGGGGCCTAACAGCGCAGGCAGTTTGGCCGTTTCGGCTAATACGGACGCCGATGTTCTGCAGTCCATCTTGAATAACACGCCGTTCCCTGAGCGACCCAACGGTCAGCTTGAATTGGGCAGCATAGCTCTTCAAGCCAGCGGCGGCAACCAGGTGATATTTGGGGCCGGGACGTCGGGCAGCGTCAGCTTCAACTTTTCCGCCAAAACTGGCGCTGGTGTCTTCGACAAGGCTGCGGACGCTTTGAGTTCACTAGGATTGGATTCAGCCCCGAATCTCGATCTCACCATTCCAGGTGACCCGACCAGCCGATATCTTCTAATGCTCGTCGGCTATCAAGCGTCAGCTTCGATCTCAGGGTCGCATCCCATAGGGGTATTGGGGACCGTCACTTTCGGGGCGCAGGCCAGCGGCGATGGGCTCTATGCTGTTCTGCATCGTTTTCCTGGAAACACTGGGGCCGACACGGCTCTGGGCGACACCATCAGCAGCTGGCGGCTTCCCCGCCAGGTCTCCCAGGCGGATGACCTCAAGCCCGGCACCTGGATTGTGGCTCAAACCGACGGTTCCATCGCTATCCAGATCGCTGCCCAGCTCGGGTACGACTTCAGTTTCGTAAGGCAGGCCAATCTTCTGGGTATGCCGCGGTCCTTGGGCGCCAAGATCGATGCGGGGATTAAAGCCAGCTTCGGTTTCAACGCGAGTGGGAAATACCTGGTCGTGGTCGGGCGGGAAACAGACACTACCGTCGTCCGACTGCGCCTCTTTAAGCAGTCTGATCAAGGCTTCAACTTTGGGTTAAACCTGAATGTTGGAATTACGGGGCAAGCAGATCTGCCGGCCACGATTGACGATTTCGTGAAGGCCGTGTTCGGTGTGCATGGTCAACAAGTGCTCAATGATCTGCACCTGATCGAACAATGGACCGATCCCACCAAGGACTTGGGCGACACCATCGCCCGTCTAGCAAATAAGACCGGACTTGACCTTCTCACGAAGGCAACCGGCATCGACGCCAGCAAAGAATTCGACAACGCTCGTCAATTGGTGCTCAATGCGTTTAAGCAGTGGGACGCGCTACCGGACCGCGCTTCAGCGGCGTTGTGGAAAATACTGGGCAACGCAGCGCCAGCCGCGACGGCCGACTTCAAGACTTTTCTTACCGCTTTGGCCAATCCCGACGCTCAGACACGGAGTCAGGCATTGGCACAAGCGATCACGCAGGTGGCTTTTGGAGATTCTCCCCAAGGCCAGTGGCTCGAGTCCATCGCTGACCAAGGGCTGCTTGCGCTTTCGAACCAGTTGGATCGCGTGCAGGGAGTTGCTTCCCAGACCCTGAACATCCTGAACGGCGGCATCATCAAGAACATTCAGGACTTCATCAACCAGCACCTGGATCTCACACAAATTGAAAATGTTGTTACGCAGGACGACTTCAACAAAGTGGATGAGTGGCTTATCAGTCGCCTGTCCGACTTTCTCGATCAGAAACTGGATCTGGCCGCGGTAAAACAGGTTCAGACAGCGATCTCAACGGTAATTACAAAAGCTTCCGACATTTACGCCAAGGCCATCGCGGCGCTTAACAACAAGTACAGCCTGGATTTTGCCGCCACCTACCAGCGCAACACGACCGATACGGCTCTCCTTGATGTCAACTTCGATTTGAATATTCCGCAGGCGAGCGCAATGCTGCACGATGTAGTCGCAAACAGCCAACTGGATGCGCTGCTCGTGACTGAGGTACCCGGAGTGACTCTGAATCAGGCCTCACTCAGCCATGAAATCAAACGGAACTCTGATGTTCAGGTGCAGATGCCGTTCTTCGATTCCAACGTTCAGCATGTGAATGACAGCCTGGCGACCCTGAACGTTGAACATGACTCCGGACGTGTATTGGCCTATCAAATCGGAGCGACGGACACGGTCACGTCGGCGAACCGGTATCAGAGCCAGCTTTCGGTGCTGGGCAAACTCGAGGTCGTGAACGGCCAGTTCCAAGCGGGGACTCTGGCCGAGTCATCGATTGCCTATCAGTCTCTCCAGGTGAAGGCAGATATGACGCTTGGCGAGCTCGAATCGCGTACCACGCCGTTTTTGGACAGCCTGCTGGCAAATGTATTTCCCGATGGCGCATCGCTCGATCGCTTCTACATGGCTCTAGACCAAACCATCAGCAACATCAATGGGAACCGGAACAATGACTTTGGGGATGTCGCCATCAATTTTCAAGTCGCCTTGCCAGCTGCCATACTGGCTGCGTGGTTCAAGCCGTTGGATGCTGCCGGAATCGCGAATGCATCGATGGTGATGTCCCGCGCGCTCCAGGTGAATCTCAAGGCATTGATTTCTTTCCAGTATTTCCAGGAGTTAAACAATCTACAACCCAACCCGTCGGCTGCGGCTCTGCTGGTGTGGTCGGCAATGCCCCCATCGACGTCGATCAACTTCCAGAATGGTCAGATTCAATTCAACACCGACAAGGATGTGTTCTGGAATTGGCCCGATCCTGATCTGCGACATGCCGTTGCCCTCGACCACCACACTGCTCTGTCGCTAGCTCCGATGCTGGCTACTGCCCATGACCGATGGGCTAATGCAGGACACAACAACACGGCTGGATTTTTTACCCCCGATCAAGCTACAACATTCCAGCAAATGGCGATCAGCGACATGGGGGACACTTTGCTGCAGTCCTTGCTGTTCACGGAAGCTGCCATGGTAAGAGGAGCAAGCTCGGCTCTTAATGATGTTCAAGGCGCGCTGTCCGTGCTAGACACGGCTCCCAGTAAGGCCATTTGCCGTCTGGCAAGTTTCGGAGCTGACCTGTCTGAAACATTTAATACCAAGCTGTCTAAATACAGTAGTGCTGAAACGGTGCGGATCCTGAACTCCATGCTTCTCGTAGAAGCATCGCGAGCGCTCGATTCAACGGTGCTTTCTACTAACCCAGCGGCGATGTTCAGCCTTATCGTGCTTGCCAACGGGCATAGCTTCCAACTGAGCGATTACTTAAGTGGAAAGATTCCGCCGCGGGCAGAAGTGGCCGTCGCTCAGACGCTTACCAACCTGATGTGACCGATCTCGACGGGTGGACGGTATCGGGTTAGCGGTCGATTATGGGCCGGGCGTTGGTAGACTCTAGCGAAAGTTGGGGCGAGTGACCCACCCAAGTTTCTGTTGCTTGGGTGGGGTTGTTGCTGAGTTCGAATAAACCCTGCCCTAACCCATGAGGCACAGGTGTTCATGTTGTGCCAAAGGTGACCTACAATGCCGCGTCCTCTCACTCATTAGCAATAGCCGCAATAAGTGGGAAATTCAGCTCATTCGCCATGCCGCCACAGGTCCACTACACCACACGTGCCGAAGCTCTCGTCGGCGGGCAGCGTCGTTGGGGCCGCGGGCGCCGCCTTAGCGCATCGGCGCGTACTGGCAAGAATGTGCGGGGCCTCCCTCCGCGTCAGGCAGAAAGCGTCTTTAATAGTACGCCCTGCGCGCTCTCCTGCCGACTTCCCGTAGAATAAGCGGATGCTCGTCTCTGCCCGATGGGTCGCCATCCTCGTTGCCGCGTTGACAACTGCGCCTGTGTTCTGCGCCGCGCAAACGGAACCGCCAACTCGAACCGCGGAAGCAGCCAAGGCGCTCAGGAACGATCCGCTGCACGTGTTCAGCGAGTCGGTGCAGGCGTTGTCGGCCGACGTCACCAAATCCGTGGTGCAAGTGCTTACCAGCGGCTTTGCACTGAGCACCGACAAAGAAAAGACCGACACGGCATTTCTCGCTCCGGAGCACGGTATTGGTTCCGGAGTCATTCTGTCGCCGGACGGCTATATCGTCACCAACGGGCACGTCGTGCAAGGCGCAAGGAAGATTCGCGTGCGCTTGCAGGGATTGGAGAGGCATCCAACGGCCACGTCGTCTGAGGTACTCGGACCTATCGAAGCTAAACTCGTCGGCGTTGACCGCCAGACCGATCTCGCCGTGCTGAAGATTGACATGACCGGTTTGCCTGCGCTGCAGCTCGCCGACTCGGACGCGCTGAAACAGGGACAGGTCGTCTTCGCCTTCGGCAGCCCGCTGGGGCTGGAGAATTCGGTCACCATGGGCGTGGTCAGCGCGACCGCGCGGCAGATCGATCCTGACAATCCTTCCATCTTCATTCAGACCGACGCGCCCATCAATCCCGGCAACAGCGGCGGACCGCTGGTTGACGTGGACGGCCACGTGGTCGGAATCAATACGTTTA
>Ga0209656_10001599_pt1 | contig 14811 bp, 25 predicted proteins | sample BogFormECP12_OM2_FD_188239 | JGI IMG/M metagenome (GOLD analysis project Ga0209656, IMG submission 188239) | Bog forest soil microbial communities from Calvert Island, British Columbia, Canada - ECP12_OM2 (SPAdes) (version 2) | ecosystem: Environmental > Aquatic > Freshwater > Wetlands > Bog ... | reverse complement strand
GGGCGACAACGTGTCGCTGGAGATTGAGCTGATCACGCCCGTGGCGATGGAGAAGGGCTTGCGGTTCGCTATCCGCGAAGGCGGACGCACCGTGGGCGCCGGCACCATCGCGGAAATTATTGCGTAGTTTTTTGTGGGTGCGCCGCTGGCCGCCGCACCTGTACCTAAACCGCGGCAGAGACCGCAGGGCAGCAAGCCCCAGCAGAAGATCTTTGAGAGATAACTACAGTGATTGGCAAAGAACGAATCCGCATCCGGCTGAAAGCATATGACTATCGCGTTCTCGACCAGTCCACCGGCGAGATCGTGGACACCGCGAAGCGCACGGGGGCACAAATTGCGGGACCGATTCCGCTGCCCACGGTGAAGAACAAGTACTGCGTGCTGCGTTCGCCCCACGTGGACAAGAAGTCGCGTGAGCAGTTTGAGATTCGCACTCATAAGCGCCTGCTCGATATTCTCGACCCCACGCAGCAGACGGTTGACGCGCTGATGAAGCTCGAGCTCCCTGCCGGCGTGGACGTGGAGATCAAGGCTTTCGGGAAAGAACATAAGTAAGCAGTAGCTACACAAAACAAAGCTTCCGCGGCGCAAGCCCCCGGTGCAGGAATCTCCGGACTGAGGAAGCGGAGTTGAGGACAAGACACATGGCAGTCAATGGAATTCTAGGCAAGAAGGTCGGCATGACGCAGCTCTTCGATGACAAGGGTGATGTTCACCCGGTCACGGTGCTGCAGGCCGGCCCCTGCGTGGTCACGCAGCGCAAGACGGTCACCAAGGACGGCTACGATGCCGCCCAGATCGGGCTGGTCGAGTTCATCAAAGAGGCGCGGCTGACCAAGGCGATGAAGGGACATTTCGCGAAGAACAGCCTGCCACCCGTGCGCTTTCTGCGCGAAGTGGCGATCGTGGTTGATAACGAAGACCAGGACGGAACCAAGACCGGCGACAAAGTGCTGGTGGATATGTTCGAGGGCGAGAAGTTCGTGGATGTGGTTGCGACCAGCAAGGGTCGTGGATTCGCGGGCGTCGTGAAGCGGCACAAATTCGGCGGCGGAGCAGGCTCGCACGGCTCCATGTTCCAGATTCCCGGTTCGATTGGCTCGTCGGCTTTCCCTTCCCGCGTGTTCAAAGGCATGCGCATGTCGGGACATATGGGCGTGGACCGCATCACCACCCGCAACCTGCGGGTGCTGGGCGTCGATAAGGACGAGAACCTGTTGGTGGTGGAAGGCGCAGTGGCGGGGCCGAAAGACGGTTACGTAGTGATTAGCAAGGCCAAGAAGCCGCCCAGAGAGCGTCGTGGATTCAGCGGCGCGGGCACGGTCGATCCGTTGAAGGCTTCGAAGCGCCAGGCAGCCAAGAAGAAATAGTGGCTCGCGGAAGCCGCCGGTCAAATGACTGGCAACTGACTACTGGCAACTGAATTGGAAGAAACTATGGCAACGATTGATGTAGTAAATCTGGGCGGCGAGAAAGTAGGCTCCTTCGAGCTGGCCGACGAAGTTTTCGGCGCAGTTAACGAAGACCTGCTCTGGGAAGCGGTGAAGCACTACCGTGCCGGGCAGCGCGCCGGTACTCATGCCACCAAGAACCGCAAACTGGTAAGTGGCGCGGGCAAGAAGCTCTGGAAGCAGAAGGGCACGGGCCGCGCGCGCGTGGGATCCATTCGTTCTCCGCTGTGGCGGCATGGCGGTACGGTGCATGGGCCTCAGCCCCGCTCTTACGACTATGCTTTCCCGCGCAAAAAGCTGCTGGGCGCACTGCGTTCGGCACTGGCGGCGAAGCTTAACGACGGCAAGCTGGTCGTGGTCGAAAACTTCGACCTCAAGGAACCAAAGACCAAAGAGTTTCGCAAGACGCTTCACAAGCTTAACGCCAAGAGCACGACGCTTCTGGTGGTAGAAAAGTACATTGGGGAGACCGAGAAGAACCTGCACCTCAGTTCGCGCAATCTTGCAGGGGTGGAGCTTTTGGCGGGTAATCGGGTCCATCCTTATCATCTGCTGCGGTATGAGAGTGCGATCTTCTCGCGACCGGCGCTGGAAAAATTGCAGGACTCGCTGAAAGCGACGGCGCCCAAGCGCAGGCACGCGGAGGTGGCGTGATGAAATCGGCTTATCAGATCATTCGCCGCCCGGTCATCACCGAGAAGGGCCTGGGCGTGAAGGAAACCGAAGCGACTCTGGTTTTCGAAGTTGCGGTCAAGGCCAGCAAGACCGAAATCAAGCAGGCAGTGCAGAGCATTTTCAAGGTAAAAGTCGACTCTGTCCGAACCGCCAATTTCGTAGGCAAAGAACGCCGTCGCGGCAAGTTCACGGGATATCGTCCCGACTGGAAGAAGGCGTTTGTGCGGTTGAAGGCGGGCGAAAAGATGCCCGAATACGCCGAGAACCTATAACCGCATAAGCGGCAACTGGGCCGCGCATGAGAAGCGAGCAGAAACATGGCAATTAAAACTTACAGACCGGTTACTCCGACGCGGCGGTTCACGACGACCACGGTCAACGATGACCTGACGACGAACCGTCCGTACAAGCCGCTTACGGAACCGAAGCAGCGCACCGGCGGACGCCGCAACTCGGGCGACCTGACCATCTGGCATCGTGGCGGCGGACACAAGCGCAAGCTGCGCATCATCGATTTCAAGCGCGACAAGTTCGGGATTCCGGCCGTCGTCGCCTCCATCGAATACGATCCCAACCGCTCGGCGCGCATCGCGCTTCTGAACTACGCCGATGGCGAGAAACGGTACATCGTGTACCCGGTGGGACTGAAGGTGGGCGCCAAGATCGTCAGCGGTCCCGAGGCCGACATTCTGGTGGGCAACGCCTTGCCGCTGCGCAACATCCCTCCCGGCACAACCGTGCACAACATCGAGTTGAAGCCCGGGAAAGGCGCGCAGATGGCCCGCTCGGCGGGAGCGCAGGCACAGTTGGTTGCGAAAGAGGGCGATTACGCGCTGCTCAAGGTGCCGTCGGGCGAGACCCGCAAGGTGCTGGTCGATTGCATGGCGACTGTCGGGCAGGTTGGCAACCTCGATCACGAAAACATTTCCGTCGGCAAGGCTGGCCGTACCCGCTGGTTGGGCATTCGCCCCACCAACCGTGGCGTGGTCATGAACCCTGTCGATCATCCGCATGGCGGCGGCGAGGGCAAAACCAGCGGCGGCCGCCACCCGGTAACTCCGTGGGGCAAGCCGACGCGCGGCTACAAGACTCGGAACAACAAGCGGACCGATACGTTCATCGTGACCCGCAGACAGAAGTAGGACTGATAACGATATGGCACGTTCAACCAAGAAGGGCGCGTTCATCGATTCGCACCTGCAGGCCAAGATTGACGGCATGAACCAGCGCAACGAGAAAAAGGTCGTGCGCACCTGGTCCCGCCGTTCGACCGTGATCCCCGAGATGGTGGGGCACACTCTTGCAGTGCATAACGGCAAGAAGTTCATTCCGGTGTATGTCACCGAAAATATGGTGGGCCACAAACTGGGCGAGTTCAGCCTGACCCGCGTCTTCAAGGGCCACTCCGTCAGGGCGGCCACCGAAACTGCGGCCAAGCCGGCGCCGGCGAGGTAAGGAGAGCGAGATGGAATTCACGGCCAAACTGAATTACGTGCGCGTCTCGCCGCAGAAAGCGCGCCTGGTGCTGGACCTCATCAAGGGCCGCCGGGTGGAAGAGGCGCTGGACACGCTGCTGTTCGCGAAGAAAGGCATCGCGCCCCAGCTTTACAAGCTGCTGCGTTCGGCAGTGGAGAACGCCAACTACGTGAGCGCCGAAAAGAACCTCGACGTTGATGTCGACCGCCTCTACGTCAAACGCGCCGTCGCCAATGACGGGCCGCGCATGAAGCGCATCCGGCCGGCCCCGATGGGCCGTGCCTACCGCTACCAGCGGCGAATCTCGCACCTGGAGATCGCGCTGGAAGAAAAAGCGTCGGGCAACGGCAAGGCCAATCTGGTTGAGACCGTGGAAGGCGCGCCGGCACAGAAGGCTGCGAAGAGGGTAGCCAGAAAAACGCCGGCGAAGAAATCGGCGTCCAAGAAGTCAGCACCAAAGAAGAAAGGGCCTGCGAAGCAGCCGGCCAGGAAGAAGTAAGAGTTTGCACTCCGCCGCCAAGGTGGCGGGCTGATGCGGCGATGCCAGAGAGCAATTGTCGCGGAGAAGAAACAAGACTATGGGACAAAAAGTCCATCCTTACGGATTTCGCCTCGGCATTACCAAGCCGTGGAGGTCGCGCTGGTTCGTGGAGCGTGACTACGACAAACTGCTGCTGGAAGACGTCAAGCTGAAGGCTGAGCTGAAAGAGAAGCTCAAGTCGGCGGGCGTCAGCTCAATCGAGATTGAGCGTCCTGGCAACAAGCTGCGCATCATCATCCGTACCGCGCGTCCGGGCATCATCATCGGCCGCAAGGGCACGGAGATTGACAAGCTGAAGCAGGACATCCAGAAGCGCACCAATCGTGATGTCTATGTGGACATCCAGGAAGTGCACAAGCCGGAGCTGGATGCGCAACTGGTGTCCGAAAACATTGCGCTGCAGTTGGAGAAGCGCGTAGGGTTCCGCCGCGCCATGCGCAAGGCCGTGGATTCGGCGCTGCGCTTCGGTTGCAAGGGTATCAAGGTACGCGTCAGCGGCCGCTTGAACGGCAATGAAATCGCGCGTTCCGAATGGTATCTGCAGGGACGTCTGCCGCTGCATACGCTGCGCGCCGACATTGATTACGGCTTCTCCGAAGCTCACACCACCTACGGTTTGATCGGCGTGAAGTGCTGGGTTTACAAGGGCGAGATTTACCGGGAACGCCGCCGCGAACCGCAAGGCGTTCAAACCGGAGCGTTTTAACGCAGTGGCTAGTGGCTAGAGGTTAGTGGATAGTAACCGAGCAACTAGCACTTAGCAACTAGCCGAAAAGGATTAGGAGACACGCTAGGGTTTAGTGACCGCAACGGAGTTAGGAGAATTTTTCTAGCCACTAACCACTAGCCACTAGAACCTATGTTGATGCCAAAGAAAGTGAAATACCGCAAGCAGCAGCGCGGTCGCATGGCGGGCAAGGCCTGGCGCGGAAGCACGCTGTCGTTCGGCGATTTCGGCTTGAAGGTCTTGGAGCCGGGTTGGATCACCGACCGCCAGATCGAGGCCAGCCGTGTGGCCATGACGCGCTTTATCAAGCGCGGCGGCAAGATTTGGATCCGGTTGTTTCCGGACAAGCCCGTGACCAAGAAGCCGGCGGAAACTCGTATGGGCAAGGGCAAAGGCGCGCCGGACCACTGGGTTGCGGTGGTGCGGCCGGGCAAGATCCTCTTCGAGATGGAAGGGGTACCGGCGGCCGACGCCGCTGAAGCTATGCGTTTGGCTTCGCACAAGCTGCCGCTTCGCACCAAGTTTGTGCAGCGCGAAGGCGTGCATTAAAACAGTTGTCAGTGGTCAGTTGCCAGTTGTCAGTCAGAAAGCTGAAGCTGGCTGAAACTCCTGACAACTGACCACTGACAACTGACGACTGGACTTAACGATGAATATAGAGAAGATACGTAACTTAACCGACGCCGAACTGCTTCATCAGCAGCGCGAGATGTCTGACCAGCTCTTCAAGATGAAGTTTCAGTTGAAGATGGGACAGACCGAGAGCCTGAAGAAGATTCGCGAGCTGAAGAAGGACATTGCTCGCATCCAGACGGTGAAGCGCCAGAAGGAATTGGCCGCCGGCAACGGAGCCTCCGCGCCGAAACCAGCAGCCGCGGCGCCGGCGAAAAAATCGGCAGCACCGGTGAAAAAGAAGAAGGCGGCCACCAAGCAGGCTGCGACGGAGAAAAAGTAAGCCATGACCGAAACAACTGAAACCAGCAAAACCACCTCGGTCGGCCGCCGCAAGACCCTGATTGGCGAAGTGGTGTCCGCCAAGATGGCCAAGACCATCGTGGTCGAAGTGCGGCGGCAGAAGGCGCACCCGTTCTATAAGCGCGTGGTTGCCCGCAGCAAGAAGTTCTACGCCCACGATGAGGACGGAACCGCGCACCTTGGCGATGTCGTCAAGCTCGAAGAGTCGCGGCCACTGTCGAAGTTGAAGCGCTGGAAGTTGAAGGAAATCGTGCAGCGTGCGGCCCTGGTGGCGCCGGTCGAGGAAAAGCCGGTCGTCAGCTAGGGCACTGTTGTGAACGCCGCGCAGGCGACGCGGCAAGGAGACAAGACTATGGCAGTAATGATGAGAAGCATGCTCGATGTCGCCGATAATTCCGGCGCGCGCAAGCTGCAGATGATTCTGCCGTTGGGCGGTTCTACGGGTCTGGTCGCCCACCTCGGCGATGTGGTAACGGCCTCGGTAAAGGAAGCTTCTCCCGATGGCACCGCCAAGAAGGGCACGGTGGTGAAAGCGGTGATTGTGCGCACTCGCAAGGAGCATCGCCGTCGCGACGGCACTTATATCCGCTTCGATCAGAATGCGGCGGTGCTGATCAACGATGCCAACGAGCCAGTCGGGACGCGCGTTTTCGGTCCGGTGGCCCGCGAGCTGCGTGAGAAAAAGTTTTTGAAGATTGTTTCGCTGGCGCCGGAAGTGCTGTAGCAACTAGCAATCAGTAGCAGGCAACCAGTTGCCGTAAACAGTTGCAGAGTGGCAGCCGGATGAGGAAAAAAGCTAGTTGCTCATTGCTAGTTGCTAGCTGCCGAGGAGAGAGATGCAAAAGAGTGTAGACATTCGCCGCAACGATCAGGTGCGGGTGATTACCGGGCGCGACAAGGGCAAGCAAGGCCGCGTGCTTCGCGTTATGCCCGACGAGAGCAAGGTGCTGGTTGAGCACGTGATGATGGTGAAGAAGAACGTGCGCCCCAATCCGCAGAAGAACATCAAGGGCGGCATCGCCGAGCAGGAAAGCCCGGTTTCCATCAGCAACGTTATGCTGATGTGCGTTTCCTGCAACCGGCCCGTTCGTGTAGGTCACGAGAAGCACGGCGACCGTCATGTGCGTACGTGCCAGCGGTGCGGAGCGACGTTAGAGAAATAGTGGCTAGTGGATAGTGGCTAGCTTTGCTTGGAACATTCTGGAGTGACCTCTAGTGGGTCGTTGAAAGGTCTTTCTATCCACTGACCACTAAACTCACGAACCGGCGCAAAATCCGAAACCGTGAGAAAGGTAGAAGCAACGAATGGCAAACGAGAAGAAACAAAAGGCGCCGCCGCAGTCCGGGGAGGGCAAGAGCAAGAAAGCCAAGCCCGAGCAGGTGGAAGCGGCTGTGGAGCAGGCAGGGAGCAAGCCGGCGCGGCCGAAGGCCACCAATCGTGAGACGGCGCGCTTGCGCGACCGCTATTTCAAGGAAGTACTCCCTGCGCTGATGAAGGAGTTCAACCTTGAGAACCCGATGGCCGTCCCGAAGCTGGAAAAGATTGTGGTGAACATGGGGGTGGGTGAAGCGACGCAGAATGCGAAGTTGATCGACCCGGCGGCGACCGAAGTCGGCCAGATCACCGGGCAGAAGCCGGTGGTCACCAAGGCCCGCAAGTCCATCGCAGCTTTCAAGGTGCGCGAAGGGATGCCCATCGGGGTGATGGTGACACTGCGCGGCGATCGCATGTACGAGTTCTTCGACCGGCTGGTCAACGTTGCTCTGCCCCGTGTGCGCGATTTCCGCGGTGTGCCGACCAAGTCCTTCGATGGACGCGGCAATTTCACCCTGGGTGTACGCGATCAGCTCATCTTCCCGGAGATTGATTACTCCAAGGTCGAGAAGACGAAGGGCATGAACATCACGATTGTGACTTCGGCTGGTAACGACGATCAGGCACGCGCCCTGTTGAAGCATATGGGCATGCCGTTTCGGCAGTAGTGGGTAGTTAAGTTTTGAGTTGAAAGGCTCTAGGGTTGCTAGCTGCTAGTTACTAGTTGCCGTTAAAAAAGGAAACAATGGCTAAGACATCCAGTATTGCCAAGGCGAACAAGAAGCCCAAATTTTCGGTGCGGCAGCATAACCGCTGCCACATCTGCGGACGTCCGCGCGCGTTCTTGCGCAAGTTCGGCATCTGCCGTCTGTGCTTCCGCGGGCTGGCGCTCAAGGGCGAGATTCCCGGGGTCGCGAAGTCGAGTTGGTAAGTCAGTGGCTAGTTGCTAGTGGCTAGTTGCCAGGTTGAGGAGATGCAAAGCACATGAGTTTGACCGATCCGGTCTCGGATTTCTTAACGCGCGTTCGTAACGCGATCAAGGCGCGCCACCAGAAGGTGGACGTCCCCCACTCGAAGCTCAAGGTCGAGATGGCCCGCATTCTCAAGGAAGAGGGCTACATCGCGAACTTCAAGGCGACGGAAGAAGAGGGCCGCAAGGTCCTGCGCGTGTACTTGAAGTACAGTCCTGACAATTCGTCGCCCATCTCGGATCTGAAGCGCGTGTCGCGTCCCGGTTGCCGCGTCTATGTCGGCCATACCGATATTCCGCGCGTGCTCGGCGGATTGGGGATCAACATTTTGACCACGCCCAAGGGTGTGATGACGGGACGGCAGGCGCGCAAGGAAGGCGTCGGCGGCGAAGTCCTGTGCGAGATTTACTAAGTAGCTGACGGCTGATAACCGAAGGCTGGTTTGAGAGCGAATTATGTCGAGAATTGGGAACAAACCGATCCCGTTGGCAAAAGGCGTGACCTACGCCGTAGAGGGCAACACCGTCCGCGTTAAAGGGCCGAAGGGCGAGGTCGTCACGCATATGCCATCCGGCGTGAAGCTGGAACAGAACAACGGCAACCTCATGGTTGTCCGTGAAGACGATTCCAAAGCCGCGATCCACGGCCTGGTGCGCGCTCTGGTCAACAACTCGGTGGAAGGCGTCACCAAGGGCTGGACCAGGGAGTTAGACATCGTCGGCATCGGATACCGCGCCGAAATGAAGGGCAAGAGTACAGTGGTCTTCACGCTGGGGTATTCGCATCTGATTGAGTATCCCTTGCCCGCCGGCATCGAAGTGACCGTCGATCCCAAGCAGACGCATTTGACGGTTAGCGGCATTGACCGGCAGAAAGTCGGATTCGTGGCTGCCGAAATGCGCTCCCTGCGTCCGCCCGATCCGTACAAGAACAAGGGCGTTCGCTACACCGGTGAGCGGCTGAAGAAGAAGGTCGGCAAGACCGGAGCCAAGTAGTGGCTAGGTTTTAGGGGCCAGTTGACTCTCGGCGGAAATTTAATGCTTAGAAGCTAGCGGCTAAGAGCCAACAGCTAAGAGCCAACAGCTAAGAGCGAAGAGCGAGAAAATGATTACCAAGACTTCGAAAGATCAGACACGGCAGAAAGTTCACACCCGGATCCGCAAAAAGATCCTGGGCACGCCCGAGCGGCCGCGGCTCAATATTTATCGTTCGGTGAACCACATTTACGCTCAGGTAATTGATGACGCGCAGGGTGTCACCCTGGTCTCAGCGACCTCGGTGGAAAAAGGCAAAGGCATCAAGGGCGACAAGCGGCCGACCGGCGGAAACGTGGGCTCGGCCAAGGAAGTCGGAAAGCTGATTGCTGACCGTGCCAAGCAGAAGGGTATCAAGAAGGTGGTCTTCGACCGTGGCGGATACCTTTATCACGGACGCGTCAAGGCCCTGGCCGATGCGGCGCGCGAAGCCGGGCTGGAATTCTAGGAGATGCAACGGTAATGCCAATAGTGAAGAAAAGGCTTGATGCTGGCCAGTACCAGCTCAAGGACCAGGTAGTCTCCATCAACCGCGTCACCAAAGTCGTCAAGGGCGGCAAGAACCTGTCGTTCGCGGCGCTGGTGGTGGTAGGCGATCCGGCCTCCGGTGTCGTAGGCTACGGCTCCGGCAAGGCGAAGGAAGTTCCGCAGGCCATCCGCAAAGGAATCGAGGCAGCCAAGAAAAACTTGCTGCGGGTCAACCTGACGCAGACCTCGATCCCGCACCAGGTGCTCGGCCGCTACGGCGCCGGCATGGTCATGCTGAAGCCCGCCCCGGAAGGCACGGGCGTCATCGCCGGGGGCGCGGTGCGCGCGGTCATGACTTCGGCGGGCGTGCAGAATGTGCTGACCAAGTCGATCGGCACCACCAACCCGCACAACGTGATCAAGGCCACCTTCAACGCGCTGGGCAGACTGCGTGACCGCAAGGAAGTAGCCAGCTCGCGCGGTAAGACGGTCGAGGAGCTTTAATATGGCGCGGACTCGCAAGAAGACAGAGGCAACGGCGGCGAAGCCGGGCACAAAGATCCAGCTCCAGTGGGTACGCTCGGCCATTGCGGCGCCGGTCAAGCACAAGCTCGTGGTCAAAGGGCTGGGTTTCACTCGCTTGAACCAGGTGATCGAGCGCGAAGATACGCCTTCGATCCGTGGCATGGTGGCCAAGGTGCCGCATTTGGTGATCGTCGTAAAGTAGGGTTTTCAGTTGCGATTTGTAGCAACTGGCAACTGACCACTGACTACTGAATTGAAACAGGTACAGAATGAATCTGAGTAATTTACGAGCACCCAGGAAAGCGTCGGAGAACAAGAAGCGCGTGGGCCGCGGTATGGGCTCGGGCATGGGCAAGACCTCGACCCGCGGCCACAAAGGCCAGCGATCGCGCAGCGGTTCCCGCATCATGCGCGGCTTTGAAGGCGGCCAGATGCCGCTGCACCGCCGTTTGCCCAAGCGCGGCTTCACCAACATCTTCAAGACCGAATACGAGGTCGTGAACCTCGAACGCCTGGGCAGCCTGGGTGAGAGCGAAATCACGCCCGAACTGCTGCGCAAGGCGGGCGTCGTCCGGTCGAAGAACACTCTGGTTAAGGTGCTGGGACAGGGCGAGCTGTCGAGCGCCATCACCGTACACGCTCACAAGTTTTCCAAGTCGGCCAAGGAAAAGATCGAGAAGGCCGGCGGCAAGGTCGAGGTTGTCAGTGGTCCGAAGTCAGTAGCCAGTAACTGACAAATGACTACTGGGTACTGGCTACTGTTTTTTGAGGTTTTTCATGCTTGAGAAGTTGGCCAACGTATTTCGCGTTCCGGATCTGCGCAAGCGCATTCTGTTTACGCTTGGGCTGCTGGCGGTTTACCGCCTGGGTGGCCATATTCCGACGCCGGGCATCAACGCCGATCTGCTCTCCCAGTTCTTCGACCAGAACCGCGGCAGCTTCCTTGGCTTCGTTGACTTGTTCAGCGGCGGCCAGTTGCGCCGGCTGACGATCTTTGCGCTGGGCATCATGCCCTACATTACGGCCTCCATCATCCTGCAGTTGATGACCGTGGTTTACGAACCGCTGGCCAAGCTGCAGAAGGAAGGCGAGCTGGGGCGCAAGAAGATCACCCAGTGGACCCGCTATCTCACGCTGCTGCTGAGCTCCGTGCAATCGCTGGGCATCGCCATCACGCTGCAACGGCAGACGATGACCGGCGGCGTGGCCTTCGTCAACAATCCCGGCGTCGGTTTCATTCTGATGACCATGCTCACCCTCACCACGGGCAGCGTATTCATCATGTGGCTGGGCGAGCAGATTACCGAGCGCGGCGTCGGCAATGGTATGTCGCTTCTGATCTTCGCCGGCATCGTGGTAGGTCTTCCGCGCGGCGTAGCCGACCTGTGGGACAAAGTGCAGAACCAGGCTTGGGGCGCTTTCACCGTTCCCGCGATCTTGTTGCTGGTGGTGCTGATGATCGCTGTGGTCGCGTTCATCGTCTTTGTGGAACGCAGCGAACGCCGCATTCCGGTGCAGTACGCCAAGCGGGTAGTCGGCCGCAAGATTATGGGTGGACAATCCACCCACCTGCCGCTGAGGGTGAACTCCGGCGGCGTCATGCCGGTCATTTTCGCTTCCTCGGTGCTGACGTTGCCGCAGACAGCGGGCGCCCTGTTCAAGGGAAAGAGCGCCGTACTCGACCGCATGTTGGACGCGCTGAAGTGGGGCGAACCGATGTACACGCTCCTCTACGCCATCGGCATCATCTTCTTTGCGTACTTCTACGTTTCCATCGTCTTCAACCCCAACGAGGTTGCGGACAACATGCGTAAGTACGGCGGCTTCATTCCGGGCATCCGGCCCGGCGCCAGGACGGCCAACTATATCAACGACATTTTGACGCGCATCACCCTGGTGGGCGCGCTCTACCTGATCCTGATCTCCTTCATTCCTGAGTGGATGATCACCGGCATCCACCTTAACCACTTGCCCGGCGTGCTGGGCGCATTCTTCGAGCGATTGCCGGCGTGGGTGACCAACGGTCTGGGAGTGAATTTTTACTTCGGTGGCACTTCCCTGCTGATCGTCGTCGGCGTGGCCATGGATACGGTGAATCAGGTCGAGTCGCAACTGGTAATGCGGCACTATGAAGGATTTACCCCGCGCAGCGGACGTATCCGAGGGCGCAGGTCAACGTGGTAAAAAGCAGTGTCCAGTTGGCAGTTGTCAGTTGTCAGTGACTGACAACCGGCAACCGACTACTGACAACTGTTTTCGGGGCTACCGGGAGGCTCCGGCCCGCTCGCGTAGCGGGCGAAAGGGCCGATGTTTGGGTCTCAAGGTATTTGAGTATGGAAACGCAGACTTCAGCGGCGGTGAGTGTTAAGACGAAAGAACGCGTGATCGGTCCGATTATCCTGCTGGGACCGCCCGGCGCCGGCAAAGGAACGCAGGCCAAGCTGATCGCTGAAAACTTTGGCATTCCGCAGATCTCCACTGGAGACATCTTGCGGGACAACGCGTCCCGCAAGACAGAGCTGGGCACGAAAGCCAAGAGCATCATGGAGCGCGGCGACCTGGTTCCCGACGAACTGGTCTGCGACATGGTAGCGGATCGGCTGACGCAGGCCGATTGTATTCGTGGATTTATTCTGGACGGCTTTCCGCGCACCGTGCGGCAGGCCGAGTGGTTGGACGGACAGTTGGAAAAGATGCGCGTAGGCAAGGATGCGCCGGGCCGGCAGGCCTGTGCGCCACCGGTTGTGATTCGCCTTGTAGTCGAGTATAATCAATTGCTGCAACGGCTTACCGGACGTCGTTCTTGTCCCACCTGCGGGCTGATTTACAACGTCTATTTCCAGCCTCCCAAAGTCCAGGGCATTTGTGATTGTGACGGCACCCCATTGGTGCAGCGCCGGGACGATACGGAAGAGGTCATCGCGGAGCGCCTTAAGGCCTACGAGCAGCTCACTCTGCCGTTGGTGGATTATTACGGCTCCCGCGGCCGACTGATCGAAGTCAATGGCGATCAGCCAGTGGAAGCGGTGGCCGCTCAAACGTTTAGTGCACTCGAGAATGTCAATCGTTTGTAAGTCGCAATCCGAGATCGACAAAATGCGCCGCAGCGGGCGCATCGTGCGTCAGGTACTGGAGGCGGCGAAGCAACTGGTTTCTCCGGGTGTTTCAACCATGGATCTGGAGCGCGCAGCAGAGCGCACCATCCGGGACCTGGGTGCAAAGCCCGCGTTCAAGGGCTATTTCAATTATCCGTGCGTGCTCTGCACATCGGTGAATGACGAGATCGTACACGGCATTCCCTCAGAGCAGCGGTTGCTGAAGGCAGGAGATATTGTTTCACTCGATTGCGGTGTGGTGCTGGACGGCTACTACGGCGATGCGGCCATTACTGTCCCAGTGGGCGATGAGATTTCGCCAGAGTTACAGAAGCTCCTCGAAGTGACCCGCGAGTCGCTGTTGCGCGGAATCGAGGCGGCGCGCGCGGGAAATACCGTCGGCGATGTTGGCGCGGCGGTGCAACAACTGGTCGAAGCCAACGGTTTCAGCGTGGTCCGCGAGTTCGTTGGGCACGGCATCGGTACGCACTTGCACGAAGACCCCCAGGTGCCGAACTACGGGACCCCGGGACACGGTCCTAAGCTGCGCGACGGCATGGTGCTGGCTATCGAGCCGATGGTCAACGTAGGCAAGCCGGGTACGCGGGTACTGGACGACAAGTGGACCGCTGTGACCGAAGACGGCAGCTTTAGCGCCCATTTCGAGCACTGCGTTGCAGTGACCCGGAACGGGCCGATGATCTTAACGGAATAGTGGCCAGTGGCTAGTGGCTAGTGGCTAGAGAAAGTACTAGCCACGGACCACTGACCACTAGCCACTGGGAGTTGAATGAGTAAGGAAGACGCGATTGAAGTGATGGCGGTGGTGGTTGAACCGCTGCCCAATGCCATGTTCCGAGTGGAGTTGGAGAACAAGCACCAGGTTCTGGCGCATGTCTCGGGCAAAATGCGTAAGAACTTCATTCGCATCCTTCCCGGCGACCGGGTCGCAGTAGAGCTTTCGCCCTACGACCTGACCCGGGGCCGTATCGTGTATCGGTATAAATAAGGGATTGCGTCGCTGGAGTTTTGAAGCGGTGGTTCATTCGAAGCTTTTCTGAACCCAGCCCGCAAGGGCGACTTAGTTTAGCCCAGCGCGGAAGCGCTGGGTTGGCTTAGAGAAAAGGAACCGAGCCCTGTAGGGGCGGCACAGGTTAGTCTCCGGGAAGTAGTTGAAGGGATGTCGAAGCAATCATGAAAGTTCGAGCATCAGTCAAAAAAATGTGCGACAAATGCAAGGTGATTCGCCGCCACGGAGTGGTACGCGTGATCTGCGAAAACGCCAAGCACAAACAACGGCAAGGATAAGCAACTATGGCACGTATTGCAGGCGTGGATCTTCCGCGCAACAAGCACATCGTTATCGCGCTGACCTACATTTTCGGTATCGGAAATTCGCGCGCGAAGAGCATTGTCGGTTCGGCCAATGTGGAGCCTGACAAGAAGGTGAGCGACCTCAACGAAGACGAGGTCAACCGCATTCGCCAGGTCATCGAGAAGGAAGGCGATGTCGAAGGCGATCTGCGCAAAGACGTCTCGATGCACATCAAGCGGC
>Ga0209656_10001598_pt1 | contig 14819 bp, 10 predicted proteins | sample BogFormECP12_OM2_FD_188239 | JGI IMG/M metagenome (GOLD analysis project Ga0209656, IMG submission 188239) | Bog forest soil microbial communities from Calvert Island, British Columbia, Canada - ECP12_OM2 (SPAdes) (version 2) | ecosystem: Environmental > Aquatic > Freshwater > Wetlands > Bog ... | reverse complement strand
TCCCGGAACACCATCCCGGCGACCTCCAGTCGCTCGACTGGCGAAGATCAAACCGGGATGACACCGGACAAGCGGCGCACCACGCCGCTGGTCCAGTTACTGGCGACCGGGTGGTCCCATGCTCATGGCGGAAAACCCCTCAACCTGGTCCCATGCCGCTGGCGGATGACAACCTTGATGCCCGACGGCTCACCCCAGATGACCCAGACCTGGGTCGACACCGACGGCGAGCACGTCGTGATCAATACTGTCCAGGGCCACCAGAAGGTCAAGAACATCGAACGTGATCCGCGGGTGGCAGTGAATGTCTGCGACGTGTCCAAGCCTTCGCGCTACTATGCGATCCGCGGCCGGGTCGTCAGCATCACCGCCGAGGGCGGCGCGGAGCACATCGAGGCCCTCGCTCAGCGCTACCTCGGCGCTCCTTACCCGTGGTACGGAGGCCGCGACCAGGTACGTGTCATCCTGACCATCAGGGCGGACAAGATCCGCGCGATGGGGTAGGCCAGACACCACCACGGCTCGGGCCCACAGCCCCAGATGGCCTGCTGCTCTGGCTGCGAGGCGGCCCGGCCCGCAGGCGCCCGGGTCAGTGGCCGGTGAAGCGGCCCTCACGCCGCTCGGTGAAGCTGCGCAACCCCTCAGCGGCGTCTTGGCTGTGCAGGATGCCCGGCAGCAGAGACAGGAGGTGCTCACGCGCCGCGTCTGGGCCGTGGCTGCGTCCTGCGCGCGCGTTGGCCAGCGTGCCCTGGACGCCGAGGGGCGCCTGCCGGGCGATCAGCTGGGCCAGTTCGCGCGCCCGCTGGAGGTGCGACCCGGCCGGTACGACCTCCTGGACCAGCCCGATCCGCAGCGCCTCGGCGGGGCCGAACTCCCCGGCGGTGAGCAGGAAGCGCATCGCGTTGCCCCAGCCGAGCTGCGCGGGTGCGCGGAAGGTGGCGCCGCCGAACGGCATGATCCCGCGGCCGATCTCCAGCTGGCGAAAGCGCACGTCATCAGCGGCCACCACGATATCGGCGGCGAGGGCAAGCTCGATCGACAGGGTGTAGGCGATGCCGTTGACGGCCAGCACCACCGGCTTGGGCACCGAGTCACGCCAGACCCCGAACGGATCGAAGCGGTGCGAGCCGCCCAGGGCGCCAGGACCGTCCCGGGCCACCACCGGGCCAACCTCGGCCAGATCCAGGCCAGCCGAAAAGTGATCGCCGTGCCCGAACAGCACGCCGGCGCGTAGCTCCTGGTCAGTGCCCAGGGTCTCATACGCCGCGCCCAGCGCCTGGATGACCGCCAGGTCGACGGCGTTGCGCTGCGCCGGCCGGTTCACCCCGATCAGCAGCACATGCCCGTCGCGCTCGACAGTAACCGGATCAGTCACTTTCCCTCCCAGGCGGCCGGAAGCGGGCGGTCGACTCGACTGTACGGGCTGCCAGCCGGCGCAGCGAGCACGGGTGGCACCGCGCCGCGCCGCCCCGGTCACTCGGAGAACAGCAGGCCCAACTGAGCCTCAAGGACAAAGGCAAACAGGGATCCGCGTTCCCTCTCACGCTGCGCGATCGGCATTCGATCCTGCCGCCGCGCGCATCGCCGCCGCTATGCGTTGCGATCTGACTTCCCGAGTCGCACCTATCCTGGTGCCTGAAAGAACTATCTGTGGGCTCCCGGATGGGGGCCGGTGGTCTGTTAACGGCGTTGGTTGACAGTGTCCCGCTGGTTTCGTCCGCGGATAACATGCCCGGGTTAGCCGGCTGCAGGGTGGCGTGCATGGCGTCGCGCAGCTGCTGGATGCCTTGCTGGCGGGTGATGACGGGCTGGTACCGGAGTTCCTGGCGGGCACGGGCGTCCGAGATGAGGAAGGGGCCCCGGTTGAGTTCGACGATCATTCTGGTGATGGGCGGGTCGCCCGGGCGCCTGGTGATGCGCCATGCGACGTCGAGGGCCCGGGCCAGGCCGGAGGCGACCGGTCCGGGGATGGAGGCCTCGGGCAGGGTCAGGCTGTGCGCCTGGAGGAGCCCGGCGAGGAAGTCCCGGACGGTGGTGCTGCCGTCGTCGAAGACGTAGTAGCCGCGGCCGCCGGCGCCGTGGTCGATGGCGAGGCCGACGGCGTGGATGAGGTTGCCGATGTGGGTGGCGACGATGCGGTGCCGACCGCCGTCGATCAGGAGCATGTGGCCGGAGCGCACTGCCTGCACGAAGCTGGCGGTTGACGGGTCGTCGGCGGTGCCCCAGACCCAGCCGGGCCGGATCACCACGGTGGCCATCTGGGTGCCGCTGGCGGTTTGGACGGCCTGGTCGGCGCGTGTCTTGGACGCCGCGTACCCGGAGCAGCGCGGCTGCTGCAGTGGCCAGCTTTCGTCCGCGCCGGTGACCGGCCGGGGGCTGCCGAGCAGGCTCATCGCCGCGCCGAGGTAGATGAACCGGCGCACCTGCGCGTCGGCTGCTGCGGCCAGCATGTTCCGGGTCCCGGTGACGTTCACCGGCCAGAACGGCTCGACGGCCGGCGAGGCGCCCATCCGGCCCGCGGCATGGATGACCACCTGGCAGCCGCGTACGGCGGCGCTCAGGGATGCCGGATCGGTCACATCACCGTGTACCGGCTCAGCGCCGGCCGCCGCGGCCGTCTGGGCCGCAGCGCCGGACCTGGTCATGGCGCGCACCTGGTGACCGGCGGCCACCAGCGCCGGGACCAGCCGCCGCCCGATGGTCCCGGACGCGCCGGTGACCAGCACGGGGTCGGCTGGCCGAACCTGGATTCGGGTGCGAGCCGGGCATCACTGCACCCGCGTGACCGGCCACGACGTGGTGGCAGGGGTCGTGCAAGCGGTTTCGGCTCCGGCGCATGCGTTCATCACCGCCGCCCTCGACGCCGGGGTGCCGCTGCGGGACGTGCAGGAGGCCGCCTCGCATGCCGACCCGCGCACCACCATGCGATACGACCGGGCACGCACCAGCCTTGACCGGCACGCCACCTACATCGTCGCCGCCTTCATCGCCGGAGCAGCGCGGTAGAGCTTCCGGATTCCGCACCTCGGACCGGCCTGGCCACCGCAAGCAGACCGGGCCGGTCAGGGGCCGGACCCGGCCGGCGCGGCACCAGCCGCAGGCGTTAGCAGCGACCGCGGACCGCCTGCGCGTGCCGCGTAGCCCTGTAACGGCTGACCTGACCGTCAGCCGCTCGGCCGTTGCTGTGTACGTGACCTCATGGTGCAGTGTCGGCTGGCGCGCTGCGGGCTCGGCTGTGGAGGTCGGCGTGTATCCGGGCCATCGCCGCAGCCTGCCGGGCGGTGATTTCGGAGCCGGGACGCCAGGGCCGGACGATGTCTTTCGGGTCGCGCAGTTCGATGAACGGATGATCGCCGCGGAAGTCGCTGAATGCCTCCGGGTCTACGACGGCGCGGATGGCACGGTGCAGGTCTTCGGCTGCGGCAAGCAGGTCCTTTGTCTCGAACATGCGGTCGCGGTAGCTGATCCACCACCCGTCCGCGCCGCTGGCCAGGCCCAGGCCGCCACGGATTCCCAGATTCTGCGCGTGCTCGAAGACGTTCCGGACGCTCGCGACGGTCGTCGGCTGGCCTGGCTCGCTTTCCGACAACGGCAGGCCCGCGATCAGGCCGCTGAACTGCTCGAGCGCTCCGGGAAGGACGTTTCTCGGGTCGGCCACCGCGGCGGCAAGCTCGGCCACGGTGTGGAGGCGGTGCAGGCTGACCACGAAGAGGTCCACGTCGATGCGGCGCTGGATCAGGCTGGAACGGGGGTCGCTGAGGATGGCGGGACCGGGGTCGGTGATCCGGCTGTGCTGCATCTGGCATGCGAGCCAGCAACTGTCAGCGTCATCGCGGATCATCAGCGCCCGCTGGGTCACGCCGGTCTCGCGCCAGAGCCTAATCTCTCGTCTGAACGTAACCATGCGTTCTAGTATCGATGCCCAGCCGTCCTAGGCAGAGGAATTATTCCATCCGGAGACAGCGACGCCCCCACACGATGCGCAACCAGAGCAGACGCACCCGAACCGATGCCGCTATGTGCGCCGGTGCTGGCTTGGGCCTGGTCGTGAATGCCGTACAGATTAGGTCATTCTGCGTGCTCACTTACGAACCGGTGGACAGTGAGGGCTGGTGGCGTCATTGCGGTCCGCCGTTCGCCGCTGACTGCGCGGGTTCCCGCGGTTCCGGCGCCCGATGCGGATCGGTTTCGAGGCACTGCTCGGCGGGCGGCCGCTCGTCTACGCCGTTGACATTCCACAGCCTGCCGACCGGCAGATGCGCTTATCCGCGCGAGGTGAACCCTCGGCCAGACGACTGCGATCGGCGATGGCCTGAAGGCGCGCTGATGTGCACTTCCTTGCCGGTGTCAAACTGGTGCTGATGGCCGGTGCGTGTTGCGGCGCGGGCGGCCGCGCTCGGGTGTTTCTCCCAGGTCAGCGGCTGTATCGGCCCGTTGAATCCGTGGCCGCGCGGGCACCGTATCATCGCACTTTCCACCGGTCCTTCGGTTGAGCTGACCGTATAGCGATATTCCACCGCTGCCGGGAGTCCGCACCGTGCCGTGCCGTGTTGGTCCGTCTACGCTGGGCAGTCCAGGAACATCACGCCGGAGTTCATGTCCAATTCCCCTGTCGTCTGCGGCCCCTGGTGCGCCATGATCAGCCGTCGATGGGCGGACGCCTGGTGGCGCGATGTCGGCGCGTCGGCCCGCTGTCCCATCCGCTTGGCTCGGAGGCGGATCGGCCGAATGGTTACCTGCGGAGGCGTGTTCACCCCGTTGCGGGGGTGATGTTCTGGTTGAGGTGGAAGAGGTTGGCCGGGTCGTAGCGCCGCTTGATCTGTGCGAGCCGGTCGTACCCGGCACCGTAGTTGTCCCGCACCCGCTGCTGGTCATCTGCCGACGCGAAGTTGACATACCCGCCTGGATCTGAGTACGGCACCAGCGCGTCGTAGTAGTCGCGCACCCATTGGATGTTGGCCTCGTTGTCCGCCGGGTCGGGCCACATGCCGGCGATGACGAAGGCATAGTTGGCATCGCGGTGGCCGAACGCCGTGGCGTCGGCCGCGACGTCGTGGCAAGCCCCGTTTATCGGGTACATGTGCACGGCGGTGTTGACCGCCGGCACGCGCGGCCCGTATTCGAGATGCGCCGCGATTGCCTCGTCGGTGACGTCCTTGACGAACAGCGCCTTCCAGTAGTGCTGCAGCCCGGGCGGGACGAGGGCGTCGAACGCGGCGTTGAGCGCCGGGTAGGGCATCGGCCCGACGTGCTCGGCTACCGGTTGCGCGACGTCGCGGAAGCGCTGGAGGACCCGGGCGCCCTCGTTGTGGTCGCCGGTCCAGCATGAGATCACCGTGAGGAACGGCTCGCCCCGCGGTCCTCGGGGACGAAACGGCAGCGGCGGCGCCAAGTGCCAGGCGGGGAACCCGCCGTACTCGCGGGGGGCGTCGGCGATGAAGCCGCGGAAGTACCGCAGGACGTCGGCGGCATCATCGCGTTCGAACAGCATGAGCCCGCCGTAGATCTCGCCCACCGGGTGCAGGCGGAACTCGAACTCGGTGACCACGCCGAAGTTCCCCCCTCCTCCGCGCAGCGCCCAGAACAGGTCCGGGTGCTCGGTCTCGCTGGCCGTTGTGATGCGGCCGTCGGCCAGGACAACTTCGGCGGACAGCATGTTGTCGCAGGACAGGCCGTGCGCCCGGGTCAGGTACCCGATGCCGCCGCCGAGGGTGAGGCCGGCGACGCCGGTGGTCGACACGATGCCGCCCGTGGTCGCAAGCCCGTGGGCGGCCGTAGCGTCGTCCACCATGGCCCAGGTGGCCCCGCCCCCGACGCGCGCCGTCCGCCGCTCCGGGTCGACCAGCACCCGGTTCATCGCCGACAGGTCCGCCACGATGGCGCCGTCGCCGGTGCCGAACCCGGGGACGCTGTGCCCGCCGCCCCTGACGGCGAGGTCACGGCCGCTGTCACGGGCGTGCTCCACCACCGCCCGGACATCGCGCGTATCCGCGCAGCGGACAATGACAGCCGGGTGCCTGTCGATCATGAAGTTGTGGACGCGCCTGGCGTCTTCGTAGTCGGGGTCGCCCGGGCTGACCACCTGGCCGGTTATGCGGTCGGGCAGCGAGGTCATCGATGTCATGGTGTCCTCCGTGTGAGGGCCGAGGCTGGCAGCGGACAGCCGCCTGCCGGAACAGATCCGACGTTAGAGGCCGCAGTCCATCCGGTCATGACCAAACCTGATACCGGTCCTCCGCGGGCGCCTAGCCAATTCTGGCTATCGACGATGCCGTCCACCGGCGTTAACGTGGGCAAATGGAGGTCTGGGACGCTCCGCCGCTCCCGGCCCGTGCCGCCGGGAAGGCGAAGCCGGTCTTCGTCGGCCGGGCCGCGGAGACGGCAGCGGCCGAGCAGGGCTGGGCCGCCGTCCGCTCCGGGGCACGTGAGCTGATCTTCATCGGCGGCGAACCGGGGGCAGGCAAGTCCCGGCTGGTCGGGGAGATCGCCGTCGCCCTGCACCGCCGGGGAGCGGTGGTGCTGATCGGCAGCTGCTCCGCGGAGCCCGGCCCTCCCTACGAGCCCTTCGTCGAGTGTCTGGAACAGCTGCTCGGCGGGACTGCTGAGGGCGTCCTGGCCGAGCACATGCCCGGCTCGGCGCGCGAGCTGCTGCGACTGACGCCGCTGGTGCGGCGGCACCGTCCGGATCTGCAGCCCCCGCCGGGAGACGACAGCGACTACCGCCGGGAGCTTTTCGATGCGCTCGCCGGCCTGCTGCGGTCCGTCGGCCAGGTCCGCCCGGTGGTGTGCGTCCTGGAGGACCTGCACTGGGCTGGCACGCCAACCCTGCAGCTGCTCGGCCACGTGACGCAGCATTCCGCGCAGTCCCGGCTGCTGCTGCTGTGCACGCACCGCACGACGGCTCCCGACCGTTCTGACGAGCTGACCTACGCGATCGCCGACCTGTACCGGCTCGATGGCGTCCGCCGCATCGACCTGCCCGGGCTCAGCGCCGAGGAGGTCGCTCAGTACCTGGTGGCCGAGGGCGGTCTCCCGGTGCGCCGGGCGCGCGAATACGCGACCGTGCTGCGAGATCAGACCGGCGGCAACCCGTTCTTCCTGCGGGAGATGTGGCGTGACATCGTCGCTCGCGGCGGCGCGGCCCAGGTGCGTCTCTCCGCCCCGCTCGCTCCCGCCTCGATCCGCGACACCCTGCAGCGGCGCCTGTCCCGCCTGGCGCTGCCCGAACGCGAAGTGCTCGAGACCGCAGCAGTCCTGGGCGACGGCGGGGCAGTGCGGATCTTGGTCGCCGCCTGCGGCGGCGATCCCGGCGAGACGCTTTCGGCGCTCGACACCGCCGCCCGGTTCGGGCTGGTGGACGCCGAGGAACTGATCACAGGCCAGGTCGCCTTCCCGCACACGCTCACCCGGCAGGCGGTCCTTGATCTCGTGAGCCCGTCGCGGCGGGCCCTGCTGCACGCGCGGGTCGGCGACGTGCTCCAGTCATCCGGGGACGGCTCCCCTCCGGTGGTGCGTCAGCTCGCCTATCACTTCGCCAGGGCCAGCGCGCTGGGCTACGGCGGCAAGGCAGCCGAGTATCTTGCGCTGTCGGCCCGCGAGGCCGAGCGGAGCCTGGCCTTCGAGGATGCCGCCGCATGGTACGTACAGGCCGCCGAACTGCTGGACGGCCCGGAGCCCGAGCGTGAGGAGCTTCGCTTCGCTGCTGCCCGCAGCTGCTTTCGCGCGGGTGACACCGCCGGCGCACGGAACCTGTACTTGCGGCTCAGCGACTCCCGCGATCCCAGCGTGCGGCTCCGCGCCGCCGTCGGGTACGAGGACGCGATATGGCGCCCCGGGCTGCCGGGCGCCGACGCCTGCGCGCTGCTCGGCCGTGCGCTCGATGACATGCCTGCCGACCCGGACGACCCGGGGTATGTGCGGGCATTGGCCAGCCTGGGACGGGCGATGGCCTTCAGCGGCGACGGCCGGGCCGGCGCCGTCGGGGAGCAGGCACTGGAGTACGCGCGCCGGCTGGGGGATAAACGGCTCCTTACCAACGCCCTGCAGGCCATGTTGTGGCACGCCGTCGCGCCGGACTCCATTGATGACCAGCTCGGCGTGGCCGCCGAGCTGGCTCCGCTGGCCCGTGAGAGCGAGGACTGGGATGCGCTCGGAATAGCGGCGATATTCCGCTCGGCGATCGCCTATGCGCACGCCGACCCGGACGCCTGGTCCGATGCGGTCGCGGATCTGGACCGGGCGGTCCGCGGGAGCGGGCAGCCGTTCATGGCGTACATGCGCGGATGCAGTGACTACGCGCACGCCTTCCTGCGCGGCGACTTCGCGGCAGCGGAGCGGATCGCCGAGGATCTGCTGGATGTCGGCCGGTCCTTCGGGCCCGACGACACCGAGGGACCCTACGGCCTGCAGATGTACATGGTCCGCCGGGAGACCGGCGCGCTGGAGGCTATCCGGCCCCTGGTGGATGTCGTGCGGCAGGCGCAAGCCACCTGGGAGCCCGGCCTGCTCGCGCTCTACACCGAGCTCGGGCTCGCCGGGCAGGCCCGGAGCCTGCTACACCTCCTGCTGGAGAACTCGCACGTCGCGCACGTTCGGCAGTCCTGGTGGGCGCAGCAGACCGCTGTGCTTGTGTTCCTCGCCGAGGCGGCGGTCGCATTGCGGGATGCGGACGCCGCGCGGCGGCTGCGGCCCCTGCTGGTTCCCTTCACCGGCCTGCAGCTCATCGCCGGCCACTTCGTGGCGGTCTTCGGCCCCGCCGACGCCTACCTCGCCTCGCTGGACTCAGTGCTCGGCGACAACGAATCAGCCGAGCGGCTGTTCGAAAGGGCGCTTGACCAGAACCGTGCGCTGGGATCAGTGGTCCACCGGGCCGCGATCCTGGCCGCGTGGGCCGGCCACCTGCGTTCCCGCGGGGAACTGTCGCGGCGATACGAGCAAATGCGGGACGAGGCCCGTCGGCTGGCGGCCAGCACCGGGCAGGTCAGGCTGGTGCGCATGCTGGACAACCCCACGGCAGATGCCGCTGGCCTTACCGCGCGGGAGATCGACGTGCTACGGCTGCTCGCACGGGGCCGCAGCAACCGCGACATCGCGACCGAGCTGAGGATCAGCGAGAACACGGCCGCCAACCACGTCCGCAGCATCCTGATCAAGACCGGGGCCGCGAACCGCACGCAGGTCGCCATGATGGCGGTGGCACGGCACTGGGTCGATGACCACGCCCCCGAACTCGCCCCGTAGGCCCGCGCGGGGCCCGCCATCACCCAGCTGACAACCCCGCCAGCGATCCGTCTGGCAGCACGCGGGCGCCCAGTTCGATCACGGCGTCGGCAGGCAGGCCCGCCCTGGCGGCCGCACGGCGGATCGCGTCGGCCACCGGCGCCTCGTACAAGCAGTACGTCTTCCGCTTGTCAGCCGACAGGAAGGAGTAGAGCCAGCGCACGCCCTCCTCCTCATTGATCCGGTTGATCCGGTCAGCGACCTCGGCCGATGCTTCGAGGTCCTCAGCAAAGCGGCGTTCGACCAAGAAGATCGGCACAACTACCACCCCTCATCGACGCCCTCTACCGTACACCGCCCGCCCAGCACAGGCGATGCCATCCAGCGCCGGTACCGAGCGGAGCCCCTTTGCCCGGCGGCCTACAGAGGCGTCGATCAGCCGAGGCCGAGATCTACGCTGCTCGCGCCAGGGAGAACATCAATCCCGATCAAACCGAGGGGCTGCAGCCGGGTCCACAGGCACCGAACCGGGCGATCTGCGCACTCTCAGCCGGCGCCACCCCTTGCTTTCGGCAGCGCCGGAATCGGCGTTCGGCGCGGAATTGTCACAGGCGGGCAGGTGACACCGGTGACGCTGAGTTACCAGGAAAGTGGTCATCGGGGTTCGGAAGCCGCGGTACCTGGGTACTCCACGGCGGTCGGCCGACCCAGCCAGAGGCCTCGGCGAGCCCACAGAAACCCCACAACGCCGCGACACGGTGCCTGATCCCCACAGGAATCCCACGGACGAAACGGCACACTCCGATACACTTGTTATGCGTGTTAAAGGCACGGAAAACAGCCGGTCAGCAGCGTTGATGCGCGTGAGCTGGGCTGTCGGGGCCTTTTCCAGGTAAGCGCTCACGGGATGATAGACCTCCTGAGAAGCGGACGCTCGGCACTGGATCAGCAGCGTGTTAGCTGCCCGGGTCTGCGCCAGTGTCGTGGCCGGGTTCCTGGCGCGGCTGATCCTCAGCGAGAACCCAGCCGGTGCTGGGGGCGGTGGTCATTGCAGCCCCGAGTTCGTCGGGTGCGGCGGCCTGTTGACCGGCCAGCCGGCGCACCTCGGCCGACAAGAGTGGTGAAGTCACCGCCGCGGGCGTCCTAGACGAACTGCTACGCCCAGCGCTGGGTCCGCACCGTCCGGGCCGAGTGCACTGACCGGATGCTGATCGACGATGGGGCGTATCTGCGGGCGGTGCTGCGGGCCTGCACCGGCCACTACAACGGGCACCGGCTGCGCATACCGCTCATGATCATCCGGGCCCGCAGGCCCGGTCCCGGCCCGGGGAGGGGATGGGTCTTGGGCTGGGTACCTTGCTCCCGTAGCGTTGTCTCACTGGACCCTTTACCGCAAGTGACACCGGGAGCAGGCATGACGCAGACCCCGCCTTATCAGGTGACCGATCCGGCGACCGGCGAGGTGACCGAGACTTTCCCCTTCGCCACGGACGCGGAGGTGGCGGAGGCGCTCGCCGCCGCGACCGAGGCGTTCGCGGCATGGAGGCTGCGCTCGGTCGCCGAGCGCGCCGCGGTCGTGAAGCGGATCGCCGGGCTGTTCACCGAGCGCGCCGCCGACCTGGCCGCGCTGATCACCAAGGAGATGGGCAAGCGGCCCGGGCAGGCCGTCGGCGAGGCCGAGTTCTGCACCGACATCTTCAATTACTACGCCGACAACGGCCCCGGGCTCATCGCTGACAAGCCGCTGCCCGGCCATGACACCGCGCGCGTCGAGTACCGGCCCGTCGGCCCGGTACTCGGCGTGATGCCGTGGAACTACCCGTATTACCAGGTGGCCAGGTTCGCCGCGCCCAACCTGATCGTCGGCAACACCGTCATACTCAAGCACGCAGAAAACTGCCCGACCTCGGCCCTGGCGATCGCGCAGATCATGAAGGACGCGGGCGTGCCGGACGGCGGGTACGTCAACCTCTTCGCGACCCACGAGCAGGTCGCCGCGATGATCGCCGACCCGCGGCTGCACGGCGTGTCGCTGACCGGCTCCGAGCGGGCCGGCACCGCAGTCGCCGAGACGGCCGGCCGCAACCTGAAGAAGGTCGTCCTTGAGCTTGGCGGCTCCGACCCGTACATCATCCTCGACACCGGCGACGTCGAGGACGCAGCTAAGACCGCCTGGGTCACCCGGATGGAGAATGTCGGCCAGGCCTGCAACTCCAACAAGCGGATGATCGTCATGGACGACATCTACGACGACTTCGTGGCCGCCCTGGTCAAGCGGGCCACCGCGATGTCACCGCGCCAGCCGGGCGATGACTCCCCGCGCTCCTACAGCCCGATGGTCTCCCGTAAGGCAGCGGAGAACCTCCTCGCCCAGGTGCAGGACGCGGTATCGAAGGGCGCCACGCTGCACGTCGGCGGCACGCTCGACGACGGTAAGGGCGCGTACTTCGCCCCGGCCGTGCTCACCGGCGTGACCCCGGAAATGCGGGCCTACCGCGAGGAGCTGTTCGGTCCGGTCGCCGTCGTCTACAAGGTCAGCACCGACGACGAGGCGGTCCAGCTCGCCAACGTGGTGGACTTCGGCCTTGGCGGCGCGGTCTGGTCGACCGACGAGGAGCGGGCAATCAAGGTCGCCGAGCAGTTGGAGGTCGGCATGGCCAACGTAAATACCCCGGCAGGCGAGGGCGCGGACCTGCCGTTCGGCGGCACCAAGCGCTCCGGCTTCGGCCGCGAGCTAGGCCCCCTCGGCATCGACGAATTCGTCAACAAGCGCCTCTTTTACGTCGAGAAGTAGCGCTTGACGAGTAACGCCCCAGCGTCGCCCCGGCAGGCCACTCCCGGTGGCCCCGGTGCGGCACCCTCTCGGCTCGCGTCCACGGCGCGTGCATGCGGGGCCCGGCTGGTCGTGCTGGCGCGGTTCGCCATCTTCCCGACCGGTCTGCTGGCCGCAACTGCCGGGGCATCAGGCATGAAGCCCGCGCGGTACTTCCCGGCCGACGGGCTGGCATTCGCTGCCGCTGCCGGAGCAGTCTTCGGAGCAGGTTATGGCCCAAGCCCGGCGCAACGACAATCCGACCTGTGGCTGACAATCATCGGCGCGGCCGGGCTGGTCGCGCTGTCAGGCTTGCTGACCTGGTATGTCCGGCGCGAGCCGTAACAGCGCTCTAAGCCGATCCGGTCTCGACGGCCGGGGGCGCCTCGACAGCGTAGTTCCTCAACGGTATCTCTGTGACGGCAGCCGCGGCGGCAGCGAAGGCAGCCGCCAGCGCCCTCTGGCAGTCGTAAACAGCCAGGCGGTCGTGGTCACGCGCCGGACAGCTGATCAATGTTTCCGCACGAGCGGTCGACATCCTCCATGTAGAGCCGACCACGCACGATGCGGTCATGCTGGATGCCGAAGATCGTCACCCGCGCATCTCAGTCCGCCCGGGCCGCACTCGAAACGTCGTAATGGCCGTTCCGTACGCTTATGTCATTGAAGGTACCTGTACTGTCCAATCGGCGTGGCTCCACCCGAATGTCGGCTTTATTCTTTACATTCCGGATTGTGAGGCACGTCGTCAAACGGGGCCAAAGGTACGGGAGACTCACCGTCATCCGGGAAGTGCAGACGACCGGAGCGGACGGCAGACGCTACCGGGCGGCGCTGTGCCGATGCGACTGCGGAAAGCAAGCCATCCCGCGCATCAGCTCTCTTACGTCTGGTGATGCTCAGTCGTGCGGATGCTCACGCGGCCAATCCAGATACGAGCAGAAGCACTGCCCGGTCTGCGGCGTGCTCGCCATGATCCGGCGCGACCAGCGAAGCTGCTCCCGCGCGTGCGGATACGAGCTGGCCCGGGCCGCCCGGCAGGCCGCAAACCCGTCCTATGACGTATGGCACAAGCGCGTTAAACAAGCCCGCGGGCCCGCCAGCGGATACGCCTGCGTTGATTGCCGCGAACCCGCTGAAGACTGGTCGACGGTCAATCCCTCCAGCAGCGACATCCGGGGCAGATTCCAGCCACGGTGCCGGAAATGCCACCGTCGCTATGACGGCGCTGCCGGCACGGGAAATCCCCGGGCCAAGCTGACCGACGAGAAAGTGAGAAAGCTGCGGGCACTGCGGGTCGGCGGCCTGACCTACCGGCAGCTGGCCGCCGAATTCGGCATCAGCGACGTGTCAGCCTGCGCGGCTGTCAACCGCAAGACCTGGGCGCACGTACCTTGATCTCAGCTCCGCCGCGGGAGCGGGCGCCTCGGCACCTCGGGCACTTTAGGCCGATCCTGGCTGCGGGACGCCTCGGCCAAGTGAACAAGGTCGCCTGGTCGCGCCCTGACTCCGGCGGGTTACTGGAGCGCTATCGCGCAGGCTCACCGGCGAACTCCCCCACCGATATCCGACGCGCCGAGTCACTGCGTGTCCGGCACCGAGGTACACAGAACAGGACTACGCTGCACCAGCCTTCACAGGTTCCAGGAAGCGGCGATTTTCTACCCAGTTTTCTACCCAAAGAGGCAGCACAACGGAGTTGAGATGTTGTATTTCCTGGTCACAGCCGCCAACGGGAGTGGGCGACCAGAGTGTGAGTAGCCTTCCAAGCAGCTGCTCACGGTTCTAACTCTGAGCCTTGAATGACGAGTTGGACCGATCGATTACGACGCGATTATCGGCTATGGCATCTACGGCTGACCGAATCTGAGTTGCCGAGCTGTTTACCCTACAGCCTTCAGAAGTTCGCTCATGACATCTGCGGCAGCGGAGTCCTCCTCATCCAGGATCTTCACGTACCGTGTCGTGGTAGTCAGGTCGCCGTGGCCGAGTCGGCGCCGTACCCGCCCCAGGTCGACGCCTTGGTCGATCAGCCACGAAGCGTGAGTGTGCCGGACCTGGTAGGGCGTGTAACGGAACGGCAAGTGGGCCTCCCCGACAGCAGCGTTCCAGATGCGGTACCAGGTGTTCTTGCCCATGTATTCGGTGGGGTCTCGGCGCCAGCCCGCTGACCACTCGCGTTCGGTGTGGCCGGTTTTCCGGCGCTTGCGGGAGCGGCCGTAGTCAGCGCTCCACTGCATGCACCCCGGGCATCGGCACTTAGCGGTGACATAGGCGCCCATCGTGCCGTGTTTGTACTGCTTGCCGCTCGGCAGCAGGCCGGTGTACCCGAGTGCCTCCATTTCCTCTTCGCTCATCCGCTCGCGACGGGTGGCGACCGTGCGGGCCGCGAACAACCGGACCGGGAAAATGAGCTGGCCCGGCCCGATGCTGTTCACAGCGATGTGCTCCCGGACCATCTCCGCGACCTCGGCGTCGATCTTCATCCGGCGGTGCTCGCCGTTCTTGGTGTACTGCCGGGTCAGGAACCGGTGCCCCTCGGGGTGGAAGTCCGCGGTCACCTCGACCGTCGACTTGCTGACGGTGAGCATGCAGCCGCCGAAGTCGAAGTCTTCCGGGATGAACGAGATCAGCTCGCAGTACCGGGCCCCGGTCGATACCCCGAGCCGGGCGAAGACCTTGGCCGGCTGGTGTGGCAGCGCCGCGTAGACCCGCTGGAACTGCGGGACGGTCGCCACCACGATCGGCCCGGACGGCGGATGCTTGAGCCGGATCCCCTTGACCGGGT
>Ga0209656_10001597_pt1 | contig 14821 bp, 12 predicted proteins | sample BogFormECP12_OM2_FD_188239 | JGI IMG/M metagenome (GOLD analysis project Ga0209656, IMG submission 188239) | Bog forest soil microbial communities from Calvert Island, British Columbia, Canada - ECP12_OM2 (SPAdes) (version 2) | ecosystem: Environmental > Aquatic > Freshwater > Wetlands > Bog ... | reverse complement strand
GGCCACCTCGCCAAACAGCTCCACCACGAGCGCTTCCAACTCGGGGCGAGGCAGGCCAGGCAGATCGGCGGGCGGTGACATGCACCAACCGAATCGTACCGGCTCGCGTCGGGGGAAGCGGAAAAATGCACGCCGCCCGGGGTTTTGCCCCGCTTACCGACAGTCTCGGCAACATCCTGACCGAGCAAGGCACGCTCGATGACGCCGCCACGGAATTCCGCGCGGCGATCCGCCTCGAGCCGTCGGACGCGGGGATGCACGACAGTCTCGGCAATGTCCTCAGCAAGCAAGGCAAGCTGGATGACGCCGCCGTGGAATTCCGCGCGGCCATCCAGCTCGATCCGGCAGACGCGGCGGCGCACAGCGGTCTCGGGCACGTGCTATATGCTCAGAAGAAGCCGGGTGACGCCGCTGCGGAATTGCGCGCGGCGATCCGCCTCGAACCGACAACCCCGGCGTTGCACTACGATTTGGGCAACGTCCTGCGCGACCAGAAGGAGCTGGATGACGCGGCCGCGGAATACCGGGAAGCGATCCGCCTCGCTCCTTCGCTTGCGCCGCCACACCACGGCCTCGGCATCGTCCTGCGTGACCAGAAAAAGCCGGATGACGCCGCCGCGGAATACCGCGAGGCAATCCGGCTCGAGCCGACCGACGCGGGGGCGCACCGCGAACTCGGAGGCGTCCTGTATTCCCAGAGGAACCTGGATGACGCCGCGGCGGAATTCCGCGAGGCGATCCGACTCGACCCGACATCCGCGTCGGCGCACTTCCGTCTCGCCGTCGTTCTGTCTGAACAGAGGAAGCCGGACGAAGCGGCCGCGGAATACCGTGAGGCAATCCGGCTTGCTCCGACATCGGCCGCGGCGCACATGCGTCTTGGCGTCGTTCTTTTTGAACAGAAGAGGCTGGATGACGCGGCCGCAGAGTTCCGCGAGGTGATCCGACTCGATCCGGCATCGGCGACGGCGCACCTCCGTCTTGGCGTGGTGCTGTCGCAACAGAAAAAGCTGGACGACGCAGCGGCAGAATACCGCGAGGCGATCCGGCTCGATCCGGCGAACGCGCTTGCGCACAACGATCTGGGCAACGTCCTGGCCAAACAGGAGAAGCTGGACGACGCCGCGGCCGAGTACCGCGAGGCAATCCGGCGCGACCCGGCCTCGGCGCGGGCTCACAACGGCCTCGGTAACGTCCTGGCCGAGCAGCGGAAGCTGGATGACGCCGCCGCGGAGTTCAGCGAGGCGATCCGCCTCGATCCGTCATCCGCGGCGCTGCACGAAAACCTGGCCGGCGTCCTTCGCGAACAGCGGAAACTGAACGACGCGGCGGAGGAATACCGCGCGGCGTTCCGGCTCGATCCGACGGATACGGGGCTGCTCCACGACCTCGGGCTCGTTCTGCTCGATCTCGCCGCGCAAGCGGCGCGCGCGCAAGCGACAGCGCAGCTGCGGGAGCAAGCCTGCGCGGCGTTCACGGTCGGCGCCCGGCTAGCGCCGGGCGACGCCGACTTCCCGGCGCGAATCCAGACTGTGGACGCACTGCTGGCGCCGCAGGATCACTGCCCGCCCGGGCACCGGCCGGCGAACGCGTAGCGTCGGCGCGGCGGACTGCGGTAAAGTGATACGAGTCGGGACGACGTAGCCCGCCCGGATCGGCCCGGCGAGCCGGGGCGCTCGGGACGGGTGGAGCGGACGTGGACCAGCTCAGCTACCTGCCGCTGTCGGCGCCATCCTTCACGCTGCTGGTCATCGCGTTCGTCTTCCTGCTCGTCCTCGTGCAGGTCGGCATCCTGCGCTACGCCTATCTGCAGATCGGGCTGAGCCCCGGGGCAGCGATGGTGGTGCTGCTCGGCTCGCTGATCGGGTCGTATTTCAACATCCCCGTCGCGACGTTGCCGGAGCGGCAGATCGCCGCCGGGCAGGTCGTCGACTTCTACGGCATGCAATACGTGGTGCCGGTGCTGGTGCAGGGGCCGGGCACGGTCATCGCCGTCAATGTCGGCGGCGCGGTGGTGCCCGGCGTGGTGTCGCTGTTCCTGCTGGTGCGCAACCGGCTGTGGATCACGGGCCCGCTTGCGGTGGCGCTGGTGGCGGCGATCAGCCACACGCTGGCGCGTCCGGTGCCGGGCGTGGGCATCGCTGTGCCGGTGTTCGTCCCGGCACTGTCCACGGCGGTGGTCGCGTTGCTGCTGTCGCGCCGGCACGCAGCACCACTCGCCTATATCGGCGGCAGCATCGGCACGCTGGTGGGGGCGGATCTGCTGAACCTGGGGAGCGTGACGGGGCTGGGCGCGCCGGTGGCCTCGATCGGCGGCGCGGGGACGTTCGACGGCATCTTTATGACCGGCATCCTGGCGGTGCTGATCGCGAGCTTCACCGCGCCGGCGCCGCGGCCGCCGGTCAGGATGCCGTGGCGCCGGCGCTAGCTGGCCTGACGATTCACGCCCCGGGCGGTTCCACCCGGGGCGATCGCACGCGGGCTACTCGGCGCTGACCTGGCGGGTGAGCGTTTCGGTCGACTCCGACAGGATCAGCGGCGCGGCGCCGCTCATGTCGAGCGTCATGGCGAAGCGGCTGGTGCCGTTCGAGCGGGTGCGGCGGTCGGGTGCGTCGATGGTCCAGTCCATCACCCCGCTGGCCACGCAACGCCGGGCCGCGGCGTCACACGTCACGGAAACGGTGTCGGACTGCGGCCGGTAGAGGCGGGTCGGCCAGCGCTGGGCGAAACCGACCTTGAGCCGGAGGATCGTCGGCGCGCTCGTCAGCTTGCCGTAGTAGTACACCTGCGTCGCATACAGGCGCGCGAGTTCGGGCAGCAGGCTGCGATCCGACTGCGACCAGCTCGCGAGCACGTCGATCGCGAAGCGGCGCGCCGCGGTCTGCATGTCCGCCGATGGGTCGGGATGGAGAAGCGGCGCGCCAGGCATCGGCGGCGAGGCCCAGGCGAGCGTCGGTCCCGGCGCGGGCGAAGCGGGAGTGGGCGTGCTCGGCACCACCATCGGCGGCTGCGCGGTGCTGCGCGAGGCGAAGGTTTGCGGGGAAGCGCCCGGCGCGGGGACCGCCGGCGCAGCGGGCGAAGCCGACGCGGACGGGGACGCGCCCGATGACGAACTGTCCGGCGGGGGGCCGTGCGCGAGCACGAAGTCGCCGTCGAGCGGCGAGCTGGCGACCCAGGGCTGCTGGTTGTTGCCGGTCGCGCGCATCACGTCCAGCCCGACGGTGTTGAACATGTGCAGCACGTCGACGTTCGGCATCGTCAGCGCCTTCGCGAGCGCCGCCGTGTAGGGGCTGTCCGCGCCCTCGCCGTCGCGCGCGACGCTGTCGGGCTGGGTTGCGTACGAAATCATCGTCCCGGACGGCGCGCGCATCGCCGCCAGGCCGCCGCCGGCGGCGCGGAAGCCGCGGCCGGCGAACGGATTGTTGCGGCACGCGTCCAGGATGATGATGTTCAGCCGGTTGACCGGATCGTTGACCTCGTCGAGCACCACCTGCGCGTTGACCACCATGAACGGCAGGTCCTTGGGACTGGTGGGATCGGCGTCGATCGGCACGAGGTAGTTCGCGCCGTCGATCTGCAGGCCGTGGCCGGAATAGTAGAACAGCGCGATCTTGGAGCCGGTCGCCGCGCGGCCGAACTCGCGCACGGCGCGGTCGAAGGCAGGCTTGTCGAGGTCGATCAGCGCGCCGCCGCCGATCAGCGTGAAGCCGAGGCTCTGGAGCGTGGCGGCGACCAGCTTCGCGTCGTTGGCCGGGTTCGCGAGACGCGGGACGTGCTGATAGTTGCCGTTGCCGATTACCAGCGCCACGCGCTCGTCCCCCTCGGCGCGGGAGGCGGCGGGCAGGAACGCCACCGCTGCGACGAACAGCAGGGCGAGGACGACACGCCACGGCTTGCCTGGTTGCCACCGCTTGCCTGGTTGGATGCGCGCTGACACGGCGACGGACTCCATGGCGCTAGCGCCAGATGCCGCGGTGGGCGTTGCGCGCCGCGTCGGCCTGCGCGCGGTAGTCCTCGCTGGCATCGGCGGAAACACGGGCGGCACCGTTGTAGAGGGCCGAGCGCGCGATATCCATGCCGTTGGACAGCTTGCAGACGTAACCGGTGCCGGCAAGCGCGCACTCGACGTAGCGGCCCTGCGAGTCGATCAGGTCCTGCAGCTGCTTGGCGTAGTCGCCGCTCTCGCCTTGGACGCCCGCGAGCGGAATTTTCTGGCCGTCGATCATGAGCGTGGCGGTGTCGATCACTTGCGGAGCGCCTTTCACCGTGGCCGGCAGTTCCGGCCCGGGCGCGCGCGACGGGTCGTAAGGGCCGAGATCCTGGCTGGGCAGGTAGGCGGCCTGACCGTCGGCGGTGAGTGCCACGATCCACTGGCCGTCGTTGGACCGTGCGACCGCCATCACCGGGGTGCCGGCACGCAGCGGATAAAGCGCCGGCGCCAGCAGGCTGGCAGAGAGGTAGGCGGCACTGTCGCGGATCAGGGTGAACGCCTGCGACAGCGGCGCGAACTCAATGACTGCCGGGGCTGGCGCCGCGTTGCCGGCGGTCGGCCCGGGCGGCGGAGGCGCCCCCTGGCCCGGCGGCGCGCTGGGCAGCGGGGCGGGAACCGGCGCGGCAGCCGACGGCATGGGTGGCGAAGGCGGGGCGTAGGGCGGCGCGGCTGACGGAGTCGGCGGCGAAGGCGGCGCATAGGGTGGGGCCGCTGACGGCATCGGCGGCGAAGGCGGCACGGACGGTGCGGCCGCTGACGGCATCGGCGGCGGAGGCGGCACGGACGGTGCGGCCGCTGACGGCGCCGGCGGCGTGTAAGGCGTGGTGGGCTGGGTCGGCGTCGCTGCCTGCGGCGGCGGCGCGCCGGGCGGCGATGCCGACGGCGCGAACGGCTGCGTCGCGCCGTTGTCCGGACCGGCCGGCGGGGCGAGCGCGCCCTGCCCCGCCTGCACCCCGAGCGGCGGGGCCGGGACCGGCGGCGCGGCGGACGGGGCCGCCGCTGCGCCGGCGGAAGGCTGCGTGGGGGCGCTGCCCGCCGGAGCGGGCGGCGACGCGACGAAGCCGGGAGAAGGCGGCGGCGCCGGGCTGGAGGGCGCCGGTGCGGCCTCCTGGCCGGACGGCGGGGTCGCCTCCGAGGCAGCGGGCGGAAGATTCCACACCGGTGGCGACAGTGCGGGCGCAGGCGCTGTTGGTGCAGGCGCGGTCGGTGCCGACGCCTCGGGTTCGGCCGGCCCCGCCTTGGTGCCGCCGAACTGCGCCAGGGCGGAGCCCGCACCGGCGAGCACGACGGCACCCGCCAAGAGAAGCGACCGAAAACCAGTCGGCGTCATCGGTTGGGTCCCTCGTTCGGCGTCATGCGATTTCAGTGCGAGGGCGGCGGAGGGGCGACCCAGCCGGCGCCGCCCGACGTCGTGCCGGAAGTGGACGGCGCGGACGCCGCAGGCGGCGGCGCCACCCAGCCCGAGCCGCCGCTCGCCGCGGCGCCGGCTGTCGTCTCCGTCGGCGGGGGCGGCGTCGCCCAGCCCGGCCCGGCAGTCGCGGGCGCGGCGTGGGCAGGGCGGCGGCGGACGGTGGTGTGCGGGGTCGACTCCGCCAACTCGCGCTGCGAGGCCTGGATGAGCACCGGCAGCGTGCCCGCGAGGTCCACGCCCTGGCAGGCGGCGGAGACGGCCTCGCAGCGCAGCACAGGATCCGTGCCGTTCGCGAGGTCGAGCGCGTGCTGGTAGTAGGCGATCGCCGCGGTGTAGTCGCCGAGGCCCTGCGCGGCACGGCCGAGATAGTAGTAGGCCAGGTCGCTGCCGTAGCGGACCTGCATGACCCGAACGGCGAGGTCGGCATAGTGGTCGGCGGCGTCGAACGCGCGGATCGCACCGAGCTGGGCCGTCCAGGTCGCACTGCATGCCGCGCCGCAATCCAGCGTCATCCGGCCGGCGCGCAGGTCGTCCAGCATGGTCGCCTGCACCTCCGGCGTGACCGGCGGCAGGCTCGCCTGGGTCATGCAGCCCGCGACGAGGCCGGCGAGCCCGGCCGTGGCCAGCACCTGTGTCAGCCTCATCGCCGTCTCTCCTTGCGCACGGCCGCCGTCGGCACGTGGGGCTTCAGTTTTGCACCGACGCCGGCGTGACCGACGCTTCAGGCACCAACACCCACTGCACCTGGCAAGCCTGGATATCGGGGTAGAAGCCGAGCGGCGCGTCGGCGCCGTCGCAGCGATATTGTCCGACCGGCGGCGCCGGCAGCGGCGGGATCGACGAGCCGGCCGAGGCCTGCGTCGTCGCGGCCGGGCTGGTGGAACCGGGGCTCGAGCCGCCGAAGGTCGCCGTGCCGCCTGGGCCCGGGGCAGCAGGGCTCGGGCCGCCGGGGCCCGTCGACGCGGTCTCCGAGCCGGGGGCGCCGAGTGTCGCCGGCCCTATGGCGGCCGCGAGGCTCGGGCTTTCGACGACCGGCTGGTCATAGACGGTCAGCTGCGCCACTTGCTGCGGATACGGGAAGACCGGCGCGGCGTATGGATACCAGACGCCGCCGACGTCGTACCACCAGCCGAAGCGGCCGTAGTGCCACTCGGCGCGCCACACGCCGTGGCGCCAGACGGCGAGTTCGCGGGGGCTGAAGGCGGCCACGCTGTAGGTGTGGAAGTCGCCCGCGTGCAGGGCCACGAACGTACGGTCGGCGACGATGTCGCGATTTACCGGCGCGACGAGATACGGGCGCGGGCCTACCGCGACGCCGTAGCCGGCAGCGAAGCCGCGCGTGTTCAGGACCGCGCCGCCGCCGAAGCGCCAGTCGCCGTGGAAACCGGCCGCGAGACCGACGCCCACGCCCACGCCCACGCCGACGCCGACACCGACGCCAACGCGCGCGCCTACGCCGACACCCACCCCGGCACGCGCGCCAACGCCGACGCCCACGCCGACATGGCCCACGCCGGCCTCGTGCGCGCCTTCGAAGCCGTGACCCGGACCGCCATGCTCCAGATGGGCTTCACCGCGACCGCCAGGCTCGCCCCGCCCGCCTTCGTGCGGGCCACCGGTATGCGCGCTTCGCTCTTCGTGTTCGCCACGCGAGCCGCCACCGGCCTGATGCCCGCCACCGCCTCCGCCGCTCGCGTGGGGCGCGCCGTGCGCGCCGCCGCCGCCGGGATGGCCGCCGCCGCCGGCGGCGTTGCGATGTTCGGCAAACGACACAACCGGCGCGAGCGCGACGCTGCACGCGAGCAGGACGCGCGGGAGATGCCGGACGCGGAGGTCGCCAAACCGGCGCTCCCGCCACATGGTGCTGAACCGCGTCATCGCCTGCCTCCGATCGACTGAACCCGCATGACGGCCGAGCCCAGGCACGCCGCCGCTGCAGTCCGCGCCACACGCCGCTCCAAGCGCGATCGTATCCTGGAGGCAACGGTGTGGACACGTCCAGGGGAAAGGCCCGCGCGCGACATTTCAATCGCGTCACCACGCAATCACGTCGGCGTGCGGCTTTCCCTTGCGGCCGGGTACGAGTCCGGCTCAGCGGTAAGGTCTATCGATCCGCCACGGCGAGCGCAGCGAAACAGTTCAGACCATGGGGCTGTATCGGTCGGGCATGGGTCCTGCTGCGAGACGAGGCCGCACGGTTCAGACCGTGCGGCGACTTGCCGTCGTCACAAATCGTCGTCCTGCGCGCTTTGGCCGCCCGGCCCCGGCGCTGGTCCGGCTGATCCCGGCCCCGCCTGCCCCAGGCCGCCCGGCCCTGGCCGTGGCCCGCCGGAACCCGGCCCCGCTGGCCCCGGCCCGGCCTGCCCGGGCCCGGCCGGGCCCGGCCCGCCGATCTGGGCGCGGCACTGTTGGCGGTACGGCCTCGCGACCACACTCCTGTAGGCGTGGCTCTCGGCGCGCCTAGCGTCCTCGGGCGCAGTGGGATTGGCGGCCGCCCACTGCTGCATGTGGGCCAACACCTGCTGGCGGATCGCCGGCCTGAACGGCTCCATGCACGCCCGCATCTGCGGCGATGCGCCCTGCGGGGCCATCCCCCCCGGAGGAGCCATGCCCTGCTGAGGCATGCCCTGGGGGGCGTAACCGGGCGGGGGATAGCCCGGCGCCATGGGCTGGGTGGCGGTCTGCGCACGACACGGGGACACACTTGCGAGCGCGACGAGCGCACTGAAGACGGCGAGGGTCTGATGCATGATTCACTCTCTGCGGGGGAGGCCTGCGGGACGCCTGCACATCCCGCGGGCGAAGCCGAACTGAACGCACCCGCTCAGCCGCGCGGCCGATCCGCGCATGATCGGAGGGTAAAAGCACGGCGCTCGCCGCTCCGCAAACAACGGTTCGTAACAAAGCCGTTGGGAACGACACCCCCAATCGGGGGGTCAGACCAGCGCGCGTCCGGCGATGCGCTCCAGCACCCGAAGCGGCGAACGCTCCGGCTCGGCCATCGCGGCGATCGGCAGGTGGAAGGTCTGTTCCAGCGCGCAGCGGCCGGACATCGCGGCGTGCAGCACGCAGTCGGTGTAGCACATCCAGACCGTCCCTGGCGGGAAGGCGACGTCGGCCTGCGGCGAGGTCTGCTGATAGCCGGCGTCTAGTTTCCCGACATCGTGCAGCATCAGCATGATGTGGTCGTAGGCGCTGCGCGTGCCTTTGGTCAGGCGGAGTGCGGCCAGCACCTGCGCCTGCCCGGGCAGCGGCGATCTGACGCGCGGCAGGAAGGCGCGGGCGAAATCGGCGAACGGCTCGCCCACGCGCCAGCGCCGTGCGGTGCCGTCGGGCGCCACGTTGGCGAAGACGCGCAGGATGCGCTTGCCGGCGAGCGGACGGGTCGGAAACGCATCGACATGCATCAGCCGGTCATCGTGGCGCGGGGTGTACTGGCGGCCGGCGATCTCGGCCGGGCGGAACGAGGTGCGGGCACGCTCGAGCGACGGGGCGTACTGCGGCATCAGCCCGCGTACCAACGCGTCGGCCTGCCTGCCGTAGCGGTCCATCATCGCGGCGAGGTCGGCGAGGTCATCGCCTTGCACCGACGTGCCGTGCACCCGCCCCGTCGCCGGGTCGAGGCTGATGTTCTTGCGCGCCGCACTGCCCGCCTCCTGCTGGAGGAAGTCCTGTTCGTTCGCCTCGATCGCAAAGGCCAGGCGGGGGAAATACAGCACCTTGCCAGCTTCCAGGGAGGCGACGGCGCGGGCCCGGTCGGCCGCATCGAACGGGCCGGCCCAGTCGCCGAGGGAGAAGGTTTCGATGACGTCGCTGGTCTGCATCGGATCGGCCTCTCTGGTTCGCCCTCTCTGGTCCGCCGCTGCCGGAGGCGCGGCTCGGCCGCGAACTGGCACGAATCCGGTCCGAGCGGAACGCGCTACGCGCCGCCGTTGCGGCGGGGCTGGGTGGCCGCGACGGGCGGGGCTCGCCGCCGCCGGGTGTGCCTCGGTCTGGGCGGCGACGACCAGCGCGGCGATGGCGTCGGAGAGCTTGCCGAGCGCCTGGCTGCTGGCGGCGACCTGGGCGGCGACCGACGGACCCGCGACCGGCAGTTCGAACCGCTCGCTCTCGGTCTTCGGCTCGCCTTCCTTGGCACTCACCGCGATCTGCGCCCGCAGCACCAGCACGCCGGCCTGGTTGAGGTCCATCTGCAGCAGGTTCACCTCGACCTGCCAGTTGGCATCGGGCGCGATCGCGCCTGCGTCGTTGAACACCTGCGTCCCCGGCAGGCGTTGCGTCAGGTCCTGTTGCAGCACGCGACCGATCATCGCGCCGAGCGGCTCGCCCCACCAGTCGTTGCTCTGCACCTTCAGCTCGTAGTCCGCCGCCGAGCGGACGATCTGCGAGCGTTCGAGGTAACGCGCGAGCGACACCTGCCGCATCAGCAGCAGCCTGGGGCCGCCGATGTGCGTGGCACCTTCGGTGGTCTGCAGCGTGTACAGGTTCGGATCGGGCGACGCACAGGACGCGACCGCCAGCGCCACCAGCGGCAGCATCCATCCCGGCCGGATGCGGCGCCGCGCTCTGCTCACTCGACCCCCGTGTTCGTGCGGCCGCGGATCAGCGCCTCCGGATGCCGCGTCAGCAGGTCGGCCAGCACCCGCACCGATTGCGCGGTGTCCGACAACTGCGCCAGCAGGCGGTCCAGATCGCGCTTGAAGCGGCTGTCGCTGCCGTAGCCCTGGTCGGCCGAGCCGAGCAACTTGTTCGCCCGGGCAACCGCCTCCTGCAAGCCGGCGGCGATCGCCGGCAGCCGCGCCAGCGCGGGTTGCGCGTCGCGTTGCGTCGTGTGGATGAACTCCTGCAGGTCGGCGAGTGCGCCCTGCAAGCTGACCATGGCGCTGCGCACCTCGTGCCCGTTGGTCAGGCTCGCCAGCCCCTTCGCCGCTTCGTCCAGGTTGGCGCCGATCTGGGCGAACGGGATCGTGTTGACCCGCTGTAGCAGGTCGCTGACCTCGGAGGTAATGTTGTCGAGGCCGCCGCCCGATACGCTCGGGATCACCAACACGTCGCCCTCGACGCGCATTTGCGCAGGCGGCGCGCCGGGGTCGATGTCGAGCGAGACGCTCTGCGCCCCGGTGATCAGGTTGGTGCTGGTCAGCTTGGCTCGCATCCCGCGGCGGACGAGGTCGCCCACCACCTCCTCCGGCGATGCCTTGTCGCTGAACTGGTTGTTCTCGATGCGGTCGGGCTGCACCTCGTAGCGCACCGGCACGCGCACACGGTCGAGGACTGGATCGTAGACGAGGCTGATGTCGGTGACCTGCCCGATCCTGATGCCGTGCAGGTCGACAGACGCGCCCACGGACAGGCCGCGCACCGACGTATCGAAATAGGACACCATCTGGACCTTGCGCTTGTAGGACGCGCTTTCGGCGTCGTCCTCGCTCTTGAAGAGTTCGAAGACGGTTTCGGCCTTCGCCTCGGTCACGTCCTGCGCGGGCGGCCTATCGAAGGCGATGCCGCCCAGCAGCAGTGCGCGCAGGCTCGCCACCTTCACTTGCAGGCCACCAGCGCCGAAACTGACGTTGAGGCCCGACGCGTTCCAGAAGCGGGTCTGATTTGTCACGTACTGATTGAACGGCGCGCGCACGAACACCCTCAGCGTGACGTAGTCCGCCATGTGCCCGAGGTCCCAGCTGAGCACCTGGCCGACGGTGAAATCGCGGAAGAACACGGGCGAGCCGATGCTGACCGAGCCGATGCGGTCGGCACGCAGCAGGTAGGTCGTGCCGGGCTCCGGCCCGGTGATGACCGGCGGCTCCTCCAGCCCGGTGAAGCGATGGGTGGGCTTGCCCGGCGTGTCGCCCGGCAGCAGGTCGATATACGAGCCGGAGAGCAACGTATCGATGCCCTCCACGTTGCCGGCGAAGAAGCGCGGCCTGACCACCCAGAACTGCGCCGTGCTGGTCAGCAGCTTGTCGATCCCGGCGCGCATCTCGGCGGTGACGACGACATGGCTGAAGTCGTCGGTGAAACGGATCCCGCGGACGGTGCCGAGCACGACGTCCTTGTGCTTGATCTGGCTCTGCCCGGCCTTGAGGCCCTCGGCGGTGTCGAAGGTGATCTCGATGGTCGGGCCGCGTGACGTAAGCGTCGTGACGGCGAGGTAGAGGCCGACGGCGAGCGTCACCGCCGGTATCAGCCAGATGAGCGAGAGGTGCTGCCAGCGGCCCCTGCGGATGACGGCGAGCGGCGTCGGCGGCGGGCGCAGCGGCTCGGGCCGCGGGGGCTCGGGGGCGTCGCTCATCCTGCGTCCCGCGCCACGCGCGGCGCGGCGCGCCCTGCGGCGGCGTCCCACATCAGGCGTGGATCGAAGTTTTCGGCTGCCAGCATGGTGAGGATCACGACCGAGGCGAAGGCGATGGCGCCCACGCCCGGATCGATCGTGACGATGCCGCCGAACTGCACCAGGGCGACGAGGATGGTTTCGACGAAGATGTCGATCATCGACCAGCGGCCGATCACCTCGACGATGCGGTAGAGCACCGCGCGGTCGTGCAGGCGCGCGGCCGAGCCGCGCTGGGTGGCGATGAGCATGGTGAACAGGCTGACCAGCTTGAGCACCGGTATCGCCACCGAGGCGAGGAAGACGATGAGCGCCAGCGGCCACTGCCCGAAGTCGAGCAGCTCGCGCACGCCGCTGAGGATGGTATGGGGGCTGCCGATGCCGAATTCCGTGTAGGTCAGCACCGGGTAGGTGTTGGCGGGGATGTAGAGGACGAGTGCCACGATCGCGAGCGCCCAGGTGCGTTGCAGGCTGCGCGGCTTGCGCGCGTGCAGCCGCATGCCGCAGCGCGGGCAGTGTGGCGTGTGCGCGCGGTCGGCGAGGGTGTGGCAGGTCTCGCAACTGGCCGGCTCGGTGTTCGCGTCATATGCCGGGAGCGGTGCGCGGGACGGCCGGCGCCGCTCCATCGCCTGCCAGACGGCCTCGGGGTCGAGCAGCGCGTCGACGGCAACGATGACCAGCATCAGCGCTATCAGAGCCCAGAGCGCGACACCGGTCTCGATATGCACGAGCTCGCGCAGCTGCGTGTAGGCGACGAAAACGCCGACGAGGAACACCTCGACCATCGACCAGGGCCGCAGCCGGCGGACAATGGCGAACAGGCGCGAGAGGTAGGCGGGTGCGCGGCCCAGGCGGAGGTTCAGCAGGACCCAGGTGGTGCCGAACAGGTGCGCCAGGGGGGCGGCCATCGTGGTGAACGCGACGACGGCCGCGACTTCCCATAGACCGTGGGTTTCGAGCCGCTGCGCGCCGGTGACCAGCGACGCCTGGCGGGACATGCCGACGGTGCTGACGTCGAGCAGCGGCTCCAGCAGCGCGATGAGCAGCAGGATGGTGCCGGTCAGCCCGAGCGCCAGCGGCCATTGCAAGGGGTTGGGGCGGCCGCGGCGCAGAACCTTGGAGCAGCGCAGGCAGTGCGCGACCTCGCCGGGGCGGACGGCAGGGACGAGCTGGACGAGGCCGCAATCGGGGCACTCGCGGGTAGGCGCCGCGTATGGCGGGGAGCGGGCGGCCGCGGACAGGTCGGCTTGCTGCAACACGGGGCAGGCAGATGCGCCGGCCGCGCCGCGGGTGCAAGCGGCGGGCGGTCAGGCGAGCTCGATGGCGTCGACCCGGTTGGGGTAGAAGGCGAGGTGGCCGGCGATCTGGGCGACGCCGGCGAAGGGGGTCTCGTAGCTCCACGCGGCGTTGTCGCGGGTCCGGTCGGGGGCGTTGACCGAAAAGTAGGATGCGTCGCCCTTGTAGGGGCAATGGGTGCGATGGTCGGTGCGGGCCATGAGGTCCATGCGCACGTCCTCGCGCGGGATGTAGAGGGCGGGCGGGTAGGACGCCTCGTGCAGCGAGAGGGCACGGGTGCTGTCGGCGACGAGCTGGCCGCCGGCGATGACGCGCACGCGCCCGGCGGCCGGGGTGATGGTGATCGGATGGGCCGAGGATGGGGTGCTCATCGGTGCTTTCTCTGTCCGTTGCCGGCAGATGGGGTGGGCGCTATACCCCGGCCACCCTGGCCGGCCGGGTGGGCCGACGAGACCGGGCCGATGCGGGTGGGCCTGGACATTGCGGGGCCGACGTAGCTCAGTGGTAGAGCAACTGATTCGTAATCAGTAGGTCGTCAGTTCAATCCTGACCGTCGGCATCGTGCTTTCCAACACTTCGCGCCCTACAGAATCGCGGCCGAACAAGAGCCGTGACAGTGGCGCGGCGGCGGCGCCCTCCCCGAAGCTCGATCATAGACATCGGCGGGGCCGTGGGGCTGGCCGCCACAACATGGTGCGGCGGAGGCGACGCCGGCGCCCCGGGGCCTACTCGATCGGCGTTACGGCCAGAGTCTGCAGGCCTAGGCCGAGGCGCCGAGGGTCGTCGGCACTCAAGCCGATATCGATAGGGCGCGTGGGACGCGCGATGTGCAGGCGCAGCATATTGTCTTCGGCGCGGAGCGCACCGGCCGGGCACGTGACCGCGGCATGCGGCCGACTCGCCGTCACGGCCATCTGACCGCAAGCCCGCCCGTTCGCTGCAACATCAACTGTCTGCTTGCGGTCCGCCGCAGGAGACATCGAGATGGCCTCGATGGCGACGGAGAGCGGTGCCAGCGATGCCGTGCCGAGTGAGAAGAAGAGGAATGCGTCATCGCCGACAGTCCAGCGGCCCCAGCTTTCCGGAAAGGCAAAGCCGCCCCCCACGAATTGGTTGCCGTCCGCCCCCGCGTTGAAATGATAGATGCGGCCGAGTTGGAGAAGCGGCTCGCGGTCGAACTGGGCAGGGTCGCAGGCACTGAATCCCACAAGCACGAGGCGGCTCTGATCGACAATGGGGGCGGCGGCGCCATGCTCGGCCAAGAAGTGCCGCCCCGCTCGACGATTATCGCCGACATCGCGGCATGTTCGCATGATCTTCCAGGTCGGCGGCCAGTTGCCGGAATAGCCATTCAGAGTGCTTACACCGAACGTGGCCGCGGCTAGCTCCGCATCCATCTGCGTCTGCCAACCATCGTCGTCGTCGCTCTGGGGCGGTGCGGCAATTGCGAGGACGGCGGCAGCGGGGAGCTTTTCGGGCAGCCGCGCCTCGACTGCCTCGAGGCGCGCGCGCCAGGCAGAGGGAGATGACGAGTCTGGCTTGATGAGGGAGCACTCAGCCACCACGAATCCGGACAGGGCCACGGCAAGCAGCCGGCCGGGAAAGCGGTTCGCTCGCGCTGCCACGAGTTCATCGATCCTTGCCTATCCGGTTTTCACCCATTGTCGCTACATCTGGGGTGCTGCCATTCTCCCGAGTAAAGCCCGGCGTAGGTTGGTGCGGTGACCTCGCCGGCGACGCCGAGAAGGGAGCGAAAGGCATTGAATGGGTAGAACCGCCGATTGAAGCGGAA
>Ga0209656_10001596_pt1 | contig 14824 bp, 12 predicted proteins | sample BogFormECP12_OM2_FD_188239 | JGI IMG/M metagenome (GOLD analysis project Ga0209656, IMG submission 188239) | Bog forest soil microbial communities from Calvert Island, British Columbia, Canada - ECP12_OM2 (SPAdes) (version 2) | ecosystem: Environmental > Aquatic > Freshwater > Wetlands > Bog ... | reverse complement strand
TGTCGTGCCGGTGTCTCGCGCGAGCTCCTCGACAAGCCGCGGATCCGAGATGTTTTCCAGGAACAGCGCCTTGATGTGCTCGCGGCGGATCTGGCGGATCAATTCGGCGACTGCCTTCGCCGAGGGTTCGCTCTCGGTGTTGAGGCCTTCCGCCGCCATAAAAGTGACGCCATAGGCCTTGCTGTAATAGGCGAAGGCGCGATGGCTGGTAATCACCCGCCGTTTGTCGGCGGGGATCTCGCGCAACTCGCTGCGCACCTGCCGGTCGAGCGTCTCGAGTTCGGCTTTGTAACGGCCGAACCGCTGGCGATAGGATTCCGCATTCGACGGGTCGATGCCGGCCAACGCTCGCGCGATATTGTCGGCATAGATGACGCCGTTGCGCGCGTCTTGCCAGGCATGCGGATCGGGCAAAGGCGAGGCCTGGCCGGTCTCAATTGTCATGATCGGCACGATCCCCTCGGTGGCCGTCACGACGATCCCACTAAACTGTGCAGACCGGGTCAGTCGGGCGAGCCAGCCTTCGAACCCCAGACCGTTGATGACGAACAGCTTGGCCTCGGCGAGGAGCCGAGCCTGGTCCGGGCTCGGCTCGAAGACATGTGCGTCGGAATCCGGGCCGATCAGGCTCGTTACCAGGATTTCGCCGCCACCGATCCGGCGCACGATATCCTCGAGGATGCTGAACGAGACGACGACCCGGATTGGGGGAGCGGCCGCCGCCATAGCCTCGCTGGACCAGGCGAGGATGAAACATAGTGCTGCAAGGCAGCGTCTACCGTGCAAGAGCATGTTGTGTCATATCACCCTTCGGCCATTGCGAGTGAGCAGCCTCATGACCGCGTCCGAACCCTCGTCGCTGATACCGGTCACCCTGCTGACTGGTTTTCTCGGCAGCGGCAAGACGACAGTGCTCAATCATGTGCTTAAAGAGCCCGGCATGGCGGCGACGGCGGTCATCGTCAACGAGTTCGGTGAGATCGGCCTCGACCATCTGCTGGTCGAGCGGTCGAGCGAAGATGTCGTGCTGCTCAACAGCGGCTGCCTGTGCTGCACGGTGCGCGGCGACATCGTCGACACCTTGACCAACCTGTTTGTCGATCGGGTCAAGGGGAAGGTGCCGTTTTTCACCCGCGTCGCGATCGAGACCACGGGCCTCGCCGATCCGGCGCCGATCCTGCACACCCTGATGACCGACCCGATCGTCGCGGCACGCTATATGCTGGATGGCGTCGTGACGACGATAGATGCAGTTAATGGCGCCGGCACGTTCGACCGGCAGCCGGAGGCCGTAAAGCAGGCTGCGATGGCCGACCGCCTGCTCCTGACCAAGACGGATCTCGCCGACCCGGCCGCCCGGCAGGAAATCGAAAGGCGCCTCAGAGGGCTGAACCCCAGCGCCACGATCCTGCCGGTTGCGCAGGGCGCCGTCGATCCGGCGCGGCTGTTTAATATCGGTTTCTACGACCCGGCCACGAAGAGCGTCGATGTGCGGCGCTGGCTGCGCGACGAGGCGTTCGAGAGCGGCCGTGCGCACGAGCACGAGCATCCCGACGTAAATCGGCACGACGACCGCATTCGCGCATTCTGCATCACCCGCGAGCGGCCCTTCTCGTGGGCCGCGCTGTCCGCCTGGCTCGACGCGCTGGCGACGATGCGGGGCGATGATCTGCTGCGGCTGAAGGCGATCGTCGCGCTGTCTGACCGCCCCGATCAACCGGTCGTTCTGCACGGTGTGCAGCATCTGTTTCACCCGCCGGTGCTATTGCCCGAATGGCCGAGCGAGGACCGTCGCACCCGCATGGTCTTCATCACCCGCGACCTGCCGCGAGAGGCGATCGAAGCGACCTTGGCCTCTTTTGAGGAGGCGGTGGAGGAAAGCCCGTCAGCCCAGTCCTCGCCCCGCGAGCGGGGAGAGGGAGGAACCCGGCGCGATTTTCTCGTTTCCGCAGGTTCGGTTGCCGCGGCAACCGCATTTGCGGGTTCGGCGCGCGCCGTCATGGGGCCGGACGACAAGTTCGATCTTGTAATCAAAGGCGGCGAGGTGCTCGATCCGAGCCAGTCGCTGAGAGGCAGGCGCGACATCGGGATCCGCTATGGGATAGTCGAAGCCCTCGAGCCGGAAATTCCCGCAGACCGAGCGTTGCGCTTGCTCGACGCCTCCGGCAAGCTGGTAACGCCGGGTCTCGTCGATCTCCACACTCACGTCTATCCCTATGGCTCGGCGATCGGTATTCCGGCTGACGAGCTCGTCGCCCATCAGTGCACGACGACCTGCGTATCGGCCGGCGATGCCGGGGCCAACAATTTCGCAGCGTTCCGCCGCTTCATCGTGGCGCAGACGCGTACTCGGCTCTGCGCCTTTATCCATATCGCCAATTCCGGGCTCGCATCGTTCCCCATCGCGGAACTCACGAACATCAACGTCGCCGACGTGGGCGCGGCAGCGAAAGCCATCGCCGAGAATGCCGACATCGTGATCGGCGCGAAGGTACGCATGTCGGAGAACGTGATCGCCAAGAACGGCATCGAGCCGTTAAAGCGGGCGATCGCGGCCTGCGAACAGGCGGGGACGGGCGGCCGCGTTATGGTTCACATCGGCGGCGTCGAGACCCGTGCCCTGATGTCTCAGATTCTCGATCTGATGCGGCCCGGCGATATTTTGACCCATGCCTATTCCGGCGCGCCGAATTTGTCCGGCGATTTCACCAATATCGTCCAGGACGGCGGCCTGCTGCCGGCGGCACTGGCGGCCAAGCAGCGTGGCGTCATCTTCGATGTTGGCCACGGCGGCGGCAGCTTCGATTACACTGTATCGGAAGTCGCCATTGCGCACGGATGTATGCCAGACACCATCTCATCCGACATACATGTGTTCTCCGGCAATACGCCCGGCATGCCCTATTTGACTTGGGTGATGAGCAAATTCCTTGGCCTGGGCTTCACACTCGATCAGGTCGTCGCTATGGCGACCGTCAATCCCGCGAAAATCATCGATCGTTTGCCGAAGCTCGGGACCCTCCAAATCGGCGCGCCCGGCGATGTGGCGATCATGGATCTGGTCGAGGGTCCTGTGAGCTTCGTCGATACCCGCAACAATACGCGCAGCGGAATGGCCTATTTGAAGCCCGTTCAGACGGTGACCGCGGGCGTTCCGTTCGGCCGGCCCTATAATGCGCCATTCTCTGTGAGGTGACCCGTCGGTCGGCGATCCAATGGGCGCCTAAGGGGGGTCCCCGTCGACGGGGACCGATGATGGTGCTTACTCGATCGGAAAGCGGGTGCCGACGACGCAGTTCTCGAGGATCCCGCGCCCGCGATCGGGGATGTGACGCTCCCGGACGAGGCGTTCGAGTACATCCGTGAAGGCGTCGGCGCGAATCTCCGGCATCGTCGGCACGTATTGGACGAGGTTGTCGCGGAAGCCGCGACGGGTCACAAAGATCGGCTCGAGACCGCGGGCCCGCGCCACGGTCGAGAGGGAGTCGGCCATCGGCCTGACTTCGGGGTTGACGGCGAAGTCCGCCCAATTGTTGGCGAGACAACCGCCGGGCGCCAATGCGTCGAGGCAGCGCGTCCAAAACACCTCGTTACTCTCGGCGGGGCCGCCGGGACCATACAAATCGACCAGGATCACGTCATAGCGCACACTCGTTCCGGCAAGAAATCGCTGCGCCGTGTCGAGCACGACCGGCTCCTTCAGGTAGAACCACCGGCGGGCAGTCGCGATAATGGTCTCGTCGGAATCGACGAGGGTCGGCGCGCATTCCGGCAGATAGGCGCGCAGAAACCGCCACATCGCAGCGCCGCCCACCCCGAGCAGCAGCGCATTGATCGATTGCCGGCTCATCGCCGGTGCCAGCGACATCAGCCGCTCGTAGTGGAAGACGAGGCGCGCCGGGTAGAGTAGGTCCATGCCCGACTGCTCGGTGACCTGCGCTCCCGCCCCGAAGGAGCCCAACGTGCGGAAATGCCGCGGCCCCCGGTCGAAGTCGACGACGAAGATCGCAGCGCCGAAGGTCTCGGCGCGGCGCAGCACCCGTATCCGCGCGTCGCTGCCGAAATAATCGAAGATCAGGCTGCGCTGCCGCTCTTCGCCGTAATCGGTGATCATGGCGAGAAGGCCGAGATCGCCTCGGCAAAGCGGCCCAGAGCCTGATCCCCTTCGGGTGTCAGAGCGTAAGTGCCGCGCTCGATCCGATTGAACCAGCCATAGACATTCCGCTGCAGGATACGCGCCGCCCTCGGTACACCCGCAATAGCTCTGAGCGCGCCAACCCGCATCGGGCCATAGAGGGCGAGGGCGCGGGCACAGCGCAAGGCATCCTGGCGATAGGCGGTGACGAGCGGCACGCCGACCGCCCCGCCGACATTCGCATCGCCGATGCGGCGGGCGAATTCATCCACCAGACGCAGCGCCCGCGACTTCGCCTGGCGTGGCCGGTAGGGCACCGGCTCCTCCAAAATCTCGACCGTCTTCCGGACGAGGCCGACCAAGATCAGCCCCAATCCGAGCCGGCGGCACAGCTTGCGGATCTCGGGCCTCTCCGGGGCGAGCGGCCCGCCGCGGACACGGTGCTCGGACCGCGGGACCGCGAGATAGACCCGCTCCGTCAGTGCCAGCCGGTCGACGCCCTGCAATACCAGCGGGAGGTTGAAGCGGAGCTTGAGCTCGACAATGACGGGCGGCTCGTCGCCGCGCCGCGCGACGAGGTCGCAACCCCTGACCTCGCCCTTGACCTCGTATCCCTGCCGTTCGAGGAATGCCTTTAAGGGCGGATAGAGCGCCGCCTCTACGTAGGCGTTATCATTCGGTTGCTTCACGCCGAGCACTACTAATGGAGAGGCTCATGCGGGCACAAGTGCTGATCGCCGCCGGGCGTCCGCTCGCCGCGGCCGAGCTGCCGGCGCCGCGGCCCGGCCCGCAGCAGTTGTTGATCGCGGTGCGGGCCTGCGCGGTGTGCCGGACCGATCTGCATGTCGTCGACGGCGAGCTTCCCGACCCGAAATTGCCGCTGGTTCCAGGGCACGAGATCATCGGCACCGTCGTCAAAAAGGGGGAATCGGTCGATCGTTTCAGGGTCGGCGACCAGGTCGGGGTGCCCTGGCTCGGCTGGACCTGCGGGGTGTGTGAATATTGCCGCCGCGGGCGCGAAAATTTGTGCGACCATGCCCGCTTCACTGGCTATCAGCTCGACGGCGGTTATGCCGAGCTGACCGTTGCCGACCAACGCTATTGCTTTACGATCGACCCGCGCTACGGCGATGTCGAGGCGGCGCCGCTGATGTGCGCCGGCCTCATCGGTTACCGGACCCTGCGCATGGCCGGGGATGCCGCGCTGATCGGGATCTACGGTTTTGGCGCGGCGGCCCATATCGTGGCGCAGGTGATCCGCCATCAAGGCCGCCGGGTGTTCGCCTTCACCCGCCCGGGCGACGTGGCTGCGCAGGATTTCGCCCGCTCGCTCGGCGCCGAATGGGCGGGGGGTTCGGAGGAGCCGCCGCCCGAGCCGCTCGACGCCGCGCTGATCTTCGCTCCGGTCGGCGCACTCGTGCCGGCAGCCCTCGCCGCGACCAAAAAGGGCGGCACAGTCGTCTGCGGCGGCATCCATATGAGCGACATCCCCTCTTTCCCCTACCGCATCCTGTGGGAGGAGCGTGTGCTGCGCTCGGTCGCCAACCTGACCCGCCGCGACGCCGAAGAATTCCTCGCGCTGGCGCCCAAGGCGGGCATCAGGACCGAGACGGTGACCTACCCGCTCGCTAGCGCGAACCAGGCGCTCGCCGACCTCCGCCACGGCGCCTTGCAAGGCGCCGCCGTGCTGATTCCGTGACAGACATCACTCGCAGGCATGTCGCTTTCGCAATCGCGCTGACCCTCCCCTGCGTGTGTCTGGCACAGGCGCAAAACCCCAGCGGGGGCCGGACCTGGGGAATATCATGGACCAAGATTCCCACTATCATTGTGCTCGGGAGAACGGACGACGCCCAGGTACAACTCGTTCGCGATGCAGTCCAATTCTGGAACCGGATCTTCACGGAGCTGGGAACGCCATTCCGGCTGGGGGTCCCAGCGTTTTCCGCCGGTGCGTTGCCGGTCGACCAGCTCAAAGCACTCAGCGACCAGGTCCTGAGCCAAACTGGTGTTTCGCAGCTCCCGGCAGGTATCTATGAGATGCAGGGTGATATTATCGTGGCGCTGTCCGACGGCGACTTCGTATCGTTTGCGTCTCGCCGGCCGAGTCGCCAAAAGGCGTTGGTCGCCATCAAGGGTTTCGGTTTTTATCCGATGACATTGCCCAACGTCGCCCGCAACGTCATCGCCCACGAGATGGGGCACGCGATTGGATTGGGTCATAACAGCGACCCGACGATGCTGATGTGCGGCCGTCCGGCTTCCTGCCCGGCCGAACCTCTTCGCATCTCCGACCGAAAGATATTTCCCACTGACAACGGAAGAGCAAGCGATGTTGCGAACCATGTATCCCGCAGGCTGGCAGTCGCGTTGACCAGCAACCGAGTCCGCACGACTTGCGCGGTTCTGCTGTTGATCGTCATCCACAGCCGCCCTGCTTCATCCGAGGTACCGGAAGGGACGTGGTTGTTCGCCAACCGAGTAGCCGTACAGGTCTTCGAATGCAGCGGCCTGCTGTGCGGCCGAATCGTTTGGCTTCTGCGACCGCGTACTCCGACTGGTCAGCCCGATCTCGACCACCTCAACCCCGATCCCTCATTGCGGCAGCGGCACCTCTGCGGTCTCACGATCATTTGGGGTCTGCAGCCCGACCGTCCGGGCCACTGGTCCAGCGGCTGGCTTTACGACCCGCAAGACGGCGTGACCTACGATGTCACCGCCGAGCTCACCGCTCCCAACACGATCTCCGCGCGCGTTTATCGCGGTGTCCCCATCTTTGGCCGCGCCGAAATGCTGATCCGCGATCCGCAGCTCAGCTTCGACGGGCGTTGTTGAGCCCCCGGCCCTGTGGGTTGCGTCCCCCCTCTCCCGCAATGCACCGCAGGAGAGGGTGCCGAGCGCGGCGAGGCGGGTGAGGCCCCCGGTACAAGCGTTCCGGTCGCTCAACTAGGGCCGCCCTCGGCGTCGCCCTCGCTGTTTTTGCAGTCGGAGTGTGCTATCAAGACCTCCGTATCCGCGCTAACGCGAGTCGCACGGAACGCATCGGAGCACTGGACGCGGTAACCTGACGGCAGATGGTGGTCATTTGCGCAACCCCATTTTGAAGATGACCAATTAGAGCAGTTTAACAATAGTGGAAGTAAATTTTGCTTGATAAAGCAGCTCAAAACATCGGAAAATTCGGAAAATACAAAAGTACTTTTGGTATCGCCTTCGGTCGTCGCGAAATTTTCATTTGGGCGACGACACTTATATTTTTGAATCACTTATTCGATGTCGCGAAGAACATGCCATCGGAATCGTTTACGAAATTGGTATCCGATCTCGGCACGGTAGGTATCTTCCAATATATGGCATGGTACGCCATCGTTCGGCTCATCGCCACGAGCGACCCTATCCCTGTTGCTCGCTGGCGGGATTTTGTGATTACAGCGGCATTTTGGGTTCTCTTATTCTTGCCGACGAATCGAATGATCTGGGTTGCTGCAGCCGGTATCGCTCTTTGTTTGTGGACCTTCAACGAGGGCGACCCCAAGCTGCGCGCAGCGGGCGCGGTGCTCGCCGCGCTCTCAGTCCAGGAGTTCTGGGGGCATATTTTCTTTAATCTCGTCGCCTTCCCCTTGCTTCGTGCCGAGACGGCCGTCGTCGGAACGATGCTGGAGGCAGCTCGGACCGGAACCGTGTGGCAAGATAACATTGTCACTGGACCGAGCGGCTACGGCATTGTGATCTATACCGGTTGCTCATCATTCCATAATCTATCCCTGGCTATGCTCTGCTGGGTCACAGTGAGTAAGCTGCGTCACCAGAACTGGCGCCTTCACGATTTTATAATTGGCGCAGTAGTCGCTTTAACGATGATTGTCTTTAATCTAGCTAGGCTGTGTTTGATGGCATGGGATGTCGATCTCTTTTACTATTGGCACGATGGTTTTGGAGCCGAGATCTTCGCGACTAGCGCGTCACTCACGATCCTCTTGATCAGCCTATATGGCTCGAGCTCGGCCAGGCGGCCGACATGAGGGCATGGCCGCTGCGCGTCGTCTTCGCCACTATCCTGATCGGCTCACTCGCGGCGAGGGAACGAGCAGCCGACGTGCTCGCCGAGGGCGATAACCTCGCACCGGCCGTGTTGCGCGTTGCGCGGTCGCACGGTTTAACCTTCCGTCAAGAAACGACCCTTGCCGGTACGGATGTTAGCGCTCTGGTATTTGAGGCTCCGGGCTGCTCGCGACCGGTGCTGGTCGTCTTGATCCTTGTGACTTTCGACCAAGAGCCGATCGTACGATCCGCCCGTGAGGAGCGCTACACATTGCGCTATGTCTACATCGACCGCGTTTGGGACGAACCCCACCGTTTGGCAGTCTTCGGCGAGCGGATCAAATACGCGGCGCTCGGGACGCTTGGTCTGACGCGGTACGCGCCATCTTGGCACTTGCTGCTGGTCGAGACCCCGCCGTCCTGCCAAGTCACCGATGCCATCGATTGGCGCAATGTCTGGGACCGCGAATACCGTAAGACCAACGGAGCTGATACCGAGGCTGGGACAATATAGATCGATGTGGCGCGATGTGACGCCGTATCACCCGGCTCCGGCGGCATGGCGCTTCCAAGCGATAGGCTGCTCCCGGCGCATGGTCGAGATGACGGTGGAGGATGTCGGGTGCGGTAACCCGGAGCGAGAGCTCCCGGCGTTTTCGGCAAGAGCTGATGCTAAGGTTACGGCTTACCCCTCAACAGCTTGGCGCCAAGTAATACGCTACCCACAACGACGGGGACTGGAAGGCCAACCCCGATCAAAGGAGCCGGCGCGCTACGGCACCCGGGCCCCACGGCACAAGGGCCTGTCGCTGCAGCCAGGGTCTGAGCGAACGCCCATCGCGCTGAGACAGAGCGAAGTAATTAAGGTTACCGTTTTCATCCGAGCCTCCGATACAAAACAATACCTGATTACGCATGATCCTCAGCCAATTTGAGGAGGCGGTATGGGATCGGCGGGGTTCGGACTGCGACAGAGCCGAGGCGTGGCATCATGGCGGCGAGATCGTATCGGCGGTTGAAGCGGCACTCGAATTCGGCGAGGTAGCGGGGTACATGCTTGTCGCGGATGGCGCGGTAAGTGTCAGTGATGGCGCTCTTGATGTTGCCGAGGGTGGTGTTGACCCATTTGAGGGCAGGGTTCAGGGCGGCCTTGCGACCGGATCCGGTGATGATCGGCTGGTGGACGCAGCCGGCGTTGCCGACCCCAGTGAAGCAGTGCAGGCCGTCACTGACAACGGTGCTGGCGGGCTGGAAATTGCGCTGCGCCAAGGTCGCGATTTCGGCACGGCGGAAACCCTTCACGCGGCGCAACTTCAAGCGGATTGGCTTGCCCTGCGGTGTGGTTTCGACCGCCGCCACGATCGGCGTCTTGCCAGGCGAACCGCGGCCCGCTTGCCGCCGTTGCGCTCCCCGCCGAGATCGGCGTCGTCGATCTCGATCCGTCCCGTCAGGCGCTTTGTGGCGTCCCGCTCCATCATCGCCTGCATGAGCTTGTGCTTGATCTTCCATCGCCGAGGCTGTCGGGCGGATGACCGCGCACCTGTGGACCTTGCGGCGGATGTCGTTGCCGATCGCCGGCATGCTTCAGGCGGGCGAGACCCCCAATCTCGAAGCCGCACTGGTCAAGGATCTCGGCAACGCCTTCGAGCGCGAGATCCCCGAGCTCGCGCGCCTCTTGGCGCCGGGCCGCCGCCGCGCGGCGGGCGACCGGTTCGAGGAGGTGCTGGCCGAAACCGTATTGCACGCGCCCTCCTGGACCTTGCGCGGCGGCACCCGCGAGATCCTGCGCGGCATCATCGCCCGCGGCCTCGGGCTGCGATGAGAGCCGACCCCAGAATGAATCTCGAATTATCAGCAAGTCATCCGTCATTCCCGCGGAAGTGGGAATCCAGTGCCCGAGACTCCAGCGGTTGCCCCCCTGTTCAAGCCAGGGGCAGGCTTGTATGGGGCCTTTGGTGTCAAGTGGTTTGACGGACCCCTTCGGACCGCAGGCGGAGCCGCGTCTAATGTTCCATTGATATCGATTTCCCTGGTTTGCTGTGTGCCTGTGGGTATGTGGGCGAAGGCGAGCATTTCCCCGCTTTTCGAGCTTGCTCGGGAAGCGGGGGAAGCGGAGACGGTCGGCAACGCCGATCGTCCACATATCCACAGGTTTTGCGGTGACGGAGATCATCCGAGGGGAGCTCGCCATCGGGCGCGGACATCGCGCTACACACTTGTATTCGGTGGGTCCTGTGCGGACCTGGACCATGATGCAGTGATGCGCATCGGCGGCGAGGCTCCGGGACGGCAGGCCCATTCTCTAGGACGGCGTGACAGCCATGCCTGCCTCGGGTCACCGCCGCCTCGGATCGTCATAGGCAGCCGGGCGTGAACATGTCGACCGGGTACCCAATCTTGGTTGGTGGGTTGTCACAGCCCGGCGGTTTATGCCGCTGCGCGTAGAACGACACCCTGCGGGATCTCGCCGGTGGTCACCAGCTGCCACAGCGCGACGAGCAACTTGCGCGCCAAGGCGATGATCACGGTCTTGCGGGTGGCGCCGCGCGCGTCAGCGGTTCGCGCCCGGTACCATTGTGCCAGCCCGCTGTTCTTTTGAAACATCAGAAAGCGCCACGCCAACTGGATCATGCCGCGGCGTACGCGAGCGTTGCCGGCCCTGGCCAGCCCCTTCTCCCGCCGCCGGGCGCCGCTCTCGTCGGGCGCGCCGGTCAGCCCGCCATATCGGGCCACTGCCCGGCGATCGCGCAGGGGGCGCGAAAGGATCTCCTGCACCAGCATGTCTGCTGTCTCGATGCCGACGCCGATGACCCGCGCCAGCAGCCGCACCATCGGGTGCGCGCCGTCGTCAGGTCGCTGCTCCAGCCGTTCAAGGCGCGCGGCTTCGATTTCGCGGATCTGATCGTGGATCAGGTGCAGCCGCACCAAATCGCGCCGCAACTCGGCCAGGGTGTTTGGCGGCAGCGGCATACCCTCGGGCGTGCGCAGCCCCTCAAGCCGTGCCGGCGCCGTGCGCAGGCCCAGTTTGAAGCCGCGGATGCCGAGGCGGGCGAGGGCGCTCTTCACCCGGTTGCCGATGCGCGTGCGTTCGCTGACAAGACTTTCCCGCTCGCGGCTCGGCCGTTTGGCGTCCTCCTCCTCAAGGGTCGGGATCGCGGCCATGCTGCAATGATCCCGTTCACCGCGCAGCCAGCCGAGAAAGGCGCGCTTGAGGAGCGCGCTATCGAGCCGGTCGGTTTTGGCGCGGCGGTGTTCGCGCGACACCGCGACGCTGGTCGCGTGGATCACATAGGCTTCGACGTCGCGCGCCCGCAGCCAGCGGGCCAGCCAGAAGCCGTCACGACCCGCCTCAAAGGCAACCGCGATCCGCGTGATCATACGGCCGGCCTTACCTGCCTCATCGCGCCAGCGATGCAGCAGCCAAAGCAGCGCCTCGTCGTCCGGTTCCAGCTTCTTTGCAGGATGGCGCTCAACCCCTGGAACGATCCCGGCGACAAGCCAGCTCGATTGGCTCATCTCGATGACAGCGATCAACGTGCTATCCTGGTCCAGAGCGGCGAGGCATCTGCTCAAGTCATTCAGGTGCGGCATGGGACACTCCGTCGGTTTTCTTTGCAGCGACGATTGTGCCTTCACCTCGTCGCTCGCCCCATAGCGTCTCTGGACCCCCGCTTGCGCGGGGGTGACGATAACCCGACGAGATGCGGCTCCACATATTCGCCAATTTATGCAACGAGGTGGTGGGTAGCAGGCTGGAGGAAAATCCGGTGTGTGGAACGCGGGCGGTAGAGATTTATGAATAAACGAACCCGTCTAGATTGCAGAAAAACTTGGTTGGACGCGGGTGGCCGCCGAATTTGCGGGCTGAATATCATTTCTGGGCAGACTCCGGGTGTGGCTATGCCGTGGCTCCAATCAGCTTGGGCAGCCGGATGAGGTTATAGGCCAAGATCGGCCGAGCTACCTGAAAGTTAGTTTCGCCGCTGGACAAAACCATCTGGCACCGATACAGCAACCGTCGTCATGGCGTGAAGCCAAGTTTACGCCGGTGATGCTCTAGTGATTGTCCTGTATCTCCATAATGAGATCGGCAAGAACGTGATCCGCAAACTCTTTCCGGCAATCCTCGCTGTGTTCACAAGCCTGCTCAGCGGGTGCGGCGAGGACAATGTGATATCGCGGTTCATGCTGAAGCCAGACCGCATCATCGTCGAGCGCCGCCCCGACCCCGTCTACGAACAGCTATTCCCGTACTACGTGGAACTCTGCGCGACGAGCCAATTCCGTTCCAAGCTGAAGGGTGAGGGGGGGGTCGCGGGCCACGCGGTCATGTACATCAAAGGCGCCTGCAAGGACGAGCAGGCGCCATTCCCGCAATTGCGGCGGTGCAGGGTGGCAGCGAAGGAGCTCAACGACCCCGAGCACGGCGCCGGTGTGAGCGTGGGCCGCTGGTTTCGCAACGTCAACTGGGTAGCGGTTCCCGGCTACGAGCTGTTCTATGACGGAAACCTTAAGGCCGGCGAGCGCCTGACCCAATCCCATTTCGAAGCCACAGTGCATGATGCAATCGAGAAGGGAGTCTATAAGGGGGTCGAGTTTCAAGAGCACCCGGCTTCGAGCGGCGCAACGGGCCTCGAAAATTTCGTTGCTATCGAGGGGATCGGTACCGACTTAGCGCTTCAGTTCGCTCGGTCGGCTTTTTGCGCGCGCCTTCCCGTGACAGAGCCAATGCTGAACGAAGTGATCGACTTCCTGAACGACAAGAACCGCGAGTACGCAGAGGGAGATGCCGATTACAATTGGAGTGTTTGGGCGGACAATTGCTCCCATACCCTGCGGAACGCCTTGGCAGCTGCGAATATCTGGTCGCCGCTGTCGGTGCGAACCATCAAGGTCCTTCAGCTGTTCAACCTCGCCATCCCGGCAAACGAGTTCGTTAATCTGGCAGAACTCGGCACCGAGGGTAATGTAGCGGACTACCGGCAAATACAAGACGATGGACCCCAGCGCGATGCACTCTATGAGTTCGGTTGGCTGCCGACGCGCCACGGAGCACTACTGAAGACATTGCCGGTCCACGAGCCCAACGATCTGTATGACACGGCGTTTCGCCTCTTCACGCTTCAATCGCCGTTCAGGATGGGTAAGACACAGCACGCAATTGAGCTGCTGTCGGACGCGCGCTTTGTTGATCTGGGCACGAACCTCCGCTATTTTCAGGACAAGTACGACGCGATCCTTGCCAGTCGCAATGAGTCGCGGGACGCACTCGCGAGCGTGCGGGGCACACCGTATCGCCGCATCCAGCGTCTGCATTACGACTATATCAAGTCTCAGCGTGCCGAAACGGAATCAATGCTAAATAGGCTCTCGGAACTCGAGAGCTCACCCGCGGAGCCGAAAACCCAATAACCGGCAACGCACGGTGCAGGATTGTTGCGGTGGCCGGGGAGCTTTGTGGTGAGGCGAATTGCGCGCGGGCGGCACGGTGATACACGAGATATGCGGCGGCTTCTAGGCAGCGATCGTGAGCGGCGGCAATTCGCCGATTCGGCGACAGCCAGGGCGCTTTGTGGGCGGGCAGATGCACCGCGTAGCCAGCGAGATCATGGGTAACCTCGGCTACTCCTCTAAGCTCAACGCCGAGTGGGACTTCTTGCGCAAGCTTCGCGATGCTGGCGGCGCGTTGAGACCCCGACTGATGATAGTCGGCAGCTCACGCCGGCAGCGCCAGAAGGTTTGACCTTGGCCAGCGATCGCATGCTCCGCCTCGCGGTGGTAATCTGCGCCGCGATCCTCACGCTGGCGGCCCTGTGGGCAGCGCGTGCCGTGATGACCCCCGTGGCCTTCGCTCTGTTCATCATGGCGCTGGTCTGGCCGCTGCAGCGGCGGCTGAAGGCGCGCCTGCCGCAGCTGCTCGCGGTCTTGCTTACCGCCGTCGTTGTCCTGCTCGCGATCGGGGCTTGCGGCTGGCTTGTCGTCTGGGGTTTCGGAGAAGTCACACAGTGGGTGATCGCCAACGCTGGCCGGCTGCAGGCCCTTTACATGCACGCGGCCGATCTGCTTGAGCAGCGAGGCCTCTACGCCGCAGAGCTGTTCGCCGAACAGGTCAATGTCCTGTGGCTCGTGCAGGTTCTGCGCGCGATCGGCGGCAGCTTGCAGGGCGTCGTCAGCTTCGGCGTTGTGACCATGGTATTCGTCATACTGGGCCTCCTCGAGCTGGAGCCGCTCGGGAGTCGCCTTCGCCGAATGGACAACGGACAGTTCGGCGCGACGACAGTCGATGCCGCGGCCGAAATCGCCGCCAGACTGCAGACCTACATGCTGGTCCGCTGCGCCATGAGCGTCCTGACGGGGCTCGGCTTCTGGGTTTTTACCGCGGTTGCCGGGCTGGAGCTCACACGCGAGTGGGCCGTGATCGCTTTCGTCCTCAACTTCGTACCCTTCATCGGCTCGTTCGTTGCCACTTTGCTGCCCACCCTGTTCGCGGCCGCGCAGTTCGAATCGCTCTCATACGCTTTGGTGGTGTTCCTCGGCCTCAACCTTTTGCAGTTCGTCATCGGCAGCTACATCGAGCCCCGCGTGGCCGGGTCGGCGGTTTCCGTCTCCCCTTTCATGGTACTGTTCGCGGTGTTCTTCTGGGGGATG
>Ga0209656_10001595_pt1 | contig 14825 bp, 7 predicted proteins | sample BogFormECP12_OM2_FD_188239 | JGI IMG/M metagenome (GOLD analysis project Ga0209656, IMG submission 188239) | Bog forest soil microbial communities from Calvert Island, British Columbia, Canada - ECP12_OM2 (SPAdes) (version 2) | ecosystem: Environmental > Aquatic > Freshwater > Wetlands > Bog ... | reverse complement strand
CCACGGCCACGTAGAGGACCTCTTTGGCCAGGTCGGTGACGCCCGCCGCCGGGTCCTCGTAGCCGGTTCGCTCGCTGTTCATGGCGCCTCCTCGTCTGGCGTCGCCGGCCGGGGGCTCCCGCCCCCGCCGGCGCCCGCTCGTGCCTGGACCGATAACCACAGTATCCGAGTCGATTAACAGTTGCAAGCACCCGGGGGGCCGTCCCATACCTGGAGACGGCGCCTCGAGCAGATAGCCTCGACGCCTTGATGAGCGCCCGAGGAACGGAGGACCCGCCCCCCGACGCTCGGCCGGCGGTCGACCCCGGCGACCTCGACGGCCACCCCGTCCCCCCGCCGGCGGCGGGCCCCGACGCCGCCGCCCCGCCGGTCGACACGACCGGGCGTGGGGCGCCGCCGGTGGTGGCGGTGGTGGTCACCCGGGACCCCGGTCCCTGGTTCGAGGAGTGCCTCGGCTCGCTGGCCGCCCAGGACTACGGCGAGCTGTCGGTCCTCGTCCTCGTCTCGGGCGGCCGTGAGGACCCGACGTCCACGGTGGCCGCCGTCCTGCCCGACGCCTTCGTCCGCAAGCTCCCCGAGGACCGGGGGTTCGGCGCCGCCGCCGACGAGGTTCTCGGGATGGTCGAAGGTGCCGCCTTCTACCTCTTCTGCCACGACGACGCGGCCCCCGACCCCGACGCCGTCCATCTCATGGTGGAGGAGTCCTTCCGCTCCAACGCCGGGATCGTGACGCCCAAGATGGTCCGCTGGGACGACCCGACGGCGCTCGTGCACGTCGGGATGACCGCCGACAAGACCGGGGCGGTGACCGAGCGGATCCAGCCCGGTGAGGTCGACCACGGTCAGCACGACGCGGTGCGCGACGTGTTCGTCGCCCCGGGCGGGTTCACCCTCGTGCGGGCCGACCTCTTTGCCGAGATCGCCGGGTTCGACCCGGCCGTCGTGGCCATGGGCGAGGACCTCGACCTCAGCTGGCGGGCCCAGGTGGCCGGGGCCCGGATCGTCGTCGCCCCGGCGGCCCGGGTGCGCCACCTCGAGCTGGTGGCCGCCGGCGACCGCCCGGTGGCCGCCCCCGACGGGGCCCCGCCGCCCAACCTCCAGGCGCTCCAGCGGCGCCACGAGCTGCGGGCCGTGCTCGTCTGTTACTCGCCCCTCCACCGGCTGCGCGTCCTGCCCCAGGCGGCCCTGTTGAACCTCGGCGAGGCGGTGGTGGCGGTCGTCGGGCGGAACCCGTCGCGGGCGGGCGCGGTGCTCGGCGCCTGGCGGTGGAACTTCGCCCACCGCCGGGAGATCCGTCAGCGCCGCAAGCTGGTCGGCGCCCACCGGGCGGTCCCGGACACGTCGGTCCGACGCCTCCAGGTGGCCGGGAGCGCCCGGCTCTCGACGTACGTCAGCCGCCTCACCCACCAGGGGTTCGAGACCGCCCAGGGCCAGGTCCCGGCGACCGGCGAGACGGCCGACGCCGACGGGCCGGTCCTGACCGGGAGCGTGGGCCTCGCCTTCTCCGAGGACGCCGACTTCGACGAGCTCGACGACCTCGGGCACCGGTCGGGCCGCGACCGGTTCGGGCGACGGATCCGTCGCCCACCGTTCACCCGGCGCCGGGCCCGCTTCCTCGCCTGGCTGGTCGCGGCGGCCGTGCTCGTGATCGGGACGCGCGACCTCATCGGGGCTCGGTTCCCGGTGATCGGCCAGCTCCTGCCCCCGCTCGGCTGGTCGGCCACGTGGTCGCACCTCTTCGCCCCGTGGCAGTCGCCGGGGGTCGGCACCACCGCCCCGGTGAGCTCGGCCTTCGCCGTGATGGGCACGCTCGGGACGGTCCTGCTCGGGGCGATGGGCCTGGCCCAGAAGGTCCTCGTCCTCGGGTGCATCCCCCTCGGCGCCGTCGGCGCCTCCCGCCTCGTGCGTCCGTTCGCCTCGCCCCGGGCCCAGCTGGCCGCCGGCCTGGCGTACCTCGGGCTCCCGCTGGCCTACAACTCGCTGGCCCAGGGGCGCCTCGACGGGCTGGTGGCCTTCGCCCTCGTCCCCTGGATGCTCGGGTCGCTGGCCCGGGCATCGGGCGCCGCCCCCTACGCCCGGGCCGTGCCGGGGTGGCGGGGCACCCTCGGCGGCCAGATGGTGACCCTCGGAGCCCTCGAGGCGGTGGCGGTGGCCCTGGCCCCGGCGGTGGCCCCGACGGTCCTCGTGTGCGGGATCGGCGTATGGGTCGGCTCGCTCCTGGTCGGCGACCACGCCGCCCGGTGGCGGGTGCTGGCGGTGGCCGGGGGTGCCACCGGCGTGGCCTTCCTCCTCCTCTTCCCCTGGACGGTCGGCACCCTCCTGGCCGGCCGGGGCGCCATCGGGGTCTTCGGCCTGCCGACGGCGCCCTCCCAGTCGGTCCCGTGGACCTCGCTGCTGCGCTTCTCGGTCGGGCCGGTCGGCGGGTCGGTGCTGAGCTGGCTGCTCCCGCTGGCCGCCGTCCTCCCCCTGGCCATCGCCCGGCGCACCCGGTTGGCCTGGGCGGCCCGCCTGTGGAGCGTGGCTTGCCTCTCGTGGCTGCTGGCCCTGCTCGTGACGAGGGGCTGGGCGGGGTCCTTCGCCCCGCCGGTCCAGGTCCTGCTGGCCCCGGCGGCGGCCGCCCTGGCCGGCGCCATCGGGCTCGGCGTGGCCGCCTTCGAGAACGACCTGGCCGGCTTTCGCTTCGGGTGGCGCCAGGTGGCGGGGGCGGCGGCGGTGGTGGTGGCGACGGTCGGGGTCCTGCCGGTGGTGGCCGAGGCGGGCGACGGGCGGTGGGGCCTGCCGTCGGTCGGGTACGGGGGGCCGCTCGGGTTCTTGGCCTCGCCCCGGGGATCGACCGGTTACCGGATCATGTGGCTGGCCAGCCCCCGGGCCATGCCGCTCGGCGGGTGGGAGATGGAGCCCGGTGTCGCCTACGCGACGACGGTGGCGGCGACCCCCGACGCCACCGTCGCCTGGCCCCCGGCCGGGCCCGGGCCCGCCGCCCAGCTTCCGGCGGGGGTCGCCCTGGCCGCCGCCGGGCGGACGAGCCACCTCGGCCGCCTGCTGGCCCCGGCCGGGGTCCGCTACGTCGTGGTGACCCAGAACCTCGCCCCGACGCTCGACGGGCTCCAGGCGACACCGGCCTTCCCGGTGCCGCCGCAGCTGATCGCCGCCCTCGAGGCCCAGAGCGACCTGCGCCAGGTCCAGACGGGGAGCCAGGGCCTCTACGTGTTCGTGAACACCGAGGCCCTCCCGCTCCGGGCCACGCGGAGGTTCGGCGTGCCCGCCGGGACCGCCGGCGGCACGCCGGGGGCGGCCGCCATCGGGGCCCCGGCCGGCACGGTCTGGCCGCGCCCCGCCGACGTGGCCGGATGGCGGCCGACGCTCCCGGTGAGCAACGGGAGCGATCAGTTCACCGGGCCGGTGACGCCGGGCACCCTCTACGGGTCCTACGCGCCGGGGGGCGACTGGCAGCTGAGGGTCGGCGGGCGGACGGAGCCCGCCGACCCGGCGTTCGGGTGGGCGGCGCAGTACCAGGTGGGGGCGCCGGGGGCGGGCGTGCTGTCGTTCACCGGGGGGCCCCTCGTCCCGCTGGCCGTCGCCCTCCAGATGGTCGTGTGGCTGGTCCTGCTGGGCGCCCTCTACGTCCGGCCCGAGGCGGCCGGACGCCTGGGCGGCCGCCTGACGCGGCGGACCGCCCCCGACGGCCCGCCCGACGGGGACGGTCCCGAGCCCGAGGCTGACCCCACCCCGGCCACCCCGGCCACCGTCGGGTCGGGCGGCCCCGGGTCGCCGGCGGCGGCGCCGTGAGCGCCCCGGCCCCCTCCCGGCGGCCGCGCCCGGTGGCCCGGCTCCCCGTCGTCGTGGCGGTGGTCGCCGCCCTGCTCGTCGGCGGCCTGGTCGACCGGCTGGCCGCCCAACCGGCCGCCCCGGCCGGCGTCCCCGCCGGGCCGGCCGCCGCCGCCCCGGCCGACGCCGAGTCGTCGTCGTGGTACTGCGCCGGCGGGACGTCGGCCGCCGGCGGCGCCCCGGCCACCGTCTTCTTGGCCAACGCCGGCCCGGCGCCGGTCTCGGGCACCTTCAGCGTCGTCGACGACGCCGGCGCCACCACGTCAGTCGTCGTCACCGTGCCGGCGCACGGCGAGTTGGCCGAGCAGCCGGCCGGGCTGTCGTCGGGCAACTACCTGGCCGCCCGGGTCGACCTGGACGGGGGCGGGGTGGCGGTGAGCGAGTCGGTCGGCGCGTCGGGCGGGTGGGCCGAGGCCCCGTGCGCCAGCGCCACCGGGACGAGCTGGTACTTCACGTCGGCCTCGACCCGCCACGCCCTCGACTACCTCTCCCTCTACAACCCGGCGATGACGGCCGCCGTGGTGGACCTGACCTTCGTCACCGCCTCGGGCGCCACGTCGCCCCAGCCGTACCAGGGGCTCGTGGTGGCGCCGGGCTCCCTGGTCGTGCTCGGGGTGAACAACTACGTCCAGGACGTTTCGGGGGTGGCCACGCTGGTCCAGGCCCAGTCGGGCCGGATCGTGGCGGCCCAACTGGTCCAGAGCTTCGCCGGTGGTGTCTCGGGGGTCAGCCTCCAGTCGGGGGCGGCGTCGCCCGACCCGAGCTGGACGTTCCCCCGGTCGGCCGACGTGGCCGGCGGGAGGACCGAGTTCGACGTCCTCAACCCGACGACCGCCCCCGAGCGGGTCAGCGTCGCCTTCCGGCTGCCCTCCGGCCCGGTGGCCCCGCTCACCGCCTCGGTGCCGGCCCTGTCGACCTGGGTCGTGCCGGCCAGCACGCTGCCCCGCCTGCCGCCCGGGACCGACTACGCCACCACCGTGACCAGCACCGGCGGCCCCGGGGTGGTGGTCGGGCGGGTCGTCGTCGGCCCGCCCACCGGGGTCGTTCCCCAGTGGGGGGCGGTCACCGGGCTGGTGGGGGTCGCCGGCGCCGCCTCGAAGGCCTGGCTGCTCACGGCCCCGGTGGCCGGCGGCGGGGAGGCGACGAGCGGGGTCGCCCCGCTCGGGCTCGGGATCGAGAACCCGATCGGGGCCCCGGTGGTGGTCGAGGTCGAGGCGCTGACCGGCGGTCCGCGGGGGGTGGCTCCGGTGCCCGGGGGGTCGTTCACCCTGGCGCCCCACGGCTTCACCGTCGTCGCGTCGAGCCTCCCGGTCGCCGACCCGCTCCTCGTGACAGGGACCGGACCCCTGGCCGTGATGGAGGACCTCGTCCCGGCCGCCCTGGCCGGGGTGGTCAGCCTGCCGGCGCTGGCGCTGACGGCCGACCCGGGGACCTGAGGAACCGGGCGCTCAGGAGGAGCGAGGGTCCTCGGCGCCCGGCGGGGCGCCCGGGGTCTGGGGTGGCGGCCAGCTCGGGGGCGGCCACGCCGGCTGGGGGGTGTGCCCCGGACCGGCCGGCCAGGGAGCCGGCGGTCCGGTCGGCCACGCCGGGGCCGGCCACGGGGCGGCCGGGGGCGTCGACAACGTCGGGTCGGCGTCGGTGGCGCGCGGGGCGGGCGCCTCGGTCGCCGGGGTGGCCACGACCGAGCGGTCGTCGGCCGCCGCCCCGTCGGGTTGGCTCCCGTTGCCGCCGTCCTTGCCGTTGCCGTGCCCGTTCCCGTTGAAGTGCGGCACCGCCTTGGCCCCCGTCACGTGGACCGGGCCCCCGTTGGCCTGGTCGACCAGGCGACCCACCTGGGCCCCGTCGACCGTCTCTTGCTCGAGGAGCGCCTGGGCCAGGGCGTCGAGCCCGTCGCGGTGACGGCTCAGCAGGTCGAAGGCCCGCTCCTCCTGCTCGCGCAGGATGCGCTCGACCTCGTCGTCGATCACCCGGCTCGTGTCCTCGGAGTAGTCACGGGTGTGCATGAGGTCCTCGCCCAAGAAGACCTGGCCCTGGGACCCCCAGGCCATCGGGCCGATCTCCTCGCTCATGCCCCACTCGCGCACCATCTTGCGGGCCAGCTCGGTGTTGCCCACCAGGTCGTTGGCCGCCCCGGTCGAGAGGTCGCCGTAGACGAGGAGCTCGGCCACTCGCCCACCCATCCGGACGGCCAGCGAGTCCTCGATGGCCTGGCGGGGGTAGATGTGGCGCTCTTCCATCGGCAGCTGCTGGGTCACCCCGAGGGCCATCCCGGTCGGCAGGATCGTGACCTTGTGGACCGGGTCGGCCTCCTCGAGGACGTAGGCCAGGACGGCGTGACCGGCCTCGTGGTAGGCCACGCGCTCCTTCTCCTTGTCCGACAGGGCCAGGCTCTCGCGGCGCTGGCCCATGAGCACGCGGTCCCGGGCCGTCTCGAGGTCGGCCATGTCGATGGTCAGGCTGCCCCGCCGCACCGCGTGCAGCGCCGCCTCGTTGATCAGGTTGGCCAGGTCGGCGCCGCTCATGCCGGGGGTGCCCCGGGCCACCACCTCGAGGTCGACGTCGGGGCCGATCCGCTTGCCCTTGCAGTGGACCTGGAGGATCGGAAGCCGCTCCTCGAGGTCGGGGAGGGGGACGACGATCTGGCGGTCGAAGCGGCCCGGGCGCAGCAGGGCCGGGTCCAAGATGTCGGGTCGGTTGGTGGCGGCGATCACCACGACGCCCTCGGCCGGGTCGAACCCGTCCATCTCCGAGAGCATCTGGTTGAGCGTCTGCTCCCGCTCATCGTGGCCGCCGCCGAGCCCCGCCCCGCGCTTGCGCCCGATCGAGTCGATCTCGTCGACGAACACGATGGCCGGGGACTGCTTGCGGGCCGTCTGGAACAGGTCCCGGACCCGGCTGGCCCCGACGCCCACGAACATCTCCATGAAGTCCGAGCCGCTGACCGAGAGGAAGGGCACGCCGGCCTCGCCGGCCACCGCCCGGGCCAGCAGGGTCTTGCCGGTGCCCGGCGGGCCGACCAGGAGGACCCCCTTGGGGATCTTGGCCCCGATCTCTTTGAAGCGGGCCGGCGTCTTCAAGAAGTCGACGACCTCGCTGATCTCCTGTTTGACCCCCGAGTACCCGGCGACGTCGTTGAACGTGGTCTGCGGGCGGTCGGCGCTGAAGAGCCGGGCCTTGGACCGCCCGATCGACATGATCCCCGACATCTGTCCCCGGGCCTGGCGGCTCACGAAGTAGAACATCCCGGCGATCAGCAGGAAGAAGACGATGTAGGGGACCCACGTCGAGAGCAGGTTGCTGGGCGTCGAGAACGTGACCGACACCCCGTCGTGCTGCATCGTGTGGACGTCCTCGGGGATGACCGGGTTCGGCCCGTTCACCGTGTAGGAGGACCCGTTCTTGAGCTTGCCGGTGATCGCCCCGCTGGCGTTGTCGATGTTGGCCGTGCCGACCTCGTGGGCGTTCACCCGGCTCAGCAGGTTCGAGTAGGTGAGCGAGGTGGCGTTGTTGCGCGGCAGCAGCGACGGGACGATCAGGACGGCCAGGAGGGCGACGATCAGGACGGTCCACAGCCACCGCCAGTTCTGGTCGTTGCCCGGGGGCGTCTGACCGTTCCCGCCCGGCGTCGGCGGGCGCGACGACGAACGATCAGGCCGTTGCGGGCTCACCACGCCATGCTATGCGCAGGTCCGTAGGGCCGGGTACCGGGGCGCCCCCGGGGCGACAGACCCCCCGAACTAACGTCTCGGCGATGGCGCAGCCCGGCGACCTCGAACCCGACGGGGCGCGCCCGGGCGCCGCCGACTGGGCCGGCACCCCCCGGGGCCAGTCGCCGCCCGCCGCCGCCCCCCCGTACGCCACCCCGCCCCCCCGCCCCGCCCCGTGGTCGCCCCCGGCCGGGCGCCCCCGGGCGGCCCCGGTGGACAGCGGGGGGAACGTGGCCTTCCTCGACCGCCCGGGCGCCCCCCCGGTCACCCGGGGCGACGGCGGGATGTGGCTGTTCTTCGCCGTCCTCGGGTTCCTGTTCGGACAGATCGCCGGGTTCGTGCTCGTCCTGGTGGCGGCGGCGATCGCCGGCCAGGCCGGCCAGCTGGCGTCGATCGCCAAGCTCTCGGCCCCGCCCGAGTGGTACGTCGGGGCCAGCCTGGTCGGGCTGTGGATCGGCTTCTTCCTCGGCCCGCTCATCGCCTCGATGACCCGGGGCACCCGCCACCTGGCCAAGGACCTCGGCCTGCGCTTCGAGGTCATCGACCTGGTCGGCATCGCCATCGGGATCGGCGGCCAGATCATGGTGGCGATCATGTACGCCCCCTTCGCCCAGCACCTGAAGAACTTCAACGCCCCGACGACCAAGCTGACCGGGGCGTCGCACGGGGGCGGTTTCGCCGTCATCGCCGTCATGACCGTGGTCGGGGCGCCGTTCTTCGAAGAGCTCTTCTTCCGTGGCCTCATCCTGCGCGGCCTGGTCCGGGTGCTGGCCCCGTCGCGCCCGGGGCGCTCGGCCGCCCGGGCGGTGGCGGTCACCGCGGCGGTCCTCCTCGACGGGCTCATCTTCGGGGCGGCCCACGCCGAGCTGGTCCAGCTGGCCGGGCTGGCCGCCTTCGGGGCGGTGCTGGCCTTCGTCTCGTACCGCACCGGGCGTCTGGGCATGAACATGGTCGCCCACGCCTCGTTCAACCTGATCGCCGTGGTGGCGATCCTCCAGTCGCGGTGACGACCGGCACCGACGTCCAGGCGGCCCCGGCCGCCGGGCCCGACCGGCCGTCCCTGGGACCGGCCCGGTCGCCGTTCGCCCCGGCCCCCCGGCGGCGCCCGACGGCCACGGTCCTCCCGGCGCTGGCGACGGCGGTGGCGGTCGTCGGGGTCATCGCCGTCGTCCTGTCCCAGCTGCACCCGGGGCTGCTCGTGTCGAACACGACCACCACCGGGGGGGACACCGGGGCCCACTACGTGATGCCGGCGTACCTGGCCACGCTGATCAGCCACGGGCACCTGACCGGGTGGGACCCCGGCTGGTACGACGGGTTCCCCATCTACACCTATTACTTCGTCCTGCCCGACGCCCTGGTGGCCCTGGCCCACCTGGCGCACCTCCCCTACGGGATCGCCTTCAAGTGGGCCACCCTCCTGGGCTCGGTCAGCCTCCCGGTCTGCGCCTGGGCGTGCGGGCGCCTCTTCCGCCTGCGGGCCCCGGGTCCCGCCCTGCTCGCCGTGGCGACGCTGCCGTTCCTCTTCGACCCGAGCTACACCATCTACGGCGGGAACCTCTTCTCGACGCTGGCCGGCGAGTACGCCTACTCGCTCAGCCTCTCGCTGGCCGTGCTGTTCCTCGGCCTGATGGCCTCGGGGCTGCGCACCGGGCGCCACCGCGGGTGGACGGCGGTCGTCCTGGCCGCCTGCATCGCCTCGCACATCGTCCCGGCCGCCTACGCGTTGGTCGGGGCGGTGGTGCTCACCGCCTTCGAGCTGCTCCCCGAGCGGTGGCGCCCGGCCGAGGCCGGCTTCGGGCGGGGCGAGGCCGAACCGTGGCCCGTCGGGCGGACCGCCGTGCGGAGCACCCTCGGCGTGCTGTGGTGGGCCGTCTCGACGGTCGGCATCGGGCTGGCCCTCTCGGCGTGGTGGCTGGTGCCCTTCGCCATCCGCCAGCCCTATGCCACCTCGATGGGCTACGAGAACGTCACCACGTACGCCTCGCTGCTCCTCCCCGAGGCCGACGCCTGGGCGCTGGTCCTGGCCGCCGTGGCCCTGGCGGTGGCGGTCGTCCGGCGCAGCCGCTTCGGCCTGCTGGTGGCGATCCTCGGCGGGGCGGCGGCCCTGGCCGTCGTGGTCGACCCGCAGGGCAGCCTCTACAACGTCCGCCTGGTGCCGCTGTGGCTCCTGAGCGTGTTCCTGATGGCCGGGTGGGTGGTCGGGGTGGGCCTCGGCGCCGGCGCCCACGCCTGGCGCCGGTACCGCCAGAACCGCTGGTCGGCCGACGTCCGGCGCGCCTGGGGGACCGGCGGCCCCCTGCCGGCCCGACCGGCCACCGCCCGCTGGGCCCCCGGGGCGGTCGCCGGGCCGCTCGTCGGGCTCCTCGCCGCCCTCGTCGTCGTGGTGCCGCCGTTCATCCTCCCGGCGCAGGCCCTCCCGGTGACCCCCGGGGCGAACCAGGTCACCAACTGGGCCGCCTGGAACTACGCCGGCTACGAGGGGACCGGCGCCTACGGGGAGTTCCAGGCGGTGATGCACACCATGGCCATGGTCGGCGCCGAGCACGGGTGCGGGCGGGCCATGTGGGAGTACGAGCCGAACCTCGACCGCTTCGGGACCCCGATGGCGCTCATGCTCCTGCCGTACGAGACCGGCGGGTGCATCGACTCGATGGAGGGCCTGCTCTTCGAGTCCTCGGCCACAACGCCCTATCACTTCATCAACCAGTCCGAGCTGTCGGTGCAGCCCTCCGAGCCGGTGGTCGGGCTGCCCTACAGCGGCCAGAACGTGGCGCTCGGGGTCCGCCACCTCCAGCTCCTCGGGGTCCGCTACTTCATGGCCTCGGACCCGGCCATCCAGGCGGCGGCGGCGACCGACCCCTCGCTGCGCCTGGTGGCCACGACCGGGCGTCTGCGCTCGCTCGTCGGGTCGGCGCCGGTGTGGACGATCTGGGACGTCTACCAGGTCGCCGACTCGGCGCTCGTCACGCCGCTCTCGTACCGGCCGGCCGTCGTCCAGGGGGTCGGTTCGTCCCAGAAGAGCTGGCTCCCACCCTCGCTCGCCTGGTACGACGACCCGGCCCGGTGGCCGGTCGAGCTGACGGCGGGCGGCCCGGCCGACTGGCCCCGGACGACGGTCCTCGGCCGATCGCCCAAGGAGCGGGTCCGCCCGACCGCGGTCACCGACATCACGACGAGCGACCAGTCGATCTCGTTCCACGTCTCCCGGGTGGGGACGCCGGTGCTCGTCAAGGTGTCGTACTTCCCGAACTGGCAGGCCACCGGGGCGCAGGGCCCGTGGCGGGCCACGCCCAACCTGATGGTCGTCGTCCCGACGTCCCACGACGTGACCCTCCGCTACGCCACGTCCCACGCCGACGAGATCGGGACGCTCCTCACGCTGGCCGGAGTGGCCGCCCTCGTCGCCTCCTCCGTGGTCGCCCGCCGGGCGAGAGGGCGGCGGGGCGCTCGACGGCGGGGCGCGTCAGGGCCCGGACCATCCGGAGCGTTCACGAGGACCGACTGACCCGTCCTGCGGGCGCCGCCGGATCGGGTGCCGGATCATTGGTCGAGCGTCGCGGTGGCGTGTCAGCCCCCGGCCCACTGTCGGCGCCGGAGCCCTCGGCCGCCGGCTCGGGGGTGGCTACTGGTGCTCTCGGGCCGGCTGGCCGTCGGTCGGGGCCGGGGTGGCGGGGGTGGCCGGCACCTGGCCGGTGCGCGCCGCCGCCGGCACCGGGGCCGTCGGGGGGCTCGACGAGGCCGAGGCGACGGCGGCCGGGGCGCTCGTGCGGGGCGCGTGGCCGTTGGTGTAGAGGACGGGGAAGTAGGGCACGAAGGTCGGCGAGCTCGGCGACCCGTTGTAGACGTACCCGACGATCGTCACCTGGGCCACCTCGAGGCGCCCGGGGATCTCGGCGTGCTTCTTGACCGTGTCGTGGTGGGGGATGACGAGCGCCACGTGCTCGGCCGCCGCCGCCACGTCGACCCCGTAGGAGGACGATCCGACCGGCGGCGTGTCCACGAGCACCACGTCGAAGCGCTCGGTGGCCTCCTCGAAGACGGCCCGCATCGACCCCGGGCGCCAGCGGTGCACCGCCATGTCGGCGTTGGTGCTCGACGGCAGGAGGCCGAGCCGGCCCTCCCCGGCGTTCCCCGCCACCACCGTCTCGGCCAGCGGGCGGCCGTTGAGGACGTCGGCCAGCCCCGGCATCTGGCGGTTGGGGTCGCTCAGCAGGTGGGTCAGCCCCCGCCCGATCGGGTCGGCGTCGACGACGAGCACCCGCTCGCCCATCTCGGAGAGGGCGAGGGCGGTGTTGGCCACCGTGGTCGTCGTCCCGGCCCCGAGGTCGGCCGCCGAGAAGGCCACCAGCATCGAGTCCGAGGTCCCCCGCACGGCCCGCAGCGCGGTGGCCACGGCCCGGTAGGCCTCGGCCGGCTCGCCCGCCGGCTCGGTGAGGATCGGCAGGCCGGGGCGGGTCCCGTAGGCGACCTCGAAGGCCGGCACGGCGAAGAGGAGCGGGGCCTGGTAGAGGCGCTCAGGGTCCTCCTCACCCTCGAAGCGGCGCCGGGAGATCGACAGGAGGTAGGCGGCGATCATCCCGAGGATCAGCCCGATGATCGCCCCGAGGGCCAGGTTGAGCAGCCACGACCGCCCCCCGGTGGTGGTCTGGGGCGTGGCCGGCTGGGTGGTCGGGTGGTAGTGGAGGTCGATCGTCTGGTTGACCTGGACCTGGCCCTTGTTCTTGGTGAGCGCCGAGATCAGGTTGAGCAGGCTGGACCGCTCGGCCGCCGTCACCGAGCTCGACGAGCTGCTCGAGCTCGAGCTCGCCGCCGCCGGGGCGGTGGTCGCCGTGGTGTCGGCCAGCAGCACGGCGTGCACCGGGGCGGCCACCGCGCTCAGGTGGACCTGGCCCGGGGCGGCCAGGGCCTTCTTCGTCTTGGTGGTGGTCGTCTTGGGGACGGTCGTGGTGGTGGTCCGCGGCGGGTGGGTCGTCGTGACGTGGTGGTGCACCGTGGCCGGGTGCGTCGGGTTGACGGTCGCCGGGTGGGCGGGATGGGTCGTCGTCGTATGCGGGGTGCTCGAGTGCTTGGGCGTCTCGGGCGGCACGCCGTTCAGCTGGTTCTGGGCGTTCTGGATCTCCTGGTCGTAGGCGGCGATCGTCACGTTGGCGGTGTGGTTGATCTGCAGCTTCAGATTGGCCTCGTAGGCGGTCAGGATGGCGTTGGCCGCCGTCTGCGCTTCCTTGCCCCCGCCCAGGGTGACCTGCACCATGGTCATCGATCCGATCGAGCCGCTGGTCGCCTTGGTGGACGCGACGGGCGGGGTCACGATGAGGTTCTTGTTGAGCGTCTTGCCCGAGATGTGGGCGTGGGGAAGCTTCTGGTTGACGATCGAGGCCGCATTGTTGGAGATGTCCTGGGATTTCAGGAGAGCGATCTGGACCCCGGTGTAGCTGACCGAGCCGCCGCCGCCGACGCTGCCCGAGGTGGCCGGGGAGATGTTGGCCGGCAGCGGGGAGATGATGATCCCGGCCGTGGACTGGTATTTCTTGCCGGCCACGAACGTGTAGATGCCGGCGCCGACGATCCCGACGACCAGCATGATGATGACGATCCGCTTGAACCGACGGATGGCCCCGACAATTGTCGGGTCAAAGCTCGCCATCCGGGTCTTTTCTGGGGACATGGCCATCCAGCGCGATCTAGGAGGGTCGACCGTCTCGACGCCGCGTCGTAGTGAGGCTGACGAGATGGCAGCCGGTTCCCCGCCCGGTGCGACGTCCCGCAAACCTTGCCGGAACTTCGCTGCTCTGTCAAGCCGGTCCCGGTGCCTGACCGGAGAGGTCGGGATGGCGGGTGACCGCCCGCCGATAGACCGCCTCCAGGGAGGCGAGCGCCGCCTGGGGGCTGTGGCGGCCCAGGTAGAGCTGGCGGGCCGCCGCCCCCGCCGCGTCGACCTGCGCCGGGTCGGCGAGGCGGGCCAAGCCCTCGCCCAGCGCGTCGACGTCGCCCGGCGGGGCGTCCCACCCGGCGCCCGCCGCCACCATCCGGGGGGCCATCCCGACGCTCGAGCTCATGAGGAGGGGGAGCCCGGCCCCGGCCGCCTCGAGCGGGGCCAGGGGGCCGCCCTCGTGGCACACCGACGGGAAGACGAGCGCCCGGGCGCTGAGGAGCGCGGTGACGAGCTCGTCGTGCCCGACGGTCCCGGCGAAGGTCACCCCGGGGTCCCGACGGGCCTCGAGCTGGCGGCGCAGGGGCCCGTCGCCGTAGACGGTGAGCCCGAGGCGGCCGGGCGCCGCCCGGCGCCACGCCTCGAGGAGCACCCCGGGCCCCTTCTCCTCGGACAGGCGCCCCACCATCACGACCTGGTCCCCGGCCGACGGCGGGGCCGGGCGCGGGCCGGGGTCGGGCACGAAGTTGGGCTGGACGGTCACCCGGTGGTCGGGGATCCCGCTCTCGGTCAGCAGCGGGCGGGCCGACTCCTCGAGGACCAGGAAGAGGGTCACGTCGCGCTCCCACACCTTGCGCCGTCGGGCGGTGGCGATGGTGAGGGCGGCCAGCGCCGAGAGCGGGGCCGAGTCTCGGTAGCAGCGGTGTCGCACGGCCGCCCACGGGTGCGTGCCCACGCAGTCGTGGCAGATCCGGTTGTCCCGCAGGAGCAGCCCGTTGACGCACACGGTCCGGAAGTTGTGGAGGGTGGCCACGGTCGGCCACCCGCCGCCCGACAGCGCCCCGAAGACCGACGGGGACAGGGCGAACCAGGTGTTGTGGACGTGGACCACGTCGGGGCGGTGCAGCCGGGCCACCTCGGCCAGGTGCCGGGCCGCCGCCGCGTTCCAGGGGGACGTGACCATGGCCCGGGCGGCGTCGGGTCCCGACGCCGGGTTGTCCACCACGTAGGGCACCACCTCGTGGCCGCCGGCGCGCAGCAGCGCCCGCTCGTTCTCGACGACCATGTCCTCCCCGCCGGCCAGGCGGTGGCGATTGTGGACCTGGAGGATCCGCATGGTCGTTCCTGTGCTCGGCGGCCGGCCGGGTTGGCGGCCCGGTTATCGTACTGACCGGCGATGGCACCCCGACCGTCCGGGCGGCCGGGCCGTGGGGCAGTCGTGCCCGCCGATTCGAGGACCCGCGCCCATGCTCACCGCCGCCGTGGCCATCGCCACCCTGGACCGCCCCGAGCAGCTCCGGCGGGCGCTGCGCGCCTGGGAGGGATCGACCCGGCTGCCGGACCAGTTCGTGGTGGTCGACGCCAGCGACGACGCCGCCGACCGGGCGCCCGAGGTCACCGAGGGTCACCCGCTCCTG
>Ga0209656_10001594_pt1 | contig 14826 bp, 15 predicted proteins | sample BogFormECP12_OM2_FD_188239 | JGI IMG/M metagenome (GOLD analysis project Ga0209656, IMG submission 188239) | Bog forest soil microbial communities from Calvert Island, British Columbia, Canada - ECP12_OM2 (SPAdes) (version 2) | ecosystem: Environmental > Aquatic > Freshwater > Wetlands > Bog ... | reverse complement strand
TCCCTGATACCGCGGCATCCAGGCGAGCGATGCCCGGCGCCGTCGGCGGGCGGCCAGGCTTGCGCCGCCTGCTGGTGTCGTACTTACTACCAGCGAGTTTGCGGTGCCAGGCCAGGAGCGTCGCGGGCGTCACGGGGAAGATCCCGGTCCAGCGCCTGCGCGGCAGAAGCCGCGCCAGCGCGGCGAACCACACCCGGTCGCCCGGCTCGTACCGTACCCGGCCGACATTGCGGCGCAGCACCGCGTTCTCGTGCCGGAGCACGAGCAGCTCGGCATCCTTTTACCCGGTCGCCGCGGAACCCCAGGGCGGCCAAGCCGAGTACCCGGCACGTCAGCAGGTAGACGATCTTGAGCAGCACCCCGCAAGCCAACCACCACTGCGCCCATCATGTCGGCAAACAGTGCAGGTGACCCGCCCAATCGAGTATTCGAGCGGCACAAGATCGAACCGGTCCACCACGTGGTTGAAGTACCGCTCATTCTCGGCCTGCCCGGTGAACACCTCCGGCCACGTCCAGTCGTCGAACAGCTCTCTGGAGAAGAAGTAGCCGTAGGTGTAGCTCTCAGAGTCGTACCGCGACCCCGGATACCGATTCCAGTACCACGTACCACCCACCCCGGCGCCCGCCTCAAGCATCAGCACCGAGAAACCCGCCTCCCGAGCCAGATACAACTGGTAAATACCAGTCACCCCAGCACCCACCACCAGCACATCGACGGCGACCGGTGACTGAGCTGGATCCGTGCCGTTGGCAGCTGAAGCAAGTGTGGCCAAGAATATCTCCTACCGCGATGGAGGACAGGTCAACACCGCGCGGGCGGTGCGTCAGGACGCACCGCCCGCGCGGGTGTGCTGGGTGGTCAGACCGCGAGCACTTCGCCGGTCGGTGCGACCGGGGCGAACTTCTTCGACGTGTCGAAACCGACGATCTTGGCCAGGGTGCCGCCGAGCATCTTGGCGCGGTCCTCGGCGGGGACGTCGAACATCTGCTCGGAGATGACGGCCTGGCTGCCCAGGAAGGTGCCCTCTGCGTGCGGGTAGTCATTGCCCCAGTAGATGGTGTCCACGCCGGTGATATGACGGGCCTGCACGGCCATCCGGTCGTCGGCGAACTGGACGCGGATGTTGCGTTTGACGTATTCGCTGGGCTTGAGGTCGTAGGGCCAGCGTTCGTTGATCAGGAACAGTTGACCGAACAGGTCCTGCTCCTCCCAGGGTTTGCCCTCCTGGATGAACCCCAGCCACCAGTCGGGGTCCTGCCCGGTCCCGGTGCGCCAGCCCTTGTCCATCATGGACATGAAGTTGGCCAGCCAGCCGGCGTTGTACTCGATCGTGTTCCAAAGCAGGTTCGGGTGCCGGTCGCAGGCGCCGGAGGCGATCAGCTCGGAGATGATCCGCATCGGCACCGCGCCGCTGGAGTTGCCCCCGCCCATCGTCCGCGCGGCCAGCGTGGCGTTGGTCAGCTCCCTGTTCTTCCCCATCGCCATCGCGGTGAGTATGCCCTTGACCGCGTCGCCGGTGATCGAGTTCCCCGTCTTGGTGTTCGCACCGCCGGCCGCGAGGTGGAAGAAGATCGGCAGGCCGTTGGCCTCCGCGCAGGCCCACAGCGGCTCGTACTCGTCCGCGTGGTAGGGCAGCGGCTGCGGGTGCTCGGGCAGGAACAGGCCCCGCAGGCCCAGCCGCACGCACCGCTCGACCTCCTTGACCGCGTCCCCGATGTCGGTGGTCGGGATCGCGGCCATCGGGCGCATCCGGTCCGAGTACGGCAGGTACGTCTCCGCCACCCAGTCGTTGTACACGCGAGCGTGGGCCAGGGCCACCTCGTGGTCATCGGTGTAGGTCGCGAACAGCGCGAAGTTCGAGAACAGCACCGTCGCGTCCACGCCGTCGCGGTCCATGTCCCGCAGGATCCCGTCCGGGTACCAGTCCGGCGTCGGGCCGGTGTTCTGCCGGTACCGGGACACCGTCCAGCCCTCGTACCCCGGCGCGTGCACGGTACGGAACACCGTGTGGCCGCCCGGCACCAGCGGCTCGTCGAGCTCAAACTCGGTCTGCGTCAGCGCCTTGTCCCGCAGATTCTTCGGAAGCCGCTCGGTGAACAGGTCCATTGGCTCAATCACGTGGCTGTCGCCGGAAACCACGAACTCCTGGGTCATGACTGCTCCCACCATTTCGCTGAATAGACCAAGCGGTCTACAGAGGAGGATCACGCGACCCCCATATGCTGCCAAATCTACGACCCCGCTACTGAAACGTCAACAGTATCTCGTCCTGCTCGTCGCCTCCCCGCCGGATGCAAGGCTCAGGCCGGCCCGCTGCGGGTGGAGCTGCGTGCGCCGGATGCATGCGGGCCAGCGCGGCCAGCACCCCCGGTCGGCCCATGACAGCCTCAGGTCCTTGACCTGGCACTGGAGCACAGCGACCTGGTGGCGCAAGATCAGGATCTCGGCGTGTCCGATGTTCCTTGCCCCGCCCTTCGCACAGGGGCGCTCCGACGAAGAGAACATCAGGCAGCTGGGCGCGCGCAGCCCGGCGGCTAAGGCTGCGCCCGCCTGAGGTTATCGCCGCGGCCACACCTGCCTGGTGCTCCGACGACGCCGGTTACATCACCTGTCGGTCATCGGCGTAAACGCGGCAGCTACACCTGACCGATCTCCATTCCGCTGAGCGGGACGAAAGACGGCTAGTTAACAGAAAGTATTGATCGCTGCGGGCAACCATGTTAGAACAGCAGACAATTAGCCACGAGCTATCTAACCGCCTGGCCTTAAGCCATCATTTGTAAACGTTTTCATTTGGCCATACACATCGCCGCGGTCCGATGTAAAGGTTACATTCGCCGCTAGTCTATTTACTGACCGATCGGTACATCATGCAATGTTGGCCTCGCCGGGTCGAAGCTGACACTCACGGGCAGTGAAAAATCGTGGAGGCATAAGAGTGAGGCCTAACACCGAAGGACCGTGCCGCGGCGGCACCGGATAATGGATGCGCAGGCGTACGCCCTTCGCCGGGCTGATCGCGGCACTGACGGTCGCGGTCCTGATGGCGGCGGCCTGCAGCAGTTCCAGCACCGGCACCAGCAGCGGTCGGGCAGGGCTCCGCCCCGCCGGCCTCCGCGGCGCCGGTGTCGGCCAAGGCCGGGTCGGCCGACGACATCGGCATCACGCCACCGCCATCCGGATCGCCATGATCGCCGACGTGGACACCACGCTCGTCCCCGGCCTGTTCCAGAAGTCGGTGAACGCGGTCAAGGCGTGGGCCAGCAGCGTCAACGCCAGCGGCGGGCTGGACGGGCGCAAGGTTGTGGTCGGCGGCCAAGTGCGCGCGATCGTCAGCGGCCGAGTGCCGACGCGGGCGGAACTGGACAGGAAAGTCAGCTTCACCGTTCGCCTGCTGGTCGACGGCTTGCGGTCGCGCAGAGATGATACCGAGAAGGCACCGTGAGAATCTTGGAGAAACTACCTTGACTACTCCCCACCCTGACGGACGGGGATTCCGGCCCTCGCAGGCTGGGGTTCCTGGTTCGCCGGCAACTGCACCCCGGGAGACCCGGTATGTCTGACGTCGCCTCCGCAGGCATCGCCCGGGGAGCCCCCGGCTACGGCACGACCTGCCGCAAGGATGTTCTTGGCCGCGTTGATGTCCCGGTCGTGCCGGGCGCGGCAGGACGGGCACGTCCAGTGCCTCGTGGACAAGCTCAGCTCGGCGAGCAGGTGCCCGCAGGCCGAGCAGGTCCTGGAACTGGGGTACCAGCGGTCAATCACGACCAGCTCGCGCCCGTACCGCTCGCACTTGTACGCGAGCTGGCGGCGGAACTCGCCCCACCCGCAGTCGCTGATAGCGCGGGCCAGCCGGCGGTTGCGGACCAGGCCGGCCACGTTGAGGTCTTCGATCATGATCACGTCGTGGGCGCGGACCAGCCGGGTGCTGGTCTTATGCAGGAAGTCGTGGCGGGCGTTGCGGACCTTGCGGTGGGCGCGGGCCACCTTGGCCTTCGCCTTGGCCCGGTTGTTCGACCCGTGCTGGCAGCGGGCCAGGCGCCGCTGGCAGCGGGCCAGGTTCCGCGCCCTGCGCTCCAGATGCCGGGGGTTGGCGATCCGCTCGGCGTCGCTGGTGACGGCGAAGTCTTTGACGCCGAGGTCCACGCCGACGCCGCGCCCGGTCCCTGGCAGCGGCTCCGGCCCTGCCGTCTCGGCAGTGAAGGTCACGTACCAGCGGCCGTCGCTCTCCCGGGCGACGATCACCGTCGCCGGGTCCAGCGCGGTCACGTCGATGTCCGGCCATGTCCAGGTGAACCGCAGCGGAGCCTCCGTCTTCGCCAGCCGCAGCACCCCGCCGCGCAGGGTAAACGCGCTGCGGGTGTAGTGCGCGGCCTGCCGGCCGGCCCGGGACTTGAACCGGGGGCGGCGGGCGCGCCCGGCGAAGAACCCGCGGAACGCCTGGTGCTGGTGGCGCAGCGCCTGCTGCAGCGGCACCGACGACACCTGGTTCAGGAACGCCAGGTCCGGGTCTTGCTTCATCGCGGTCAGCGCCCGGTCGGTTTCCGCGTACGAGGTGCGCTTGCGTTCCCGCTGCCAGCAGGCCTGCCGTGCCGCCAGCGTGCGGTTCCACACCACGCGGACGCAGCCGAACGTGCGGTTCAGCACCGCCTGCTGCTCATCGTCGGGGTATGCCCGGCACCGGTACGCCGTCCTCATTGTCATATTATCGCACTGTTTTTCGTAAGACCCACGGAGGCACGCCGGGCGTGTCTCCGTCCCGTCATGCTGTCCCGCTCCGCGAGGTACCGGATTCCTTCCCGGCCTGAAGGCCGGGGCATCCTCCGGAGGTTTTGGTGACAACGGATTTGGACCAGCACGTCGCGCTCGTCAGCGGGGCCAGTTCAGGGATCGGGAAGTCGACCGCCACCCAGCTCCTGGCGCGCGGCTGGCAGGTGATCGGCGTCGGCCGCGACCCGCGGCGCAGCGCCGCCGCCGAAGCGGAGATCGCCGCGGCGCCGGGCGGCGAGTCCTTCACCATGGTGCGCGCCGACTTCACCCTGATGGCCGAGGTCAAGCGCGCCGCCGAGGAAGTATTCAGCCGCACCGGACGTCTCGATGTCCTCATCAACAACGCGGGCGGCGTGCGGGACCGGCAGATCATCACCGACGAAGGGACCGAGGCGACCTTCGCCGCCAACCATCTCGCCCCCTTCCTGCTGACGCGGGAGCTGATGCCGCTGCTCAAGGCGAGCGCGGCCGCGCGGCCGCCGGGAACGACGCGGGTGATCGCCGTGTCGTCGACCGCGCACCGCATGATCGACGGGATCGACTTCGATGACCTGCAGAGCCTCGGCGGCTTCCAGCCCGCCTTCGCCTACGGCCGGGCGAAGCTCGCCAACATCCTGTTCACCCGCGAGCTGGCGCGCCGCGCCGAGCCGGAGGGAATCGTCGCCCAGGTCATGCATCCCGGCTTGGTCGCTAGTAACTTCGCCTCACACGGGGACGAGGGAATGCAGGCGTACATGGCCTCGGCGGACACCGTGTCGCCGGACGAGCCGGCCGAAACGCTGACCTGGCTTGCCACCGAGCCAGAAGGGGGCCGCCGCGGCGGCCGCTACTTCTACCAGAAGGCGGAGGAAACACCTTCCGCCGCCGCCCAAGACGATGCCGCCGCCGGGAAGCTGTGGGCGGAGAGCGAGGCGCTGCTGGCCAAGCTCGGCTTCTAGCCCGGCGTCAGTCCGGGTCTGGCAGGCTCACCGCCGCCGATGAAACCCGGTCAGCGGAGGCTCCTCGCCATCAGTGCGGGCGACCCCGCGGCGCCGGGCATGTGAGCGAGCAGGCCGCCGTTCACTTCGATCGTCGCCGCCTGCAGGTAGGCCGCGTCGTCCGAAGCCAGGAACGCCACCACCGGCGCGATGTCGTCGGCGACGGCGAGGCGGTCCATGCAGACGTCCTCGAGCGCCGCGTCGAGCAGCCCGCGGTCGGCGTCGGTCATCTCCGCTTCCGGCCTCATCCAGGCGGTGCCGCCGACCGTCCAGCCGGGGACGATCGTGTTGCACCGGATCCCGCGCTTGCCGTACTGCGTGGCGATGTACTTGGTGAGCACCACGACGCCGGCCTTGGCGGCGCCGTAGGCGGCCGCCGTGGTGGAGCCGGCCAGCCCGTTGCCGGACGAGACGTTGATGATGGACCCGCCGCCGATCTCGAGCATGTGCGGGATCACCGCCCGGCAACACAGGAACTGGCTGGTCAGGCAGGTGCGGATGGTCCACTCCCAGGCTTCGAGGCTGGTACTGGCCACGTCGGTCGCCGCGCCCGGGTGCACGGCGTAGGCATTGTTGTGGAGCGCGTTGATCCGGCCGAAATTCTTGATCGCGGCGTCGGTAAGACCGCTGACTTCGTCCTCGACGGTAAGGTCCACGCCGTATGAAATGGCCGATCCGCCGGCCGCGGCGATGTCCTCGGCTACGGCCTGCGCCCCGTCGGCGTTGAGATCGGCGACGACGACCGACGCACCGAGTTCGGCGCATTTCCTGGCGGTCGAACGGCCCATTCCACTCGCCGCGCCGGTAACGATGATGACCTTGTCTCTCAGCACAGAGCTGCCTCCTGACTTGCTGACGCAAAGGCGATGAGTTTCGCGGTGACGACTCGCCACAATGCTGTACGCGAAGGCGGCATTGTGTGATAGCACCTCCAGTGCAGGCCCATCATGGCTCTCCGGGGCCTCCCCGGTCACGGGCGTCACTCCGGCAGCGGCCCGCAGCCGTCCTGCAAGCCATTTCAGGGCAATATCCCGAAGACTTTTTTCTGCGCGTAAAGAAATCATCGTATCGAGGTTGTCGCGTGACTGGGTTTTTCCGGTTGTCAAGCGTGTGCTGTTTGCGGCGTGTCGCCTGGTTTGACCTGGGAAAATTGTCTCATGGGACGGAAATTCCGGACGGGTGACGGGCCGGGTCAAGGATGGCTGATGCCCGCGGATCCGCGGGAATGGCTTCCCGGGCGGCACCTGGCGTGGAGCGTGCTGGAACAGGTCGGTGAGATGGACCTGTCGGCGTTCGAGGCGGCGTACCGGGGCGACGGGCAGGGCGGGAAGCCGTATGACCCGGCGATGATGACGGGCCTGCTGCTGTATTGCTACTGCAAGGGGCTGCGGTCGTCGCGGGAGATCGAGATGGCCACCTTCGATGACGTGGGGGCGCGGGTGATCTGCGGGAACCTGCATCCTGATCACGCGACGGTGGCGCATTTCGTGCGGCGGCACGAGCGGGCGTTCTGCGGGCTGTTGCCGGAGTCGGTGAAGGCGTGCGCGCGGGAGGGCCTGGTGCACCTGGAGGTGGTGGCCGGGGACGGGACGAAGCTGAAGGCGAGCGCGTCGATGACCGCGAACGTGACTGCGGAAGGCCTGGAGGCGCAGATCGCGGAGCTGGAGGAGCTGATCGCCTCCGGGGTGGCCGCCTGGGTGGCTGAGCAGCTGGCTGCTGACGACGCTGATGCGGCGGCCGCGCCGCGCCGGGCGCCCGGCGGGGGCGGCCCTGCGGCCGGCGCGGGCGGGGGCGGGAAGAAGGCGCCGAAGCGGGCGGCGCAGATGCTGGGGCGCCGCAAGGCGGCCCGCGGGCAGCTGGCCGCCCGGCAGGCGGGCAAGGAGCAGCCGAAGCTGGAGGCCCGGGCCGCCGAATGCGCCGGGCGCGCGCAGCGCAAGGAGGAAGCCGCTGAGCGGGCCTGGCAGGCGGCGGCGGGGAAGCTGGAGGCGTGGGAGCGCAAGGCGGCCGCCGGCCGGGCGCGCGGCAGGAAGCCCTGGGGGCCGGACGCGGGACCGGGACGTGATCCGCACCCGCGCGCAGGCGGACAAGGCCCGCCGCGCAGGCCGCCGCGGCGGCAGCCGCCTGCCCGGCCGTCCCGGGCGCCGCGGCCAAGGTGAACACCACCGACTGGACCAGCCGGGTCATGCCGCTGAAGAAAGGCGGCTTCGACCAGCTGTTCAACGCCCAGGCGCTGGCCACCGAACGCTCGCAGGTCATCCTCGCCGTGATGCGCCACGACAGCCCCGACGACACCATGGCGCTGCACCCGCTGCTGGCACAGGCCCGCGCCGTCCTGGACGCCGCCGGGATCACCGGCACCATCGGCAAGGCCGTCTTCGACGCCGGGTACGCCGAGCTGTACGTCGCCCTGGCCCGCGAGAGCGTGCAGGCCGGCCGCAGCGACGGCCGCCAGCCCCACTCAAAGCTGCCCAGCTGGCAGGACATGGCCGCCCGGCTGGACACCCCCGAGGGCAAGGCCGTCTACAAAAAGCGCGCCGCCACCATCGAGCCGGTCTTCGCCCAGCTCGTCAACAGGCTCGGCCGGGCGCTGAACTACCGCGGCGACCTCGCCGGCACCGAACTGCACCTGTGGGCCGCCAGCCACAACCTGCTCAAGGCCATCACCGCGCGCACAGCCCGCACGGCCAGGGACTCCCGCGCCGCCCGGGCAGCGGCCGTCCCGGCCGCCGCCTGACCACGCCGTTGCCCACAGCCCCGGCCACCCGGACGGCAATCCGCTGCAAAGCACGGCGCGAGCATGCCCGCACACCCCTGACCAGCCGAAAACACCCCACGAAGGCTGGGTGGAGCATCCCGGGCCCCGCCCCGAACGGCATCCTGAAGCCCAAAACGCTGCGCGCAATCCGCCAACTCGAGCCGCGCGACAGCCTCTATAAGTACAAAAACTCTTCCGGATAGCAAGGTCAGCGTCGCCAGCCGCACAGATACCACCGAGCGGGGCCGCGGGCCGGGTAGCTTTACATCCAGCCCAGGTCTAGCTCGATCACCACGGGGGGCTGGGGGCGGGCGGCCGGGGCGGCCGCCTTGTCGTCGCCGGCCGCGAGCGAGTGGAACTTGCGGCGGAAGTAGACGAAGGGCATCTCCTCACCCATGCCTACTTCCTCCACCCGGCCCAGCAGCACCAGGTGGTCACCGCCGTCGACCTTCGAGTACGCGCTGCACCGGAGGGAGATGCTGACGCCCGCCAGCAGCGGCAGGCCGTCCGCGTCGGGCTGGAAACCGGCACCGTCGAACTTGGCCGCGCCGCGAGTGGCGAAGCGCATCGCCAGGTCGGCGTGGCGGTGCTGCAGCACGTGGATGTTCCACCGGGCCGCCTGGGCGAACGCCGGGTAGCACTGAGCGGTGTTGGCCAGGCAGGTGAGGACCAGCGGCGGGTCCATCGACACCGAGCAGAACGAACTCGCCGTGAAGCCCCACCAGCGACCGTCGGAGTCGCTGGTGGTGACGATCGTCGCCCCGCTGGGGAACGACGCCATGGCTTCGCGGAAGGCGTTAGAAGAGTCTTCCACCGGCGTACCACCGTTCGAACCGCTCCTTGGACCCGTGCAGCCCGGACTCCGGCTCGAACAGGACGCCGCCCGGCGAGCGCACGTAGGTGAACACGCCGTACCCTTCCTCCGGTGACGCGCCCGCCAGCTCGACCGTGTAACCCTGGCTGACCAGGTCCTGGTTGACCTTGGTTACATCATCTACCCAGACGCCGATGTGGTGCAGCCCGGCTCCGCCGTTGCTTACGTCGTGGTAGCTGCCGGGCGACCCGTACAGCAGCTCGATGTGCACCGGCCCCTCGACCGTGAACGAGATCGTCAGGTCGTAGGTGCTGTAACCCTGGCCGGGGGCCCACGCCTTCATCGGGATCGTCGCGGGGGTCGTCCAGCGCGCCCCGATGGATTTGGTCAGCTCCTGCTGGGCCGCCTCCAGGTCCGCCACCCGGATTCCCATGTGGAAGACCTCGCCCCAGTCAAGGACGGGAAGGCCAAGACCGCTCAGGTCAGTCATCAGGATCGCGACGCCGAAATCCCAGTCTTCAGGCCGGGGAGGAAGCGCCGCTTCACCTCCTCTGGAATGTCGGTGGTAGTCGCTACTGTGTTCGCATGTCCAGATACCGGCTGCTCCCCACGCCCGCCCAGGAGGCGGTGCTGCGGGAGCACTGCGCCCACGCCCGGTACGTGTGGAACCTGGCGGTCGAGCAGCACGCGCACTGGCGGCCGGGGCGGGCGGGCGCGCCGGGCTACCTGGAGCAGTGCCGGCAGCTCACCGCCGCACGGGCGGAGCATCCGTGGCTGGCGGCCGGCTCCCAGACGGTCCAGCAGCAGGCGCTGCGCGACTTCGCCCAGGCCAGGACCGCGTTCTTCGACCCGGCGAACCCGGCCCGGCGGCCGGGCTGGCGCAAGGCCGGGCGGGACGAGGGCTTCCGGATCACCGGGCGGCGCGGTAAGCAGTGGGAGGTGCGCCGGGTGTCTCGCCATGTCGGGCAGGTGAGGGTGCCGAAGGCGGGGTGGGTGCGGTTCCGCTGGTCCCGCGCGGTACCTGAGGGGGTGAAGTCCTACCGGGTGACGCAGGACCGGGCCGGGCGCTGGCACGTGGCCTTCGCCGCCGTCCCCGACCCGGTGCCCGCGCCGGGTAACGGCCAGACCGTGGGCATCGACCGGGGCGTAGCGGCCGCTGCCGCCTTGTCGACAGGAGACCTGCTGCATGTCCCGGGCCTGACCGCGCGGGAGGGCAGGCGCAGGCGGCGGCTGGAGCGCAGGCTGGCCCGCGCCAGGCGGGGATCGAACCGCCGCGCCCGGGTCAGGCATGCCATCGCCCGGCTGCGCGCCCGGGAGACCGACCGGCGCAAGGACTGGGCCGAGAAGGCATCCACGGACATCGCGCGCCGGTTCGACCTGATCAAGGTCGAAGACCTGCGGATCGGGGCCATGACCCGGTCCGGGAAAGGCACCCGGGAGAACCCCGGGCGGAATGTCCGCCAGAAGGCCGGGCTGAACCGGGGCATCCTGCGGTCCGGGTGGGGCCTGCTGGTGCGCCGCCTGGAGCAGAAGGCCCCGGGCCGGCTGGAGAAGGTCAGTCCCGCGTTCACGAGCCAGCGGTGCTCGGCGTGCGGGCGGGTGGACGGGAGGTCGCGCGAGAGCCAAGCCGTCTTCCGGTGCACTGCCTGCGGTTTCGCCTGTAACGCTGATGTGAACGCGGCCAGGAACATCGCGGCGGGGCACGCCGTGACCGCGCGGGGAGGCGACCGGGAAGCCGGGCCGGTGAACCGCGAACCTCAACTGCTTGCCTCCTTCCGGACGTGAGTAGCTGGAATCCCAGCCTTTCAGGCAGGGGAGGATGTCAAGGAAACCTCCGAGGCTACTGGGCTACTGGGCTACTGGGCGGGCGGGGGAAAGAACTTATGTCCCCAGTGCGCGCCGGACGTGATCTCGTAGACGGGCTGCTCGCCGTCCACCCGCAGGCCGCCGTAGCCGAACTCGATCGCGTACAGCTCCGGCGAGTAGACATAGAAGGACGTCATCTCGTCGTTGGTGTGCTTGCCGAGGCTGTTCATCAGCGGGATGTCGTACTTCTCCCGCCGGTCGAGCGCCAGCCCCACGTCGTCGAAGGTCGCCGCCTCCACCATCAGGTGGATCAGCCGGCCGCGGCCCGGCATCGAGGTGACGCCGAGCGTGTGGTGCCGGTCGTTGGAGCTCATGAACCAGACCGTGCGCCCCCGGCCGCCCATCGTGTTGCGCTCGTAGAAGCCGAGCACGTTGATGTAGAAGTCCTTCAGCGCCTTGCCGTCCTCGGCGGTGACGATGACATGGCCCATGCCCATATCGCCGGTCAAGAACGAGCTCACCGTGGGCAGCTGGACCGGGACGTGGTCCAGGATCGGGCCGTAGAACAGCTCGATGGGGTTGCCGCCGGGGTCGTCGAACCGGACGAAGCCGGTGACCCGCCGCTCGTCGGCCTCGGCCTCCGAGCCCTCGGTCACCTTGATCCCGGCGTCCTCGACGGCGGCCGCCACCCGCTTCAGGTCCCGCTCGTTCAGGACCTCGAAGCCGATGGCGGTGGCCCTGCTCTCCGCCCCCGGAGAGACGACCAGGCGGGGCGGATAGTGGTCCATCCGGTAGCGCAGCGACTCGTCACCGTCGGCGTGGACCGGCATCAGCCCGAGGAAGTCCCCGGCGAAGGTCTGCCACGCGTCGAGGTCGGTCGCCTCCAGCCGCAGGTAGCCGAGCGAAAGAATGGGCACTTGTACTTCTCCTAGCGACTGGCGGTTAAGGCTGGGGGAACTTCTTCGACCCGGTTTCTAGCCGCTTCCAGTGGCCGTCGTCATACCAGGTGGTCTCGATGAGGCCCAGCGGCTGCAGGTCCCAGCATTCGAGGTAGGTGACGCCCTCGGGGCCGGAGGTGATCGTGAACGGTACCCCGGCGTCGCCGGTCCAGAACTCACCCGGGCCGAGCTGCCTGGTCTCCTCGCCGTTGGCGCCGTACTCGACAGTCAGCTGCCCGCCGACGACGATCATCAGCTGCGGGTGGTTCACGTGCCGCTTGGGCACGGTGAAGTCCGGGCGGATGCGCCGTCCCTGCCACCGGAACGCGGGCTCGACGTTGGTCGACCGCCACATCGCGCCGTCGAGGGTGGCGGCGATGTCTACCGGCGCATTCGCGATGAATCCGCCATCATTCCAATAGAACGTCGGGTCGCCCTGAAAGAAGTCGAGCGGCTCCCAGCCTTCGTCGGCGAGGAGATCGAAAAAAGAAATAGGCACGTGCCTATCGTTGTCCAGCCGACGGCACCGGTCAATACGCGCGTTCCACTAGGCGGGACGCATCCTGACCTGCACTTCTGCGTCCCGAATAACAGAACGGCGATAGTGACAGAAAACGTCGCGGCTCCTATATTGACCCTATGCCATTTTCTGTAGACAGCCTGGTGACCGACACCGACTGGATCCCCATGTCGCTGGCGGGCCAGCAGGAAAGCCCGACCTACTTCTGGGAAGACGGCGGCCTGCTGAAGGACGCGCCGGTTGACTTCGACGCGACTTTCGCGGAGAACATGTGGGTCAGCACCAAGCCGATCGACTTCCTGACGTTCTACCGTAACCCGCTGAAGGTGGTGCCCAACTTCACCGTGCCGCGCCACCTGCACAACATCGACGAGACGATCATCGTCTTCAAGGGCGAGTACAAGATCGAGTTCGGCGACCCGGCCAAGGGCGAGTACGTGATCGTGAAGCCGGGCTGCTTCTTCACCAGCCGGGCGGGTACCCCGTACACGATGACCGCGGGTCCCGAGGGCGTCACCTACATCGAGACCTGGGGAACGCCGGTGACCAGCCTGAAGACCGTATGGTACGACTTCGGCTGGGTGCGCCGCTGAGCACGCGCGCAAACGCGGCGGGCCGGGCCCTTCGGCCCGGCCGCGCCGCGTTTCGCTATTCCTTATTCCTTGTGATCGCGGCGCAGGAAGGCGAGCACGGTGCTCTCGAACTCGTCTTTGCGCTCGATCATCGCCCAGTGGCCGCAGTCGTAGAACACGTGCAGCTCGCACTTGGGGATGAGCCGCATGGCCGCCAGCGAGCCGTCCATGGGGGTCACCCGGTCGTCGCGGCCGAACATGACCAGCGTCGGCGCCTGGATCTTGGTCAGCATGGCCACGCTGTCGGCGGCGCCGAACGCACGGCCCTTGCGCATCCCCTCGAGCATCGGCCGGTTGTACAGCTTCTTGATGTCGGACGGGGCGGACGGGTCGGTCGCCGACTGCCACCGCAGCTCGACGAACTCGTCGGTGAGGATGCCGGTGTCGTAGACCATCGACTCCATCCACTGGATGAGCCGCTCCCTGGTGGGGTTCTCGACAAACTCCACCAGCAGCTTGATGCCCTCAGGGGGCGACGGGCTGAGCAGTGACAGGCCCACCCCGCCGATGCACAGCAGCCGGCTCACCCGCTCAGGGTGCTCGGCCGCGATCCGCGCCGCGACGTTGCCGCCCATCGAGTTGCCGATGATCGGCAGCGGGCCGAGCCCCATCCCGTCGAGGAAGTCGAGCACTCCGGCCGGCCCCACCGCCAGCGGGTTGGCGTCGGGCGAGTAACTCTTGCCGAACCCGGGGAAGTCGAGGACGTAGGTGGTGTACTCACGGGCGAAGACCGGCAGGTTCCCGCGGAAGTTGGCCCAGCCGCTGACACCCGGTCCCGACCCGTGCAGCAGCAGCAGCGGCGGCCCGTCGCCCGCCACGTGGTAGTGCAGCTTCCCCTTCGGGGTGTCGAGGAAGCGGCTGGTCTCGTCGAACGACAGTAGCTCGGACATTAGCTCGCCACCGTCCCGATGTCCCTGGACTTCTTGCCCGCCAGGTGCAGGCCGGCCCGGTAGCCCATCGTCACGCTGGGGCCGATGCAGCTGCCGCCGCCGGGGTAGATCGACCCGAGCACCGACGCGGAGGTGTTGCCCGCCGCGTAGAGGCCGTCGATGACCGGCACCCGGTTCCCGAGCACCCGCGCGTCCCTGTCGATGCGCAGGCCACCGTTGGTGCCGAGGGTACCCGGCCACTGCTGGATCGCGCCGTAGGGCGGGCCGGTGACCGGCTTGCGGTTCACCGTGTCCGGCCCGGTCAGCACGGAGGTCTGGCCGGGGTCGCCCCAGTCCGGGTCTTCGCCCTTCTCGGCGTACTGGTTGTACCGCTCGACGGTCGCTTCCAGCGCGTCGGGGTCGATCCCGATCTTGTCCGCCAGCTCCCTGATCGACCCGGCGAGCTGGACCCAGTCGGGCGCCTCCTTGTTGGTGGGGTCGAGCTTCAAGAGCAGCTCGTAGGCCTCGATGCCGCGCTCGTAGTGCGCCTGATCGTAGTACTGCTCGGCGAGGCGCCGCACGATCTTGCCGCTGAAGCGCTCGCCGCCAATCTTCGTCAGGAACGAATACAGATCCTGCGCCGTGTTCTGCTCGTTCTCCGTGAAGACCTCGACGACGTACTTGAGCGCCTCCTCCTGGAGCTCGTCGAGCTGCTTGCGCTCCGCGGCGTTCACCTTCTTCT
>Ga0209656_10001593_pt1 | contig 14826 bp, 11 predicted proteins | sample BogFormECP12_OM2_FD_188239 | JGI IMG/M metagenome (GOLD analysis project Ga0209656, IMG submission 188239) | Bog forest soil microbial communities from Calvert Island, British Columbia, Canada - ECP12_OM2 (SPAdes) (version 2) | ecosystem: Environmental > Aquatic > Freshwater > Wetlands > Bog ... | reverse complement strand
CGCCGACCATCACGGCTACATCACGCGTCTGCGAGCGGGCTTGGTGGCGCTGGGCGGCGCGGCGGAATGCTTCGAGGTGCGCCTGGTGCAGTTCGTGTCGCTGTTCCGCGGCGGCGAAAAGGCGCAAATGTCGACGCGCTCCGGGGAATTCGTCACCTTGCGCGACTTGCGCAAGGAGGTGGGCAACGATGCGGCGCGGCTGTTCTACGTCATGCGCAGCAACGATCAGCATCTGGACTTCGACTTGGAGCTCGCCACCGCCCGCTCGAACGACAACCCGGTGTACTACATCCAGTACGCCCACGCGCGGGTCGCGAGCGTCATGCGGCAGATGCAGGAGCGCGGACTCGTCCATGACTTGAGGAAAGGCCTCGCATCCTTGAACAAGCTGATTGAACCGCAGGAGCTGCAGTTGATCAAGCGGCTCAGCGCATTTCCGGAAATCGTGCGCCAATGCGCGGCGCAGCGCGCCCCGCATACCTTGGTGCACTACCTGCGCGACCTGGCGAACGATTTCCACACCAATTACAGCGCGCATCAGTTCATCGTGGACGATGCCGGCTTGCGCGACGCCCGGGTGGGCCTGGCGCTGGCGGCGCAGCTCGTCATCCGCAACGGACTCGAACTGCTGGGCGTATCCGCGCCAGAGACCATGTAGGCATCGTGGCGCGCGACTACAAATCCCGACGCGGAAAAACCAGCGGCTTTTCCGGCTGGACGGGCGCCGTGTGCGGCTTGAGTTTAGGCCTCGCCGTCGCCGGCATCGTGTACATCAAGGACCATCGACCCGATGCGCAGACTTCGCGAGCCGGCAAGGCCGAGAAGAACGAGCGGGCAAGAAAGTCCCGCAGCAACGAGCCTCCCGAATGGTCAGCCGGCGACTCCGGATCGGAGGATTCCGCGAAGTCCTACGCCTTTTACGACATGCTGCCGAAATTCGAAGTGGTGGTTCCGGAAAAGGAAAAGGATGTGCGGCCCGACATCAAGTCGGTCCCCGAGACGCGCCGCGGAACCTATGTGCTGCAGGCCGGTTCGTACAAGAACTTCGCGGACGCGGATCGCGTGCGCGCCCAGCTCGCGCTGCAAGGCGTCGAATCCAAGGTGCAGAAGGTGTCCGTGGACAACGATACCTGGCACCGGATCCGCATCGGTCCGATATCCAATCTGAACGAGCTCAATCGGCTGCGGCAGCTGTTGCGCAAGGCTGAGGTGGACGTGTTGGTGATCCGGGTTGGCGACTAGTTAGCGTGGTGATGTTGGGGCACTGCGCAAGGCTTGGGGGGAGAGGTAGCCGGAAGGCAACGTAAAGGCAGCAGTTGCCTTCCGGCTACCTCTCCCCCCAGGCAGTTGCGCCGGGCCGCTGACAGCACATCGCTAATGTTGAGGGACCGGGCAACACGGCCTGGCCACCGCATCGTGTACCGCGCGCGACTGCTCCACCCGAACGAGCCGCCCGGCGCACGGGATCGACGCTAATCCTCGCCTAATTGCCGAAAATCGACTCCTAATGCCCGCAACTTGCGGTATAGATGCGTGCGCTCCATGCCGACTCGTTTGGCCAGCTGACCCACCTTGCCGTTGCAGAGGAGCAGCTGCTGTTGCAGGTAGGCTCGTTCGAATTGTTCCCGCGCCTCGCGCAAGGGGAGGGCCAGCAGGTCTTGCTTCACCAGAGGCTCGTCGACCCCTAGTTTCACCGCCAGTTCGCGCTCGATCTCTTCGAGCCGGATCTCCTCGCCCACGCCGAGGATCAGCACGCGCTGCACCAGATTCCTGAGCTCGCCGACATTGCCGGGCCAGGGGTAGTTTCGCAGCCGGTTCTGCGCAGCCACGCTGAAGCGGCGCAGCGGCAGATGTTGATCGTCGACCAGGCGGTCGACGTAGTAGCGCAATAGATCGGGCACATCCTCGGAGTAGTCTCGCAGCGGCGGCACCCGCAAGGTGATCACGTTCAGATGCGCCACGAGATCGCGCCGGAACGGCTCCGGAGAGGCATGCTGCTCGAAGGCGTCCTGCGCGGAACTGATCCAGCGCACATTGAGCGGCAGCCGTTGCCGGCCGCCCACGCGCGTGTAGCCGTTTTGCTCGATGGCGCCCGCCAGCGCCCGTTGTGCCTCGCTGTTCAAGTCCTCCAGCCCGCTCAAATACAGCGAGCCGCCGGCCGCTTGATCGAACGCGCCCAGTTCGATGCGGCCGTCCCGCTCGCTGCCGAACAGCGTCGCGGTTGGCTCATTCCCCAGGCTCGCGGCCACCACCATGAAAAACGGCTTGGATGCGCGCGCGGAGAGCGAGTGCAGGTAGCGCGCGTAGGCCTCGCGCCCGGAACCCAATTCACCGAGCAGCAGCACCGCAGAAGAACTGGTGGCGGCTTGCTGAACTTGCTCGCGCAGCGCCTGGGTGACCTTGCTCTTGCCGATGGGCGGCACTGCGAGCATCGGCCCCTGGGCACGCGCGGACAGGCGCTTGCGGCGGCCCGCGTCGAGCGCCCGCTCGACGGTACGCAGCAGCTTGGTCAGCGACAAAGGCTTCTCGACGAAATCAAAGGCGCCCAGGCGCGTCGCCTCGACGGCGGTCTCGACGGTGCCGTGGCCGGACATCATCACCACGGGACAGTCGTAGCCGTCGGTCACCGACCATTCACGCAATAAGGTGATGCCGTCGGTGTCCGGCATCCAGATATCGAGCAGGACGAGGTCCGGAACCTGGGCCGCGCGCGAAGAGCGCGCCTGAGTCGCGTCGGCCGCGACTTCCACGTCATAACCCTCTTCGGAGAGAATCTCCTTCAACAATCCGCGGATATCCGCCTCGTCGTCCACCACCAGTATTCTCGAAGCGGTCATACCCGTTCTCTCCTTTGTTCGCCTTTACGCGGTTCACGCGCACTCGTGGAGCGCGTGCTGTCGCCCAACGGCAATAGAATTCGCACGCGGGCGCCTCCGGTGCGCTGATTATCCGCCTCAATGCGTCCGCCGTGTTCCTCGACGATTTTCTTCACGATCGCCAGCCCCAGTCCCGTGCCCTTGGGTTTGCTCGTGACATAGGGGTCGAATACGGTGCCAATCAAGTCCCGCTGAAACCCCGGCCCGTTGTCGGTGACCACAATCGCCACGGACGCCGCTTGTTTTGGACCATCCTCGGCCACGTGAGTTTCGATCTCGATGCAGGCGTCCGGGCGGCCCTCCAGCGCCTCCAGTGAATTGGTCACCAGATTGTTGAGAATCTGCCGGATCCGCATCCGGTCCGCCGAGATGAGCGGCAGATGCGAGTCGAGCAGCAGCTTGAGGTCGGCGCTCGAGTCCTGGACCCGATACAGATCCACGACCTCGGTGATCAGCTGGTTCAGATCGAAGCGCGAGAAGTGCATGTCGGGCGCGCGCGCGTATTCGCTGAACGCGTTGACCATCTGTTTCATCGCGTCGACTTGCGCGATGATGGTATGCGTCGCCCGCTCGAGTATCTGCGCATCCTGCGCGTTCATGCTGCCCAGGAACTTGCGCCGCATGCGTTCGGCGGACAATTGTATGGGCGTCAGCGGATTCTTGATTTCGTGCGCCAGGCGTCGCGCCACCTCGCCCCAGGCCGCGTCGCGCTGCGCCTGCAGCAGAGTCGTGATGTCGTCGAACACCAGCACCACCCCGGGCGCCTCGCCTGAGTCGTTGGGCAGCGCCGTGCACGCGCACATGAGCACGCGCTTGCCGGAATCGGAAAACAATTCCACCTGGCTGCGCCAATCCAAATCCTCGACGCCGAGGTGCGATTTGATCGCGGTGAGGAACTGCGTGAACAACGTGGTGTCGCTGATGGATTCGTCGAATCGCTTGCCGACGGCGGCCTCGAGATCCACGCCCAGGATGGCGCTCGCGGCCTGATTCGCGGTGCGCACGGTCAAATCCGACTCGAGCGACACGACGCCGGTGGACAGGCGCGCAAGAATCACGGCGAGTCCCGCACGCTCGGCTTCCACCGCCTGCTGACTGCGGCGCGTCTCCTCGCGGGCCTTGCCCAGACGCTTGGTCATGTCGTTGAACGAGGTCACCAGGAAGCCCAGCTCGTCGCGCGATGGCAGCGGCAATTTGGTGTCGTAATTGCCCTTGGCCACGGCCCGGGTTCCGGCGATCAAGTCCTGCACGGGCTGCACCAAGCGCTGGGCCGAGAAGATCGCGCCGTAGACCGCGGCGATCAGCGACATCAGCACCACGAAGGTCAGGATGAGCACGAAGGTGGTCTTGAGCGGCCGGCGCAATTGCACGAGATTCGCGTACTGGGTATAGGATCGCTGCACCGTGTCGGCAAGCTGGCTCAACTGCTGCGGCACCGGATAGAGGGCGATCAAAACTCGCGCGCTGCTGCTGCCGTTGGCATCGAGGGGCGCCGCCGCGCGGATCAAGTAGCCGCCGATTGAGTCGGTATCCAAGCTCACATAGGGCCGGCCCCGCCGCAGCTGCAGCATCATCTCGTCGGTGGCCGGCACCGGCAGGCTATCCATGGGCCGGTCGGAACTGGTGGCGAGAATCCGCGCCTGCGGGCCGACGACCGTGAATTCGAGCGCCAGGCTCTCGCGCCGCTGCCGGTTCAGCGTGCCGATCAGCTCGTAATCCTTGAGCCCCGACAGCTCATGCGCGCTGTCCTCGGTTCGCTGCAAGAATTCCCTCACCCTAACCTCGAGCGCTGCATGCGACAGCTCGCGCGTGTCCTTCAGGCCCTGACTTACTTCCAGCTCGAACCAGCTGTCGATGCCGCGGTTGATGAATTGCAGCGAAAAGTAATAGACGACCAGAATCGGCGCGACCGCCAGGGCGCTGAAAATCGCCACCGTGCGACCCTTGAGGCGCGACCCCGGGACATGCCGGCGATAGTCGTGCACCAAGCGGGTGACCTTGCCGGCGAGCAGCACGAACAAGGTGAGCAGCCCCGCGATGTTGATCAGCAGGATCCACGGCAGCCACCTGTCGAACTCGGCTGAGTTCTGCGCGGCCGAGGCAAGCAGATACAGCGCCGCCAGCCAGAGCGCAACGCCGATCGAGCCCAGGACGGTGGAACCGTACTTGCGAATCACGGCTGCAGCGTCCATGTGTACCAATCGCTTTCGCGATGCCAGTCGTTGACCCAGAACATCACGATGCGCAGGCTGAAGGGCACCGAGCCGTAATCGATTTTCGCGCGTACGTTCGCCTCATAGCGGCGGCCCGCCGAGATCAGCGCTCTGTCGAGGACCGGCAGGCCGCGCACTTCCGAAAGCTGCTCGATCGCGGCATCGATGGTGCTCAACGATTCTTGCTGGCCGCTGTTGTCGTTTCGCAGGATGTAGCGCGCACTGACGGCGTTGTACTGCAAGTGGTACCGCTGGGTCAGTTCGGCGACCCGTGAATTCGGCAGCAACTGGCGCACCCGCTCGATGTCGAGGTCGATCTCGATGGTCAGAGGCACGCCGTCGGCGAGCCCCCGCCGCACGGCGTCGCCGACGGGCAAGTCCATGTGCACGTTCAGGTGATAGACGCCATCCTTGAGCTGCAGGTCGGCGGAGCGCACTTCGAAGCGCCCCTCGAGCCCGTCGGCTTGCACGGGCCGCACCCAAAGCGCCGCCATCGCCGCACAAACGAGCCACGCAGCCCGCGCACGCCGCCGTTGCGACTTCGGCTGCAGCTGCGCGTGCGCGTGCGGCTGCGCGTGCGCGTGCGGCTGCGCGTGCGGGCGCGGCTGCCGGCGGGCGCTCTGCGGTGGGTTTGATCGCGCGGCGTTCATTGTTTCGTCAATGCAGCATAATAGAAGCCGTCGGCACCTGCCTCCCCGGGAAGAATTTGCCGACCGAATTCATCCGCTTCGCCGAAGTTCGGCCAGCCTGCCCATTCCTCCGCCGGAAGAATCGCGGCGTCTGGGGTATTGCGCAGAAACGCGGCCACCAGGTCGCGATTTTCGCTGCGTGTCACGGTGCAGGTGGCGTACACCAGGCGGCCGCCGATTTTGAGCATGCGCCATGCGGCCCCCAGCAGGCGCGCCTGTAATTGCGGTAATTTGTCGATATCCGACGGGGACTTACGCAGACGAATATCGGGGTGGCGACGGATCACACCGAGCGCCGAGCATGGGGCGTCGAGCAAGATGCGGTCGAATGGCACGCCGTCCCACCAGCCGGCCGGCGCTGCCGCGTCGGCGCAGTGTATTCCGGCGCTCAGGTTCCCTCGCATCAGGTTTTGACGAACCCGGGCGAGCCGCTGCGGGTCAATGTCGACCGCGATCAATTCGGCCAAATTCGGTTCTCGTTCCGCGATGAGCGCCGTTTTCCCTCCCGGCGCCGCGCAGGCGTCGAGTACCCGCTGACCGGCGGCCAGACCTAAGGGAAACGCGACGCACTGCGCGCCCAGGTCCTGCACCGACACCAGCCCCTCGGCAAACCCGGGCAAGTCCTGCACATCGCACGGCACATCGAGCAGCACGGCGTTCGGCACGCGCTGTTCCGCGCGCGCTCCGATCCCCGCCACGCGCAACATCTCGAGATAACCGTCGGTGGTGGTGCGCCGGACGTTGACTCGCAACCACATCGGGGCCTGGGAGTCGCCCGCGGCCAGCAATTGAGTCCAGCGCACCGGCCAATCGGCGCGCAGGCGATCCGCGAGCCACACGGGCGCCGCGTGGCGCGTGGCGGGATTGCGCGCGATATCGGCATCCAAGGCCTGGCGCTCGCGCAAATAGCGGCGCAGCACCGCATTGATCAGTCCTGCGGCGCGCGTTGCGTCGGTGAGCTTCGCGGTGTCGACCGCAGCATCCACCACGGCGTACTGCGGCGTCTTCTCATCCTCGATTTCATATAGCGCCACCGACAGCAGCGCGCGCACCAGGAAGTCGAGGGATCTCACGGGAGTCGATAAGAGGCGGCTCAAAATCGCCTCGTGGCGATAATACCCGCGTACCGCGCCGTAGCTTAAGGAGCGCACCGACGGCGCGAGTTTCGGGTCCGCCGCGGCAAGGGCATCCTTGAGTGCCGCATCGAGGGTCACCCCCTCACGCAGAATGCGCGCCACCGCGTGCGCGGCCAGAGAACGCGCGCTGGCGGCCGAGCCTTTCATGACTGCGCGAAGCGCTCGCCGTCGAGCCGCTGTCCCTGGATGAATTCTCGGGCGGAAAGCGCTTTGCGGCCGGCGAGCTGCAGGCGCAGAAGCCGCAATACGCCGCGGCCGCACGCGACGTCGATGCCCTCGGGCGCGGCGGCGAGCACGGTTCCGGGGAGCGCATCCGCGCGGGGTTGGGCCGAGTGCGCGCTGAGTTGCCCGGATGCGCCGGCCTCGCGCGGTTCAGCTTCCCAAATGCGCAGCTGTGCGCCGCCGAGCCGCGTCTCGGCCATGGGCCAGGGATTGAATGCGCGGACCTGCCGCCAAATCTGTTGCGCATCTTGGTGCCAGTCGATCAGCGCCTCGGCTTTGTTGATTTTGTCGGCGTAGGTGACGCCGTCCGATGGCTGCGGCGCTTCGCGGACGCGCCCGTTGCGCAGCGCATCCAGGGTTTCACCGATGACTTCCGCACCGAGGCGCGCAAGCCGGTCATGCAGGGTCTTCGCGGTGTCGTCGGCGCCGATGTCCGTTTCAACCACCGCGAGCATGGGGCCGGTATCGAGGCCCGGGTCCATGCGCATGATGGTGATGCCGGTCTTCGCGTCCCCCGCCAACAGGGCGCGTTGAATCGGGGCCGCCCCGCGCCAGCGCGGGAGCAGCGAGGCATGAATATTGATGCAACCGTAGGTGGGGGAGTCGAGCGCGGCGGGCGGCAAAATCAGGCCATAGGCGACGACCACGAGGGCGTCGAGCCTCAAGCCGCGCAACAGCTCGATTGCTTCTGCCGACTTAAAGCTGAGCGGCTGATACACGGGGAGCCCGCGCTCGATCGCCCGCGTCTTGACGGGACTCGAGTGCAATGGTTGACCACGACCGGCCGGCCGATCGGGTTGCGTGAAAACCGCGCAAATCCGATGCGCTGCCCCAAGCGCGTCGAGCGCCGGTACGGCGAACTCCGGAGTGCCGGCGAAACCCAGCCGTAAGGGAGGAACACCCGTGCTCAAAGCTCTAGAGAGCCGGCACGGAAGCGCGCACAATTGGCTTCCCGTATCGTTGCTTACGCTCTTTTTCGAGCCGCCGGCGAATCAGCTGGCGCTTGAGCTCAGATAGGTAGTCGACGAATAGCTTGCCTTCGAGATGATCCATCTCATGCTGAATGCAGACGGCGAGCAGGCCGTCCGCGTCCATTTCGAACGGCTGCCCGTCGCGGCCCAGCGCGCGCACGCGAATTTGCGTCGCGCGCGACAATTTGTCGTAGATGCCGGGCAGGGACAAACACCCCTCTTCGCCGGGACCCGAACCCTCCGCCTTCAGCAGCTCCGGATTGATCAACACCAGCGGCTGATCGCGCCCCTCGCTCACGTCGAGAACGATCAATCGCTTGTGGACATCAACCTGGGTGGCTGCGAGGCCCACGCCCTTGGCCGCATACATGGTCTCCAGCAGGTCGGCAGCCAATTGGCGCACTGCATCATCAACCACCGCCACGGGCGCAGCCGTCTTCCGCAGCCTTGGATCGGGATACTCCAGAATTGCAAGCTTTGTCATGGGAGTTATGAGAGCAATATCGTGTTTTTGGCTTGAGAATGTTGCTAAAGTTCCGCCGCTGCTTAACTTAATGCCTTATTTGGCAGCGCTGCGGCGCGCGGGCAAACGGCAAAAACGGGCGATACGTCCCAGTCTTTGGCGGCAGGACGGCAGTATATCAGTCGGCCAGCGACATCCAGCTAAGGCCACGGGAGCGAAACGAATGCAATGGTCTAAATTAATTGCCCTCACCCTACCATCGATGGCGCTGATCGGCGGATGCCGGACGGAGCAGCCCATGACGGCGCCTGTGGCGGTGGTCACCCCCGAACCCACTGTGGAAGGCAAGGTCGTCGGCGACGATCGAACCGCCATGGAAGCGGCAATCGATGCGGGCCCCACTACGGCAGCTGCCCCGTCCGAAGCCAACCAAGGCGAACCGGCGCTCAATCCCAACGCCCCGGACAGCTATGTGGTGAAGCGCGGCGATACCTTGTGGGGCATCGCCAAGGTCTTCTTGCGCGACCCCTGGTATTGGCCCGAGATTTGGCAGGTCAATCCGCAGGTCCAGAACCCTCATTTGATCTACCCGGGCGATACCCTGCGGTTGGTCTATATCGAAGGCCGACCCAAGATTTTGTTGCAACGCGGCGATGCCGCGCGGGTACTTCCGCGAGTTCGCAGCCAGCCGCTCGAGGCGGCGGTCACCACGATTCCGTACGAAACCGTCCAGGCATTCATGTCAAAGCCCACGCTGCTGGCGCAGGAGCAAATCAAAGGCGCGCCCTACGTGCTGGCGACTCGCGACTTGCACGTGGCGATGGCCGACGGCGATACCCTGTATGCACGCGGGTTTTCCAGCCCCGCTCAACTCGGCACTCATTACAATGTGGTTCATGTCGGCGACGCCCTGATCGATCCGGACGACAATCGCATCGTCGGCTACCACGGCATCTTCACCGGCGCCGGCCACGTCACCCGTGTCGGCGACCCTGCCACCCTCATCATGACCGAGTCGGCTCGGGAAACCACGGCGGGAGACAAATTGTTCGCCGGCGGCATCGACGTTCCGCTGGACTTCATTCCGAGCTCGCCGAAGGTCAAGGTCAAGGGACGAATCATGGCTGTTTCCGACGGCGTGGCCGTCATCGGTCAGTACGAGGTCGTGGCCGTCAATCGCGGTGCGCGCGACGGCCTGGCGCCGGGCAATGTATTGGCGGTATTCGAGGCCGGACCGGTCGTGCAGGACACCGCGAACAGGGGCTTTTTGAATTCCATGTCGCGGCTGGGCAGCAAGTCGGTGCGCCTCCCCGATGAGCGCAGCGGCACGTTCATGGTGTTCAAGACTTACGACCACATGAGCTACGGCCTGATCATGGAGGCCACTTCTCTGATTCGCGTGAGCGACCGAGTCGAGAACCCCTAAACCCAAGTCGATACCCGTCGGGAGCGGATAAAACCCGTAGGAAGCGGCAAATCTGCCCATTGCCGCCTGGAACTCGAGCGGCTTCGGGTAAGCGCTTACGCGATAATCCGCCCAATGCTACCGGGCGAAGAGTCCTCTGCTTGGGTGACGCTCACGCGCACACCCGCGCTCGACGTTCCCACCCTCTCGAGAGCGTTGGAGATGCTGGGCCACGTGCAGGGCATCATCGAAGCATCCGATGCATTGCGCACACGCGCGGGAATACCCGCCGCGGCGCGCGAGTTCTTGTCGGGCGCGAAAGCGGCTTTAAGCGGCGCGGAGCGGGCATGGCTGGAAAATCCCCGCCATCATGTCGTGCCGTTCACCGACCCGCGCTATCCTGAGTTGCTGCGGGGCACCGAGCGCTATCCGGCCGCCCTGTATGTCGTCGGCAATGCCGACGTCTTGAACGATCCGCAATTGGCCGTCGTCGGCAGCCGCAATCCCACGGCACAGGGTTCGGACACCGCGCAGGAGTTCTCCGAATATCTCGCGGAACGCGGGCTCGCGATAACCAGCGGGCTTGCATCAGGCATCGACAGCGCGGCGCACCGGGGCGCCCTCGCCGCGCAGGGGATCACCATTGCCGTCCTGGGGTCGGGCGTCGATGTCGTCTACCCTCGGAGCGGCATTGCTCTGGCCGAACAGATCCGGCAGCAAGGCGCTTTGGTCAGCGGGTTCCCGCTGGGCACTCCGCCGCGACGCGGGCATTTTCCGCAGCGGAACAGCATCATAGCGGGCATGAGCCTCGGCACCCTGGTGGTCGAAGCCACGCGCCGAAGCGGCTCCTTGATCACCGCGCGGCAAGCGGCAGCCTGCGGCCGGGAGCTTTTTGCGATTCCGGGTTCGATCCACAGCCCCTTGAGCCGCGGCTGCCATGAACTGATCCGGCAGGGTGCCCGCCTCACCGAAACGGCCCATGACATATTGAGCGAGTTGGACTTTTCGGCATTTTTCGCCAGGGCGTCCGGCCCCCCGGCGGGGCCCGCCGCGGCAGGCATCTCCGCATCGGGCATGGACAAGGATCACAAAATCTTGTTAGATGCGCTCGGCTTTGATCCCGCGGACCTCGATGTATTGGTCGTTCGTACCGGATTCAAACCAGAAGCCGTGTCCTCGATGATGCTGATCCTCGAGCTCGAAGGCCACGTTCAGGCCGCCCCCGGGGGCCGCTACTCCCGAGTCGTTAGGAGCCGGAGGTGAAAGATAACGTTCTCGATCTACTCATCTATCTATTCGAGAATTACATGAGCGCCGACGACGAGCCGCGGCCGGATCGCAATGTATTGAAACTCGAATTGGATAAGGCGGGATTTGCGGAACCCGATATCGAGCGCGCTCTGGAATGGCTGGACGGATTGTCCGGCGAACAACTCGGCAAGGTCGCCGAAGCCACCGCGCGCGCGGTACGCGTTTTCAGCAGTCAGGAGTCGTCGCGGCTCGACACCGATGTGCGCGGCTACCTCATGTATTTGGAAAACGTGCGAATTCTCTCGGGCACTCAGCGCGAACTCGTCATCGACCGCCTCATGGCGCTCGAGGCCGACGAAATTGACATCGAACAAGTGAAATGGGTCGTCTTGATGGTGCTTTTCAGCCAACCGGGACAAGAATCCGCTTACGCGCAGATGGAAGACCTGGTCTTCGAAGAGCGCTCTGACGCTTTGCATTAGACGACTTTGAGCAGCAACCTCGTTATCGTGGAATCGCCGGCCAAGGCGAAGACCATCAAGAAATACCTCGGCAAAGACTTCGAAGTCCTTGCCTCCTACGGTCACGTTCGCGACCTGGTGCCGAAGGAAGGCGCGGTCGACCCGAAACATCACTTCGCCATGAAGTACCAGGTCGTCGAACGCAACCAGAAACACGTCGACGCCATCTCGCGCGCCCTGAAGAAGGCGAAGTCGTTGTTCCTGGCGACCGACCCCGACCGCGAGGGAGAAGCCATCTCATGGCACCTGCACGAGCTCCTGAAAGCCCAAGGCGAACTCAAGGGCAAGGAAGTGCAGCGTGTGGTGTTCTACGAAATCACCAAGAACGCGGTCCGCGAGGCGATGGCGAGCCCCCGGGCGCTGTCCGTCGACCTGGTGAATGCGCAACAGGCGCGGCGCGCGCTGGATTTCTTGGTGGGATTCAACCTCTCGCCGCTGCTATGGAAGAAAGTACGCCCGGGCCTGTCGGCCGGAAGGGTGCAAAGCCCCGCGCTGCGCATGATCTGCGAGCGCGAAGATGAGATCGCCGCCTTCGTAGCGCGCGAATATTGGACCATCGACGCCGAGTTGGAGCATTCGGCGCAAAAGTTTCCGGGCAAGCTGGTGGAATTTCAGGGCGCCAAGGTGGAGCAGTTCAGCTTTACGACCGCCGAGAGCGCGCGCAACGTCGAAGCGGCGTTGCAAGAGGCGGCCCGCGGCGAACTCACCGTTTTGTCGGTGGACCGCAAGCAGCGCAAGCGCAACCCAGCGCCGCCGTTCACGACCTCCACCCTGCAGCAGGAAGCCGCCCGCAAGCTCGGTTTCAGCGCCCAGAAGACCATGCGCGTCGCGCAGCAGCTATACGAGGGCGTCGACATCGGCGAGGGCCAGGTGGGCCTCATCAGCTACATGCGCACCGACTCGCTGAATCTGTCGCAAGAGGCCATCGGCCAGATTCGCGAGCTCATCGTGCAGCTGTACGGACAAGAGGGGCTCGCGGAAGAGCCGCGCATCTACCGCACCAAATCGAAGAACGCCCAGGAGGCGCACGAGGCCATCCGCCCGACTCAGGCGAACATCCTGCCGGGCGACATCGAAAAGAAGCTCGAATCGGACCAGTTCCGCCTGTATTCGCTCATCTGGAAGCGCACCGTGGCCTGTCAGATGGCCCCGGCGGTCTTCGACACGGTGGCCGTGGAAATGCGCGCCGGCGAGGAAGCCGCCAAGCGAATCGTACTGCGCGCGAACGGCTCCACCTTGGTCAAGCCCGGCTACATCTCGGTGTATCAGGAAGGCATGGATGATGTGGTGCAGGACGATTCGGACCATGTGCTGCCGCCGATGAAGGAAGGCGACCGGGTCAAACTCCTCGCCGTGGTGCCCACGCAGCACTTCACCGAGCCGCCGCCGCGCTTCTCCGAGGCCTCGCTGGTCAAGGCGCTCGAGGAATACGGCATCGGCCGGCCGTCGACCTATGCGTCGATCATTTCCACGCTGCGGGACAGGCAGTACGTGGACATCGAGAGTCGCCGCTTCACCGCGACGGACATCGGCAAGATCGTGTCGCGATTTCTGACGCAATACTTCACGACCTACGTGGACTACGACTTCACGGCAAAGATGGAAGATTCCTTGGACGCCGTGGCGAACGGCGAGCAGGAATGGGTGCCGCTGCTGCAGAAGTTCTGGAAGCCGTTCATCGATCTGGTGAAACACACGGAGACCTCGGTCAGCCGCGAGGAAGTCGCGCAAGCGCGGGATTTGGGTAAGGACCCGGTGAGCGGCAAACCGATGAGCGTGCGCATGGGCCGATTCGGTCCCTTCGTGCAAATCGGCACCAAGGACGATGAAGACAAGCCGCGCTTCGCGGGCCTCCGGCCGGGCCAGAAGATGGACGCCATCACGCATACGGAAGCGATGGAGTTGTTCAAGCTGCCGCGCAAGCTCGGAACCACGGCCGCCGGTGAGGAAATCACCACCAATGTCGGCCGATTCGGGCCCTACGTGAAATACGGGGCCAAGTACGTGTCGCTCAAGATCGACGATCCGTACGAGATCACGCCCGAACGCGCACTGGAGGTTATTCGCGAAAAGGAAATCGCCGATGCCAACCGTCTGATCCTCGATTTTCCGGACGCCGGCATTCAAGTGCTGAATGGCCGCTATGGTCCGTACATCACCGATAAGTCGCGCAATGCGAAAATCCCCAAGGACAAGGAGCCGAAGAGTCTGACTCTGGCCGAGTGTCAGTCCCTGCTGGCGGCCGCGCCGGTGCGCACCTTCGGCAGGTGGGGCAAGAAGAACGGCACGCCCAAGGGGCTGGCCAAACGACCGGCGGCAGCGAAGGCGGCGAATGGCGGCAGCGCCAAGCCACCCGCAGCGGCGAGCCCGGCGGCGGCGCGCAAGAAAGCGCCGTCAAGGCTGGCCGCCAAGGGTGCGAAGGCGTCCGCCGACAAAAAGGCGCCCGCTGGCGCGGCAGCGGCTCCCAAGCCCAAACCCAAGACCAAAAAGAGTCCCGCGAAAAAGAAGCCGTAACCCGCAATGGACGCAACCGCGGTCAAGCGCTACTTGAACGACCTGCACGATCGCATCACCGCGGCCGTGGAAGCGCTCGATACCGCGAAATTTCGCCGCGATCCCTGGGTGAGACCCGAAGGCGGCGGCGGGGAGAGCCGCGTCTTGAGCGAAGGCACGGTGTTCGAGCGGGCCGGCGTCTCGTTTTCACACGTGTTTGGCGAGCGGATGCCGCCGTCCGCCTCGAACCTACGTCCGGATATTGCCGGCGCGCCGTTCGAAGCCATGGGGCTGTCGCTGGTGTTCCACCCGCGAAATCCGCACGCGCCCACGACCCATTGCAATGTCCGGTTCCTGGCGGCTACGCCGAGCGCCGGTCCCGCGCACTGGTGGTTTGGCGGCGGCTTCGACCTCACTCCGTATTATCCCTATGACGAGGACGTGCTGCATTGGCACCGCACGGCCCGCGACGCCTGCCGGCCATTCGGACCGGAAACTTACGGCAAATACAAAGAGTGGTGCGACCGCTATTTTTTCCTGCCGCATCGGAATGAGACGCGCGGGGCGGGCGGCCTGTTCTTCGATG
>Ga0209656_10001591_pt1 | contig 14828 bp, 9 predicted proteins | sample BogFormECP12_OM2_FD_188239 | JGI IMG/M metagenome (GOLD analysis project Ga0209656, IMG submission 188239) | Bog forest soil microbial communities from Calvert Island, British Columbia, Canada - ECP12_OM2 (SPAdes) (version 2) | ecosystem: Environmental > Aquatic > Freshwater > Wetlands > Bog ... | reverse complement strand
CCGCACTGCGCGCCGCCATCGACGCCGCCCTGGACAGGGTGGCGCCGGTGCAGGCGACCGTGGCCGCGCCCGCGAGGCGGCCGCACTTGTTCGCGCGGCTCGCACAGCGCCGTGATGCGGGCTCGATGGGCGTTCAGGCCGACCGGGGCTGGGGTCCGGATCAAATCGCTCAGTGCGAGAGCCTGGCGGGTGCGGCGAATGATCCGCTGCAGAGGACCGCGTGCCACACCCTGGCGCGCGCCATGTCGGCCCTGTTCACAACCCAGGGGCACGCCTGGGGTACGCGGGAGCTCATCGCGTCGGTGGCCCTCGGCATGGCATGCAACGAATACGGCAGCGATTTCGTGGGCCGCACGATCGAACCCATACTGCTGCGCGCCGCCGCCAGCGAGGGCTATCACCTGCTGCCGCGCCAGGAGCGGCCCATCGTCATCAATACCAAAGGGCCGTCCGCGTCCGGCAAGAGCACGCTGCGGCCGCTGCAGAAAAAACTCGTGGGCGACATCGGCGCGCAGTGGAGCGACTTCGCGCTGATCAGCCCGGACATTTGGCGCAAACAGCTGCTCGACTACGCCGCTCTCGGCGCCGCCTACAAATATGCCGGCGCTTTCACCGCCGAGGAATTGCAGATCGTCGACCAGAAGCTTGACCGTTACATGGCCCGCAAGCACCGGCGCGGCGACATGACGCACCTCCTCATCGACCGGTTTCGCTTCGACAGTTTCGCACCGGATTCGGACGAGGCGGGCAGCAATTTATTGACGCGTTTCGGCCAGAGGGTGTATTTGTTCTTCGTCATCACGCCGCCGGAATTGCTGGTCGAGCGGGCATGGAAACGCGGACTCGAGTTCGGGCGCTACAAGGCTGTCGACGATACCCTGGCGCACGCCGTGGAGGCCTACACAGGAATTCCCGATGTGTTTTTCACGTGGGTGCGACGCAGCGACAAGCGCATTCAATTCGAGTTTCTGGACAACACGGTGCGCCTCGGAGAGCGTCCGCGGACGGTTGCCTTCGGCGACAACGGCACCCTCAATATTCTCAGCGTCAAGGGAGCGCTGGACATCGAGCGCTATGGACGCATCGACGTCGGCGCCGTCAACGCGGAATCGCTATATGCGGATCGGGGGCTGCTCGATCCGGAGTGCAACACCGAATTCCTGCGCCGCTGCATACGCGGATTTCGCGAGGTCAATTTCGCCGATCAGGAAACCGGAAGGATCTATCTTCGCATCGAGTCCGGAACGCCACGGTCGATGGATATGGCCGAATTTCAATCGGCAATTTCGGACCCCGACACTCTCAGCGGCGTCAGGGCGGTGGCGCCGGGAGCGTTGCGCGGTGAAGTGCCGGATGCCGGCCGCGCGCAGTATTTGAGCGATGCCGGCGGCGCCGCCCAAACCCCGACCCTGGGTCGCTGGGGGCGCGCCTCTTGAGCCTTGGAGGCCGGCGCGGGACTAGCCCAGAAAACCGCAGTAGCGGTCGACATGCGCCGCGAGATCGAGAGTGTGCTGCCTCGTGAGCCGCTCGGCGAGCTCGGTGTCCCGCCGCTCCAACGCTTCGATGATCTTCAAGTGATCGATGATGGAGCGGGCCGCGCGATCGCTCTGCGTGATCGTGGCGCGGCGAATGGCGCGCACGTGGATCAGAAGATTGCGCGTCGCGTCGATGATGGTCTGCGAGCCGCCGAGCGCGATGACCGCCGCATGAAATGCGATGTTGGCGTCGGAATACTCGTCCAGGTGCTCCGAAGGCGGCGAGTTCTGAAACTCATCGAACAAATGCCTCAAGGTCGCGAGTTGCGCGTCGGTGGCGTGCAAAGTCGCAAGCCGCGCCGCCATGGACTCGAGAGCGGCCCACATCTGGATCATTTCGATCATCTCGCGCTTCGACTTGCGGATGATGTAGATGCCGCGCCGGGGTACGGTGCGAATGAATCCTTCCTGCTCGAGCAGCGACAGGGCTTCACGAATCGGCGTGCGGCTGACCCCCAGCGCCTTGGTGAGCTGCCGCTCGTCGAGCCTCAGCTCTTGCTTCGGATCGTAGATGTCGGTATCCGCGATCGCGTTTTTCAAGAGGGCGTAGGCCTGATCGCGCAAACTCGTCGCGTTCAGCGGCGCCAGTGCAAGCGGAGCGGCGGCGGAAGTGCGCTGTACCAGAGTTGCGATCGTGTTCATTGACCCCTCAATCGTCGTTGCTCGCGTTTGTTCAAGGCAGATGCCTGCCGGCGATTCGCCGCAGATATATTATATGGCAGCGGATTTTTTCCCAATGACAGAACTGAGACAGGCGTGCGCCACCGCTCCATCGTGCCTCACGAAACCCTGAATATCAAAGCATCTGCTGCCCTATGCACGCGGGCTCCCCAAGCGCATTAGGATGTCGCTTGACACTCAGAAACTCTATCATATATGGTATACCACGATAAAAATACCGGGCTGGTACGAGTTCGAACTCGGGGTTCGACACGTGTTGAGGGGGTCTTACGCTGTGGATACACCTGACATGCATGCACGCCCTTGGGCCAACGCCCTTCGATTGCCCCAAAGTTGTCCGCCAAACCTTCCCAAATAAAGTCCTTCGGTCGAATTTCCGCGTCCGCTCTAGGCAATAAAGGAGAACTATGATGAGTGCGAATCCGAATTCCCCTACATCGACATCGACATCGGCGCTGGCAAATCCATGGGTGCAGCTGATCATCGGCGTCATCTGTATGGCCTGCGTCGCGAACTTGCAGTATGGATGGACGCTGTTCGTCAATCCCATTGACGCCAAATATCACTGGGGACGCCCCGCCATTCAGGTGGCCTTCACGCTCTTCGTGCTGATCGAGACCTGGCTCATCCCGGTTGAAGGCTACTTGGTCGATCGCTTCGGACCGCGCTGGGTGGTCATCGCGGGCTCGATTCTGGTTGGAACTGCTTGGGCGCTGAATTCGGTCGCGAGTTCGCTGCCGCTCCTTTACCTCGCCGCCGCGCTCGGCGGTATCGGCACGGGCTGCGTCTACGGCACCTGCGTCGGCAATGCGCTGAAATGGTTCCCGGGCCGCCGCGGTCTCGCCGCCGGCATCACCGCCGCGGGATTCGGCGCGGGCGCCGCCATTACCATCGGGCCGATCAAAGCCATGATCGACTCCTCGGGCTACGAGCACGCGTTCCTCGTGTTCGGCCTCCTGCAGGGCGCCATCGTGTTCGTGATGGCCTGGCTGCTGCTGGTCGCTCCGGCGCAACTCCAGTCCGTGAAACTAAAGCCGAATCAGACGGGACATGGCTATACGCCCGGCGAAGTATTGCGCAGCCCCGTGTTCTACGTGCTGTACGTGATGTTCGTATTGATCGCCGCCGGCGGCCTGACCATGGCCGCGTCCATGGCTCCCATCGCCAAGGACCTCAAAATCGACAAGATTCCGGTCGAGTTGTTCGGTTTCGTCTTGCCGGCGTTGGTGTTCGCATTGTCGCTGAACCGAATATTCGACGGCGTGGGCCGCCCGTTCTTCGGCTGGCTGTCGGACCAGATCGGCCGCGAGTACACCATGGCGCTCGCATTTTTCGCAGGCGCCATTGCGCTGTACACGCTGAGCCAATCGGGGTCGAATCCGACGACGTTCGTGCTGGTCACCGCACTGTACTTCGGCGTGTACGGCGAAATCTTCAGCCTGTTTCCGGCAACCCAAGGCGACACCTTTGGTTCCAAGTTTGCCGCCGCCAACGCCGGCATGCTGTACACCGCCAAAGGCGCGGGCGCATTGCTGGTTCCGGTCGCGGCCGGCATTGCGAAAGATCACGGCTGGGGCGCGGTATTTTCCGTCGCAATGAGTTTCAACGTCGTTGCGGGGCTCATGGCGCTGTTCGTGCTGAAACCCATGCGTGCGCGTCATTTCGCCAAGAGCAACGAGGCGTATCCCTCGACGGCGTCCGAAAGCGCGGTCGGCGCGCCGCGTGCCACGTAGGCGCCGCCGCGCAGCCGTGAGCGAACGGGATCAGATGTTTCACCTAAATTGCGGACCGCCACGGCGGCAGTGGCGGTCCGCGGTCACATTCACGAAGTTGGAGGCAACATGGCTACCGTAATCCCCGCGGCGAATTCGCCCAAGACGACAACCGCCGAAGACACTCTGCAGCGAAAGAGCCGCGACGCAAACGTGATCTCGGGCGGACACCTGGTCGCCAAGGCCCTCAAGAACGAAGGTGTCGACACCATATTCACGCTTTGCGGCGGCCACATCATCGACATCTACGACGGCTGCGTGGACGAGGGCATACGCATCATCGACGTGCGCCATGAGCAGGTTGCCGCGCACGCGGCCGACGGCTATGCGCGCCAGACCGGCAAACTCGGCTGCGTCGTCACGACCGCGGGGCCGGGCTTCACGAACGCGATTACCGGCATTGCCACCGCGTTTCGCTCCGAAAGTCCCGTCCTGCACATCGGCGGCCAGGGCGCGCTGACCCAGCACAAGATGGGATCGCTGCAAGATCTGCCGCACGTCGACATCATCAGCCCCATCACCAAGTTTGCCGCCACCGTGCCGAGCACCGAGCGTGTCGCTGACATGATCTCGATGGCGATCCGCGAAGCGTTCAACGGCGCTCCGGGGCCCGCGTACTTGGAAATCCCGCGCGACGTGCTCGACCGGGAAGTGGACATTACCAAGGCCGTCATTCCGCAACCCGGCAAGTATCGGGCGTCGACCCATTCGATCGGCGACCCGCGCGACATCGAGAAGCTGGCCGATATTCTCGTCAATGCCGAGCGGCCGGCCATCCTCTACGGGCAGCAGGTTTGGACCGCACGCGGTCAAAACGAGGCGATCGCGCTGCTGCGCGGCCTGGATATTCCGGGATATTTCAACGGTGCGAGCCGCGGGTTGCTGCCCCCCGGCGATCCTCACCACTTCGACCGCACGCGCACTCAAGCGTTTGCGAATGCGGATGTGCTGGTCATCGTCGGCACGCCGTTCGACTTCCGCATGGGCTACGGCAAACGCATCAGCAAGGATTTGAAGCTGGTGCAGATCGACATGGACTACCGCACCGTCGGCAAGAACCGCGACATCAGTCTGGGATTGGTCGGCGATCCGGGGGCGATCCTGGGCGCGGTGCTGCAGGCCGCGTCGGGCCGCATCAAGGGCGACAAGCGTCAGGCTCGCCAGCAATGGCTGAAGCAGCTGAGCGAAGGCGAGGCGGCTGCCACCGAAAAGCTCATGCCGCTGTTCAAATCGAACAGCGTGCCGATCCATCCGTACCGCGTCGCCTATGAATTGAACGAGTTTCTGGCCGACAACACCATATACATCGGCGACGGCGGCGACGTGGTCACCATCTCGGCGCAAGCGGTGCGCCCGCGCGGTCCCGGCCAATGGATGGATCCGGGCGCGCTCGGCTCTTTGGGAGTCGGCACCGGATTTGCGATCGCGGCGGGATTGGCGAACCCCGCGAAGGAAGTCCTGTGCTACTACGGCGACGGCTCGTTCGGCATGACCGCCTTCGACATGGAAACGGCCAACCGATTCGGCGTCCCCTATCTCGCGGTCATCGGCAACAACTCGGCGATGAACCAGATTCGCTACGGCCAGCTCGCGAAATACGGCGAGCAGCGCGGCAATGTCGGCAACCTGCTGGGCGACGTCCCGTTCGGCAAGTTCGCCGAAATGCTCGGCGGATATGGAGAAGAAGTGCGCGACCCGGCGCAGATCGCGCCGGCGCTGCAGCGCGCGCGCGAGTCGATTCGAAAGAATCGCCGTTCGGCGGTCGTCAACATTTGGGTCGATCCGCGCGAGTATGCGCCGGGAACCAAAAATCAGACGATGTACAAGTGAACAAGGCGGGAGTGTGGCATGGGTAAGGCATTAGACGGGGTTCGCATACTCGACTTCACACACGTGCAGTCGGGACCGACCTGCACGCAATTGCTGGCGTGGTTCGGCGCCGATGTGATCAAGATCGAAAGGGCGGGCGAAGGCGACATCACCCGCGGGCAGCTGCGCGATATTCCGAATGTGGACAGCCTCTATTTCACGATGCTGAATCACAACAAGCGATCGGTGACGCTCGACACGAAGAGTGAGGGCGGCAAGCAGGTGCTCGAGAAACTGGTGAAGCATTGCGACGTGATGGTCGAGAACTTCGCGCCGGGCGCGCTCGATCGCATGGGGTTCACGTGGGAGCGGGTTCAGGAACTCAATCCACGCATGATCATGGCATCCGTCAAGGGTTTTGGTCCCGGACCGTACGAGGAGTGCAAGGTGTACGAGAACGTCGCGCAGTGCGCGGGCGGCTCCGCCTCGACCACGGGCTTCGACGATGGTCCGCCGCTCGTGACGGGCGCGCAGATCGGCGACAGCGGCACCGGACTGCATTTGGCGCTCGGCATCGTGTCCGCCCTGTACCAGCGAAACACCACCGGGCGCGGTCAGCGAGTGCTGGCGGCCATGCAGGACGGCGTGCTGAATCTGTGCCGCGTCAAGTTGCGCGACCAGCAGCGCCTCGATCGCACCCACGTCATGAAGGAATATCCGCAGTATCCGAACGGCAAGTTCGGTCCGGCCGTACCGCGTGCCGCCAATGCGTCGGGCGGCGGGCAGCCGGGAACCATCCTCAAGTGCAAGGGCTGGGAGACGGATCCGAACGCCTATCTCTACTTCATCGCGCAGGCGCCGGTCTGGAAGGCCATTTGCAAGGTCATCGGCAAGGAGGACTGGATCACGAATCCCGACTACGCCACGCCGGATGCGCGCCTGCCGAGGCTCAAAGAAGTGTTCGCCACGGTGGAAGCATGGACCCTCACCAAGACCAAGTTCGAGGCCATGGATCTGCTCAACGAGCACGACATTCCCTGCGGCCCGATACTCTCGATGCAGGAGTTGGCCAACGAACCGTCGCTGCGCAAGACCGGCACCATCGTCGAGGTGGACCACCCGCAGCGCGGCAAATATCTGTCGGTGGGCAATCCGATCAAAATGAGCGACAGCCCGACCGAGGTCAAGCGATCGCCTCTGTTGGGTGAACACACCGATGAGGTGCTGGCGGAGCTCGGCTATGGGGCCGCGGATGTCGCTGCGCTGAGATCGAAGAAGGTAATTTGACGATGACATACGACAAGAACGCCGTTCGCCGGATCCTGGACGAGGCGAAGGCCGCCAAGCGCGAGTCGTTGACCGCGCCCGAGGCGCGCGGTGTCTGCGAGGCGTACGGCATCAGCATTCCCAAAGAGGGCGTGGCCAAGACCGCCGAGGAAGCGGTCAAGCTCGCCTCCGATATCGGTTTCCCGGTCGTCATGAAAATCGTGTCGCCGCAGATACTGCACAAGACCGAAGCCGGCGGCGTCATCGTCGGCGTCAAGTCGGCTGAAGCCGCGAAGGACGCGTACTCGACGATCGTGGCGAACGCCAAGAATTACGATGCCAAGGCCGAGATCCTCGGGGTGCAGGTGCAGCAGATGCTGACAGGCGGCCAGGAAGTGATCATCGGTGCGGTGACCGATCCTGCCTTCGGCAAGTTGGTGGCCTTCGGGTTGGGCGGCATCCTGGTCGAGGTTCTGAAGGACATCACGTTCCGTTTGGCGCCCGCCACCAGCGACGATGCACTGTCGATGCTGGACGGCATCGCCGCGGCGGAGATTTTGCGCGGCGTGCGCGGCGCCAAGCCCGTGCACCGCGCGGCACTCGCCGGAATGATCGAGCGGGTGTCGGCGCTGGTCTCGGACTTTCCCGAGATATCGGAAATGGATTTGAATCCCGTGTTTGCCACCGAGCGAGGCGCGACCGCGGCCGATGTGCGCATCGTTTTGGACTTCCATCCCGCGCCCGCGCGCGATCGCCCGGGTCAGGCGGCGATCGTCGAAAAGATGACGCGGATCATGAAGCCCAAGGCGGTGGCGGTGATCGGCGCCTCGGCCGAGAACGGCAAGATCGGCAATTCCGTGATGAAGAATCTGATCAACGGCGGCTACCAGGGCGACATCTATCCGATCCATCCCAGTGCCGAAAGCATCATGGGCAAGAAGGCTTACAAGAGCGTCAAGGACGTGCCGGGCGCCATCGATGTCGCGGTGTTCGCCATTCCCGCGAAATTCGTCGCGCAGGCGCTGACGGAGGTGGGCGAGAAAAAGATCGCCGGCGCCATCCTGATTCCGTCAGGATTCGCCGAAACCGGCAACGTGGCCGGACAGAACGAATTGATCGAGATCGGCCGCAAGTACGGCGTGCGCCTCATGGGCCCGAATATCTACGGCTTCTATTACACGCCCAGCAATCTGTGCGCAACGTTTTGCACCGCCTACGACGTCAAGGGTCATGCGGCGCTGTCGTCGCAGTCGGGCGGCATTGGCATGGCCATCATCGGTTTCTCGCGTTCCGCCAAGATGGGAGTGTCCGCGATCGTCGGCCTCGGCAACAAGGCCGACATCGACGAAGACGACTTGCTCACCTTCTTCGAGCAGGACGAGAACACGACCATCATTGCGCAGCACTGCGAGGATCTGAAGGACGGACGCTCGTTCGCCGAGGTCGCGAAACGGGTTTCCAAGAAAAAGCCCATCGTGGTCCTGAAGGCCGGCCGCACCAGCATGGGCGCGCGCGCCGCGAGTTCGCATACCGGCGCGCTCGCCGGCAACGATAAGATCTACGAGGACGTGTTCAAGCAATCCGGAGTCATCCGGGCAAGAAGTCTGCGCGACCTGCTCGAATTCGCGCGCGGCATTCCCGTTTTGCCGACGCCGAAGGGCAACAACGTGGTCATCATCACGGGTGCGGGCGGCTCCGGCGTGCTGCTCTCGGATGCGTGCGTGGACAATGGGCTGTCCTTGATGGCGATGCCCGCCGACCTCGACGCCGCCTTCCGCAAGTTCATTCCGCCGTTCGGCGCCGCCGGCAATCCGGTGGACATCACCGGCGGCGAACCGCCGAGCACGTATCAGAATACGGTACGGCTGGGTCTGCAGGATCCGCGCATCCACGCGCTGATCCTTGGCTATTGGCACACCATCATCACGCCTCCCATGGTGTTTGCGAAGTTGATGGTGGAGGTGGTGGCCGAGATGCGCGCGAAGGGCATCGAGAAACCGGTGGTGGCCTCGCTTGCGGGCGACGTGGAAGTGGAGGAAGCGGCGGAGTACCTGTACCAGCACGGTATTCCCGCCTACGCCTATTCCACCGAGATACCGGTTGCCGTGCTCGGCGCGAAGTACAAGTGGGCGCGTGGCGCGGGTCTCATTTCCGCAACATAAGCGCGGGAGCGAGGAAAAAAGCAGGAACAGAGGGGTGCCTAAATTGCTACACTGCGGTTACATCTCGCAGCAGACTGGCAGGATGAGTTTGATGGGTGGCTAAGAAGTTTGCACACGCTGCAGGGGAATGTGCATTTGCGTCCTAAGGATCGGGTGCGACCGGATTCACCTCACAAGTCCGGCCGATATGACGTGAGGGTGGGCAGCTGCGACGAGAATGATTCAAATAAACGCGTTTAATGAGGAATCACACAATGCTTAAATTCAAGTTGGCCAAGCCTATGATGGTGGCGCTTGCGGCATGCGCCGCCAGTGTCGCCTTCAATAGCGCCGTCTTTGCGGACGATGCACAGGCGCAAGCGCAAGCGCTGAAAGAACAGATGCGCATCATGCAGCAGCAGATGGCGGAGATGCAGAAGAAGATCGACGCGCTGTCGCAACAGCAAGCGGCACAAGCGGCGAAGCCTGCGGCGGCGCCGCCGAGCGCGGTGGGCCCGACGGTCGCCAAGGAAGCTCCCGCGGAGCCCAAGTTCGAGAAGTTCCTCAAGGGGTTCTTCGGCACCCTCGACGTGTCGCTCGACGATACCACCAAGGGCATCAGAGGTCTCACGGCCTATTCGTATTCGTATGCCGGTGCGGGACCGGGGTCCGGGTACGTCAACAACGGACCGAAGGGAACCCAGATCGTCGGCAGCGTCGGGTATCTCGGTTCACTTTCCACCAACAAATCAGTGCTCGGGTACCGCGGGTCGCATGCCATCCCCGGCAGCGATTTCGACTTCATTTACCAGATCCAAACTCAGCCGTCGATCACATCTTCGCCCGGTCTCAGCACCTCGTACACCGCGCAGTCGAACGTGGTCAAGGGCGCCATCGGCTACGGCGACACCTATGTCGGCCTTTCCAACAAGGGCTTGGGTCAGCTGAAGATCGGTACGACTTACTCTCCGTACAAGAGCTCGACGGATAGAATGAATCCTTTCTCCGGCATGCTTGGCGACTATGCCGTCATCATGGGCAACACTGGCGGCGACAATCGCGTCGAGTTCGGCACCCGGCTCGATCACTCGATCTGGTACGACTCACCGAAAATGCTCGGAGGTACGTTCAGTTTCGACCTGCTGATCTCGCCGGGCGCGAACCGCACCTACGACAACGTCGTGCAGTCCGCGGGATCGCCGGATTGCAGCGGCGGCAACACGCCGGGCAGCGGCAATCTGCCTCTGAACTGCGACGACGGCGGCTTCGGCACCGCGTACAGCGCCGACCTCAAGTTCGAGGCCGGCGGCTTCTATGCCACCGCGGCGTGGGAACTGCACCATGCGGTGAATCGCAACAGCGACGGCATCGGCTCCAACAATCCCTACTACGGGTATTTGGTGGGTCTCGGCAACGGCGTGGCACCGCAGCTCGACTGGAATACGTACAATGGCTATGTGAATGAGTATGGCCAGGGGTTCGTGAACGCGAATGGCTTCACGCCACCGTATCTCACCGATGTCGCCGACGAATGGGCAATCAAGGGCGGCGCACAGTATGTGTTCCCTTTCGGCCTGTCCGTCAGCGGGATCTACGAATACATGCATCGCTCGGTTCCGGCCAATCTGGAATTCCAGAACGAGCGGCAGAGAAACGGCTTGTGGTTCGCGCTTTCGCAGGACTTCTCGGCGCGGGACAACGTGAGCTTCGGCTTTGCGCATGCCGGAGCGACGCCGGGAGATCCGGGCGGGCAGCATAATTACAACCCGACCACCAACGACAACACCGCCGATATGTACACGGTGGCCTGGAAGCACCGCTTCGACAAGAGCCTGTACTGGTACTTGGATGCGGCGGACACGGTCAATCATGGCAATGCTCACTACGACATCGGCGCGGGCGGCCGGGGCGTGACGACGGATTGCCACGACGGCACGAACACCGTGTTCAACGATTACAGCAGCGCCGGACCGACCACTTGGGGCGGATGCCACCTGATCGGCGTTTCAACGGGTCTGAACTACAAGTTCTGATACTCGCGACGGCAAAGCCAGGGACGAGAGCGTCCCTGGCTCCTCGCCGTCAACTTCAGTCAATTTCGAGGCGCGGCCACCTGCGCCATACGGGCTACGCCAGTGAAGATAGCAATCATCGGTGTCGGTGCAATTGGCGGCTACGTCGGCGTGCGGCTCGCGCTTGCGGGCGAGGACGTGACCTTCATCGCGCGCGGTGCAAACCTCGAGGCGCTGCGCGCACGCGGCATTCGGCTGGTGCAGGCCGACGGCAGCGAGCAGGCGGTACCACAGGTCAAGGCGACCAGCGACTACGCCGCGGCGGGCCCGCAGGATGTCGTCATCCTCGCCATGAAGGCGCACCAGGTCGAGGCCTGCGCCCGCGACGTGCCCAAGCTATTCGGCCCCGACACCGTCGTGATCCCGATGCAAAACGGAATTCCGTACTGGTACTTTCACGGGCATCCCGGTGCGTTGGCAGGCACCCGAGTGGTGAGCGTCGATCCGCGCGGCGTGATCGGCGAGCACATCCCCGGCGAGCGCGTCATCGGCTGCGTCGTGTATCCGGCCGCGGAGCTCGTGGCCCCGGCCGTCGTCAAGCACATCGAAGGCAATCGATTTCCGGTCGGTGAACCGGATGGTACGGCCAGCGAGCGCGTGACGCGCATAGCCGATTGTTTCGTCCGCAGCGGGCTGCAGGCGCCGATCTTGAGCGATATCCGCGCGGAAATATGGCTCAAGCTGTGGGGTAATTTGACCTTCAATCCCATCAGCGCCCTGACGCGCGCCACGCTCGCCGACATCTGCCAGGATCCGCCCAGCCGCACGCTGGCGACTGAGATGATGACCGAGGCACAGCGAGTCGCAAACAAACTAGGCATTACTTTCCGGGTCTCCCTCGAGAAGCGCATCGCCGGCGCCGAGCGGGTGGGCCACCACAAGACCTCGATGCTGCAGGATGTCGAGGCCGCGCGCACGCTCGAGATCGACGCGTTGCTGGGTTCGGTGGTGGAACTGGCTCGATTGACCGACACGCCGAGTCCGCATTTGGACGCCGTGTATGCGCTGACCAAGCTGCTCGGCAAGACTCTGGAAGACGGCAAGCCGCCGAACGTTACGCGATCCCATTGACGAGGCCGATTCATGAATGTTCACGAGTATCAAGGCAAGGAAATTCTGCGCAAGTACGGGGTCGCGACGCCGCGCGGCTTCCCGTGTTTTTCGGTGACCGAGGCGGAATCCGCCGCCCGTGAGCTCGGCGGCAAGGTCTGGGTCGTGAAGGCGCAGATCCATGCAGGCGGGCGCGGCAAGGGCGGCGGCGTCAAGGTGGCGAAGTCGCTCGAGGAGGTGCACGCATACGCATCGAAGATCCTGGGGATGACGCTGGTCACCCATCAGACCGGGCCCGAAGGCCGTTTGGTGAAGCGCCTGCTCGTGGAAGAGGGCGCCGATATCGCCAAGGAGCTCTACGTGGGCATGGTGGTCGACCGCGCCACCCAGCGCGTGACCCTGATGGCGAGCTCGGAGGGCGGCATGGAGATTGAAGAAGTTGCCGCCCACACACCGGAGAAGATTCACAAGGTCGCCATCGATCCGGTGGCCGGCCTGACTGACGCTCAGGCCGACGACATAGCCCGGAAAATCGGCGTGCCGGAGGGGTCGGCGGCGCAGGCGCGCAAATTCATGCATGGGCTGTACCGCGCGTTCGTGGAATGCGATGCATCGCTCGCCGAGATCAATCCATTGATCATCACGGGCGACGGGCGCGTGTTGGCTCTCGATGCCAAGTTGAATTTTGATTCGAACGCGCTGTACAGGCACCCGGAGATCGTCGCCATGCGCGATCTCGACGAGGAGGATCCCGCGGAAGTCGAGGCGTCGAAGTTCGATCTCTCCTATATCTCTCTGAACGGCAACATCGGTTGTCTCGTCAACGGCGCGGGGCTCGCGATGGCCACCATGGATACCATCAAGCTGTTCGGCGCCGAGCCCGCGAACTTTCTCGACGTCGGCGGCGGCGCGACGACTCAGAAGGTGACCGAAGCGTTCAAGCTGATGCTGAAAAACCCGGCGGTCAAGGGGATTCTGGTGAATATCTTCGGCGGCATCATGCGCTGCGACACGATCGCGGAGGGCGTCATCGCCGCCGCGAAGGAAGTGAAGCTCAATGTTCCCTTGGTCGTGCGCATGAAGGGCACGAACGAGGAATTGGGCAGACGAATATTGCGGGAGTCGGGTTTGCCGATCATTTCCGCGGACAACATGGCGGACGCCGCGCAGAAGATCGTCGCGGCGATCGCCGGAAAATAGAGAGCACACGATGAGCATCTTGATCGATAAGAACACCAGGGTGATGACGCAGGGCATCACGGGCAAGACGGGGGCATTTCACACCCGCCTATGCCGCGACTACGCGTACGGCAGGGACTGCTTCGTCGCCGGCGTCAATCCGAACAAGGCGGGCGAATCCTTCGAAGGCATCCCGATCTTCGCCTCGGCTCGCGAAGCCAAAGAGCAGACCGGAGCGACCGTGTCGGTCATCTACGTGCCGCCGCCGTACGCGGCAAGCGCCATCGACGAGGCGGTCGACGCCGAACTCGACTTGGTGATCTGCATCACCGAGGGAGTACCGGTGCGCGACATGATCGCCACTCGGAATCGGATGCGCGGCAAGAAAACCCTGCTGGTGGGACCGAACTGCCCCGGTGTCATTACACCGGACGAGATCAAGATCGGCATCATGCCCGGGCACATCCACAAGAAGGGACGCATCGGAGTCGTCTCGCGCTCCGGCACTCTAACCTACGAGGCGGTGGGTCAATTGATGGAATTGGGACTCGGCCAATCCACCTGCGTCGGCATCGGCGGCGATCCGGTCAACGGCTTGAAGCATATCGATGTGATGCGGATGTTCAACGAGGACCCGGAGACCGACGCCGTGATCATGGTGGGAGAAATCGGCGGCGACGACGAGGAAACCTGCGCGCGCTGGGTACGGCACCACATGAAGAAGCCGGTGGTCGGATTCATTGCGGGCGTCACGGCGCCGCCGGGAAAGCGCATGGGCCACGCGGGTGCGATCATATCCGGCGGAAAAGGCACCGCCGGGGAGAAGCTGGCGGTCATGGAAGAGTGCGGGATCAGGGTCACGAGAAATCCGGCGGAAATGGCGACTCTTCTCAAGTCGGTGCTCTAGCGTGGGCTGGTGCTCCAGCATGGCCGGCGCCCTGTCGAGTGGCGGCGCTCCTGCATGACGATTGAGCGCTCCTAGCATGCGCTGGGCTCGTTTTCGGTCCAAGGACGGCCGCGCCGGGTTCGGCACGTTCGAGGATACCCACCTGACCGAATACGAAGGCGACCTGTTCGGCGCGCCGCGGGCCACGGGCCGCACGATCGCGCGCGACCAGTGCACGATGACAAGCCCTTGCCAGCCGTCGAAAATCGTCGCCCTGTGGAACAACTTCAATGCGCTGCGGATGAAGCTCGGCAAAGCGGCGCCGTCGCATCCGCTGTTTCTCATCAAGCCAGGCACATCGGTCATCGGTCCGGACGAACCCATCCGCAGGCCGGCCGGCTACGCGGGGAAAATCGCCTTCGAGGGCGAATTGGGCA
>Ga0209656_10001590_pt1 | contig 14837 bp, 11 predicted proteins | sample BogFormECP12_OM2_FD_188239 | JGI IMG/M metagenome (GOLD analysis project Ga0209656, IMG submission 188239) | Bog forest soil microbial communities from Calvert Island, British Columbia, Canada - ECP12_OM2 (SPAdes) (version 2) | ecosystem: Environmental > Aquatic > Freshwater > Wetlands > Bog ... | reverse complement strand
CGGTTCCGGCGCCTTCGATTTTCGCTCCCATTTTGTTGAGCAGCGCGGCGAGGTCGGCGACCTCGGGCTCACGAGCGCAATTCTGCAGAACGGTTTCGCCTTCAGCGAGGACGGCGGCCATGAGCAGGTCTTCGGTACCGGTGACGGTGATTTTGTCAAAAACAATTTCCGCGCCCTTGAGACGATTGGCGCTGGCTTCGACGTAGCCGTGATCTTGCGTGATTTTGGCGCCGAGCTGCTCGAGTCCTTTAATGTGCATGTCGATGGGACGGCTGCCGATGGCGCAGCCGCCGGGAAGGGAGACGCGGGCGCGGCCACAGCGAGCGACCAGCGGTCCGAGGACGAGCGTGGAGGAGCGCATCGTCTTGACTAATTCATAGGAGGCTTCGGGGGTCGTGAGATTTTTGCAGTGGAGCGTGGTGCGGTGCAGCGCGCGTCCGTAGCCGAGTTCGACCTCGGCGCCCATGGCGGCGAGCAGGTTGCGCGTGGTTTGAATGTCACGCACCTGCGGGATATTTTCGAGGATGACGGGTTCGTCGGTGAGCAGGGCGGCAGCCATGCAAGGAAGCGCGGCATTCTTTGCGCCGCTGATGTGGACGGTGCCGAGCAGCGGCTCACCGCCGCGGATGACGAGTTTGTCCATGAGTTGAGAAGTCCTTGGTGAAAAACCATTCTAGCGGGGAACAGCTAGTTGGGTGGTTAATCGGGAGGGCACGGCCTTGTGGGGGAAAGGTTGGGTCGCTTGCGACACGAATTTGCGGAGGAAGGGGAAGGCCAGATTAGAGGTAACAGTCGTGATTTCTGCCCCAACGCTGCTCCGTGTAAAACAAAACAGCGTACCAGCGGTTTTGCATGTGGCTAACGAGTCGAACCGTGCAGGGGATACCGTCAAACTTCCCGGGCTGATGTCTCCTGGCCGCCGCCGCGAGCGAGTCCGTTGGATCAAAAACGAGATACACGGTAGTGTCACCGGCTCCTGGGAACCCCCAACCATCCCATTCGATGTGCTTCAATTCTCCGTTCGCCGGAGCGGGCTGTGCCAGCACCTCAGCTTTGTACAAAGGCGACCACAAAGACCAGCGGGCAGCGTTGCGAATGACATAGTGACTTTGGAAGAGGGCGAACGAAAGAATCGAATAAACCACGAGTATGGACAATATGGATAGGCAAAGGCGGCCTTTCTTTGCAATGGCAGCAGACAGCAAAAAAATGAGCAAGAGAGCGCTCACGAGAACAGACAGCAAGAAATAGAGTATTCCGTCGGAGTCTGCGAGTGCGTCGAGGAAACAGATAATAAATGTAGCTAGTGCTGTATAGAGCGGCAACTGCCAATTGATCAGTTTCGTTGAGCTTTCATTGTTTACCACTGAAGTTTCCTGTGCGGTGGATATTCTGAGTATACGATCTTATCGGATTTACGGACTATCTCAAAAAGCTTTCCTCAGAGGCTAAAGCCCGCATGTGACCAGGCGGTTTCCGGCACGACTGAAGTCGTGCCCTTCCCGTTCGTGTTCTGCCCGGTGCGCGTTGCTCGGCGAAGTTGAACGAATCAGAAGCAGGTTCCTCACCGGGCTTTCAGCCCGGTTCGGAATGACAAAGATCGTAGGTGAGGGGCGCGCAATTGGGGACTGCGAGGGGTCCTTGGACTGGGTAGCCGTCCGCTTCGCTCAGGATGACACAGGGTCAGAACGTCCTGCGGAAGAGCCAGAACAAGAATCCTGACAGCATCATTGCTACCGGCAGGGTTAGAACCCAGGCCAGGGCCAGGTTGCGAACAGTGGACCACTGGATGCCGGAGTGGTTGGCGGCCATGGTGCCGGCGATGCCGGAGGAGAGCACGTGTGTGGTGCTGACGGGGAGACCGAAGCCGTCGGCGGCGCCGATGGTGGCCATGGCGGTGATTTCTGCGACGGCGCCCTGAGCATAGGTGAGATGCTGCTTGCCGATTTTTTCTCCGACGGTAACGACGATGCGCTTCCATCCGACCATGGTGCCGAGACCGAGAGCCATCGCGACCGCGACCTTCACCCAGAGAGGAATGAAGCGAGTGGAGTGGTCGATGTGCTTTTTGTAGTTGGCGAGTACGGCGGTTTCGGCAGCGGTAAAAGTCGGAGTGTGACTCTTCTGCATCAGGCGGATGGCTTCGCTGATGAGATACATATCGTTACGGAAGTTGCGAACCTGATCGTTGGGGATGTTCTTCATCTCTTTGTAAAGAGCGGTTTCGTTGCCGATGTCGCTGACCAGAGTGCGCAGGGCGAGCATGGTGTTAGGAGTGAAATCCTTGTCGCGAATGTAGTTGGTGACGTCGTCGTGAGCATCGCCGACCGCGGCATTGGGGCTGACGTATTTGCTGAGGACGTCCGCGGCCTCGTGAGAGACGGCAATGAAATCCTGAGAGTCCTTGTAAGTGACGGCGTGGTTCAGAGCGTAGGCCGTGGGAACGGTGCCGATGAGAATCAGCATGATGAGGCCCATGCCTTTTTGTCCGTCATTGGAGCCGTGGAAAAAGCTGACGCCGGTGCAGGTGAGGATGAGAAGGCAGCGGATATAGAACGGCGGGGGCGCGGCGCCTTCGGGAGCCGTGTACAGTTTGGGGTCTTTGATGAGGGCTTTGGCCAAGAGGAGGAGCAATCCGGCGCAGCAGAAACCGACGATGGGCGAGAGCAGCAGCGATTTACCAATGTTGGCGGCTTGACCCCAGTCGACGCCGCTGGTACCGGTTCTGGCGTTCATGAGCTGGTTCGCGATGCCCACGCCGATCACGGAGCCGATGAGCGTGTGCGAACTGGAGGCGGGCAGGCCGAAATACCATGTGCCGAGGTTCCAGATGATGGCGGCGACGAGGAGGGCGAAGACCATGGCGAATCCGGCTTTGCTGCCGACTTGCAGGATCAGTTCCACAGGCAGGAGCGAGACGATGGCGAAGGCGACCAGTCCGCTGGAGGCTAGCACGCCGAGGAAATTCCAGAAGCCGGACCAGACCACCGCGATGTGAGGTTCGAGCGAGTGCGTGTAAATGACCGTGGCTACGGCGTTGGCGGTGTCGTGGAATCCGTTGACGAACTCGAAGCCAAGGGCGACCAGCAAGGCAACGCCGAGAAGCACGAAGGGCAGGACGGACTCGTTGTGCACGAAGGAAAGATCGTGCAGCAGGCTGGAGCCGGCGTAGCCCACTCCGATGACCAGCACGACGCCAAAAACCAACATGCCGAGTTTGCCGGGGGAGCGCGAAAGTTTCTGGTCCAGAACCGACGTGGTTGCAGTAGCCATTGTGAGACCTCAGATCGAAGGGCGATTAAGATTGCGGGTGTGCCAAGGGGGTCACTATACGAAAAGATTGTTACGGGAGTGTGAAAATGGCGGGCGGAAATGCGCGTGCTCAGAAACTGTTGATTCTGCGAACGCCGGGCTCGCTTTTTGTAATCGTAACTTTTGCAGAAACATAAGCGAGAGGGCGGCATCCAACTGAGATCACAGCTATAAGGAGAAGAATGGTATGGCTAAAGTCAGGTTGGCATTGTTGGCGCGGGTTGAGGCAAAGCCGGGCAAGGAAGCGGAAGTGGAGAATTTCCTGCGAAGTGCGCTGGCAATTGTGGAAGACGAACCGGAGACGCTGGAATGGTTCGCCATCAAAATGGGGCCGTCGACTTTTGGGATCTTCGACGTGTTCAAGGACGAAGCGGGACGGCAGGCGCATTTGAATGGGCGCGTGGCGGCGGGGTTGATGGCGAATGCGGCAACACTGCTGAGCAAGGCTCCGGTGATTGAGAAGTGTGAAGTGCTGGAAGTGAAGCCACTGAAATAGGGGAGTATCGACTTCGCTCTCCTCCGAGGGAACAACGAAAGATAGTTCCCAACCTGTCGCGGGTACACGGCAACTAAGGTAGGCAAGACAGATGTGAATCAAAATACCGCGGCGGCGCGGCAAGATGCGCTCTGCAAAAAACGGAGGAGTAGATATGGCAGACGATATGGACAAAAATAAGCAGCAGAGTGGCCAGTACGGCCAAGGGCAGAGCCAACCGGGTCAAGGCCAGCACGGCCAGGGTCAAAAGCCTGGACAGAGTGGACAATCCGGTCAGACTGGCCAACAGCAGAAGGGGAATGTTGACCCCAGCCGGAAGAATCCTTCTCAGGACGATGAGCAGGAAGAGCAGGATCGTCGGCGGCGCGCCTCCTAAGTCTTTTTTAGAGGCGTTAAGTTTAAGGAGTCCTGGTCCAACCGGCCTGGGCTCCTTAACTGTTTCTGAAGCTAGTTCTCGGGCGTGGTTGCTTCCTGAGCGGGGGTGTAGATAAGGGCTTCGGGTATTGGGGCGCATTGTTTACAATAGAAGATTCGTCCACCTGCGGGGGAAATCCCTGCGCGGGGCGAATGCGCTTTGGAACAGTCAAACCACAAACCCGACACGTCCCCCCGCGTGGCGCCCACCGTGTACTGGCGCGTGGAAGGGAGCCTGCTGGACCTAACCGTGGTGCAGCCCGTGGCGTTCTTTACCTGGAATGCCCAGACTTTTTCGGAACGCTTCCGGCGGCGCGGGCTGATCTTCCTGATGGCGGCGCTGCGTCCGTTTCTATATTCGACGAACCGCAAATTCGCTACGCGTGTGGTCCACACGGCTTTGCGGGGCGTGACCCGCGATCGACTGGATCTGCTGGGCGAAGAATATTTCCAATACAAATTGAGGCCGCAGCTGAAGGCGCACGGAGTGGAACGTGTGCAGGAGTTGCTGCGCTCAGGAGCGGACGTGGTGCTGGTGAGCCAAGGCCTCGAGCACGTGATGAAGCCCTTGGCGCAGCATTTAGGGGTGAAATGGGTGGTGGCAAACCGGCTGGAATTTCGCGACGGCGTGGCGACGGGACGCCTGCTCGAGCCAGTGATCCGGCCGCGCGGAGCGTTTGCGCCGATTCGGGACCAGAGTCCGGATGGGCGGCGAGCGCCGAAGACGCTAGCGCGGCAACTGGATATCACGCTGGAGGAGTTGAAAGCCGCCGTGATTGCCTCGGGGCGGGAAGCAGTGGCGCAGGAGCGTCCGATCGTACACTTCGAAGGACGGAAACAGGAGCCGGGGTTCTCGGTGCGGCGGGCGCTGGCGGGCAAGCACGTGATGCTGATCGGAGTCACTGGATTTATTGGCAAGGTCTGGCTAGCGAACACGCTTATGGAGTTGCCGAAGATAGGAAAGATTTATCTGCTGATCCGGAGGCAGAAATCGAATCCCGCACAGCGGCGCTTTGAAAAAATCGTAGAAGAGTCGCCGGTATTCGATCCGCTGTTTGAAAAATATGGAGTCGGACTCGGGGAATATCTGCGCGAAAAGGTGGAGGTGGTGGAGGGAGATGTCACGCTGGCGGGGCTGGGGCTGGATGCTGAGATTGGGAGGCGGCTGCAGAACAATCTGGATTTGATCGTGAATAGTTCGGGATTGACGGACTTCAATCCGGATTTGCGGGATGCTCTGGCGACCAATACGGACGCGGCGATGAACATCCTGGAATTTTTGCGCGGGACCGATCACGCGGGTTTGCTGCATCTTTCCACGTGTTATGTGGCGGGAGAGCGCGATGGGCGCGTGGCGGAGAGGCTCATTCCGAATTACACGCCGCATCGCGTGGCCCACTTTGACGCGGAGCAGGAGTGGCAGGCGTTGCATGAGGTAATCGCGAAGGCGGAGGCGCAGGCCGAGGGCGAGGAGGTGACGGCGGGGCTGAGATCGCAGTCACTGACGAAAGAACATGCGGCGAAGGGGCTGCAGGGCGCGGCGCTGGAGAATCAGATTCGCAAGAACCGGATCCGCTGGCTGAAGACGTATTTGACCGAGGCTGGGACGCGACGAGCGAAGGAGTTGGGTTGGCCGAATACGTATACGCTGACCAAGAGCCTGGCGGAATCATTGATCGTGAAATATGGCGCGGGGCTGCCGATTGCGGTAGTGCGTCCGGCGATCGTGGAAACTTCGGTGGCGAAGCCGTTTCTAGGATGGAATGAGGGGATCAACACATCGGCGTCGCTCTCGTATTTGCTGGGGACATATTTCCGGCAGTTGCCATCGAATGAGAGCAAGCGGCTGGATATTATTCCGGTGGACGCGGTCTGCGATGGGATGACGCTGATTGCCGCGGCGATTGTGGAGCGGCGGCATGACGAGTTGTACCAGTTGGCGACCTCGGCGACGAATCCTTGCGACATGGGACGGTCGATTGAGTTGACGTCGCTGGCGCATCGCAAACACTATCGAGCGCAGGAAGGGCTGGAAAGTTGGCTGCGACTGCGGTTTGATGCGATTCCAGTATCGAAGACGCGGTACCAGAGAATGTCGGCGCCGGCGCAGAAAGCGATTGTGAAGTCGATTCAGAGGATTATGTCGCCGTTGCCGTTGAAGAAGACGCCGCTGGTGAAAGCGGAGAGAAATCTGGAGCGCCTGGAAAAATTGATTGAGCTGTTTGAGCCATTCATCCTGCTGAACGAGCACGATTTCGCGGCGGATAATGTGGAGAAATTGTCGCAGGCGCTGGTGGAGGATGAGCGGGAAGAGTTTGGATACAAGGCACGAATGCTCGACTGGTGGAACTACTGGATCAATGTGCATATTCCGGCGCTGCGGAAGTGGACTTATCCGCTCATCGAGGGAAGGCCGCTGGAGGCGCGTCCGGCGCGAAGTTTGGAGAATGGCGAGACGGTGAAAACGGGGACGAATGGGAACTGGTGAATGGCGATTTTTCTGACAGGATCGACGGGATACATTGGGGCGCATGTAGCAGCAAATTTGCTGCGGGATGGCGCCGCTTTGAATGTTTTGGTGCGGGCGAAGGACGTGGGCGAGGCGGAAGCGCGCTTGTGGCAGGCGCTGCAATTGCATCTTGAGTTCCCGCAGTTTTACGAGTATCTGCAGACGCGGGTGCGCGTGTTCCGCGGAGACCTGACGGATCCCGGGTTTGGATTGGGGCGGGATGAATACGATCGATTGGTGCACACGACGGATTCAGTGATTCATTGTGCGGCGTCGCTGAACCGGAAGTCGGAGAAAAGTTGCCTGAATGTGAATTTGCGGGGCACGCTCGAAGTGCTAACGCTGGCGCGGCATGCGGAGCACTATCACGGGCTGAGGCGGTTCAGCCAGGTGAGCACGGTTGCGGTGGCGGGGAAGCGGCAGAATGAACTGGTCGCGGAAGATCGGTCGATTGAGTGGGAGCGGTCGGATTACGATCCGTACGCGCGAACGAAGAAATTCTGCGAGCACATGATGCGGGTGCTGTTGCCGGAGACTCCGAAGACAGTTTTCCGGCCGAGCATCGTGCTAGGCGACAGCCGCTATGCGGAGACCACGCAATTCGACATGGTGAAGGCGTTTGTATTCCTGGCCGGGCTGCCGGTGTTGCCTTTTCGGGCGACGGACAAGATCGACATTGTGAACGTGGATTTTGTTGCGGAGGCGATTTCGACGCTGCATCAGAAAGAAAATCCACAATACGACACGTATCATCTTTCGTCCGGGGTGGGATCGCAAACCTTTCGCGAAATTACGAAAGCGTTGGCGACGGCGGAGAACAAACGCGCTCCGGTATTTCTGCCGGGGGTGGAGCGGCCGTTTGCCGGGTCGGTGAATTTTCTCGCGAACCGCAAGGGAGCGATCGGGAAAGGCGCGTCGCTCATGAAGGTGTTTATGCCCTATCTGGTCTGGAACACGGTTTTCGATAATACTCGAGTGACGAAAGAATTGGGGAAGAAGCCGGTGCCGTTTTCCGAATATTGTTATCCGCTGTTGAAGTTCAGCAGCGGCAATAATTTCGAGTGCAAGTATCGCCCGTGGCCGGTAGCGGCGGGGGGGACAGCCGCATGATGGATTTTATTCTGGAGGCTTGGGTCAGCACATCGATTGAGCGCGCCAAGGCCGGGTGGATGCTGGGCGCGGGCAAGCGCTGGAAGCCAGGCGATAAATTGAAGCTCCTGTTTGCGGGATACAACGGCACGCGGAATATGGGATCCGATGTACGCGTCGAAGAGATGCTGCGGCAGATCCGGCACATTCTGGGGGCCGAGCGCGTGGAGTTCAGCGTAATGAGCCAGAACTTCGATTTCTCGCGCGGATATTTCGAGGGGACGAAGCAAGTTCATCTGCCCGACATTTTCCCGCCATTTCTGGCGAATGAAGTGCCGCTGCACGATGGAGTGGTGGCATGCGAAGGGTCGATGTTCAAGAGCAAGTTCGCCAACGCGCTGACCACGATGATGATCGGGTCGCTGGGAATTGCGGCAGCGCAGAACAAACTATCGGTGGGGTACGGCGCGGAAGCTGGGCACATGGATCCGCTGGTGGCGAAGATGTGCGGGCGCTATTGCAAGAATTCATTTGTGATCACGCGCAATGAAGAGTCGCGCGGTGTGCTGCGCGAATTGGGCGTGCCGACGGAGCTGGGAACCGATACAGCCTGGACCTTTGAGCCCCGACCGCCAGAGTACGGGCGGAGTGTGCTGAAAAAAGTGGGGTGGGACGGGCGGACCCCGGTGCTGGTGGTGTGTCCAATCAATCCGTTTGAATGGCCAGTGAAGGCGTCGGTGGCGAAGTATGCGGTGCGGAGTTTGACGGGGGCATATAAGGACAGCCACTACCGCACGGTGTATTTTCACAATTCAGGTCCGGCGGCGGAGCAGGCGTATCACAAATACTGGAATGCGATTGCGAACGCGGTGGACGCGTTCCGCAAGAAGAAGAATGTTTTTGTGATTCTGGCGGCGACGGAGCGACTGGATGCACGTCCCGCAAACCGAATCGCCGAGAAATTAGGCGGAGTGCCGGTTCTGACGTCGGATGAGTACAACATGTACGAGTTAGTGAGCGTGTTGCGGGCCTGCCATATGATGGCATCGTCGCGTTATCACGGGATAGTGACCTCGATGCCGGGGCTGGTGCCCTCGGCGGGGATCACGATGGATGAACGCATCCGGAACCTGATGCGGGAGCGGGGACATCAGGATCTGCTGATGACGGTGGACGATCCGGAGATGGAAGGGAAGCTATTGTTGGCTCTTGAGAAACTGGCTTGCGAGGGTGAAGCGATCGCGAGTGGCATCGCGCAAACGGTGGTGAAGAATTTGAAAGTGATGGCGCGTATGGGTGTTTATTTTGAAGAGGAAGTGCAGAGGCGGTATCCGGAGTTCGAGACGCGCCGCGGGGAGTGGAGTTGGGAGGATTATTTGCCGCCGATGAGTAAAGGGCTGCGGGAGTTGGCGGGAGCTTACAACTAGATCTGCGGTTTGCTGTGGCGCTGCAATCCCTATTTTGAATACGCCCATTCCATTTGTCGGAGACATCTTTACGCAACTGCAGACGGCTGCGAACACGCGGATCCTTGCCGAGATCCGCGACGGCGAAATCACGGGCGCGACGGGCAGCGAGCTTCTGGAACTCATCCGCAAGGCTCGGACCTTTATCGCTTCAAAGGGGCTGAAGAAGGGCGACCGGTGCGGAATGCTGGCGGCCAACAGCATTCGGTGGGTGGCGATGGACCTGGCACTGATGGCAGAAGGGCTGATCGTGGTGCCGCTATATTCGCGGCAAGCGCCGGCAGAACTGGTTGCGATGATGAAGGACTGCACGCCGTCGCTGCTGTGTTGCGGGGATGCGGCACTGCGCGATGGAATTGCGGAGAGCTGGACGGAGGCTCCGCCGCAATATTTGTTTGATGAGATCTTTGCGGGAGTCGAAGGAGTGCAGTTGGAGCGCCCGCAGGTGGGGAATGATGATCCCGTGACGATCATTTACACGTCCGGGACCTCAGGCAAGGCCAAGGGCGCGGTGCTCACGGCGGCGAATGTCGGCTTCATGCTGGATCAGACGGCGGAGCGGTTGGGCGAGCTGATGTCCGGATCTACGGGGCAAGATCGCATCTTCCATTACTTGCCGTTCACTTTTGCGGCGTCGTGGATCGCGCTGCTAACGTTTCTGAAACGGCGAAGCCTGGTCACGATCAATACCGATCTAACGAAGATTGCGAGCGACATGCGGACGGTGGCTCCCGATTATTTTCTAAATGTACCTCAGTTGCTTGAACGTATGCGGCGCGCGGTAGATGAGCAGTTATGGCAGACCGGAGGGGTCGCGCAGGCGATTTATTCGCGGGCGAAGGCGGCTTGGGTGCGCAAGCAAGAGAGACAATCGAAAGCAGGAGACGCGCTGTGGCTGGAACTGGCCAACCGACTGGTGTTTCCGGCGATTCGAAAGAAGATGATTGGGAAAAATCTGAAGGCGCTCATTTGCGGCTCGGCACCGCTCAGCGCGGAGACTCAGCTTTATTTCATGATGCTGGGAATTCGAGTGCTGCAGGTTTATGGGCTGACGGAGACGACCGCGATCTGCACCATGGATGATCCGAACCGGGTTGAGGTCGGTTATGTGGGACCGGCAATTCCAGGCATGGAGATGAAGTTGGGAGAGAACGACGAGATTGTGGTGCGCGGGCCGAATATTTTTTCGGGTTACTGGAACCGGCCGGAACAGACGGCGGAGGCGCTGCGCGATGGATGGTTCCACACTGGCGATCAAGGGGAAGTGAGCGCAGCGGGAAACTGGCGGATTGCGGGACGGATCAAGAACTTGATCATTTTGGGATCGGGACACAAGATTTCGCCGGAGCCGATCGAAGATGCGATCGCGAAACTCCTGCCCGAAGCGCAGCAGGTAGTGGTGGTAGGAAACGGGAGGGGGTATCTTTCGGCGCTGGTGACGGGGAGCGTGACACCGGAGAAAGTGCAGGCTGCGCTGGATGCGATGAATCCGGAGATGCCGCACTACAAGCAAGTGCGGGCGTTCGTAGTACTGCCGGAGGCATTCACGATTGAGAATGGCACGCTGACCGTGAATGGAAAGTTGAAGCGCGATGTGATTGCGGCGCGGATCAAAAACGAGATTGACGACATGTACCGCGTGAAGCAGGCGGTGTAGTCGGGCGGAAAAGTGCCGGGGACTACGAAGGACAAAAAGGTGCACACAGCGAAGCACGAGGCGAGGACGGTGGGCAAGTGGAGCGGAAACGCTTTGTCCTGGAGCACTGCCGATGGGGTGATCGAACTGCGGCTGCACCGTGCGCCGTGTAACGAGTTGGGATCGGCGTCGTTAGAAGAGTTCGAGCAGTTTGTGACGGCTCTGGAAGAGATGCAGGCGGAAGCGCATGCTCTCATTATTTATAGCGAGATGAAGCCGGGATTTTGCTCAGGGGCGGACTTGCGGGAACTCTATCACCGATCGCAGGCGATGGATAAAGCTGAGGCGGCCAAGGGGGTTCGGGATTTTCTGGAACGGATTCACCGTGTGTTGAATCTGATTGATGCGGCGCCCCTGACAACGATTGCCGCTGTGCATGGAGTGACGTTTGGAGGAGGATTCGAGTTGGCGCTGGCTTGCGACTTGATTATTGCCGACAAGATGGCGCGGTTCTGTTTTCCGGAGCTGAGGCTGGGATTGATTCCGGGCTTTGGTGGGATCCCGCGTTTGAAGCGCGACCTGGGGAATGCCGTGGTGAGGGATCTACTGCTGACCGGAAGAAGCTTCAATGCAAGCAAAGGGCAGCAGATCGGGCTGGTGAGCCAGGTGGTGGGCGAGGGCGAGGCGCTGCGGGCGTCGCGGGCGACGGCGGCACAACTTAAGAAGTTTGATCGTGCGACCGCAGTGGCGGCGAAGAAGTTCATTAAACCGATTCCGCGGGAGGAATTGCGGCAAGAGATCGATTTATTTTGTGAACTGTTTGCGAGCCCTGCGGTTGAGGCGGGGCTGCGGAAGTTTGTGGAAAGCACGGATGCGCAACCGTACTTGCCGTAAGGGATAAGAAGCATCACGTGGCGAGCAAAGTTGCATGGGTCCTTCGCTTCGCTCAGGATGACAGAGCATTTATGAACACTGCTGACCAAACGCTCGATGAAATATTGAGTCTTGCCGCAGCGCATTTCAAGGTGTCGAAGGAGAAACTTTCTCCGGACGATGACTTCTTCAAGACATTGGGGATCGACAGCTTGCAAACGCTCGATCTGCTGACCAAGCTGGAAGATCATTTTCATGTGGAGCTTCCGGATTACGAATTGCAGGGAGTCTCGGATTTTCGCACGCTGGCGGGAAAGATTCAGGCGCGACTGTAGAAAGTTACCACGGAGACACGGAGAAAAACCTGGGCAAGCTTCATGAGGACGGTCTTCGATCTTGCCATCAGCTTCTGTGGATAACTGATTCATTAACATGGTATTCTCCGTGCCTCTGTGCCTCTGTGGTGAAATGATTCTTTGATGCTCGATCTCCAAAAATATAGCTGTCTGGGCGCGGCTCTGCGCGATGCGCTGGATCGTTTTGCGGGTGAGACTTGCCTGATTGAAGCCGACCGCGACCGGGAGAAGACGCGGCTAACCTACTCCGATTTCAAAGAGATCAGTCTGCCTCTGGCGCGCGCGCTGGAGGATGCGGACTTTGATGCCGGGGACCGCGCGGCCATCCTGATGACAAATCAGTCAAAGTGGCTGATTTCAGCGTATGCCATTTTTTATAGCGGCGGCGTGCTAGTTCCTCTGGATTACAAACTGACCGCGGCGGAGCAGTTGCAGTTACTGGAACATTCGAAGGCCAAGGTGCTGGTGGTGGAGTATCACCTGTGGCGAGCGATCATGCAGTCGCCAGAGTTTCACAACATCAAGACAAAGTTGGTGCTGGTGACCGAGGCGCCGCTGAAGGCCGACCTGGGCGGAGGATTCCGCTGGGAGGACTTCAAGCGCAAAGGCGCGCCGGATTTTGTGATGCGGCAGCGCGAGGACGTGGCGTGCATCGTCTACTCGTCAGGTACCGGAGGGCGTCCGAAAGGATGTGTGCTGACGCACGAAAATTATCTGGAGCAATGTCGGGCGTTGACGGCGTGGTATCCATTCTGGCCGGGAGTGCGGTATTTGAGCATTCTGCCGACCAATCACGCGATTGATTTCATGGTTGGATTCATTGGGCCTTTCGTGTGCGGTGCGTGCGTGGTACATCTGCGGACGTTGCGTCCGGAGTTTGTACGGGATGCGTTTGTGCGTTACCGGATTACATATGTTTCGCTTGTGCCGATGATCGTCAAGAATCTGGAGCGCGGGCTCCGAGCCAAGTTCGACGAGCTGCCAGCGTGGAAGCGGGCGATTCTGAACCAGATGATCGCGCTGAACAAGCTGCTGACGCGAAGCCGGCCGCGCGTGAAAGTGAGCCGCATGTTGCTGCCGCAGGTGCATCGCGCTTTTGGCGGAGAGTTATTGGCGCTGATTACTGGCGGGGCGTTTATGGAACCCTCGACGATGCAGTTCTTTTACGATCTGGGAATTCCAGTGGTGAATGGATATGGGCTGACCGAAGCAGGAACGGCGCTCACATTGAACGATCTGAAACCGTTTCGCGCGGATACGGTGGGCAAGCCGCTGCCGGGGGTCGAGTTGCGCGTGCTGAATCCGAACGACGAGGGGATCGGAGAGATTGCGGCAAGAAGCAAGACGGTGATGTCGCACTATCTCGACGATGCGGAGTTGACGCTGGAAACGATCGTCGATGGATGGCTGTTGACGGGCGATTTAGGACGGTTCGACAAGAGCAGACATCTGCAGCTTTTCGGGCGCAAGAAAAATATGATCGTCACGGAGGGCGCGAAGAATATTTATCCCGAAGATATTGAGACAGTGTTCGACGGACTGCCGGTGAAAGAATACTGCGTGTTCGCGGCGAATTATGTATGGCCGCAAAGAGCGCTCGGAAGAGAAATGCTGGTGATGGTTTTGCGGCTGGAGCAGAACCAGCGTTTCGACAGCGCGCTGTTGCAGGAGGTTATCGACCGGAACCGGCGATTGGCGGATTTCAAACGCGTGGGCGGTTATCTGATCTGGGACAAAGATTTTCCGCGAACCGCATCAATGAAGATTAAACGGCAAGCACTCGCGGAAGAAATCGGAAAATCTGCCGAACGGGGAGCGGTGGTGGGACTGTGAGCGACCGGCAACCGTATCTCGCCATTGTGAATCCTGCGGCGGGAGGCGGACGAAGCCGCAAGATGCTGGGGCCGGCGCTGGAGCGCCTGAAGGCAGGAGGAGTTCCCGTAGAGGTAGCGGAGACGCGCGGCGCGGGCGATGCAGCGCGGATTGCCCGCGAGGCCTACGCGGCTGGGCGGCGAAAGTTTATTGCAGTGGGCGGAGATGGTACGTCGTATGAAGTGGTGAATGGTCTTTTCCCGGAGGCCAGCGCGGGGGATACGCCGACGCTCGGTTTCTTGCCGCTGGGAACGGGAAATTCTTTTCTACGCGACTTCAGTGATCGCGGCGTCGAGCATGCGATCGAGTCACTTATCTCACAGCGAACAAGAAGCTGCGACGTGCTGCGATTGCGCCACCGAGCGGGAGTAATCTACTACATCAATTTGCTAAGTGTGGGATTTCCGGCGGATGTTGCGACGCTGCGGGCAAGACGTTTCAGCAGCCACGGAGAGTTAGGATACTTCATTTCGATTTTTCTCGGGCTGGCGCGATTGGAGCGAAGGCCGTTCCCAGTGCGCGTGGAGGGGGAAACAGAATTCGACCGGCGGCGCTGTCTGTTTCTCACCTTTAACAACAGCAAGTTTACCGGCGGCACGATGATGATTGCACCGAAGGCCGAGGTAGATAGCGGGCTGATTGAATACGTTCGCTGGGGTGCGATTGGCAGGCTGGGCTTGATGCGAAACTTGCCCGGACTTTACGACGGTACGCATATTGAGCATCCGCTGGCGGAGAGAAAAGCGGTGAAGCAGGTTGAATTCGATTTGAGAGCGCCAGTAGATGTGATGGTGGACGGGGAAGTGCTGACGCT
>Ga0209656_10001589_pt1 | contig 14838 bp, 16 predicted proteins | sample BogFormECP12_OM2_FD_188239 | JGI IMG/M metagenome (GOLD analysis project Ga0209656, IMG submission 188239) | Bog forest soil microbial communities from Calvert Island, British Columbia, Canada - ECP12_OM2 (SPAdes) (version 2) | ecosystem: Environmental > Aquatic > Freshwater > Wetlands > Bog ... | reverse complement strand
TTCAGCGAGGGGATCGACCACACGGTGCTCTACGCCATCGAGCAAATGCTGGGCTATCGCACCGAAGCCTGCTTTATTTGCCCGAGCACGTTGCGGGAAGGCTTGCGCGCCCTGGCGCAACGACGCGAAGACCGCGACGTGGTTTTCGAGCGGATCGAGACCGCCGAAGAGTCCGCCAGCATCGCCGCCAGCTACGCTGCCAAAGTGGGAGCCGAGGAGGTCCGGCTGGCACAGTGTGGGCGGCACATCTGGATCCGTCTGGAGCGGCGGAAGCGGGAAGCGGTGAGCCTGATTTTGGTGAGCCCAGGGTTGCTGCATTCGGCGTTGCGCGCGCCTCGGGAGAGAGTCTCCAGCCTGCCGGCATAATCCCCTTCGTGAGTGGCGCCATCACGCTAAAGTCCCCTCGGAGGCTGCCGATAACCTTCTAAGACAAGCACTCTCGCTCCGAAAAAAGCGGACACCGGAAAGGATCAGCGGACCCATGGCCAACATGCAAGTTCTCATCGTGGACGATTCCTCGGTAATGCGAAAGATCGTGGAGCGGTCTCTGCGCCAGGCGGGCCTCGACATCGCTCGCGTCTTTGAAGCGGGCAACGGCGCAGAGGCTTTGGCGGTGTTGCGCGACGCGAAGGTGGACATCATTCTCTGCGACATCAACATGCCGGTGATGGATGGGCTGGAGTTTGTGAAGCAATTGCCGGGCGTGGAAAATGCCAAGGGAGTTCCGGTGGTGATGATCACGACCGAAGGCAGCGAAGGGCACGTGGTGCAAGCCCTGTCAGCCGGAGCGCGGGGCTACCTGCGCAAGCCGTTTACCGCCGATCAGGTCAAAGAGCACATCCTTCCGGTATTGGCGGGGAAATCTTGAATTCGCTCAAATCGAATTCGAAGCCAGATCACCAAGGCTGGCAATCCCTCCTGGAACTCTCGGCCCAGGAGGTCTTCGAACTGATGCTCGGGAGCCACTTGGTGGTCGCGCCTGAGCCCCTTAGCGAAGGCGGGCTGGATATGACCGCGATGGTTGGGCTCGCCGGCATGCTGTGCGGTGTGTTGACGGTCCGGTGTTCATCTGGCTCCGGGACGCGGATGGCGTCGAAGATGCTTGGAGTGGATTCGGAGAAAGCAGTTCCGGAAGTGTGGGATGCGCTAGGAGAAATCTGCAATATGGTCGCCGGCAACTTCAAGAACAAGATTTCCGGAATGGGCGACGGTTGTATGTTGTCGGTTCCCACGGTGATTACCGGCGGGGACTACAACTGTCGCTCCTTGGGCCATGCCGACACCTTAACCGTCAGTTTCTTGTTTGAAGAGAAGCCCGTGATCGCTGCGCTTGAGATCCACGGATAGCCGCACTAGTTTCGCGCCACCGGCTAAACGTCGGAAGATTTTGCCGAGCTCGACACGGGCACTCGGCAAGATCTCATCCACCTTTCGGTCCAAGCTTAGAATCCTCTTTGCCTCTCTGGCTCGCGATGCTTTCTTTCTGGACACTTAGACTCCAAACAACAAGACCCCACCCCTCTCCCCGGTGGAACGCCGCGTGCTTCTCAGACCATGGAACAACTCCATGGACAGCGGATATTACGCAGCGTGCGCCGGACTTGCGGCGCAGACCCAAGCTCTCGAATTAGTCGCGCATAATCTCGCCAACCTTACCACCACCGGATACCGCGGCGAACAGGCGACGTTTCGTTCGCTGCTGACGGGGAAGACCGCGGTTGGCGCCAATGCTCTCAACGCGGCCGTGAACGACTTTGGCGTTCTGAGTGGCAGCCGTCTCGATCTGACCTCGGGCAGCCTTATTCCTACGGGAAGTCCACTGGATGTAGCGGTGGCCGGCAACGGATTTATTACTACGCAGTCGGCGCACGGGGTTTTGTACAGCCGGGACGGGAGCTTCCATCTGACATCCACCGGACAACTGGTCACCAGTCAAGGAAACGCGGTGCTGGGGGAATTGGGACCGGTGGTCTTGCCCAGTGGGAATGTGGCCATCAGCGCGGACGGAACGATCTCGGTCGATGGGAATGTGATCGACAAATTGCGCCTGGCGGAGTTTGCGCCGGGAACGAATCTGACTGCATTGGGCAATGCCACGTACAGCGCTCCGGTGGGGAGCGCTTTGATCGCGGCTGATTCAACCGTGCGGCAGGGAATGCTCGAAGCATCGAACGTGAGCGCGACCGAGGGCGTGGTGCAGCTAATCACGCTGCAGCGGAATGCGGAAATGATGTCACGTGCGCTGAGCGCGCTCGACGGGCAGCTCAACCAGATTGCCGTGCAGGACTTGCCCAAAGTGTAACTGCGAAAGCCAGCCTTAGAAGAGTCAGGAGAATCAAGATGATTCGCGCGCTGTATACGGCCGCCAGCGGCATGACCGCCCAGGAACTCAATCTGGACAACATCGCCAACAACCTCTCGAACTCCAGCACCGCGGGCTTTCGCAGCCGGCGGCTGCAGTTTGAAGACCTCATGTATCAGAACCTGGTTATGCCGGGCGCGGCGGCCACCCAGCAGACCACCATGGTCGCAGGACTGCAGGTAGGACTCGGAACCCGCTCGGCCGCATCGGAAGTGATCCAGTTGCAGGGCGACTTCAGCCAGACCGGCAATCCTCTGGACATGACGATCCAGGGGCAAGGTTTTTTTCAGGTGCTGCTCCCCGATGGACAGACCGCGTATACGCGGGCGGGAAGTTTCCATCTCGACGGGCAAGGCAACCTTGTGACACAGGACGGCAATCCAGTACAGCCTTCGATCTCGATTCCCACGGGCGCGACCTCGATCACAGTCGGCTCGGATGGCACGGTCAGCGTGACCCTGGCGGGGCAGACGGCTGCGCAACAAGTCGGCACACTGCAACTGGCGCTGTTCAACAATCCGGGGGGCCTCAACAGCACCGGCAGCAATATGTTTCTGGCTACCACGGCGTCGGGAGATCCCATCGTGGGAACCCCTGGAGGCAGCGAAGGGCTGGGCACGGTGGTGCAGGGCATGCTGGAGCAGTCGAATGTAAGCGTGGTGGATGAATTTGTAAACATGATCGTGGCTCAGCGTTCTTATGAAGCCAGTTCACGGGTGGTGAATGCGGCGGACCAGATGCTGCAGACCATCAATAATCTCGGACGCTAGTTGGGTTGAGGAGTGGGAGCGATGAGGTGGCTGGCCATGGCATTGATTAGCGTTGCGTGCGCGGCGGCGCCTCTAAACTGTCGAGCCGAGTCCGAGTGTGCTCCCGCATCGGTTCGATCCAGCGTGGAGGTCGAAGGGGAACAACTCACGCTGGCGGAGTTACTCGAGCCCGATACCTGTTCGTGGTGGCGTGGGTTGGCCACGCGGATGAGTCTCGGTGCCGTCCCTCGTGCTGGGAGTGAACGGGTGTTCGACGGTCGCGAAATCCGGAGGCTGCTGAGCACCCTGGAAAACAGAATCTCGTCTTCTGCTGGCGGAGGGCGAAGAGTTCCCGAGCAGGTCGTCCCCGAACATATCGTTCCCGAGCGAATCGTGGTCCGGCGCGCAGGCCTGAGCAAGACTTGTGCGGACATTGCCGAATTCGTTCGTTCCGAAAGCCCTAGCCTGCTGAATTGTGCCGCAGCACCCAGCGTCCCCAAGGACGCGCCTCTTGAACTCTTGAGAACCAGCTGGAACTCCCCTTTGCAGCGCACCGAATACGCGTTGCGCTGCGTCCGGGCGGACGATTGTGTTCCCTTCCTGGTTTGGGCGGGCGAAAGGAAGACTTCGGCAATCCTCGCCACGACCGCTGTCTCGAAGCCGCCAGATCCGTCGAACGCGAACGAAGGCAGGATGGCGCGGCTGGTGAAGCCGGGTCAAACCGCGATCCTTTCTTGGGAGCATGCGGGTATTCGCGTTGTTTTGCCCGTGACTTGCCTGGAAGCCGGTGGCTTCGGCCAGTTTGTGAGAGTGCGATTCCAGAATGCCAGCCGGACTCTGCGGGCGGTAGTGGTGGGAGCAGCGATGCTGCGGGCCAACCTATGAAGACGGGAATCATAATCAGAAAAATCGGAAACGCGATCACTGCCGGTTTTGTAGCGATCACGCTGCTCGTCTCCGCAGCCGAGGCCAAGCCCAAGAACAAGAATGCCGCCCAGAAACGCGATGCCTTGGCGGACTATGTTCAGCGCATGTCGGCGGCAGCGCCGCCCGCTTCTGCGAGCACGCCGGGCAGTCTGTGGATCGACAATGGCCGGCTGGCAAATATGGTGGCCGACTACAAGGCTTCGCGAGTGGGCGATCTGGTGACCATCAGCATCAATCAGAATCTTTCCTCGACCAGCACCGGGAATGTCGCCACCAATCGCAGTTTCTCGGCGAGTTCAGGGATCACCGCTCTCGGCGCGCATATCAAGACCAGCGGCGTCCAGAACCTGTTCTCGCCGACCTCTTCGCAAGTTCTGGCCGGCAAGGCGCAGGCCACATCGACGACCGCGCTGACCACGACCCTCACCGGCCGGGTGGCTGCGGTTTTGCCGGCGGGAACGCTGGTGGTGGAGGCGGAGCGGCAGATCATGATGAACGACCAGAAAGAGACGGTGATCCTGCGCGGCATGGTCCGTCCCGGGGATCTTGATGCCACCAACACGGTTGCTTCGAACAGTGTCGGCGATCTTGAAGTTGAGGTCAAAGGCAAAGGCGTCATCAGCGAAGGCACGCGTGCGCCGAATCCAGTGATGAAGTGGATTTTGCGGGTAGTGGGTTTCTAGGAGAGCCTCATGGGCCCAGCGAAACTTCGATCCGGATGGTGTGGACTCGCGGTGGCGCTCCTGTCGGCAGCTTGGGTTACCGCCCAGAGCGCGGATCATAAGGTGTTGATTCGCGATGTGGCCAGCGTGGAGGGCATCCGGGAGAACTCGCTGATTGGCTACGGGCTGGTGGTGGGGCTGAAGGGTACAGGAGATAAGCAACAGACGTACTTCACGATTCAGACGCTGGCCAGCATTCTGCAGCGGATGGGTGTCGAGATTCCTCCGAGCGTGGTGCAATCGACGGTGCAAGTGAAGAACGTGGCCGCAGTGTTCGTTACCGCGAAGCTGCCCCCATTTTCGCGGCCCGGCATGCCGCTTGATGTCAACGTCTCGTCGGCGGGAGATGCGCGGAGCCTCGAAGGCGGTTTGCTTCTGCTGACGCCACTGTATGCGGCCGATGGTCAGGTCTATGCCGCCGCCCAGGGACCGCTCGTGGTGGGTGGCTACGCGGCTGGGTCCTCGGCCAACTCCAAGCAGGTGAATCACCCCACCGTGGGCCGCATTCCGAACGGCGGACTGATTGAGCGCGACACCTCGCTCGATCTCACGAAACTTCATCGTCTGTCTCTGTTGCTGAATGACGCCAGCTTCAGCACGGTCGAGGAGGTCGCGACCGTCATCAATCGCGAACTGGCGGCGCCGGCGGCTACCGTGGTCGACAGCCGGCGAGTGGAACTCGAACTGCCCGTGTCCGGCAACGCGAACGTGCCGGCGCTGCTTGCCCACATCGAGAACCTCGAAGTGCGAGTCCGGCGAAAAGCCAAAGTGGTCATTAACGAACGCACGGGCACGGTGGTACTGGGCCAGGACGTGCGCCTGGGTGCGGTATCGATTCTGCACGGCAGCTTCTCGATCGAGGTGACGACCACCTATTCGACATCGCAGCCCAGTCCGCTGGCCAGCGGACAGACCGAGGTGCTACCCGAAACCAAGCTCAAGGCCACGGACAGCCCGGCCCGCAATGTCGCGCTGAGCGAAGGTGCCAGCGTGGAAGAGTTAGTGACGCGCTTGCAGGCGATTGGTGCAACCGCGCGCGATGTGGTGTCGATTCTGCAGGCCATTAAAGCCGCTGGCGCGCTGGAAGCGGAATTGGAGGTCCTCTGATGAGCACGATTTCGGGTCTATCTTCTGCCAACGCTTCTTTCGCCTCTGTGGCCACGATTCTACCGCCAACTGGTGGCGCGGCCGCTCTGGGAAGAGGTCAGAAGGCGGCCCGCGAATTCGAAGCGCAGCTGATCGGGACCGTGCTGGAAGCGATGGAGAAAACCTTCGCCGCGCTTCCTGGCCAGGACGAAGTTGCCGGCCGGGACGACTACAACTACCTGGGAACGCAGGCTTTGTCTTCGGCGTTGGCCGCAGGCGGCGGTTTCGGAATCGCCCGGATGATTGCTGAACACTTGCCGGGCACGAAGGTAGCAGACGAAGGGTTGGAGGCGGCGGAGCCCGGAGCCGCTTCTGGTCATTAAAGATTTCGTAACTTCTGCCGATGGAACAAGATGAAGCGATCCGGCGAGAGAACGGCCGGAAGCCTCTGGAACCACATTAAAGTTTCCTAACGCGCTGCCGATAGTTGAATTGCAAGGCAATCGGGGGAGGGAACAACTGATGAGAATTGATTCGAACCAGGGAGGGCAGCCGGTCTCTGAAGGCGGGCGGACCGGCAATTCGGCGGCCGCAAAGAGCAACACGTCGACCCCGGTCGGGGTCAGCGGCGCGCTCGGTGAGGACCAAGCGGAACTTTCTGACGTCCACGCTCAGATTCAGGTATTGGTGGCGCAAGTATCGCAGCTTCCGGAAACCACACAGGAGAGGGTTAACGCCCTGCGGCAGGCGGTGGCGGAGGGCAGCTATCAGCCGAAGCCAGCTCAAGTGGCGGAGGCGCTGTTTTCGAATATGGCGAAGCGGGCAGCATGAGTGAGTAATCAAGTCGGGAGGACGGGAGCAGCCAAGGCGATCGAGAAGACCGACCTGTCCGGCAGCTTGAGTCCAGAACAAACCACGCCGGTCGCGGCGACTCCTCCAGTGCAAGGTCAAGCTTCGCCGGAAGGAGGGCAGGGCAAGGCGCGTCGACGCGAGCCTTCTTCGGAGACCGATGATCAAGAGCAGCCCGTCGAAGACAGCGATCGATCGCCGCACCGGGTCGACAGCCTTGCGTAACGTCTCATGATTCCAGACGATCCCTCCAACGCGGCAACTCAGCTTTTGACCGACGCATTGCCATCGGCGTCAGAGATCACAAGGAGCCGTCTGTTGCTGATGCGCCAGCTGTACATGAGCCTTTGTGCTGGCCACAGAGCGCTACTGGCGCTGGATTTGGCGGGGATCGAGCGCAGCACGATGGACCAGGCTGAACTGGGGCGGAAGCTCGCGGAATATATTCCGCGCGGTACGAGATCGGCGGGAAATGCGGGGAATAAGAAAAGACCTCCAGCAGAAAATCGCGCAGGCGGCTTCGCGGGGTGTGCGCCTGAAATGGAAGCTGAGCTAAGGCGCGGCGAGCGAGACGTTCTGCAGGCTTTGCGGCTGCAGGGGGCGCTGTTGGCGCGCTCGCAACACAAGCTACGCGTTATGGCGAACATGCTGGCCGGCCCAGGGGTCAGCTACGGTCCACCGTCGAGGCCAACGGCGAGACTGCAAAGCGCTTCTCGCAGCAAAACGGCGGGATCGATCTGACCTATGTCAAGCCTGAATGCCAGTTTGGCCAGCGCGTTGAGCGGCCTGATCGCCGACCAGGGCGCGATGGCGACAACCACCAACAATGTGGCCAACGTAAACACACCCGGATACTCCCGCCAGGAACCGGTGCTGGTGGCCAGCGATCCGGTGGTGCTGTCTCCGCTCACCTTCGGCACAGGCGTGACTTTGCAGAGTGTAGAAAGCATTCGCGACCCCATCCTGGAGTCGCAAATCCAGCAGCAGACGCAGGCCGAAGGCCAGTACAGCACGCTGGCCTCCGCTCTGCAGCAGACGCAGACGAACTTCACCGCGAGCACCGGAGATATCGGAACCGCGATTTCGAATTTTTTTGACAGCATCAACCAACTCTCCACCAACCCGTCGGACTTGTCGCTGCGCCAGGGCGTGCTTACCGCGGCGGGAAATGTTGCCAGCAGCTTTAACACCACGGCCGACAGCCTGACCCAGCAGCAGACCAGCCTCGACCTCAGCGTGGTGCAACAGGTGGGCCAGATCAATCAACTCACCCAGCAGATTGCCCAGCTCAACACGCAGGTGAGCAACCTGCAGAATGTCGGGGAGAATGCGGGAACTTTTATCGACCAGCGCCAGCAGGCGATCGATCAACTCTCGTCACTGGTGGACGTCTCTGTGATTCCGAGCGACAACAGTCTGACTCTCATTACGGCCAACGGCGCCCCGCTGGTGACCGGACAGCAGAGCTTTCAACTCCAGACGCAGACCAATTCCGCCGGACTGCACGAGATTTACTCCCAGGGAAATGACATCACCAGCCAAATCACCTCCGGCCAGCTGGGGGGGACGCTGCAGGCTCGCGATCAGGAGATTCCTGCGATTCAGACGCAACTCAACACCCTGGCAGATGGCCTAGCGACGAGTGTAAATAAGGTACAGACCGCCGGTTACGATCTGAATGGCAATCCGACCGGGGCAACCAGTGCGAGCGGGACTCCGCAAACCCCGGTCTACTTATTCAACCCTCCGGCCGCCACCGGTGCGGCGGCGAATCTCTCGGTGGCCATCACGGATCCGTCCCTAATTGCGGCCAGCTCCGACGGCACTGCGGGCAGCAACGGAAATGCGGAAGCAATGTATGCCCTCAGCAATCAGGCGATCATCGATGGCCAGAGTCCTACGGACTGTTATTCGGGGATCGTCTTCAACGTAGGTAACTCTGCGTCCAATGCCTCGGCGGAACAAACCGCTTCCAGTCAGGTTCTGCAACAGCTCAACGATCAGCGGGCGTCAATTTCCGGGGTTTCGCTGGACGAGGAGGCGGCCAACATGGTGCGCTACCAGAACGCCTATTCGGCTTCGGCGCAGGTCATCACCGCCATCAACGACATGCTCTATGCCACCATCCAGATGACTACGCTCACAGGATAACCACCATGCGCGTGAATCCCAATCCGTACCCCGACCTGCTTGCTTCCGTGGCCCAGACGCAGCAGCAGATCAACACCGACGAGCAGGAGATCGCCTCCGGGATGAGCGTCAATCTTCCTTCCGACAATCCCGCAGCGGCGGCGGCGCTGGTTCAGAACGCGGATCAAACTTCGCAGGCGGATCAGTTCGAGCGCAGCATTGGCAGCATTCAGGGCGAAATGCAGAATGCGGATTCCACCCTGAACTCCGTTATAACTTCCCTGCAGCAAGCGATCAGCCTGGGAGTGGAAGGCGCCAACGGCACCGTCAACAGCTCCGATCGAGCCGCCATCATTACACAAGTGCAGGGCATCCAGAGCCAGTTGCTGAGCCTGGCGAACTTTACCTATCAGGGCAACTACGTTTTTGGGGGAACCAAGATGCAAACCACGCCCTATGTTCTGGATCCGAGTTCTCCCTCCGGAGTTACCTATCAGGGGAACTCGGGAACAAATAGCGTCACCTTGGGCAACCACTTCACCCTGCAAACCAACCTCCCCGGCTCGCAGTTATTTTCGGGCTCTGGCACCGATATGTTTCAGAGCATACAGGATCTGATCACCAGCCTGCAGAGCGGCATCGGCATTGGCAAGGCGGTCACGGAAGTCAGCAACGCTTCCAACTCCATCGATTCGCAACGAGTGTTTTACGGCAACGCGCTGAATCAGCTCACGGCGCAGCAAACCTACCTCAGCACGGAAACCACGGAACTCGCGCAGCAACAGAATACCGTCGGCGGGGCGGATCTGACGGCTGTGATCAGCAATCTGACCACCGCGCAAACTTCGTTGCAGGCAACTTTGGAAGCGATCGGGCAGACGGCAAACACCAACCTGTTTGAATATCTGAAATAGGAAGAAGCTAGGTCAGCCTAAAGAGTCTGGCGTGAGGCTTGAGCCCACTCCGCCGCGGACTGTACGCGCGCCCTTTGTGCTTCCAGGCGTGCGCGCTCGACGAGCAAGTGGCTGTGGATCGAAGGCAGAAGGTCCCGAACGCTTTCGATGTTGCGACGATAGTGTTCCAGTTCATTGTCAAGCTCGGGATCGATCCCTTTAGCGGGGAGGGCTTGCTCCCGCAGCCCTGCGCCGGCGTGCAACAGCTCTGAGAGAAGAGCGGTAATGCAATCCGGAGCCGCCACGGAAAGCTGTCCGCTGGCGTTCACCACGGAGTCGAGCCACGCGCGCAGCCACCGGTTGGTTTCCTGCAGGCTGTGGGACCGTGACTGCGTGAGGGGCGGCATCATGCGTTCCAATCGGTGATGGCGGTTTCGGAAGGAGGGGGAGTGGGCGCGTTCGAAGCAGGCTCGTGAGACGGCGGATTGGTTTTCGCTGTCGCCCGCTCCACTTCCAGCCAGGCCTCATGAACCTCGACCAGCTGGGAGATTTGTTGTTCGAGAATCCTGGCCGATTGCTTCACTTGAGCTTCGGTAAGGCCGGCGCGCAAGAGTGCGTAAAACTTGGCTAGATTTCTCGCCACTTCTCCGCCACGCTCCATGTCGAGCGACCCCTGCAGTTGTGCAATGACCATGAGGGCGTGGTTAATCTCCCGCGTCCGCTCTTCGATCGCACCTTTCTCCATGGCGATGACCGCCCTGCGTAGGTCCTCAATGGCCTGTTCGTATAGGCAGATGATGAGCCGCACCGGGCTTGCGCCTCGCACACCGGCTTCGCGATAGGAAGATCTGGCATCCATTGGCTATAGCCCTGAAGTTAGAGTTGGTCCGGAGTTAACAGTCGCCCCTGAGCTTGAAGTGCTCGAGCCCAGCGTGGCTAGCGTCTCGGTCATTTCCTGAAGAAGCAGCGGGTACGCCTGCAACGAAGCGTTGACCGAGTCATATTGCGAGGTCAATGCCGCGGTCTGGGCGGTTAGTTGGGTTTGGAAGTTCGTGATGGTACTTGTGAGGTCCTGCCCTTCCGCTTGGTCTTGCGCCAGATCCACGTTGAGCGGGCCTTGCGTAGCATCGGTCAGGTTGGTTAGGTCGGTGTTGAAATGGTTAGCAAAGCCGGTTGCGGACGCATTCTGAAAAAAACTCTGTACTGCCGCGGGGTTAGCCGCAAGGAAGTCGGCAAACGTCTGACCTGCGGCGTTCGAACCGACGGTCAGGGTGCCGTCATTATTCATGTTGATGCCCATCGAGGCCAAGTTAACGGTTTCGCTTGCATCGCCATTCGAATTCGGCCAGCCCGGGACCGAGACCGCGTAGCTTGCATCGGTCAACATGCTGGACTGCAGAGACCGCAAGGAAAGATCGGATTCCAGGGGAGGCGCGGGAGTGGCGCCGGTAGGGTCGACGACGTATTGAGTGTTGATGGTGCTGACGACCGAGTTGTAAGCGGAGACGAAGTTGTTGACCGCATTCGCGATCTGGTTGGTATCCGGCGTGACTGTCAACTGAACGGGATCGCTGGAGGTGGATTGCCCGAGCAGGCTGAGCGTGACTCCTTGAATTGCTCCGGTCACGGTGTTGCTGCTGCTGCTGAAGGGCACGCCATCGACAGTTAGAGCAGCATCCGTTCCGCCCACGGGAGTGTCAAACGCCAAAGTCGTGTTGCTATTGCTGGCGAGCGACAGTGCTCCGCCGCTGCCCGTGCTTTGGCTGAACAAAGCCAGCCTCGAGCCGCTGGTATCACTCACAACGCTGGCGGTAACCCCCCAACTGTTCGCGGTGCTTTGTGTGTTGATGTAGGCGGCCAGCGTGGTGAGCGTGTCATTGCTGCCTTGGGTGATAGCAATGTCGTGGGTCGTTCCGCCGGACCCTCCCACCTGCAACTGAATTGCTCCGGTGGTCTGTCCGCTGGCCAGAAAGGATGTGTTGGCGCCGGCGGCGATGGGATCGGTATATAACGTGCCCGCGGTCGCTAGATTGGTTACTACAATCTGATGAGTTGCGGTGACTGCCGTATTCCCAGCGGCCGCCGTCAAAACGCCTGTGTTCGACGAGGTTGCCGCCTGGGCTGTCAGTGCTCCGGTCGGACTGGCTAGCGCGGCGACGGCGGTCTGCAGGTTGGTAAGATTGTTTTCCTGTCCTTCCAGCAATCCTTCTTGAGTCGCCAAGGTGGTCTGCTGCTCCTGCCAAACGGTGAGTTGGCCGCTCTGTTCGGAGATGATCTGCTGTACCAGCGAGCTGACATCAATGCCTTGTCCGGAGAGGATAGTAGATGGATTTAAGCTAACGCCCACGGTCTTTTCCTCCTTCGATCCGGCTGGTTCCAGTGCACTTTAGCTGCACTCTCTGAAATGACAGGGGTGACAAGCACATTTTGTGACGGGCTGATTTCCCAGTTGGGGAGGCTTCCTAAAGCAGAATCGGAAGAGAGGCAGGCCGGTGGTCCTGCCTCCCCTCCGAGCTGGACTTACTGCAACAGTTTCAATACGAGCTGTTGCTGTTGGTTGGCCTGGGCCAGAGCGGAGATGCCGGTCTGCTCCAGGATGGAGTACTTGGTCAGGTTCGCCACGGCCGTCGGAATGTCGGCTGCCGTGATCGTGTTTTCCGCCGAGGTCAGGTTCTGCACCTGGCTGTTGATGACGTTGCTGGCCGCAGTGAGCCGGTTGACACTGGCACCCAATGTGCCACGTGTGCTGGCCACATTCGAGATCGCCTGGTTGATCAAGGTCAGGGCAGTCTGCGCGTCAGTTTGCGTGTTCAGATCTGTGGTTGACAGGTTCACGGACTGAGAACCGTTACCGTTGGCGATCGCTGAGGCCGACAAGCCGCCAATGGTTACTGCAATCTGGCTCGATCCGATTGCGGTCGAGTCACTCAGGAAGATGTTGGTGGCCGCTGAAGTGGTTGTGGTCGGATTACTGAGAGTTCCGAGAACCGTCTCCGTATTAGTCGAACCGACCGCGATATTGCCGTTGTTGTTAGGGTCGGTCACGACAAGGTTGCCCGCCGAGTTCAGGTACGCCGAAAGGCCCGCTGGATCGGTGCTGGGGTTGTTGATGGCGCTGATCAGATCGCCAATGGTGTTGGTGCCGCCAACGTTGGAAGTGTAGCTGAAGGTTTTGCTGCCGGCGGTGAAGCTGAAGATCTTGCTCGCGCCAAGCACCGTTGCGGTGGTCAGGCTTCCGGCGTTACCGACGAGCTGATTCGTGTTGGGGGTGGAAGTCCCGGCGGTGTTGGGCGTGGAGAAAGTTGTGGGAGCGCCCTGAACCGGAGCCCCAAGCACAGCATCGGTCGTGGTGACGGCCAGATCGGCGCGGTTTAGCGGGTCGGTAATTTGGAGTTGGCCGCCGACCAAGGCCGCCTTTGCGCCCACCGTGGTGTCGCTGTTGATGGCGTTGATCAGGTTCTGGACCGTCGGAGCCGTGGAATCGGCAACCGTCTCGCCGGCCACAATGGTGGTGGCTTGGCCGCTGACGGCGAGATTGTTGTTACCAGCGGTATCAGTGATCTGCAACTGTCCGTTCACCAGCGCTGCCGACAAGCCAGCGCCGGAGCCTCCGGCTACGGTGACGCCAGCAGCGCCGGCGCCGTTGGTGGCAGCAGTGTTGATGGCGTTTATCAGGGTTTGTACGGTCGCAGTGGAAGCCGCGGTCGTAGCGTACGTCGTGGTTGCGCCGCCGTGGACAATGGTCAGGGTTCCAGAGGAGACCAGCGTGCTAGCAGCCGTAAGCGCGGTGCCGGCGGTGACTTGCACGTTCGGGTTTGCCGCCCCGGCCGGAGCGTTATAAGTGTAGGTAACGCCTCCAGCGGTGACGGAGGTCGCATCGCCGGTGGTCAGCGCAGTATCCAGATACAGGGGAGCTGCGGTGCCACTGTTGGGACTGTCGGCTGCGTTGAGGTTGGGCGCCGAGCCGCTTTGAAACACTTCTTGCCCGTTATAAGTTGTGGCAGTACCAATCCGGTTGATTTCCGAGAGGATGGATGCATACTGCGCCTGGATGGCGGTGCGTTGCGAATTGGAAACCGTGCCCGTAGCCGATTCGGTAGCCAGCGTGACCGCGGTGTTCAGCAGGTTCGTGACCTGGGCAAGCGCGCCATCAGCGAGTTGCAACTGGCCGACGCCGTCATTGGCATTCGACACCGATTGTGTGAGGGCGCTAATGTTGGCCTGCAAGCCGTTCGCAATAGACAGTCCGGCAGGGTCATCCGCTCCGCTGTTGATGCGCGACCCTGAAGATAGTTGCTCCAGCGTGTTGTTCAGGGCGGTGCTTGTAAGAGTCAGTTCATTTTCCGCCTGAAGGGACGGAATGTTATTCAGGATACCGAGAGGCATTGTGTTTCTCCTTTTCTTGAGTTGGTCCCGCCTACTTGGAACCGCCTCCTCAGCAATGCAGCTCTGCGGAGTTCCTGTTCCATTTGCGTACTCACGGAACCCGAATGTCTGTTGTCTCCATCGGCAGCCCCCCTTTCAGCTTTAGTAACTTTGGCCCGCCGGAGGCCATCGGTTGTAAATCCAAAGTAACGTCCGCCGGTTGGCACCAGGCATGGGCCTCAATTAGCGGCCTGCCGATGTCATTTCCTAGGGGCCTGTGCGTGCTCCGCGCAACGTCACGGCAAGCCAACCAGAAGGAAAACATGATCCGGCTCACGCGTCTCAATAATCAGGCGTTGACGGTAAACTCCGACCTCATCAAGTTTGTCGAGCAGTCGCCGGACACTCTGATCACGCTGGTGAGCGGCGAAAAGATTGTAGTGCGCGAGAGTCCCGAGGAAGTTCTGACACGGGTCATCGAATTCCGGCGCTCGGTGCTGCAAGGACTGTCTTTTGCCTGGGATAGTTCTTCTTCGCACACCTTGCCTGCCGATCGTCCTGGAGGCGGCAAGAGGGAGACCGCGAAGTGAGCTTAGACAAAGCCAGCTTCAGCGGAATCATTCTGGCCCTGGGCGGAGTTCTCGCGGGACTTCTTCTCGAAGGCGGAAACATGGGCCAGATCCTGCAGCCCACCGCAGCCATGATCGTCTTTGGCGGCACTCTGGGAGCGGTGATGTTGCAGTTTCCTCTTCCCA
>Ga0209656_10001588_pt1 | contig 14839 bp, 10 predicted proteins | sample BogFormECP12_OM2_FD_188239 | JGI IMG/M metagenome (GOLD analysis project Ga0209656, IMG submission 188239) | Bog forest soil microbial communities from Calvert Island, British Columbia, Canada - ECP12_OM2 (SPAdes) (version 2) | ecosystem: Environmental > Aquatic > Freshwater > Wetlands > Bog ... | reverse complement strand
CATCGCCAGCGCCAACCGAACCGAATAACGCAGAACAGGCGAGGCGAGGGTGAAATGGGGTCCGAGCACCGCCAGCGAATAGGAGCGCTTCGGGATGAAGGCGGCGAGGTTGACGCCGCCGATCACCGCCTCTGCCGTCTCGTCGTCCGAAATCGTTTTCTCCAGCCGTCGGATATTGTCGAGCGCGAGAATGATCCGGCGCGTCGACGCGAGGAGCGCCCCGCGCGCGGGCTTGTCTGACGTTGCATCGCTTTCCACCCCCGCCGCTTCGCGCCTCAGGGCGTCGATGGCGACCGGGTGATCGGGCGGCAGGGTCGGACGGTCGGTCGTCAGGAGTTCGAGGCTCAAATGTTCGACATCGAGGGCGCCGACGCGCAGCGCCGCGCGGATGCGATCAAGGACCGCCGCCGCCGTAGGCGTCTCACGGATGAGCGCGACGTCGCATTGCGCGGCGACCAGCGCGTCGAAGGCGTCGAGCAGCACGCCAATCGTGGCGGCGAGCCGCAGGCGCTCCGACGTGTGGCTCGCGTGGTCGAGCAGCAGCGATCTTGTCGACTGCAATTGTTCCGCCAGCGCCGCCTGCTGGCGGATCGCCGCGCCGTAAGCCGCCGCCAAATCCGTTTCGGGATCGAACACGGCCGCGACCGTACGGAGATAGATCGAAAACTCTCGGATCGCTTCGCTGGCGACCAGCCGTCGGGCGCTCGCGTCGGTGACGACGGTCGCGAGTAGCGCGATTGCGATGTAGGCGAGGCCGCCGGCGGCGAACATCGCTTCGATGCGCATCGCGGTCGCGAACGTCTCGCGCGGAAAACCGAGCACGAAAACCATGGGAATCACCGCCTGCATGCCGACTGCGATCGCCCAGCGGCCGAGCCCGGTCACGATGCCGCCGGCGAATGCGATCGCGCCGATCGTCAGGAGCGCCGCCAGCGGCCACGGCAAGGCGAGCTGAATCGCGATGGTCGAGAGAAGCGCGAGCGCGAAGCCGAAGCCCATCGCGCGGGCCTTCTCGTGCCACGGCGCCGGCAGATCGGAGATGCTGGCTGAAATCGCGCCGAGCGTCGCCGGCTGTCCGGCGATGAAGCCGAAGATCGCAGAGGCGGCGAGGGTGACCGCCATGACGCCAACGCCGACGCTGACGCCGTTGACGATGTGCTGGCCCACGAAGAGCCGCGTGAGGTCGGGGGCGCGCCAGCGAAACTTGAGCCAGCGAAACATGACGATGCGACGTCAAACGTGGGCGGCGCGCTTCAGCGCCTCGATCGCATGGGCCGCCGTCGGGTTGAGGCCGGCGTGGCCCTCTTCGGCAAAGGCGACAAGTTCGCGGATCATCTTCGGCGTCCAATATTGGCGCAGATGCGAGGCGGCGCCGGCGGCCGCCTCTTTTTCGGGCATGGCGGCGTAAAAATCGCCGATCTGGTTCGCCATGCGCACGAGCTTCTCGATCTTGCCAGCCGTCACGCCGCCAACCCCCCGTTCGCCCCGTCCCGCGCCGTCTCGAAGCTCAGCGCCTTGTCGGCCCGGGCGACGGCGATGAGAGCGACGCCGAAGTCCCGCGCCCGTTCGAGCGCGAGCGACGTCGGCGCTGAGAGCGAAACCAGCGCGCCCGCGCCGAAAATCGCCGCCTTGACGACCATCTCGAACGAACACCGGCTGGTGATGACGAAGAACCCGTTCTCCGCGTCGACGCCGGCGCGCCAGAGCGCCCCGATCGCCTTGTCGAGCGCATTATGGCGTCCTACGTCCTCGCGCGCCAGCATGATCCGCCCGTCGCGCCCGCACCAGGCGGCCCCGTGCACGGCGCGTGTCAATTCGTTGAGCGGCTGGCGCCGCTCGAGCTCCGCAATCGCCGCGCCGATCGCCGCAGGTGCGATCGGCGGACCGGGAACGAGCGCGCGCCGCGGCGAGGGCATCTGCGAAATCTCCTCGATGCCGCAGAGCCCGCAGCCGGTCCGCCCGCTCATTGCGCGCTTGCGCGCGAGATGCGCCTGCAGTCTTTCGCCCGTGAGCGCGATGGCGATCCGAAAGCCGCCTTCGGCCCGCTCGATCTCGACCCCGCGAATGTCCTCGATCCGCCCGGCAATCCCTTCGCTCAGCGCGAAGCCATAGGCGAAGTCCTCGAGATCGCAAGGCGTCGCCATCATCACAGCGAAAGGCGCGGCGCCAATGACGATCTGGACCGGCGCCTCAATTGCGACCGCCCGCGTCAGCGGCGGCCCGACGACGCCGGCTTCGTAAGAAAAAGAGCGTGCTTCGACCTCGACTGAGCCTGCGCCCTCATTCGGCGGCATCGGCCGGCGCTCTTTCGACGCGGCGGAGGCTGATCGCCTCTTCCTGATCCCGCGTCTGCCAGTCCGAGAGGTGGTTGGTCCGCCGGACTTGCACCGCCGTCACCTTGTATTCCGGACAATTGGTCGCCCAGTCGGAATTCTCGGTGGTCACGACGTTGGCGCCGGTGACGGCGTGATGGAACGTCGTATAGACGACGCCGGGCTGCATCCGCTCGCTCACTCTGGCGCGCAGCGCGATCTCCCCCGAGCGGCTCTGCAGGGCGACGAGGTCGCCCTCTCTCACGCCGCGGCTCTCCGCGTCGAACGGATGGATTTCGAGCACGTCCTCTTCGTGCCAAGTCATGTTGGCGGTTCGGCGTGTCTGCGCCCCGACATTGTATTGCGAGAGAATGCGTCCGGTCGTCAAAAGGAGCGGGAAGCGGGGCCCCACGCGCTCCTCGGTTGCGACATATTCGGTCAGCATGAACTGCCCCTTGCCGCGCACGAAGCGCTCGACATGCATGATCGGCGTGCCGGCCGGCGCTTCGTCGTTGCAGGGCCATTGGATCGAGCCGAGCTCGTCGAGCCGCGCATAGGAAACGCCCCGGAAGGTCGGCGTGGTCGCTGCGATCTCGTCCATGATCTTGCCCGGATGCGCATAGCGCATCGGCAAGCCCATCGCGTTGGCGAGCGCGATCGTCGTCTCCCAGTCGGCCTTGCCGGCGAGCGGTTCGATCGCCTTGCGCACCCGCCCGATGCGGCGTTCGGCGTTGGTGAAGGTGCCGTCCTTCTCGAGGAACGACGCGCCGGGCAGGAAAATATGGGCGTAGCGCGCGGTCTCGTTGAGGAAGAGGTCCTGCACGATCACGCATTCCATGGCGCGAAGCCCCGCCGTGATGTGCTTCGTGTCGGGGTCGGACTGGGCGATGTCCTCGCCCTGCAGGTAGAGGCCCTTGAACGCGCCGTCGATCGCCTCGTCCATCATGTTGGGGATGCGTAGGCCCGGCTCTTTGCTGAGCGGCACGCCCCACAGGCGCTCGAAGATCTCCCTCGTCGCGTCGTCCGAGACGTGACGGTAGCCCGAGAACTCGTGCGGGAAAGAGCCCATATCGCAGGAGCCCTGCACGTTGTTCTGACCGCGCAAGGGATTCACGCCGACGCCCTCGCGGCCGATGTTGCCCGTCGCCATGGCGAGATTGGCGATCGCCATCACAGCGGTCGAGCCTTGGGCGTGCTCGGTGACGCCGAGACCGTAATAGATCGCCCCGTTGCCGCCGGTCGCATAGAGCCGCGCGGCCCGCCGGAGTTCCTGCGGGTCGACGCCTGTCGCCGGCGCGACCGCCTCCGGTGAATGATGCTCCTCAGCGACGAAGCGCGCCCACGATTCGAAATTGGCTGGGTCGCAGCGCTCGCGCACGAAGGCCTCTTTAACGAGCCCTTCGGTGACGACGACATGCGCCAGAGCGTTCAGGACGGCGACGTTGGTTCCGGGCCTCAGCGCCAGATGATAGTCAGCCTCGACGTGCGGGCTCCGGACCAGATCGATGCGACGCGGGTCGATGATGATGAGGCGGGCGCCCGCGCGCAAGCGCTTCTTGAGGCGGGAGGCGAACACCGGATGGGCGTCGGTCGGGTTGGCCCCAATCACAATGACCACGTCGGACTTGTCGACCGACTTGAAGTCCTGTGTGCCGGCCGAAGTGCCGTAGGTCCTCGAGAGTCCGAAGCCCGTCGGCGAATGGCAGACGCGGGCGCAGGTGTCGATATTGTTGTTGCCGAAGCCCATGCGCACGAGCTTCTGGACCAGGAACACCTCTTCGTTCGTGCAGCGCGATGAGCTGATTGCGCCGACCGAGTCGCGCCCGTACCGAGCCTGAATGCGCCTGAATTCGCTGGCCGCGTAGGCGAATGCCTCGTCCCAGGAGACCTCCCGCCACGGATCCTCGATCCGCTTGCGGATCATCGGCTTGAGAATCCGGTCCCTGTGCGTGGCGTAGCCATAGGCGAAGCGGCCCTTGACGCAGGAATGGCCCTCATTGGCCTTGCCCGCCTTTTGGGGGACCATGCGCAGGACCTCGTCGCCCTTCAGTTCCGCCTTGAAAGCGCAGCCGACGCCGCAATAGGCGCAGGTGGTCACGACGGTGCGCTCCGGCATTCCCATTTCAATAACCGACTTTTCATTGAGCGACGACGTCGGGCAGGCCTCGACGCAGGCGCCGCAGGAGACGCATTCGGATGACAGGAAATCGACGCCGCCGGGCGACACTTTGGAGTTGAAGCCGCGCCCGAGGATCGTCAGCGCGAAGGTTCCCTGCACCTCCGCGCAGGCGCGCACGCAGCGCGAGCAGACGATGCATTTCGTCGGGTCGAAGGCGAAATAGGGATTGGAGGCGTCGGTCGGCGCCTCGAAATGATTGGAGCCGTCGTATCCGTATCGCGTGTCGGCGAGTCCCAGTTGCGCGGCCTGGGTCTGCAACTCGCAATCGCCATTAGCGCTGCAGGTCAGGCAATCGAGCGGATGGTCGGAGATGTAGAGCTCCATCACGCCGCGACGCAGCTTCTCGAGCCGCGGCGTCTTCGTGTGAACGACCATGCCGTCTTCTGCGGGCGTCGTGCAGGAGGCCGGGGTCCCCTTGCGGCCGTCGATCTCGACAAGGCAAAGACGGCAGGAGCCGAAAGCCTCGAGACTGTCGGTCGCGCAGAGCTTCGGGATCGGATTGTCGATCAGCGACGCGGCGGCCATCACCGAGGTTCCCGGCGCCACGCTGACTTTGCGCCCGTCGATTGTCAGCGTGACGGTCGGCGCGCCGGCGCGGATCGGCGTGCCTGTGTCGAGTTCCTGCATGAGCGGCATGGGCCGGTCTCCTATTCCGCAGCGGCGCGCGGCGGCTTGGCGAAATCTTCGCTGAAATGATCGAGAGCGCTAAGGACGGGCAGGGCCGTGAGCCCGCCGAGCGCGCAAAGCGAGCCGTCCGTCATGACCTCGCAAAGATCGCGCAAGAGTTCGACGTTCTTTTGGCGGTCCAGGCCGGCGATGATCTTATCGACCGTCTCCGCGCCGCGCGTCGAACCGAGCCGGCAGGGCGTGCATTTGCCGCAGCTTTCCTTGGCGCAGAATTGAAAAGCGAACCGCGCCTGACGCGCCATGTCGACGCGGTCGTCGAAGACGACGATCCCGCCGTGGCCGAGCATGCCGTTCGCAGCAGCCATCGACTCGTAGTCGAGCGGCGTGTCGAGCAGGCTTTCAGGAAAATAGGCGCCGAGCGGTCCGCCGACCTGAACGGCGCGGATCGGGCGGCCGGACCGCGTCCCTCCGCCAAAACCTTCGACAAGCTCGCGGATAGTCGCGCCGAACGCGAGTTCGATGAGGCCGCCGTAGCGGACATTGCCGGCGAGCTGGAACGGCTGGGAGCCGAGCGATCGCCCGACGCCGTACTCGGCGTAAGCCTTGGGACCGTGGTCCAGAATCCACGGGACGGAGGCGAAGGTCAGAACGTTGTTGATGACGGTCGGCTTGCCGAAGAGGCCCGAGATCGCCGGCAGCGGGGGCTTGGCGCGCACTTCGCCGCGCTTGCCCTCGAGGCTCTCGAGCAGCGACGTTTCCTCGCCGCATATATAGGCCCCGGCGCCGAGCCGCGGCTCGAGGTCGAAAGCATGAGCGGAGCCGAGCACGCGCTCGCCGAGGAGCCTTCCGGAGCGCGCGTGCTCGATCGCGCGGGAGAACGTCGCGAAGGCGTGCGGATATTCCGAGCGGATATAGATATAGCCCATGGTCGCGCCGACCGAGACGCCGGCGATCGCCATGCCCTCGATCAGGAGGAAAGGGTCCCCCTCCATCAGCATGCGGTCCGCGAAAGTGCCGCTGTCGCCCTCGTCCGCATTGCAGACGACGTATTTGCGGTCCGACGCCGTCGCCGCAACCGTCCGCCATTTGATGCCCGTAGGGAAGCCCGCGCCGCCGCGCCCGCGCAGGCCCGAGGCCAGAACCTCGTCGACCGTCGCCTTGGGCCCGAGCCTCAGCGCGGCCTCCAGCCCCTTCAGCCCGCCGTGGCGGCGGTAATCTTCGAGCGAGAGCGGGTCGGTCAGGCCGCAGCGTGCGAACACGAGCCGCTGCTGCCGTTTGAGATAGGGAATATCGTCGATCCGTCCGAGTGCCTTCGGGTGGGCGCCGCCGTCTAGGAACCCGCATTCGAATAGTGAGCCGGCGTCCTCATCCGCGACCGGACCGTAACCCATCCGGCCGGTCGGGGTCTCGATCTCGACGAGCGGCTCCAGCCAGAAAAGGCCGCGCGAGCCGGTGCGCACGATCGTGACGTCGAGGCCCCGGCTGCGCGCCTCACGCGACAGCGCAGCGGCGACGCCGTCCGCTCCGACGGAGAGGGCCGAGGAATCGCCGGGGATGAAGACCTGCGCGCTCACGACGCTTTTCCCTCGGCGTCGGCGACAATTGCGTCGATCTTGCCGCGGTCGAGGCGGCCGATCGGCGCGCCGTTGAAAAGCGCCGCGGGCGAGAGCGCGCAATTGCCGAGGCAATAGACCGTCTCGACGTGGAGCCCGCGACCGGCGTCCCCGGCGTCGGGCGCCAGGCCATGTCGCGTCTCAAGGTGTTCGACGAGGTCTTCGCATCCCATCGCCTGGCAGGATTCGGCACGGCAGAGCTTGAGCACCCGCCCATCGACCGGAACCCGGCGGAAATCGTGGTAGAAGCTGACGACGCCGAGCGCCTCGGCCTTCGAGATGTTGAGGGCGTCGGCCATCAGCGTGATCGCTGCGTCGTCGATATAGCCGAACTCATGCAGGAGATCGTGCAGGATCGGCAGCGCCGCGCCGGGCGCTGATCGCCTGCGGTCGATCACTGCGCGCGCAAGCTCCGCATCGAACGCCGCCTTAGCGGCCATGAAGATCCTCCCGAAAACCCGTGCTGTAAAATGCGCTTGAAGCGGCGGGGTTTCAAATCGAACGTTTGGAAGCAATGATAGGAGATCTCTATCGTTCGGGCGGCTCGATCAGCGCTGCGATGTTGGCGGGCCATTGCATGGCGAACAGGTTCCTGGCGAGCGGCGAGGGCGGTTCGCGATCGCTCATGACGAGACCGATAGTGCGCCGCGCGGTCGGTTCGACCAGCTCGATCGCCCGCGTGCCTTTCGGGACGCCGAAGAAACGCAACAACTGGCGCGGCACGATCGCCGACCACAGGCCCGCGCTGACGTGTGAGACGAGGTTGAAAATCGAATTCGTCTCCACCGCGGGAACGGGTTTCGCGCCGACAGATCGGAACACGCCGTCAATGATGCGCCGGTTCTGCATGTCCGGCGTCAGGAGGCATAAGGGCGCCCTCGCCGCTTCGCTCCAGGTAACCTTCGCCCGACCGGCCAAATCGCCGCTCGCAGGGGTCAGGAACATGTATTCCTCGACGCAGATTGGCTTGACTTTGACCCGCTCGATCGGCTCCGCGTCGAGATAGGTGAGGCCGGCGTCGAGCTCGAAATCCTCAATCCCGCGTTCGATCTCCTGGCTGTTCAGCGACAGGACCGCGACCGTGACTCCGGGAAATCGGGCGTAGAAGGGACCCGTCAGATGGGAGACGATCGGCAGCGCCGTCGGGATGGCCCCGATCCGGAGCCGGCCCGTGAGGCCCTTGTCGATCTCCTCGAGGCCGCGGCGCAGATTCTCCGCCTCGGCGAGGATGCGATGCGCATGCTCGACCGCGATCCGGCCCTGCGGCGTCAGCCCGACGAAGCGATGGCCGCGCTCGACTATGGGCGCCCCAAGGTCCTCTTCGAGGAGGCGGATCGCCGCCGAAAGCGTCGGCTGGGAGACATGGCAGGCCTCGGCGGCGCGTCCGAAATGCTTCTCCCGCGCCAGCGCGACCAGATATTCGAGCTGACGCAAGACCATGAGCGGGCTCCGTGCCCCATTGCTGGCGCCCAACCCCGCCAAGGTCAATAGCAAACGCCTATCAGTGCGCGCCTCCCCTTGCTGGAGATCGCCCAAATTTGGCGTTAGAAGGCTCGACTGACGGAGACAACATGCCGCCGACCGAACCCGAGAACACTCAGAACGCGCGCGCCTTCCCGATTCGCATCGCCGCGACGATGGCGGCGATCGCCGTCCTTGCGATTGCGGCGACCTGGCTGGCCTGGGCGCCGCAGGCGTCGAACCGTTCGCTGATCGGCGGTCCGTTCGCGTTGCAGGACGGCGCCGGCAAGACCATCACCGAGGAGTCGCTGCGGGGGCGACCGTTCCTCGTCTATTTCGGCTACACCCATTGCCCCGACGTCTGCCCGACCGAGCTCGCCGCCATCTCCGATGTCCTCGCCAAGATGGGCGACAAGGCGATTCCCGCGCTCTTCATCACGGTCGACCCGGAGCGCGACACCCCGAAAGTGATGCAGGACTATGTCAGCAGCTTTGATCCCCATGTCATCGGGCTCTCGGGCAGCCCGCAGTCGATCGGCGCCGCCGAGAAGGGCTATCGGGTGTTCGCGCGCAAAGGCAAGATTCAGTCCGACGGCGGCTATTCGATGGACCATAGCTCGATCGTCTATCTGATGAACAAATCCGGCGGCTTCCTCGAGGCGCTGAACCTCGAACGTCCTCCGGAGGAGACGGCGAAGGAGCTCGAGTCCTATTTCTGAGAGCTTTTGCCCCGCCGCGGGCGGTTTGCTAGAGGCTCTCTGCCCGGAGAAACAGGAAACCGATGGATAAGTTCACCAGATTGACCGGAGTCGCCGCGCCGCTGCCGATCGACAATATCGACACGGACATGATCATTCCCAAGCAATATCTGAAGACGATCAAGCGGACCGGGCTCGGCGCAGGACTCTTCGCCGAAATGCGCTACCGCGAAGACGGCTCGGAGCAGCCCGATTTCGTGCTCAACAAGCCCGCTTACCGCAAAGCCTCCATTCTGGTCGCAGGCGACAATTTCGGTTGCGGCTCGTCGCGCGAACATGCGCCGTGGGCCTTGCTCGATTTCGGCGTACGCTGCGTCATCGCGACCTCCTTCGCCGACATTTTCTATAATAACTGTTTCAAGAACGGCATTCTGCCGATCAAGGTCACGCGCGAGGACCTCGCCAAGCTGATAGACGACGCGGAGCGGGGCGCCAACGCGACGCTGACCGTCGATTTGATGGCGCAGGAGATCCGCGGCCCCGACGGCGGCATGATCAAGTTCGAGGTCGATGCGTTCCGCAAGCACTGCCTGATCCAGGGCCTCGACGACATCGGCCTGACGATGGTGGAAGCGCCGGCGATCGAGGCCTACGAAAGGAAGTCCGCGGCGGCGCACCCCTGGCTTTGAGCCGGGCGCCGCGGTCGCCGCGCGGAGCCCGCCCCTCGCCGATTGTCAGCGCGCCCCCTTCCCCGGTAGAATCGCCCAAAAAGGGAAGGGGTGAACGCTCGACTCGATGAACGGCACGACGGTCTTTCTCATCGCGATCGCCTATGTCTCGCTGCTGTTCCTCATCGCCTGGTGGGGCGACCGCGGAGGACGGCGCTTCGCCTCGGGCGGACCGCGCGCCATCGTCTATGCGCTCAGTCTCGCGGTTTACTGTACGTCCTGGACCTACTACGGCTCGGTCGGCCTCGCCTCAGAACACGGGCTCGATTTTCTGCCCATCTACATCGGCCCCATTCTCGTCATCGGCCTAGGCGCTCCGTTCATGGCGCGGATCGCGAGCCTCGCGCGGGCGCAGAATGTGACGACGGTCGCCGATTTTGTCTCCGCGCGCTACGGCAAGTCCCAATCGGTCGCCGCAGTCGCCGCGCTGGTCGTCCTCTTCGGCTCTGCCCCTTATGTCGCCCTCCAGCTCAAGGCGGTCGCGACGACGCTGCTGACGGTGGTCGATTCCTTCGACCAGTCGCGGCTCGCCGCGGACACGCCGTCGACTTCGTTCTATCTGGCGATCTCGATGGTGCTCGCCGCGTTCGCCATGGCGTTCGGCACGCGCCGCATCAACCCGAAGGAGCATCAGAACGGCCTTATCCTGGCGATCGCGGTTGAATCGATCGTGAAGCTCGCGGCGTTTCTCGCCGTCGGCGCGTTCGTCGTCTGGAGGATGAATGGCGGCATCGCCGATCTGACCCAAAGCGTCCAAACGACGCCACGGATCGCCGAGGTCATCCAGACGCGGCCAGACCCGGGGGTCTGGGGCGTCTGGACGCTGCTCTCGGCAATCGCGATCGTGCTGCTGCCGCGCCAGTTCCATGTCGCCATCGTCGAGAATCACGACCAGCGCGGCATCCGGACGGCGTCCTGGCTTTTCCCCCTCTATCTCGTTCTGATCAATCTCTTCGTGGCGCCGCTCGCGGTCGCCGGCCTGAAGATGTTCCCGGACGGCGGGATCAACCGCGACCTGACGGTTCTGGCGCTGCCGCTCGCCGCCGGCGCGCACGGCGTTGCGCTTCTGACGATGATCGGCGGCATCTCCGCCGCGACCGGCATGGTGGTGCTCGACAGCCTCGCGCTTGCGATCACCATCTCGAACGATCTCGTGATGCCGCTTCTGTTGCGGCGGCGGGTGGCGCAGGGGCGCGCCGCGAACGGCGACATCGGCGCGCTGGTGTTGTGGGTGCGCCGCGTCGCGATCCTGGGAGTTTTGGCGCTCGGATTCGGTTATGGGCGCGTCGCGGGCGAGGCGGGTCTGGCTGCGATCGGGCTCCTGTCTTTCGCCGCGGTCGCGCAGATCGCGCCGGCCTTTCTCGGCGCCCTCTTCTGGCGGCGCGGCACGGCGCGGGGCGCCATCGCGGGCATGGCGACGGGCTCGCTCGCCTGGGCCTATCTCTTGCTGCTCCCCTCGATTGAAGCGCACGAGTCGCTCACGGCCTTTTTGGCGCATGGGCCTCTCGCGATCGCCTGGCTGAGCCCCGCCGCGCTTGTCGCCTTTGCTCCGAGCGCGCTCGTCGGCGGGGTCATTCTGTCGCTTGCGGCCAATATCGCGGCGTTCGTCGCCTTTTCGCTGACCCGCCAGCCGAGCGCGCTCGAACGCACCCAGGCGAGCGCGTTCGCAGGCGCGGGCGGCAAGCCACAGGCGTTCCGGCTGTGGCGCTCGTTGACCACCGCCGGCGAACTCGAGGCCGCGGTCGCCCGCTATCTAGGAGCGTCCCGGGCGCGCCGCGCCTTTTCCGCTTTCCTGCGCGAGGGCGGCCTCGATTACGACCCTTCGCAGGAAGCGAGCGCCCAATTGATCCGCCACGCCGAATTCCTGCTGTCGCCCGCCATCGGCGCGTCGACCTCGCGCCAAGTGCTGTCGCTGCTCCTGAGGCCGCGCGCCGTCTCCGGTCAATCGGCGCTGAAACTGATCGACGAAGCCTCGGCGGCGATCCAGTCGAGCCGCGACCAGTTGCAGCATGCGCTCGACCACGCGCGCCAGGGCATAACGGTCTTTGACGCGAATCTCGCGCTGACGGCCTGGAATAGGGAGTTCGCCGATCTCTTCGATCTGCCTCCGGCGATGCTGCATCACGGGGTCGGCCTCGACGAGATCGTGCGCTTCAACGCCGGCCGCGGCGCCTATGGGCCCGGCGATTCGGAAGACTTCGTGACCGACCGGGTGGCGGCGCTCCTCTACGAGGACCAGCCGACCCGGCTGAGGCTCTTCTCGACCCACCGCGTGATCGAAGTGCGCTCGGCAAGGCTGCCCGACGGCGGCATTGTCACCACCTATACCGACGTGACGCAGACCGTTCAGACGGAGGAAGCGCTCGAGGCCGCCAACGAATTGCTGGAGAAGCGCGTCGACGAGCGCACCGCCGAACTGCAGCGCCTCAACGCCGAACTCGCCCGCGCGAAAACCGTCGCCGAAGAGGCGAACGTGTCCAAGACCCGCTTTCTCGCCGCCGCGAGCCACGACATTCTCCAGCCGCTCAATGCGGCGCGCCTCTACGCGAGCTCGCTCAGCGAAGGCGCGAGCCAGATCGGCCGCGACGAGCGGGCGGATCTCGCGCGCAACGTCGACGTCTCGCTCGAGGCGGTCGAGGAGATTCTGGGCGCGCTTCTCGATATTTCGCGTCTCGACGCCGGCGCGATGAAGGCCGAGATTTCCGACGTACCGGTCGCCGACCTCATGCGCATGCTCGAAGTCGAGTTCGCGCCGATCGCCAAGGCGAGGGGACTGGACCTGCGTTTTGTCGCGACGAAGCTCGCGATTCGGACCGACCGGCGGCTCATGCGGCGGCTTTTGCAGAATCTGGTCTCCAACGCTCTCAAATATACCCTGAAGGGCCGCGTGCTGGTCGGGTGCCGCAGGGCTCCGGACGGCGCTTTGCGGATCGAGGTGTGGGACACCGGGCTCGGCATTCCGGCCGACCGGCAACGCGCGGTGTTCGAGGAGTTTCAGCGGCTCGATCAGGGCGCCCGCGTCGCGCGGGGCCTCGGGCTCGGCCTGTCGATTGTGGAGCGGCTCGGCCGCGTGCTCGGCCATCCGGTCGGACTGAACTCGCGCCCCGGCGAGGGCTCGGTCTTCTTCGTCACCGCGCTCGTCGGAACGGCGGCGCCGGAAAGCCGCGACGAGCATGGCGCGCCGCTCCCCGCCGCGGGCAGCGAGCCGTTGCGCGGTCTCAAGGTTCTCGCAATCGACAACGAGCCGCGCGTGCTCGAAGGCATGCAGAGCCTCATGAGCCGATGGGGCTGCGCCGTCGTGACCGCGCACGGCCTCAACGAGGCGCGCGAAGTGCTCGATGCCTTCGGCGCGCCCGACGTCGTCATCGCCGACTATCATCTCGATCAGGGCGACGGGGTCGAGGCGATCCGCGCTTTGCGCAAGGCGCTCGGCCGCGACGTGTCCGCGATCCTCGCCACCGCCGACCGCAGCCCGGAAGTGCGCGACGCGGCGGCGCGCGCGGACATCATCGTCCTCAACAAGCCGCTGAAGCCGGCCCCTTTAAGGGCGCAGCTCACCCGCTACAGCGCCATGCGCGAGGCGGCGGAGTAGCGGTGCCGGCGCCTTCCGCCCCGGCGCGGCAACACAAACCGTTCCAACCGGCCGATGCCGGAACGCACGCGCTATTTCCTATCGCCGTTTCGTGCGATTTCAAGGGCTTGCGGCGACTTTTCCATCGCCTTCGATGTCCTTTGCCCGACCATGAGGATCCGGCCCACCTCTCCCAGGGCGACGGTCCATTCGCCCGCCCATTTTTCTGAAAAGTAAACCACGACTTCTGATTTTTGGCAAGAAAATGTCGATTCGTCAGAACGAGGAATCCGCCTGACGGGCTCAGTTTTCCCTCAGAGCCGCTTTTCGCCTATAGGGGCGCCTCCACCAATCGAGAGCCGCTTATGACATCCGCCGCCCGCCCCTTCGACGACATCCGCGCGCTCCTCGCCAAAATGCCGAAAGCGGACGAGGCGGCGATCGCCGCGGCGCGCGAGCGCGAGGGGCAATTGACCAAGCCCGCGGGATCGCTCGGGCGGCTTGAGGAGATTTCGGCCTTCATGGCCGGCTGGCAAGGCTCGGCGCGGCCGCATGTCGACCGTCCGCTGGTCGCGGTCTTCGCCGGCAATCACGGCGTGGTCGCGCAAGGGGTGTCGCCCTTTCCGCAGTCGGTGACGAAAGCCATGGTGGCGAACTTCACCGCCGGCGGCGCCGCGATCAACCAGATCTGCAAGACCTTCGACATCTCGCTCAAGGTTTACGAGCTCGCGCTCGAAAAGCCGACCGGCGACATCACCGAGGGGCCGGCGATGGACGAGCGGACCTGCGCGGGAACGATCGCCTACGGCATGGAGGCGCTCGCGACCGAGCCGGACCTGCTCGTGCTCGGCGAAATGGGCATCGGCAACACCACCGCGGCGGCGGCGATCTTTCACGCGCTCTACGGCGGCGAGGCGGAGCACTGGGTCGGACGGGGGACCGGGGTCGACGACGCGGGCTTGAAACGCAAGGCCGAGGCGGTGCGCGCGGCGATCGCCCGCCACAAGCCGCATCTCACGGACCCGCTCGAGGTCCTGGCGCGGCTCGGCGGGCGCGAGATCGCCGCGATGGCTGGCGCGATCCTCGCCGCGCGGCTGCGCCGCACGCCGGTCGTGCTCGACGGCTTCGTCGTCTCATCCGCCGCCGCGGTTCTGCACGCGCTCGACGCAAGCGCGCTCGATCATTGCCTCGCGGGCCATGTCTCGGCCGAGCGCGCGCATGGCGAGGCCCTGAAGCGCCTCGGCAAGGCGCCGCTCCTCGATCTCGGCATGCGTCTCGGCGAGGGCTCCGGCGCCGCGCTCGCGGTCGCGATCGTCAAGGCCGCCGTCGCCTGCCACAACGGCATGGCGACCTTCGCGGAAGCCGGCGTCGCCGGGAAGGAAGGGTGAGGCGATGAGCGAGCGACGCTGGCGCGCGGTCGACGCGTATTTCAGCGAGACGATCGTCGGACGGGACAGCGTCCTCGAAGCGGCGCTGAAGGCCAATGCCGCGGCGGACCTGCCGTCGATCGACGTCTCGCCCGCGCAGGGCAAGCTGCTCACTCTCATCGCTCGGATGGTGGGGGCGAGGAAGGCGCTGGAGATCGGCACGCTTGGCGGCTATTCGACAATCTGCATCGCCCGCGCCTTGCCGCGCGAGGGCCGGCTTCTC
>Ga0209656_10001587_pt1 | contig 14840 bp, 15 predicted proteins | sample BogFormECP12_OM2_FD_188239 | JGI IMG/M metagenome (GOLD analysis project Ga0209656, IMG submission 188239) | Bog forest soil microbial communities from Calvert Island, British Columbia, Canada - ECP12_OM2 (SPAdes) (version 2) | ecosystem: Environmental > Aquatic > Freshwater > Wetlands > Bog ... | reverse complement strand
CCGTTTTACCTGCGCACCGGCAAGCGGCTCGCGCGGCGCACGACCGAAATCGCGATTCAGTTCAAGCAGGCGCCCTTCGCGCTGTTCCGCGACACTCCTGTCGATAGCTTGCCGCCCAACGTTCTTTCTCTTCAGCTGCAGCCCGACGAGGGTGCATCGCTGCAATTCGGCGCAAAGATTCCGGGCCCGGAGATAGCACTCGGCGGCGTGCGGATGAATTTCTCTTATAAAGACTACTTCAGCACGGAGCCGACCACCGGGTACGAGACCCTTGTCTATGACTGCATGATCGGTGACGCGATGCTGTTCAACCGCGCTGATGGCGTCGAGGCCGGGTGGGCGGTGGTGCAGCCGATCCTCGATCTGTGGCAAAACGACAAGACAACCCCGCTCGAAATATATCCGGCGGGCAGCGCCGGTCCGGAGGGCGCGGATAATTTGTTGTGGCGCAGCGGCCGCCAATGGCGGCCGATCACCTGAGGGCAGCAGCTTAATGACCCGCCCAATTATCGTCGCCCCGTCGATCCTGTCGGCCGATTTCGGCCGGCTCGCCGACGAGGTCCGTGCCGTCGACGCGGCGGGGGCCGACTGGATCCATGTCGACGTGATGGATGGGCGCTTTGTGCCGAACATCACGATCGGGCCGGTTGTCGTCGAAGCCGTACGCAAGGCGACGGCGAAGCCCGTCGACGTGCATCTGATGATCGTCGAGCCCGAGCGCTACCTCGACGACTTCGCCCGAGCCGGCGCCGATCATCTGCTCGTCCACTGCGAGCCGAGCTCGACGGTCCATCTGCACCGTACTCTGGCTCACATCCGCGACCTCGGAAAAACCGCCGGGGTGGTGCTGAACCCGGCAACCCCGCTGTCGCTGATCGAGTATGTGCTGGATCTCTGTGGGATTGTGCTGGTCATGACCGTCAATCCGGGCTTTGGCGGGCAGCAATTCCTGCCGGAGATGCTGGCGAAGATCCGCGCGTTGCGGTGCCTGTGCGACGAGCGCGGCCTCGATCCCGTGATCGAGGTGGATGGTGGATTGGGCGGCGAAAACGCCTGGCAAGTGCACGAGGCCGGCGCCACCGCCATCGTCGCCGGCTCCCACATATTCCACGCGCCGGACTACGCCCGCGCAATCGCGGCCATTCGCAATTCGGACTCATGCGCGTCGATCGTGATCAGCTGAAGCGCGCCGCGGCTTTGCGTGCGATCGAGGAGGTTGGGGACGGAATGGTCGTCGGGCTCGGCACGGGCTCGACCGCCGCCTTTGTCGTCGAAGGGCTTGCCGCGCGTCTCGCCGATGGACTCCGGGTGGTCGGCATCCCGACATCCGAGCGAACGGCGGCCCACGCCCGTCGGCTCGGGATCCCGATCGCGACGTTCGCAGAACACCAGCGCCTAGATATAACGATAGACGGCGCCGACGAGGTTCAGCTCGAAACCCTCGACCTGATCAAGGGTCTGGGTGGCGCGCTGTTGCGCGAAAAGATCGTCGCGGCGGCGAGCGACCGTCTGGTCATCGTCGTCGATCAAGAAAAACTGGTCGAGCGGCTCGGCGAGCACACCCCAGTGCCAGTCGAGGTTGCACAATTCGGCTGGCAGGCTACTGCTGTTGCGCTTGCCAAGCTCGGCTGTGCTCCCGAGCGGCGCTACATGATCGGCGAACAGCCTTACGTGACCGATGGGGGCAACTATATTCTCGACTGCCGATTTGGACCGCTCGCCGATCCGGCTGCCATCGAGCAACAAATCGCGATGACGGTCGGCACGGTCGAGAGCGGCCTTTTCGTCGGCCGGACCGCGATTGCGGTCGTGGCCTCGATGACGGGTGTCGAAGTGCTGACCCCGCCCGTCAGGGAACGGGCCTGAGAAGAATTACCCCAGCTTGGCAAGCCTCAAAATCGGAGGCCGCCCATGGTGGGCGGCTTCCGAACCCGGTGGGATGGGTCAGCGTCCGTATCCCCTTTTGTAGGCTCGAGGCGGCGTCGACGAGCCGACGTAAGGCTCGTCCTGATTGAAGCTCGCCAGACAATTGTCATGGAGTTGCGGATCGGTGATCGGACCGCACTCCTTGCGCATCCGCGCCTCGCGAACGCCGCGGCGTGTGTCCAATAGACGATCGTAACGCTCGCTTTCGATTACATTCTGCCGAGCGGACCAGGACGGCGACACATCGCCCGGGTTGGTCTGCGGACCATTGGTTACCACCGTTGGCGGGGTCCCCGCATATTGCGCGTGGGCAGCCGGCACGGCTGAAATCGTCATCAGGCAAGCCGCTGCAAAAGCCAAACTGGAAGTCTTTAGGATCATGACCGTCGTCTCCTCGCAATTGTAGTCAGCGAGCCAAACAAGGAAGACACCGCTTCAGTTCCGCTACCTTTCTTGGATCCGTTGCGCCGCTCCGGCCATGAGACCCCGAAATCGCGCGTCGTGCGGTCCCTTCTGCGGCGAGCAAGATTGGCAAAATTGTGGTGACGCAATTTGACCCCGTTTAGCGTTAATATATCGAGGGCGAGCTCGAAGAGTTGGGCCGTCGTTTGAGTTGCTCTAATCGAGGGAGGCCGGAATGGGACGGTTGGTCATCGCGTCGAACCGTGTCGGATCGTCGCTCTTGGGCAACGAAGGTGGCCTCGCGACCGCGATGCTGGCAGCCTTCGATCAGCGCGAGGTGGTCTGGTTCGGTTGGAGCGGCGAGGTCACGGACGAGCCGTCGGGCCCGACGCGCGTCCACCGCGAGCGAAGGCTCACCCGCATGCTCGTCGATCTGGAACGCTCCGACTACGAGGGTTATTATCTCGAATTCGCCAATAGCGTGCTCTGGCCGGTATTCCACTATCGTGTGAACCTCGCAGAGTACGGTCGAGAGCGATGGGCGGCCTACGGTCGGGTCAACGAGATGTTCGCCGAACGTCTCGCCCCGGCTCTCAAGCCCGACGACATTCTGTGGGTTCACGACTATCACATGATACCGCTCGGCGCGGCACTGCGTCGGCTGGGTGTCGACAACCCAATCGGGTTCTTCCTGCATATCCCCTTCCCGGCGCCCGAGGTGCTCTCGACGCTGCCGGTGCACGAGGCGTTGGTGCGCGCGCTGTTTGCTTATGATCTCGTCGGCTTTCAGACGGAAAGCGACCTGCAGGCCTTCAGGGATTATGTCGAGCGGGAAGCCGGCGGCTGGGCCGGCGACAATCGGACAATGCACGCGTACGGGACCAGCGTCCGCGCCGCGAGCTTTCCGATCAGCATTGATACGCGGCTCGTCGCTGCCCGGGCAACGCGTGCGGCGAGCACTCGCCAGGCGGCGCGGTTGCGCGAGAGTCTCTCGGACCGGCGGCTCGTCATTGGTGTCGACCGCCTCGATTACACCAAGGGCTTGGTACACCGCTTCGACGCAGTGGAACGGCTGCTCGAGGCCAATCCTCAATATCGCCGCGCCATCGTGGTGCTGCAGATCGCGCAGCCGTCACGCGAGGATGTGTTGGAGTACCAGCGAATTCGCGCCGAGCTCGACGCCCGCATCGGCCGCATCAATGGCCGCTTCGGTGAGCCCGATTATCATCCGGTGCGCTACGTCAACCGCAGCTTCAGGCAAGAGACGCTGTTCGGTTTCTACCGGGCGAGCCGGGTGGCGATGGTAACACCGTTGCGCGACGGCATGAACCTCGTCGCCAAGGAGTTCGTCGCAAGCCAAAACCCCGACGATCCGGGCGTTTTGGTGCTGTCGCGCTTTGCCGGCGCGGCACGCGAACTGGACACCGCGCTGATCGTCAACCCGTTCGACGTCGATCAGATCACCGATGCGCTCGATCAGGCGCTCGCCATGCCGCTCGAGGAGCGCCGCGCACGCTACGAGACGATGATGGCGCAGCTCGTCGAGCACGACGTCCATGCCTGGCGCGATGCATTCCTCGACGCCTTGCAGCAACGCGATGGCGTGTTCGCGGCGAGCCCGCCGATGGCAGCCGAGTGAGCGATGTACGACGGCGTCATCACGGAGAAGCCCGCTATGCGCCTGGGCGCACCGCCGACGTTGCATCGCGATCACGCGCTGTTTCTCGATTTCGATGGAACGCTTGTCGAGATTGCTGCATCACCCCAACTGGTGCAGGTGCCGGCGAAGTTGCCGGGTCTGTTGGGTGAGCTGGCTGACCAGCTCGAAGGTGCCGTAGCGGTGGTCAGTGGCCGGCCGCTCGCTGAGCTTACCCGCATGCTCGCGCCCTTTGCGGGTGCGATGGCGGGGCAGCACGGGATCGAGCGCCGCCGCAGCGACGGAAGCACGATCCGCGGCGCGACCCGGCCGGAACTCGAGCAGATCCGCCCGGAGATCGCGGGCTTCGCGGCGCGGCATGACGGGGTAATCCTCGAAGACAAAGGCGGCAGCCTCGCCCTCCATTATCGACAGGCCCCGCCGCTCGAGGCGGAGTGCTGCACGCTCCTGCGGCGGGCTGCGTGCGCGAGCGGCGGCGCGCTCGAGGCAGTCCCCGGTAAGATGGTAATCGAGCTGGTGCCTCGATCAGGCGGTAAGGGTCGAGCGATCACGGAATTTCTCGCCGAGGCGCCGTTCCACGGCCGCGTGCCGATGTTCATCGGCGACGATACCACCGACGAGGATGGCTTTGCCGCGGTCAATCGGCTGGGCGGAATCTCGGTACGCGTCGGAGACGGCGTCACCATTGCACGCCATTATCTGACAACGGTCGACGATGTGTTGTCGTGGCTGGCTCGAGGTCTCGCCCGATAGCGCGGATGCTTCCCCGAGCGCCTCCCAGCCTGCACCAACCCCTGTCACGTGTGCTCGGGTTCGGACCGCTCGGCGGCGGCGCGGGGGTAATCGCACAGCGCAATGCTCACAATAGGGGATCGGGAAGGTTTCGGCGGCGACAGGCGGCGAGCAGGGTGTTACGCAACAAGCAGGCGACGGTCATCGGGCCCACTCCGCCCGGCACCGGCGTGATCGCGCCGGCGAGGGCGCCAACAGAAGCATAATCGACGTCGCCGACGACTCGCGTTCTGCCGTCTGGCCAGGCGACCGGGTTAATCCCAACATCGATCACCGTCGTGCCGGGCCTGATCCAGTCGGCCTTGACCGCCCTCGGCCGGCCGATCGCCGCGACCACGATATCGGCGCGCCGGCAGATCGCCGCCGCATCGCGGCTCTTCGAGTGGACCATCGTCACCGTGCAATCTGCCGCAAGAAGCAGCGCCGTCATTGGCTTTCCGACCAGGTTCGATCGCCCGAGCACGACCGCCTCGGCGCCTGAGAGATCGTCATGCACCGTGCGAAGCAGGATCAGGCAGCCTTGCGGCGTGCAGGGCACGAGGCCGCGGAGCCCTGTCCACAGCCGACCCACATTGACCGGGTGAAAGCCGTCGACATCCTTGGCAGGATCGATGGCGGCGATAACGCGGTGGGCATCGATGTGGCGCGGCAATGGAAGTTGAACCAGCACCCCATCGACGCTGGCGTCGGCGTTGAGCTTTTCGACCTCGGCCACGAGAGCGGCCTCTGGGATATCGGTCGCCAAACATAATTCGAAAGACGCCAGTCCCGCATCAATGCAGGCACGGCTCTTGCCCCGCACATAGACCTGGCTCGCCGGGTCGTTGCCAACGATGACCGCGGCAAGACGAGGGGTGAGGTCCATCTCGGTCCGCAATCTCGCCGCAACATCGGCGATACGCTTGCGCAGCCCGGCGGCTATTGCCTTGCCGTCGATCACTCTTGCCCGGGCCACACCGCGCTCCCCGCTTGCCGACAGCGGAAACTACACAAGGGTGATGGGCCTGCGGAAGTGGGTGTCGATCGCCGATCCCTCGTTTGCCTGCTCCGGCGCGCCGGCTTCGGCCAGTCGCTTTGGCATCACGCCGAAGGTTTGGCATGGGCTAACCTCCTTCCGCAGCCAGGAGGAGCTTGTATGGCGACGACGGCATTTGCGACCTATCATTGCCCCGCGTGTGGGCGCGCGTACGCGGCCGATCGACCGCTGTGGCGGTGCGAATGCGGCAATTATCTCAACTTGACGCCCGGACGCGGTCTGTCGCGCGGTGAGATTGCCCCGGGCGAAGCGTCATTGTGGCGCTACGCCGCCGCACTGGCACTGCGCGGGGCGCCGCGAACCTCGCTCGGCGAGGGCTGGACCCCACTCGTGTTGCGTGACTGGCAAGGGGCGGGGGTCCGCTTTAAACTCGAATCGCAGATGCCTACCGGGTCGTTCAAGGATCGCGGCACCGCGGTCGTGATCAACCATCTGCTTGAGGTCGGGGTCGGACCGATCCACGAAGATTCCTCGGGAAACGCAGGCGCGTCGATCGCGACCTACGCGGCCGCTTGCGGGATTCCTTGCCGCATCTACGTTCCTGCCGCGGCACCGCGCGCGAAGCTGGTGCAGATCGCCGTTGCGGGGGCCGATGTTCGGGCAATCCCCGGCGACCGGCAAGCGGTGACCGAGGCGGCGTTCGCTGCATCCGACGAAAGCTTCTACGCCAGCCACAACTGGCATCCCTACTTCATCGAGGGCACCAAGACCCTGGCCTTCGAATTATGGGAACAGCTGGGCTTTCGCCTGCCCGACAACATCCTCGTTCCGACCGGCTACGGCAGCAACGTCCTGGGTCTCGACCGCGGCTTCGATGAGCTCGAGCGGAGCGGTGAGATTGCGGGGCGACCACGGCTCTTCGCCGTCCAGGCAGCCAATTGCGCGGCGCTCGCCGCCGCCTGGGCAGCAGGCGAGGACCGGTTCGTGCCATTCGCCGCGGCGCGCACCATTGCCGACGGGATCGCCGCCCCAAGGCCGGTGCGCGTTGCGGAGGTATTGCGAGCATTGCGCCGTTCGCAGGGGGCCGTCGTTGCTGTTGCCGAAGAGGAGATCTCCCCGGCGCTCGCCGCACTCGGCCGACTAGGGTTTTTTGTCGAGCCGACCGCCGCGACAGCGGGTGCCGCGCTGACGCGGCTCTTACGCGATGGCACGATCGAGCCCCACCAAACGACCGTTGTGGTCTTGACCGGCTCGGGGCTGAAAGCAGCGGAGGGAATCGGCGAGATGCTCGGCATAGGAGCCAGCTCGTGATCGAGATCCGACCTTGCACGCCCGGGGACGTTGCCGATGTCAGCGCTCTGCTCAACGACCTCGGGTATGAGACATCACTCGAGGAGGCTGCCGAGCGCGCGCAGCGACTGAACGCAACCGGGTCGGACCCGATATTCATCGCCTGCGAGGACAGCCGGCCGCTGGCTCTGATGGCGCTCCATCGCTGTTACATGATTCAGTATCGCAAGCCGGTCGCGCGGATCACGGCGCTCATCGTCCATCGGGAGGCGAGGCGGCGCGGGATCGGCCGCCTGCTGATTGACCACGCGTTGGTTTGGGCAGAGCAAGGCGAGTGCGAGCTTGTCGAATTGACCTCGGCGCTGAAGCGCACCGAGGCGCACGCCTTTTACCGTGATTTGTGCTTCGAGCCGAATTCCCTCCGCTTTCGGAAATCGCTGAGTGGCTGACGCCGCAGGCGATGGCCACCGCTAGTCATGCCTGTCGCCTTTGTCCCCGCTGCTGCGAGCCGGTGCCGCGCCGCCGCCCCTGGGTGCTTGCGCCACCGCACCGCTAGACTTAAGCCTTTGCGGCACGCGCGCCACCTGTTGTGGTGCATGCGCCGGCGCGTGATAGGCCTGGGCCGGGGCATGGAAAGCCGGCGCCGGCGCATGCAGGTGCGTTGCGACCGATCGTGTCGGATGGTTCTCCTGACCGGTGAAGGATCGCCGTGAGAGACTCACGGTAATCCCCGGGTGGACCGGTGCTTCGCCCGGACGAGGCAACCGGGGCACCGCAGTGGTGCCGGTCGGTCGGCCCGGCTGAGGGCTTCCGTATGCCGTCCCGAGGCGCGACGGTAGAAGCGCAGTACGGCTAGGCGCTCCGCGCGCCGGCGCCGGTCTGATCTGGGGCGCCCACATTGTTATCGGCGCGCGCTCCAGCGCCGAGGCTGCAGGATGGAGTGCTGCAGGAGCGACCCTACCGGCGCCAGCGAACACGTGTTGCGGGACGACGGTCGCGAACCGGCGGTTGACAAATACCGCGGTGGCGACGTCTGCGGGAGGCCTCCCATCCCGCGGGATGTGAATTCCGTCGATATCTGCCACATTGGCCTGATTGAGCCTGCGAATGTAGCTCGGATCGGAGGCGTAGCTCGGCCAATAGACCTCGCCGGGAGCGAGCGGGAACCAGCCGACCTGGGGCCCGATCGCTCCAGAAAAATACAGACCGACGCCCGACCCGCTGAGAAAGCCGACGAGCGCCGGCGCATAAACCGGGGATGGCTCAAAGGCACCCGGTACCCACGCCCAGCTCTCTCCGATCAACGCCCAGCGTCCGTAATGGCAGGGTGCGAACCTCCAGGATTCGGCATCGACCCAAGTCCAGCCCCATGGCGCGATCCAGACCCACCGGCCGTCGGCGTAGGGCACCCAGCCTGCCGGCACGTTCGGGTACCAGACATCGCCGTAACCTTGGGCAGTGTCCCAGCGGCCGGAGGAATCGAGCTCCGCATAGCCCGTCATGTTGGGCGAGACGTGGTAGGGCGCGACAAGACGCCTCTCGTCATAGTCGCGCGAACGGCACCATTCGACGAAGGCGTCGGCGGCCGCCCGCTCGAGCGCCGCGGTAACCGGGCTGATCCCGCTCAACATCGCCACATCGCCGGATTTGACAGCGATATCGGCACCGCCACCGACAAAACGCGCGCTGCCTTCGAAGACCCCGATGCGCGCCGCCTGATCCGGGGTCCCGGCATCGATGTCGTAATATCCCGGCCGCACCGGCTGAACGGCGCCGCCCGGTATGTCGACCTCGACGCTCTGGCCCTCGTCGAGCCGGCGCAGATGAATGTAGATGCGCCCTTGCGGAACATTGAGCTGCGTGGCCCGGTCGTCGAGGACGGCGACGTCGAGCGCCGTGCTGCTCGCCATCTCGATCGTATCGGGACCGATCCGGATCTCGGCGCGCGCCTCGGCGTCGGTCCACAGCGAAGCCCCGGTCGCGACCGGGTAGTTGACCGTCGCCGCTGACCATTCCGTCTCCCCGGCGGTGTGGAAGGCGAGATTGCCGGAAACAAAGCTTACCCGCCCGACGCGGACCGGCGGTTGCTGCTGCGCCAGCGCCGGAGCGCCGGCAACCACGGTCAGGAAGGTAAGGCTGGCGAGCAGGCGATACATGATGCAAACACGAAAGGCGGTCTGATGTGTTCTGACAACGGCCCGATTGAGGCCGGTTTGTGACCTGTGCTGAAACGCGAAGGTCTCACCCGGGTTCCCGCTTCCGGAATACCGATGCAATCGTGCTGCGTATGACCTTCGTGCGGCGAACATAAATTTGCCACGGGTTGGCTCTATAAGGGTTGCGCTTACCGCACCGCAGATCGACGCGGTTAGAGCTCTGGGCCAACGGAAGGATTTCGCGTGAACACGGATATTAAGATACGCCGGCTGATGCCGGCCGACGCCGCTCGCTATCGGGAGATCCGGCTCGCCGGGCTCGAGAGCAGCCCAGAAGCATTCGGCAGCACCTACGAGACCGAAAACGCCCAACCTTTGAGCAGCTTCCGCGAAAGGGTCAGCAGTTCTGCAGTGTTTGGCGCGTTCCGTGGCAAAGAATTATTGGGAATTGCCGGGTTTGCCCAGCGTAAGGGGGTGAAGGAGGCACATAAGGGCTTGCTCTGGGGTATGTATGTTCGACCCGAAGCGAGAAAAGCCGGTGTCGGCCGGCGATTGGTCGAGGCGGTCATCGATTTTGCTCGTCAGCGTGTCGAACTGCTTCAACTCAGTCTGGTCAAGGTAAACGAGCAAGCGAGGCGGCTCTATGCCCGTCTCGGTTTCGTCGAATACGGGGTCGAGAAGAACTCGCTGAAACAAGACGGACGCTATTACGACGAGATCCTGATGGCGCTGGACCTCGTGCGCAGTTCGGATCAAGACGCGGTCCGCGTGCAGCGCGCCGATGATTCATTCTGCGCGGATCACGCAATCCAGAGCGTCACGTTCGTCTCATCGAGCGTGAAATAGTAGATTCTGTCGCCCAACGCTTGGCGATGAAGCTGCGGCCGATGAGTTGCCGACGGATCTGGTTCGTGCCCTCCCGGATTTGGGTGATCTTGGCGTCGCGCATCAGCCGCTCGACGCGGTAGTCATTGCAATAGCCGTAGCCACCATGCAGCTGCACGGCTTCGGTCGCAATCCGCATCGCGAGATCTGACGCGCGCATCCTCGGTGCCGAAGTCGATCAGCGGCTTCATCGCGTGAAAATTGGTCGCCCAGATGATGCCGGTCGAGGCGCAGGCTTGGCTGAACTCGCGCACACAAGCGAGGTAGGCGGCGTAGCCGAGCCCAGCCCCGCCATAGGCCTCCGGAAAGAAGACCGCATTGAGACCGAGCGCATTGATCGCCCGGACATTGTCCCACGGGAACTCGGCCGAGCGGTCGTAGTGCTCGGCACGCGGCGCGATCCAGTTGCGTACCTGCGCCCGCTCTCTGTCCAGGATTTGGCTCTCCTCAGCCGAGAATGGCGGGAGCGCATTGAGGCGATCGGACAGCCCCCGCCCTTGCCCTTCCCGCTTGCAGGAGAGAGAATGGAGGGACCGCGGCGCTCTCAACCATCGTGGAACACCGGTTGGCGCTCTTCGAGGAACGCGGTCATGCCTGCGGGCTGCGTTGCCGGTCTGAAAGGAGATTGGCTTCGACCGCGAGGCCTTCCCGCAGCGAGGTTGCCGAACCGCGGTGAACGGCGGCGCGCACCAAACCGAGGACGGGCGGGCCGGCACCCGTCGTCTCGCGCGCAGAGCTCTTACCGGCCTCGATATTTCCGGTCATAAGGGTGAGGAGCGTGTTTGTCCCGGCGGCTTATTGCGGTTCGCCGCGCATCGAGGCGGGGTGGCCCGGCAGCTTGAACCGCTGTCCGGTATCGGTCAGCGTGGTGCCGTCGACCTTCAGGACCGACAGATCGCCATCGATGAAGTTGCCGACATAGAGGTACTGTCCGTCGGGACTGAACGCGACAGCTTCGGGCAGCGCACCGACATTGATCTCACCGACATTGTTGACCTTTTTGCCATCGATCTTGAGAGCGGTGACGGCCCCGCCGGGATGATAAAAGAAAGACGTCTTGGGCATGTTCGAGCCGCGTGCCTCGACCGTCACTGCGAGATCACCCTTTGGGCCGATCGCCAGACCTTCGGGCGAATCCCCGACGGTCACATGGTCGATGACCCGCGGCGGGTCTGCCTCCAGGTCGATCACGCCGACCGTATCGACATTGCCGTCGGAGCTGCCGCCGTTGCCGTTGTCGGCGGTCAGCGCCAGTTTCCCATCCGGCGTCACCGCTATGTTGTAGGGGAAAATGCCGGCCGGCAGGTCGCGTTTGTCGTACGTCACCTTCTGGCCGTCGATCGACAGCAGCGCAACCTTGTTGGCTGCGGGTTTGGTTGCGAGAGCACGCTTGCCGTCAGGGGTAATGGCGACGGCGGAGACCTGGTCGGCGGCCGCTCCGACCGTGACCGTGTCGAGGACGAGGACGTCCTTGCCGCGGATCGACAGTACCGAGATCGTGCCATCGGCGCGATTGGCGACGAGCGCAAGGTCCCCCTTCGGGCTGATCGCCATGCCCGAGGGCTGCTTCCCGACGGTGATCGTGCCGATTACCGCGGGCGGGCTTGTCTTCAAGTCGATCAGGAAGACCTTGTTGTCGGGTTCCAGCCGGTGGCCCCATCCCTGGATCACGGGCTCGACGGAATTGGCGACAAGAGCGATCTCGCCCGAGGGGTGGATCGCGAGATTGGTCGGCGGCCCTTGGATCGAGTTGATCAATGGGATGGTCGCCGCGATGCGCGGCGCTTCTGGCTTGGAGATGTCGATGACCGACAGCGTGTCGTGACCGGGCTCCTTGAGGATCGGCTTCGCGTTCTCGTCCCAGCCCTGCTTCTCGTCGTTGCCGACGATCAGGATTTGACCGAACGCCGGCGTCAAGATGCAGACGACCAGCACCGCTGCGGCCGCGCTTCCAAAAAAGGCCGACGAACTCATCCTCCCCTCCGCCTGTTGCCGTGAGTTCTCGTGCGCGCCGCCGATGCTGCCTCGATCGCGCTCAGACGACAAGCGGGCGTCTTGTCACGGGGGATACCGCCGGTTCGACCGATTTCCCGGGTCTACGGGAAGATACTGGCAAAAAGCCGTTTTCGGGCCAGCTGGAGCCGGATCCGGCGACGGTAAGCGATTGGAATATCACAAATCCCCTGCCAAATTCCCAAAGCGACCGAACAGGGATTTGAATCGGCCGAACAGGGAGCCGAATTCTCCCTAAGAGGGAAGCACCACGGAACCCTCAGGTCAGCCTCGAGAGAGCCGTTCGGACCCAGCGAAGGTCTTCGGCAAGCGTCCTCCCGCATGACTTCTGGTCCGGGGGAGTGCCGGACCGGAACGCCAGGTAGCTGATCGCGCATGCTGCGTTGTAGAGCCGGATGCGGTCGCGGTCGAGCGTTCGGCCGATCGCGGGTTCGTAAACCTCGAGCGCGGCATCCAGCATGTCCTCGCGCCCGACATCGAAGAGGAGATAGCGGACGTCGTGATGCCGGTCCGCCCAGGCCGCGCCGTCGTAATCGAAGATGCCGTTGACCGTGTCGGTTTGCGGATCGAGCGCCAGATTGTGAAGTCCGACGTCGCTATGAACGAGAACGCGGTCGCCGACATCGACCGCCACGGCCTCGTAGCGCTCGATGGTGCGCTCCATGACGACCACGAGATCGTCGTCGTCCACCACGCGGGGAAGGCGTTCGCGGATCCAATCGCTCCCCTCCGGCCAGGCGACCCGCCAAGGAAGCCAACCCGTCACCCTCCGCTTCGCCGATCGCCGTATGCTGCTCCGCGAGGATGGCACCGAGCGACCGGCCGACCCGTTGGGCCAGCCCGGAATCCCGCTTGCAGCGCTCGAAGAGGCCCCACGGATCGCAGCGGCCGGGAACCATTTGGCGGACCTCGAAGCCGGATTCCGACACCAAAAGGGTTCGCGGCGCCCGAAAGGAGCAGCGCTCGGCAATCAAGCGCAGGACCCGGCGTTCGACGGCGAGCCGACGGCTCGCCGATTGCGATGCGGGAAACCAGGCAAGACGCTCGCCCGGCAGCACGACGGCCCATCTTTCTTCGCGCGCGACGATGAGAATCTCGTCGAGGGAACAGGACAGGCCGGCGCCACGCAACGCCTCGCAGGCCATCTTAGGCGTCAGATTGCCGACATAATGCGCCATCTCCACCCCTCGTCCAGAGCACCCAGTTCGCGTTCCTAGAGACTGGAACTGCAACCCCGTGCCATTTGTTTATTCCGTTGCATGGTGAGTTTGAGCTGGGTCTCGATCGCGAGCTGATAAACAGGCCGGCTCCATTCCATAGCTTCTCGGTAGAAAGCAAATGACAAAGCAATCGACCATAGCCAGCGTGATCGGCGCGGGATTGATGTTGGCGACCACAGCCTTCGCGGACCCGTACAATCCCGCGGATCGAGCACTGAGCGGCGGTCTGGTCGGCGCCGGCACTGGCGCTATAATCGGCGCGATCGCGGGCGGCGGGCATGGTGCTGGCATCGGTGCGGCGGTCGGCGGGGGCCTGGGCGCCATAGCGGGCGCTGCTAGCACACCTCGACGTCCATATCACCGCTACCACACTCACGTGGCCCATCGTTCGTATTGAGCCGGATAGGGGGTCCCGGAGCCTCTTGGGGGACTGCGCCGGACGTCGTGAAGGCGGGCAAGAACAGCCTGGCGGATCGGGGGCAATTCGCAGTTCACGCTCCCAGCCGCGTCGGTGCTCTCCTACTGCGACAGGGCCGAGGCTAATGAGGAAACCGCCAACCAGATAACGCACCAAAGCCCGAGCGACGACAGCACGATTATAATCAGCGCGACTCCTGGGGCGAGAGGGCTCTCGCGCTCGGATTGGTTGGATCGCGATATCGCGTCGTGGCGCCTCCGGTACTCGGCGGCGTGGCGGTAGTGCGGCACGGTGTGCCTATTCACCAGCTTCCTCCTGTCTCAGCTCTCCCAGGTCTCCTGTGCCTCACCTGATAAACGCGCGATGGTCTTGTTTGGTTTCGACTACAACAGCGGCGGCGGGAACAGTCTTGCGGCGCGCTAGCCGCTGGTTGAGGGTACTGCGATCCGGAGAGAGGTGCCTGGCGGCTCTCGGTGCGGGGCGGTGACGCCCGAATCGCGTTGTGCCGCGCCCCAAAAGAAACCCAGGCGGGGGGGACACCGGGGTTTCTGAAACGAGCGATCAGGGAGGGGGATATCCGATCGCCCTCGTGACTAGAACACCGAACGATAGCTACCAGTTCCAAATTTTCATGATCTCCGAGCCGACGGAAAAACGTGGCCGGGTCCAGTAGCGCCAGCCTAGTCGGCATTGGTTAGGCGCCCCTCGTCGCTCGTTAATTGTCGCCGAAGTATCGGCTCGGCATAAGCAGTCGCCGCATCCCGGCTCGGCACCCGAGCACCGGTTTCTCGGCCGGTCCAATCTCCGCTGAAGCCAGTGTCGCCATCGCGAACATCGGCGGGAATGGTGTCCCTTACGCCTCTCAGGTATCCCATGCCGTATCCGACCAGCCAGGCGGTTACAGTGGAGCCTGAGAAGAGGAGCCAAAAAAAGGACACTACCGGAACCCTCCGCCCATGCATGAGCCGAAGCACGCGAATAGACCAGCTACGACGCTTTGGCCACGCCCCGACCGAGCAAGTCGACCTTGCGGTTTAACGCCATGACCAGGCCGTCAACGCCGTCGCGTCGGAGGATCGAGTGGAACTCCGAGCGCTGTATCGCC
>Ga0209656_10001586_pt1 | contig 14848 bp, 8 predicted proteins | sample BogFormECP12_OM2_FD_188239 | JGI IMG/M metagenome (GOLD analysis project Ga0209656, IMG submission 188239) | Bog forest soil microbial communities from Calvert Island, British Columbia, Canada - ECP12_OM2 (SPAdes) (version 2) | ecosystem: Environmental > Aquatic > Freshwater > Wetlands > Bog ... | reverse complement strand
GTCGCCGGCATCATCTTCGTCGGCCAGGGTGCGGTCCAGACCCTCTCGGGCCCGGCGCACATCCACAACGCACTGAACGGCGCCACCCAGGTCATCGCCCTCGGACCGATCGGGTTCATGGAGGCGATCAAGCAGCTCGGGACCAACGGCGGGGGCTTCCTCAACGCCAACTCGGCCACCCCCTTCGAGAACCCGACGGGGTTGACCAACCTCTTGTCGATCGTGCTGCTGCTGTGCATCCCGGTCTCGCTCACCTACGTGTTCGGCAAGATGGTGCGCTCGCTGCGCCAGGGCCTGGCCATCCTGGCCGCCATGACGATCATCTTCGCCGTCTGGGTCGGCTTCACCTCCTACGCCGAGCACCAGCCCAACCCGGCGGTGGCCGCTGCCGGCATCGTCCACCAGCCGGGCGGAAACATGGTGGGCAAGGAGGTGCGCTTCAGCGACACCACGACGGCGCTGTTCGGCGTGTCCTCGACGAGCACGTCGACCGGTTCGGCCGACGCCTCCTACGACTCGTTCACCCCGATCGGCGGCTTCGGCCTCATGACCGGGATGATGCTCGGTGAAGTGACCCCGGGCGGGGTGGGGAGCGGGCTGTACACGGTCCTCATCTACGCCGTCATCGCCGTGTTCATCGGCGGGCTCATGATCGGGCGAACACCCGAGTACCTGGGGAAGAAGATCCAGGCTCGGGAGGTGAAACTCGCGGGGCTGGGGGCCCTCGTCATGCCGTTGATCGTCCTGGTCTTCACCGGAATCGCCGTGTCCATCCACGCCGGGCGGGCCGGCCCGCTCAACGCCGGGCCCCACGGGTTCTCAGAGATCCTCTACGCCCTCACCTCACAGGGGAACAACAACGGGTCGGCGTTCGGCGGCCTGACCGGCAACACCACCTTCTACAACGTCATCGGCGGCGTCGACATGCTCCTCGGACGGTTCGCCATCATGGTCCCCGCCCTGGCCCTGGCCGGCGCGCTGGCCGCCAAGAACGTGGTGCCCGAGTCCCTCGGGACGTTCCGTACCGACAACGGGATGTTCGTCGGCCTCCTCATCGGCGTCATCATCATCATCGGGGGCCTGACCTTCTTCCCGGCCGTCTCGCTCGGACCGCTCGTCGAGCAGTTCACCCACGGGTTCTTCCCGCACTGATGGAGCCCCACGACATGTCAGAGACCCAACACCCGTCGGACGGTCAGACCATCCCCTCCGGGGTGGTGGGGACGGCGGCCGCGGCCACCGAGGCCCACGGCGTGGCCGAGTCCCGCAGCCTCTTCGACCGTCAGATCTTCGGGACCGCCCTGGTCGGCGCGTTCAAGAAGTTCGCGCCGCAAACCCAGATCAAGAACCCGGTCATGTTCGTGGTCCTGGTGGGGACGGTCATCACGTTCATCGAGTCGATCGCCAACCCCAGCCTCTTCGACTGGTCGATCACCGTCTGGCTGTTCCTGACGGTCCTCTTCGCCAACTTCGCCGAGGCGATGGCCGAGGGGCGCGGCAAGGCCCAGGCCGACACGCTGCGGCGGATGCGCTCGGAGACCGAGGCCCGCCGGCTCGGCCCCGATGGCACCGAGGAGCAGGTGGCGGCGGCCGAGCTGGCCAAGGACGACCTGGTCGTGTGCGAGGCCGGCGACGTCGTCCCCTCCGACGGCGAGATCGTCGAGGGCGTGGCCTCGGTCGACGAGTCGGCCATCACCGGGGAGTCGGCGCCGGTCATCCGGGAGTCCGGCGGTGACCGCTCGGCCGTCACCGGGGGCACCAAGGTGCTGTCCGACCGCATCGTGATCCGGATCACCGCCGAGCGCGGCCAGACCTTCCTCGACCGGATGATCACGCTGGTCGAAGGGGCGAACCGCCAGAAGACCCCCAACGAGATCGCCCTCACGATCCTGCTGTCCGTGCTCACCATCATCTTCATCCCGGTGGTCGTCGTCCTCCAGCCCTTCGGGGCCTACGCCGTCTACGCCGGCGCCCCCACCTCGGTGGTCTCGGTCGTCGTCCTGGTCGCCCTCCTCGTCTGCCTGATCCCGACGACCATCGGGGCGCTGCTGTCGGCCATCGGCATCGCCGGCATGGACCGACTGGTCCAGCGCAACGTGCTGGCCATGAGCGGCCGGGCCGTCGAGGCGGCCGGCGACGTCCAGACGCTGCTCTTGGACAAGACGGGCACCATCACCCTCGGCAACCGGATGGCGTCGGACTTCTTCCCGGCCAGCGGGCACACCGAGCAGGACGTGGCCGACGCCGCCCAGCTGGCCTCACTGGCCGACGAGACGCCCGAAGGGCGCTCGATCGTGGTCCTGGCCAAGGAGCGCTTCGGCATCCGCGAGCGTGAGCTGTCCGGCGAGCACACCTTCGTGTCGTTCTCGGCCACCACCCGCATGTCGGGCCTCGACGTCGACGGGCGCCAGATCCGCAAGGGCGCGGCCGAGGCGGTCAAGACCTGGGCCACCGAGCAGGGCGGCACCGTCCCCCCGGGGCTGGACGAGATCGTCGACCGCATCGCCCGGGCCGGCTCGACACCGCTGGTGGTGGCGGACGGCCCCGAGATCCTGGGCGTCATCGAGCTGAAGGACGTGGTGAAGCAGGGGATCTCCGAGAAGTTCGCCGAGATGCGGGCCATGGGCATCCGCACCGTCATGATCACCGGCGACAACCCGCTGACGGCGGCGGCCATCGCCCAGGAGGCCGGGGTCGACGACTACCTGGCCGAGGCGACGCCCGAGACGAAGATGGAGCTGATCAGGACCGAGCAGGAGGGCGGCAAGCTCGTGGCCATGACCGGCGACGGGACGAACGACGCCCCGGCTCTGGCCCAGGCCGACGTCGGCGTGGCCATGAACACCGGCACGACGGCGGCCAAGGAAGCCGGCAACATGGTCGACCTCGACTCCAACCCGACCAAGCTGATCGACGTGGTCGAGATCGGCAAGCAGCTGCTGATCACGCGGGGCTCGCTCACCACCTTCTCGATCGCCAACGACGTGGCCAAGTACTTCGCCATCATCCCGGCGCTGTTCGTCTTCACCTACCCCCAGCTGCACTCGCTCAACATCATGCGGCTCCACAGTCCAACGAGCGCGGTCCTGGCGGCGGTCATCTTCAACGCCCTCGTCATCGTGGCCCTGATCCCCCTGGCGCTGCGCGGCGTGCGCTTCCGGGCCATGAGCTCGGCCTCCATCCTGCGCCGCAACGTCTTCATCTACGGGGTCGGCGGGATCATCGTCCCGTTCGTCTTCATCAAGCTGATCGACCTGTTCCTGACCGCGGTGAGGTGGTACTGATGGTCGGCCACATCCGGCGTTCGATCGTCCTCGTGGTGATCTCGTTCGTGCTCCTGGGTCTCGTGTACCCGCTGCTCGGGACGGCGGTGGCCCAGGTGTTCTTCAGGCACCAGGCCGACGGGTCGATCACGGCCGACGGCTCGACCCTCATCGGCCAGTACTGGGCCAGCCCCCGGTGGTTCCACGGACGGCCCGACGACGCCGGCCCCTACCACGCCACCCCGACCAAGAAGTCCGAGTCCGGGTTCACCGGGGACAACCCGCTCATGAACAACGGGGTGCCTGGCGAGTCGGGGGCGTCGAACTTCGGTCCGCGGGAGCGGTTGCTCGTCGAGTACACCCGCGAGCTCGTGAACTACTGGCACGCCATGGGCGTCCAACCCACGGCCGACCTGGTGACCACGTCGGGCAGCGGCTACGACCCCGACATCACGCCCCAGGACGCCTACGTGCAGATCCCCATGGTGGCCCGGGCGACGGGGATCTCGCCGAGCCGCCTGCACCAGCTGATCGCCAGCCAGGTCCAGGGGAGGCAGCTGGGCTTCCTCGGCTCCCCCTACGTCGTCGTCCTGTCGCTCAACCAGGCCCTGGCCCGCCTCGGGTGACGGGCTGGTCGTCCGCCGGCACCTCGGAGTGGGGCGGCCGGCCGCTCGCCCGCTCCGTCGCCCAGGCCCACCCCCGCCGACGCGCCCTGCTCACCGGGACCGTCCGCACCGTGCGGGCCCGCACCGGTCCGGGGGTCCAGGTCGAGGCCGACCTCGACGACGGCACCGGCCGCCTGGCGCTGTGCTGGCTCGGCCGTCACCGGGTCCCCGGCGTGGCCGCCGGGTCGCTCGTCGTCGTCGAGGGGACGGTGGTCGAGCGCCGGGGGCGCCCGATGATCCTCAACCCGCGCTACGAGGTGCTCGCCGGTCCACCGACCTGCGCCGGCTGCTGACCCCGGTCAGCGGAACGCCCCGGGGTGGGGGACGGCCGGACGGCTGTGCCGGGCGGCCCCGGCACCGGCCTTGGACCGGGCGGCGCCGCGCCGGCACTCGAGGGCGACGGTCGTCCGGGTCCGGCGCTGGCGGGTGATGCGCCACCCGAGGCGCCCGCCGGCCGGCTTGGCGGCCCGCTTCGAGCGAGGCGCCGGCCGGCCCCGGTGGACCCCGGCGCGCGCCCGGCGGGTCCCGCCGCACCCGGCGGCGGGCGGGCGGCCCATGAACCGCTCGGTGAACCACGTCGTGAAGCGCCGCCCGGGGTCGGGGCCCTCGGCCGCGGGGGACGGCCGGTGCTCGCAGCGCCAGGAGGCCGAGCCCCAGTCGACCAGGGGGCGGGCGCTCGAGGTCAGCCGCGGCCCGCTCCGGTCCCACCTCATCGTCCGGCCGCCTTCTGGGCGGCGGCGGCCACCGCCGTGCGCGCCGCTGACCGACCGCCCTCGGCGCCGACCGGCACGACCTCGGCCACCAGGGCGACGGCCTCGGGCCGCCACTCGCTCCAGCGGCGCCGCAGCCGCTGCAGCACCGCCGCCGCCTCCTCGGGCGAGGTGCCCGGAAGGGCGGTCACCAGCTCGTTGGACGACCACCGGGCGCAGACATCGCCAGCCCGCAGCTCGGTGCGGACCATGCGACCGAGCGACGCCACGACCGCCGGCGCGACGCGCGCCGACGCCGGCTCCGCCGCCGGGCGCAGGGCGATCACCACCGAACCGGGCCCGAGGGCGTCGAGCAGGTCGAGCGTGGCCTCACTGGGGCCCTCGGCGACGCCGTCGCGGACCATCCGGCGCAGGGCGCCGACCACCCGCGCCATGTCCTCGGTGAACCCCGGGAGGGCGTACTCGAGGCGCAGCCGGCTCGGGCTGTACGGCTCGGCCAGGGCGACCAGGGCCTCGCCCTCACCGCACGACAGGTCGCTGTCCAGCGCGTGCTCCGGGGCGATCCGGGCCGGCATGACGTGCCCGCCGAGCTCGTGGACCAGGTCGATGGCCACCCCGACCGCGTCCTCGGGGTGCTCGACGCGCAGCAGGGCGCGCGAGGCCGCCAGCACGGCCGCCATCGCCTCGGCGTCGTCGCGCAGCCGGGACTCGACCAGCGACGAGGCCGAACCGCTCGAGCGGCGTGGCGACAGCGCGTCGGCGGCGCGGGCCGACGCGTCGGCCGGGACCGGGGCCGGGCGGGGGACGGCCGGGAGCGTGAGGACGAACTCGGCGCCGGCGTCCTTGGCCCGGTGGAAGCGGATGTCGCCCCCGTGCGCCCGGGCGTACCCGCGGGCCAGGTAGAGGCCGAGACCGCTGCGCTCGGCGTTGTCGGCCTCGCCGGACGACCCGACCGGGGTCAGCTTGCCGAACAGCCAGCCGATCCGGTCGGCCGGGGCGGCCAGACCCTGGTCCACCACCCGCACAACGACCTCGCGGTCGGTGCCGGTGATCGACACCTCGATGGGGGCGCCGTCGGGGCTGAAGGCCACGGCGTTCTCGAGCAGGTACGTCACCGCCTGGGCCGTGCGGACCGGGTCGACGAGCGCCCGGACCGGGACCGAGGCGTCGCGCACCAACGGATGCCCGTCGAGGCGGGGCCCGAGGTCCGACAGCACGCCGTCGACCAGCTCACCGAGCTCGATCGGCTGGACGTCGAGCTCGAGGGTCCCCTCATCGACCGCCGGGACGTCGGTGACCGCGTCGGCCAGCGTCTCGAACCGGGCCACCTGGCGCCGGATGGTCTCGATCGTCGCCACCGCCGCGTCCGGCCGGCCGCTCTCGAGGTGCGAGGTCATGGTGTCGGTGGCGTCGGCGATCAGGCGGGCCGGGTGGCGCATCTGGCGGGCCACCATCGCCGCCGTCGCCTCGAGGTGCCCGGCGCCGGGCGTCGGCGGCATGCCGGCCCGCTGGCGGGCCCGCTCGGCGGCGATGGGCACCCCGAGGGCCCCCCCGGCCGCCGCCTCCAGGAAGTCGGATGCCTCGGGGGCGGGGACCGGGCGGCCCCAGAAGAACCCCTGGGCGTAGCGGCACCCGAGGTCGAGGAGCTCGGACATCTGGGACTCGGTCTCGACCCCCTCGGCCACCACCTCGAGCCCGAGGCGGTCGGCCAGATGGATGATCGAGTCGACCACCACCCGGTCCACCCGGTCACGCCCGAGGCCCGAGACGAAGCTGCGGTCGATCTTGACGTGGTCGACCGGGAGCCGGCGGAGGTAGGCGAGCGAGGAGTACCCGGTGCCGAAATCGTCGATGGCCAGCTTGACCCCGAGGGCCCGCAGCGCCAGCAGCGCCCGCACCGAGGCTTCGGCGTCCTTCATGGCCACGCTTTCGGTGATCTCGAGGCAGAGCCGGGACGGGTCGAGGCTCGCCTCGTGGAGCGCCGTCCCGAGCACCTGGGGCAGCCGGGGGTCGGCGAGCTGCTGGGCCGAGAGGTTCACCGCCACGGTGAGCGAACGGTCGGGCGCGGCGTTCCACGTCGCCAGCTGCCGGCACGCCGCGCCGAGGACGTACTCGCCGATCCCCGAGATCTGGTAGGTGCGCTCGGCGATGTCGATGAAGGCCGCCGGCTGGAGCAGGCCGAGCTCGGGGTGCTGCCAGCGCACCAGGGCCTCGAAGCCGGTGAGCCGTCCGGTCGAGATCTCGATGAGCGGCTGGTAGTGGACACGGAACTGGCCGTCCTCGGCGGCGAAGCGCAGGTCCTCCTCGAGGCGCAGCTCCTCGCTGCGCCGGGCCCGCAGGCGCTCGTCGAAGACCTCCACCCGCCCGCGCCCGAACTCCTTGGCCTGGTGGAGCGCCACGTCGGCCTCGGACAGGAGCCCGTCGGCGGTCGAGGTGGCGTTGGACAGGGCGATCCCCACGCTGACCGCCACCCGGAAGGTGCGGGACCGCACGAACAGGGGACGCGACATGGCCTGGACCAGCCGCCCGGCCACCGAGATGGCGGCGGTGCGGTCGGTGACGCCCCGGCAGATGACGGCGAACTCGTCGCCGCCGAGCCGACCCACCACGTCGCCCGGGCGCACCGCCTCGGCCAGCAACGAGCCGATCTCGGTGAGCACGTCGTCGCCGGTGCGGTGGCCGTGGTGGTCGTTGATCAGCTTGAAGTGGTCGATGTCGACGAAGAGCAGGGCCACGCCGGCCTCGCGCCCGGCCGGGGCGGCCAGTCCGGCCGCCAGCTCGTCGAGGACCATGGCCCGGTTCGGCAACCCGGTCAGGCTGTCGTGGCGAGCCTGGTACGAGAGGTGCTCCTGGGCCCGCTTGCGGTCCGAGATGTCCCGGGTGGTGATGACGATCCCGCCCACCGCCGGGTCGTCGGCCAGGTTGGTGCCCACCGACTCGCAGAAGGACACCCGCCCGCCGCGCCCGACGACCCGGCACTCGAGCACGGCCGGGTCGCCGCGCACCCAGGCCTCCCAGGCCTCGGCGGCGGCCGGCAGGTCGTCCTCGTGGATGTACCCCATGATGCCCCGCTCGACCAGCTGGGTCGACGAGTCGAGCCCGAGGAGGCGCGGCGCCGACGGGCTGATGTACAGGACGTGACCGCTCGGGGCGACCACCGTGACCACGTCGGTGATCCGGCTGACCAGGGAGCGGAACCGGCGCTCGGTCGCCTCCGCCTCGGCCGCCGTGGCGGCCCGTCCGATGGCGTAGCGGAGGGACCGGACCACCTGCTCGTTGGTCATCGACTCTTTGACCAAGAAGTCGTGGGCGCCGTGCATGAGGGCGTCGCGCCCGGCCGGCGCGTGCTCCTGGGTGGTGACGACGATGAACGGGAGGCTGGGATCGCCGGCCATGAGGCGGCACAGGTGCTCGAGGTCCGCCGCCCCGCCGGTCAGGTCGAGCAGCACGGCGTCGGGCCGCCGCCGGCGCAGCTCGGCCGAGGCCTCGCCCGGCGACGTCGTGCGCAGCTCGAAGTGGCCCTCCTCCCACCCGGGCTGCTCCAGGAGCCCTTCGAGGCGCCGGGCGTCCTCGGGCGACCCGCCGACGAGCAGGACGTCGGTCGTGACCCGCGCGTGTCGGGGGCCGGGATCGGGTGCCGGTTGCGTCTGGCGCGACGCCCGGGGCGGTGCCGGCTCGTGGTGCGGGCTCCGTCCGCCGGCTCGAGGGACCGGTCCCGGCGAGGTCAGGAGCCCGCTGAGCGACTCGGGCGTCATGGCCAACTCGCCGCCCGCCCGAGCACCGAGCCGGTCGCCCGTCGGGCATCGCCTGGCGTCGGCGTCCGCATCATGGCTCTTCCTCCCCGCCCGCTCCGTGGGGCGCCGGGACGGCGTGGCCGCCCGGCGGCCGCCGGGCCGCCCGGCCCGGCGTCAGCCCACCGGCGCCGTTCAGCCGACCAGACGCTCGGGCTCCTCCAGGAGCACGAGATGGTCGGCCACCTCCAAGGCGTCGTCCGACGTGACCCAGCGGGGGAGCTCGACCGGGAGGTACATCATCTCGGGTCGCCGCTCGCCGTCGCGGTGCGGCTCGCTCTGGTTCTCGGCCCAGAAGTAGGCCTGGGCGGCCATGACGAACTTGGCCAGCGCCAGGGCCCGCGAACGGTACGGCTCGGCGATCTCGTCGCGGTCTCGGATGGCCCGCTCGAGGGCGCCGCGGCACATGAGGACGTCGGCACTGGCGTGCTCGACCCGACGGTCGAGCAGCTCGACCAGGCGCAGTGCCCGCGTCGCCGGCGAGTCGTCGTCGTCCCAGTGCATGTCGATCTCGTGCACCGTCTCGGCGGCCCGGTCCCGCTCGCGCACGAGCTGGTCCCGTCGCTCGCACACCTCGGTGAGCTTGTGGCGCAGGGTGGCCACCGCCAGCTTGGCGGCCCGCAGGTTGGCGTCCGAGAAGAAGTCGGCTGACAGGGCGCCCAGGCCCTGCATGCCCTCGTCGTAGAGGTCGTGGATGACCCCGAGATCCTCGCGGCCCGCCGCCGACGAGCCGTCGTTGCGGCGGGACGTCTTGGACAGGTAGTCCTGGAGCTTCGAGCTGATCGGCGCCAGGTGGACGCCGGAGGTGGACCCTTCGCGGTTCATGTGCGTGTGCCTCCTCGTCGGCGTACGGTCGGTTCAGCGGGGCCGGGCAGCGCCCGTGCGCCCCCGGTCGATCCCGTCGTGCCGGCGGCCCGCGGGGGAGCCGGTGTGGCAGTCGACGGACACTCCGTCGCCCAGGCCATCGGCGTGGGCGACGCAAAAGTCGGCGGTGGCGGGGCCGCGACGGGCCCCGCCCCGCGCAGCCAACACAACCACCGCCGAAACGGCGGGCGCACGTCGAGACGAAGGACCCCTGCGTCCCTCAGTCCCGAAGCCCCAGGTTGCGTGCGCCCGCTTCATGCCTCCACACTGAAGCATCGGCCGTCGCGCCGACAGACCTGTTCATTCCAAATCTCGGTGGGCTCGCCGCGGTACGGGCCGCTGGTCAATTCGCGTCAGGGCCGGGGGTCCCGGCCCCCCCGATGGTCAGTGCGGGACCGAGGACAGGATCGAGCGCACCCGGTCAACCAGCGCCTGCTCGTCGAAGGGCTTCTCCAAGAGGTCGGTCCCGGGGTCGATCACGCCGTCGTGCCCGAGGGCGCCCTGGCTGTAGCCCGACATGAACAGGACGGGCAGGAGGCCCTGGCGGTCACGGAGGCGGTCGGCCAGCTCCTTGCCCGACATCTCGGGCATGATCACGTCGGTGAGCAGCAGGTCGCAGCGCGGCTCGCCGTCGGCCAGGCGCAGCGCCTCACTGCCGGTCGCCGCCTCGACGACGCTGAACCCGTTGCGCCGCAGGATCCGGGCGGTGAGCCGGCGCATGGCGTCCTCGTCCTCGACGAGGAGCACGGTGGGCGGGCACGCCTCGTCGGCCGCCTCGGGCCCGGGCGCCGCCGACGGGTCCGGTCCCCCGTCGCGCCGGGCGACCGGGAGGAAGAGGTGCACCGTCGTCCCTCGCCCCTCCTCCGACGAGAGCTCGACCAGCCCGCCGGCGTCGGCCATGATCCCGTAGACGCTGGCCAGACCGAGCCCGAGCCCGGCGTCCTTGGGCTTGGTCGAGAAGAACGGCTCGAACGCCAGGTCCGCCGTCTCGGCGCTCATCCCGGCCCCGGTGTCGATCACCGACAGCCGGACGTAGCGGCCGGGCGGGCGCTCGGGCCCGAGGGCGTCATGACGCCCGTCGAGCTCGACGACCTCGGTGCGGACCGTGACCGTTCCCCCGCCCGGCATCGACTCGCAGGCGTTGGTGATCAGGTTGAGGAGCACGTGCTCGAGCCCGCCCCGGGCGGTGCGCACGGGCGGCACGTCCGGGCTCAACTCGAGGTGGAGCTCGACCAGCTCGCCCTCGTGGATCGGGAGGAGCCGGGTCACCTCGGCCACGGTCTCGTTGAGGTCGAGCGTCTCGAGGAGGAGCGGCTCGACCCGGCTCACCATCAGGAGCTGGCGGGTCAGGTGGGCGGCCCGGGTGGCGGCGTCACGGATCTGCTCGACGTCGGCGGCGGCCACCGGGTCCCCGGCCACCTGTTGGGCCACGAAGCTGGCGTAGTTGAGCACGACCGCCATGAGGTTGTTGAAGTCGTGGGCGATCCCGCCGGCCAGCCGGCCCACGCTCTCGAGGCGTTCGACCCGGGCCTGGCGGTCGAACGACGCCTGGCGGGCCTCGGAGAGCGTGTGCCAGGCGGTCAGGTCCCGGAACACCGCCCCCACCTCACCGAGCGCGCCCACCGGAAAGAAGGCGGCGGCGGCGGCCACCGTTCTGCCGTCGGGCCGCACGACGGCCGTCTCGTGCTCCCCCACCGGCTCGCCGTCGGCGGCCGCGCCGGCCAGGGCGGCCTCGGCGGCCCGCCGGTCGTCGGCCATCAGCTCGGCAAAGGGCCGCCCGAGGAGGTCGGCCACCGACCGGCCGAACAGGTGCTCGGCCGCCGGGTTGGCGAAGGTGACCCGGTGGTCGGCGCCCCAGGCCACGATGGCGTCCGAGCAGGACTCGACGAGGGACCGGTAGCGGTCCGGACCGGCGGAGGTGTCGCTCAACGTCTCAGCCCCTCCTGGTCCATTGACGATCCTGGTCACCGCCCGGGGTCACGGCGCGGCGTCGGCGCTACGACGACCGCTCGATCAGGCCCTCGCGGGTGGCGATGACCACCGCCTCGAGCTTGGAGTGCGCGTTGAGCTTGGTCAACACGCTCTGGACGTGGTGGCGCACGGTGTGCAGGCTCAGGTAGAGGCGGTCGGCGATCGCCTGGTTGGAGGCGCCCTCGCCCAGCAGGCGGAGGACCTCCATCTCGCGCGGCGTGAGGTCGCTCCCGAGCCCTCGGTTCTTGCGGTTCAGGCGGGGCAGCAGCCCGGCCAGCATGTTCGGCGGGATGTAGACCTCGCCGGCGTGCACGTGGTGAACGGCGGCCACCAGCTCCTCGACCGCCTTGTCCTTGGTCAAGAAGCCCGAGCACCCCGCCTCGAGGGCGTCGGCCAGCAGGCGGTCGTCGTCGTGCCCGGTGAGGATGAGCACCCTGGTCTCGGGGTGGATGGCCCGGATGCTCGCCGCGGTGGCGGCGCCGGTGGCGTCGGGCAGCTGGTAGTCGGCGACCACGACGTCGGGTGAGAACTCGGCGGCCAGGCGGACCCCGTCGGCCGAGTTGGCGGCCACCCCGACCACCTCCATGTCGTCCTCGGCCCCGAGGATGCGGGCCACGCTCTCGGCCAGCATCAGGTGGTCGTCGATCACGAGGACCCGTACGGCGGCCGGCGGGGCGCCCAGCGGCGTCGCCCCGTCGCCCCCTCCCGGGCGCGTCGGTCCGGTCCCCTCGTCCGCCGCCACGGCGACAGCGTACGGCGCCGGGGCGGGTCTAGCGGCCATTCTCGGCACCGCCCGCGTCGTCGTCGGGCCCCGAGAGCGACCGGGACGCCTCGTTGGCGGCGTCGAGGCCGGTCCGTTCGCCGACCGGCATGAGGGCGACCGAGAACCCGACCGGTTCGGCTCGCCAGTCCGCCCAGACCTCCTGGAGGCCCGAGGCCAGGCCGACGGCCTCCTCGGCACTCGTCGCCCGGAGCGCGACCAGCAGTTCCCGGCGCCGCCACCGCCCGCAGGTCACCCGGGCCCCGAGCTCGGCCCGCACCATCCGGGCCAGCGAGCGGATGGTGTCGTCCTCCCAGGCGCCGAGCTCGGCCCGGCCCTCGCCGTCGTCCCAGGGCGCCTCGTGGCGGAGCCGCAGGATGGCCACGGCGTCCCCGCGCCCGAGGGTGCCGACCGACTGGGTCAGCGAGCGGCGGTTCGACAGGCCGGTCTCGGGGTCGGTGCTGCTCCGGCGGGGCTTGCCCAGCCGGACCGCCTGGACGGTCAGGCGCGAGTCCTCGAGGAAGCCCGGCAGGATGTGCTCGAGGCGCATCCGGGCAACGCTGAAGAGCTCGGCCACCGGCAGGATGGCCTCACCCTCGCCGAACGACAGGTCCATCGGCAAGGCGTGCTCGGGGGCGATGCGGGCCGGCACCACCCGGCCGCCGAGATCGTGCACCAGGTCGATGGCCGCCCCCACCGCGTCCTCGGGCGTCCGGGCCCGCAGCAGCGCCCGCGAGGCGGCCAGCGCCGCCCCCACCGCGTCGGCGTCGGCCCGGATCGCCGGCGCCGCCATCGCCAGCTCCCGTCCGTGGGCCGACGGCGCCGGGTCGAGGGTGCGCACGGCGGCGGCCGGACGCTCCGGCCCGGCCACCACCTCGTCCACGCCGTGGTGGATCGGCAGGGTCAGCACGAAGTCGGCGCCGCCGGTGTCGGCCCGGCGGTAGCGCAGCTCGCCCCCGTGGGCCAGGGCGAAGCCCCGTGACAGGTAGAGGCCGAGGCCGTTGCCGCCGCGCATCGAGCCGAGGCGTGAGAACTTCCGGAACAGCCCGCCGATGCGGTCGGCCGGCACACCCGGGCCGCGGTCGATGACGTGCAGCGAGACCTCGTTGCCCCGGACCTCCTGGGCCACCTTGATCGGTGCGCCCTCGGGGCTGAACTTGCCGGCGTTCTTGAGCAGGTTGGTGAGGATCTGCTCGATGCGGTTCTGGTCGCCGAGGACGCTCACCGCCGGCAGCGGGCCGCAGTCGACCGTGTGGCCCCGCAGTTCCTGGGCCACGTGGGTCACCGTCCGCTGGACCAGGCCGGCCAGCTCGACCGGTTGGCGGTCGAGCTGGAGCGTCCCCTCGTCGATCGCCCGGGCGTCGTCGAGCGAGGCCACCAGGGCCTCCATCCGGATCGTCTGGTGCCGGATGGTGTCGATCGACTCGGCCAGCGCCTCGGAGCTCCCCGACTCGAGGTCGGCCCGCATCAGGTCGGCGAAGCCCCGGATCACGTGGACCGGCGTCCGCAGCTCGTGGGCCAGCATCGACACGGTGTCGTCGACCTGCCGGGCGGCCGTGCTGCCCACCGAGCGCAGGGCCTCGGGAGTGGCGCCGGCGTTGGGTGGGAGACGGAACTGCTGGCGGAAGGCCCCGCCGATGGACTGGTTGATCAGCTCGCCGGCGTCGGAGGCGAGCGCCGGTCGGCTCCACAGGTACCCCTGCCCGTACCGGCACGACAGCCGGGCCAGCTCGGCCAGCTGCGCCTCGGTCTCGACCCCCTCGGCCACCACCTCGAGGCCGAGGCGCGAGGCGAGGTGGATGATCGAGTCGACGATGACCGTGTCCTCGGGGTCGCGGGCCAGCCCGGCCACGAAGCTGCGGTCGATCTTGACGTGGTCCACCGGGAAGCGCTTCAGGTAGGCGAGCGACGAGTACCCGGTCCCGAAGTCGTCGATGGCCAGGCGGATGCCGAGGGCCCGCAGGGCGTGCAGGGCCTGGGCGGTGGCCGGTGCGTCCTCCATGACGACGCTCTCGGTCATCTCGAGGCACAGCCGAGCCGGCAGGACCCCGGTCTCCTCCAGGATCTCGCCGATGAGGTCGGGGAGCCTCGGGTCCGACAGCTGGTGCGCCGAGAGGTTGAGCGACATCGACAGCGACAGGTCGGGGTGGGCCCGCTGCCACTCGGCCAGCTGCCCGCACGCGTTGCGCAGGACCCACGAGCCGACCGACGCCATGCGGAGGGTCCGCTCGGCCAGGTCGATGAACCGGTCCGGGCCGAGCAGGCCGAGCTCGGGGTGCTGCCAGCGGATCAGGGCCTCGAACCCGGTGAGCTGTCCGGTGGCGATCTCGAAGATCGGCTGGTAGTGCAGGCGCAGCTGGCGCTTGTCGACGGCGTGGCGCAGGTCCTGCTGGAGGCGCAGGCGCATCAACGTCTTGTTGCGCAACGCGTCGTCGAACACCTCGACGCGGGCCCGGCCCCGCGCCTTGGCGTGGTGGAGCGCGGCGTCGGCCTCCGACAGGAGGCTGTCCGAGGTGGAGCTGCGGTCCGAGATGGCCACGCCCACGCTGGCCGTCACCCGCAGCGTCCGGATGCCGAGGATGAGCGGGCGGGACACCGCCTCGGCCAGCTTCTCGGCCAGTCGCTCGGCCGCCTTGGCGTCGTCGACGCCCCGGCAGATGATGGCGAACTCGTCCCCGGCCAATCGGGCCAGGGTGTCGGCCGGGCGGACGGCGGCGGCGAGGATGTCGGCCACCTTGCGCAGGAGCTCGTCGCCGGTCTGGTGCCCGTAGCGCTCGTTGACCGCCTCGAGGTGGTCGACGTCGAAGAACAGCAGGGCGATCTG
>Ga0209656_10001585_pt1 | contig 14858 bp, 16 predicted proteins | sample BogFormECP12_OM2_FD_188239 | JGI IMG/M metagenome (GOLD analysis project Ga0209656, IMG submission 188239) | Bog forest soil microbial communities from Calvert Island, British Columbia, Canada - ECP12_OM2 (SPAdes) (version 2) | ecosystem: Environmental > Aquatic > Freshwater > Wetlands > Bog ... | reverse complement strand
GTGGAAACGTTGTTTGGTTTGTTGTGTTCACTATACGTGCTTGATTGAGGTCCTGTCCACAAGATAGCCTGCATCGCTCATCCGCCGCGGCGAATGAGCGATGCAGGCTATCGCCGCAGAATTCTCCGGCTGCGCCGAAAAATTCTGCTGGTTGTTGGAAAGAAGAGTTTAAGTATCCCGTGCTCTGTTTTCGAGGGGTTTCAAGGGGTTGCAAACGGTCACATCTCCAGCGTGGGGAAGCATTTGTGATTTTTTAAAATTTCACAGAGTTGCGCCAATTTCGGTCTAAACCGTTACACTGTCCGTATACAGTCCACGCAAATCAGTGAAACCCCACGTTCAATAAATAAGACAAAAAGTGGGGTAACGGCACAAAAATCGTTCTCTCGTTTTAAAAGGGGGTGAGTATCAAACCACTTCTCGAAGAGACCGAAACCGAGACAATCCCTGCTCTTTATCATCCAGGTTATGAAAGTTGGCGTTCAATGCACCAACGTTGCAAGAGCAAAAACTATCGTGAGGCAGGTATCACAGTTTGCGCTCAATGGTCAACCTTCACTGCCTTCTGGCGGGACATGGGTGAAACATGGTTTGATGGTGCTGAACTTGACCGAATAGACAATTTCGGCATTTACGAACCTGAGAACTGTCAGTGGCTTACTCACGCGGAGCATTCCCGAAAGAGTGCGCAGCAAAAATCCAAAAGTTTACGAAAGAAAATCGGGAACAACGGAACGTCTCCTGAACAAATCGACCCAAAATCGGGACCGGCGCAAAAGCTGGCCTACAAAGTGGCAGAGGTCGCAGCCATGTTCGGCGTGAGCGAGGCGAGCATCTACCGGGCAATCAACGCTGGCAATCTGAGACCTTTGAAGGGTTTCGGTCAGAGTCTGATCCCTCAGAGTGAGATTGACCGCTTCGCGAATGATACCGAGGCGAGACCCGCCCGGAAGCGTTAAATCGAAAAATCCGACACTGAGATTGAGGAGAGGGATCTATTGATCGCACCGTTTATCCCTGGTGAAAGGACCCGATTCGTCGCCGGATTATTTCATCCTTTTTACGAAATTCATGAATCGTGAATCGTGAAAAATCACCGGGGGACCGGTCAGGCGTTTGACCTCCAATCGTCACCTTGGTCTATTTGCCTAATTGCCCAAGCGCCCATTTCTTGTCGCCACACCCTCGAAAATCTGCACTGAACACTTCGTTGTTGAATAGAAGCTCCTCTCTGCCCTGCGCCTGCCAGTCTTGGGCAAAAACAGTATCGCCATGGGAGATTTCGCCCTCCCTTCCGACGAGATCGAGAGCCGTCCATCCGTCTTCGTTCAACACAGCAAGAACACCCCCGTTCTTTGACACGTCCATGACAGTTCCTGGTTTCATATTGGGCAAGAGTACGACATGCCGGGTAGGAAGCAAAATGCCCCGGTCGGCCTCGTGCCGGTCAATCACACGATCTTTAAATCGTCGCTTTTTACGACATTCATGAATCGTGAATCGTGAATCTTGACCGGCACCGATCAAGCGATCCGCTCCAGGCCGAATCCTTCATCGCACCCCGACCACCAGCAGGGCGTCAGTCCGCCCGCGTCATCGTATGCGCTGTAATCGTCCTTTTCTACCGTAAAAATGTCGTCCTCGCTCAAGAGGAAGAATTGTCCGTCCTTCCATCCCGACAACTTCACTTTCAGGCGGTAGAGTCCGTTCGACAATTTCGGTTTCATCTCCCCTCTTTAGAACGGATTCTGACCGTTTCTCGGGACCGGGATCGTTTCGTCCAACGTTACGTACCCTCTAAATCCAAGGGATCTCGTTCAAATCCGAGAGGCGCTTAAAAAGCAAATCACGCTCTGTAGTTCTACGTAATTACAGACATGAATAGTAAAATTCTCAGTGTAGAGGATCTCGTCACCGGGAAGGAGATTGCAGCGGCGTTGAAAATCAATCACGTCACGCTCCTTCACTGGGCGAGAGAATATCCCGATTTTCCAGCGGTGCGATTGCCGGGGGTAAACCGATACCGCATTTCAGAGGTACAGCGCTGGATTGATAATCTGCCATCCAGAAAACTGATTTACAGCAAACGCAAGCAAAAAGCGGCGCTGAAGGAGGAGAAGCAATTGGTCACCGCTTAAAAACAGAAACCGACCGGCCAAGGTCGGTTCCTAAATGTTATGAACTATTCAACAATAATTACTCACAGAGCGGGACAGGATTCCAGCGAATTTTTACCAGCACCGGGAGGTTGTTTCCGCGAATAGATGGCGAGTGCAACTTCCGCATATCATCACAAACAGCGCTCCCCTGAATTTAACGATCTGCTTGACGTTCTGGAGGAGAAACGGAAGGACCGTTTACGAACGCCTGCTGAACGATTGGCAAAAGCGTCCGAGCGCCAAGACGCCCTGGCCGCATCCATCGAAGATTTAAACCGGCGCAACCAGACGGAGGCCGCTGATCTCTTGCGCGAGAACGGATTCGTGGACTGGCAATTCTGCCTGGACGCCGTCACGCAGGACGACATCGACAAATGGGCGCAGTGGCGCATGCGCACCCCTGCTGACATCGAATCGTTCGTTGAGCAGGGTCTTTACGGTTCCTACAACGGACTGTTCTGCCTGCCGATTCACAACCCCGAGACCAGCAAGGTAATCGGGATTCATTATCACGTTCAGGATCTGACGCGAAGCGAGTGGTTCATCCATCCGACCGGGACACCGGCCCAGGCGCTCATCATCGGTGATTACACCACGGCCTCGCTCATCCTGATTGGAGAATCGAACTGGGACCTCGACCGTATCAGTTATCTGCTTACCGAATGGAAACAAGATCCCTCGCGATGGTGCACCATCTGCACCAGAGGCGCGGCAAACGCCTCTCTCTGCCCGCGTGAACTTAACCCTGATGCCACGATTATCGCGCTGCCTCACGATGACTACCACGGCGACATCTGGTTCGCAGATTTAGGCGTGCATCTGCGCCGATCTCTGCACATTTTAAAACCGCCTGTATTCCAAGACAGCGAGGGGAAAAAAGTCCCCTGTAAAGACATCGACGATTGGTTTCGCGAACGCGACTGCACCCCTGCTGCATTGAATAGCGCTATAGGTTTTGCTGCTGGTCAAAGACCGGAACTGCCTCGGGTAATCATGCCTTCCACCGGGGTGACTTATGATAGAAGCGCTTCGGATATGTTTCAGGTTCTGTCCGCAACGAAAGAATTTTTCTGCCGCAACATGGAGTTAGCAGGAATCCGCCAAGGCATGCCTACTTTGGAGAAAGATGACCTGCCTACTTCTTATCTCTTCCCTGCCACCGCGACTAGTATTTGTGTGGACGCGGAAAAGCATTTGACTCCTTATAAATTTATCGCGGGCGGACTTGAACGGACTAAACTAACAAACAAGATTACTCCTTATTTGTTGTGCAGTTCAAGTGTATTACAAAAATCGCTGCCGCTTAGACTGCTTTCGACCTATCCGGTATTGATAGATGATAATGGAACCCCGCTGCTGCTGCGGAAAGGTTATCATCAAAAGATAGGTGGAATACTAATTGAAAAAGACCTTGACCTCGATCCCGACCTGACGTTAGAGGAGGCGGTTTTGATCTTAACCGACGGCATTCCATTACCGGGCGGTGGTCGAAAAGGCGGTCTGTTTGCCAATTACTGCTTTGCTACGCCTAATGATTATAGTCGCGCTATCGCCCAGTTGATTAACCCCATTCTGAAACGAGGACAGATACTGCCCGTAAATACTGATTTTCCAGTGGATCTGGCAATGGCCGATAAAAGTCAGAGCGGCAAATCGCACCGCATGCGCATCACCGCGCTAGTGTACGGAGAAGCGGCCTATCCAGTTATCGTTAAGAAGGGCGGCGCAGGTTCATTAGATGAGTCCTTAGCAGCAGCGTATTGTTCTGGCCGACTGTTCATTGTCATCGACAATGTTAGAGGATTAGTGGACTCGCAGATTTTTGAATCTTATCTCCGAGGCATCGGAGAAATTCCGATCCGTCTGCCCTATCGCCCGAATGTGGTTATCAAAACCGGTCAGTCATTGTTGCAGTTGACTAGCAATTCTGCCCAACTTACCCGTGACCTTGCTAATCGAAGTCTTTTCACTAACATCCGTAAACAACCGGCAGACGCGCCCCGGCCTCTGCCTTGGGGCGCAGCGCACATCAAATATATTAAAGATAACCTTCGCCTCTATTTTAGCGCTTTGGTGAAGGTAGGATCGCACTACATCGAGCAAGGTAAACCGCGCACTAACGAGTGGCGGCACTCCTTTGAAGAATCCATTCAGGCCAGCGATTGGATTGTCCAGCACATTTTCGGACGCCCTCCGCTTATGGACAATCACCAAAACCTGCAGAAAGTTTCCGCTAACGAGCACCTCGCCTTTCTCCGGGTTTGGGCCTTACGAATTGTTGAGCATAACAAAGACAAATTGTCGTGGAAGGCCGCTAACATTAGCAACCAATGTTTAGAGTATGGTATTACTATCCCCAATCTCAAACCGGAGACTTTAGGTAACAATGACAAGGCCGCTTGGCGAATAGTCGGCGGGTCGATAGGAAGCGCCTTTAATGAGATAGGCGAACAAATTGAGGACGGGGTTAGCAAATTACTCATTGAGGACATGATTATCTTTCGCACCGAGGCGGCATCAACAACTAACAACCACGATGATAAGTGGTACACGGTTTTTAAAGCAATAGATGCTCCCAAGACAGTGAAGAAACCTATCTTTGACGAGCAAACCAAAACAGAGCAAGCGCACGCTGCAGCAAACACTCCCCGACCACCGCACCGATGAACTATCCATCCGCTATTATCCAATATGGTCCAACGCCTGCATTAGAGGACTTTCTTAAGCAGAGCATTTCCTATCCCCTCTTCCGTGAATTAGACCCAGCAACTCAGGAGGTCATTCGCATTGCCGGTCAACCGATCTCGTTCGAAGATTTGTTCTTTCAAATCTGCTTGTTCCGCATCTGGGGTTCGCCTGCAGTCTGGCAAACGATCTCGCAGGTTACCAAGCACAGCATGTACGCTTTCTCTTTCCGGGATGCTATTGGTGCTCTCAATGGCGCTGCCGCTCGCAGCAAGGTGCCAGCGTCGGCCTGGAACAAAGCAAAGTGGACCCCGGAGACCGAGCAGACAGCGGCAGAATTTCATTTTCGGGCGCTGGCCCAGATGATAGAAGACGGGCGTGCCCGCTCAGTTGCAGAAAGACGCGCACACGATTCAGGACATCGAGAAAGCGCTCTGCAAATATCCCGGCATCACCGCGCCGGTTGCCGGGGGATTGGCCCAAGACATCAATTATACGCCGTACCTGAAATTGCTACATTCCAACTATTTGCAACTTTCAACCAAAGCAAAAGAGGCAATCGGAAAGTGTTTCGTCCTGCACGAAAAGCAGCAGAAGAAAATCATCCAAACGCTCTGGTCCTGGTGGGATGAGTGCTTGCAAGAAGCGACCGGGCAACCGAGTCCGACCTTGCAAGGGCGCAAACCCAGTCTGCAGGACATTCAAGACGCCCTGGCGCGGTATGCCGGGACCGACACAAGTTTCACGCCGGTAAAAGAACCGATCTTGCCGGAGTGGTGGACCGAATCCGAACCGGAACCCAACAAAGAGGAGGTGGAAATTATTCCCGACTTACCGGCACCACCTTTTAAGATGGTGACCTCCCTGGCAGACTGCGCGGAGATGCTGGCCGATCTACAGAAAGACGGCGCTATCGCATTCGACATCGAGACGTATTACCCGACGCCTCGCATCGGGAAGGATGGCGCTCGTCGGCCTTCGCCGGGGAAACTCGTCATGAACCGGTTCAAAAGCAAAATCCGTCTGGTGCAACTGTACCGCGCCGATTCGGAATTGGTATGGATAATGGATCTGATGCAATTGGGTGAATCTTTCCGAGATTCGCCCGAGTGCGAGCAATTGCGGAAACTCTTCGCTGAGAAACTGGTGGTCGGATTCAACATTGTCCGTTTCGATCTTCCCTGGTTGTGGGAGCACCTCTCAATCCGGGTCGAACACATCGCGGACCTGTATATTGCCCACAGAATCTTGACCAACGGCATGTCGCCCGAGGACAACGAGAACAACTTGAAGTATTGCCTCGCGGCGGATCTGCAAGTCAGACTGCCCAAAGACCAGGGCGGCAGCGATTGGGGTATCGCTCAACTGAGCGAGCGCCAGATTTGTTATGCGGCCCACGACGTTTACCACCTCCACAAATTGCTGACCTACTATGTGCAAATAATCCACCAACCACACAACGGCCTGGGGGATTGCTGGAAACTGGAAGTGGCGCTGTCTCCGATTGTGGTGGATTTGATGAATCGCGGGACGCCGGTCAATCTGAAACGCCTGCCGGAGATCAAAGCGGATGCCGAGCGCCGGATGGCCGAGGCAGCGGTCCACGCCAAGGAACTGCTCAAGGCCCCGGACATCAACCTCAATTCGTCGGTCCAACTTTTGCGGGCGCTGCACGCAATCGGATATCGGATGAGCAGCACCAGCAAGAAAGCGCTCGCCTACAGCGGAATGGAAGTGGCCAGGGCAATCCTTGCCTACCGCAACATCCGGGACAAGGAAGTGAAGTTTCTGACCATCGTGGAAGGAGCGGTCCAACGGGATGGACGGGTGCACAGCAGGTACGATCAGTTGGGCACCGTCAGCGGAAGATTTTCCAGTCAGGAACCGAACATGCAGCAACTTCCCCGGCCTGATAAGGACAACCTGGAGAACAGCGTGCGTGCCCTCTTCACTGCGCTGGATGATAAGTGGAAGTTGGTCATTACCGACTTCGGTCAGATGGAACTGGTTATCGCAGCGATGACCGTCCCAGGACGGATGCTGGAAGCGCTAAAACGAGGCGAGGATCTGCACATCAAGACTGCCTGTCACATCAAGCGGATAGACATCCGCACCCTTGACCCGGAATCGAAGGAGTACAAAAAACTGCGCAACTTCGGCAAATCCTGCAACTTCGGCCTGCTGTACGGGCAATCGGCCTGCGGCGGCAAACTGGATTATCCCAACGGCGGATTGCGTGGATTCGCCCGGAACGTCTACGGTGTGGAAATGACCGAGGAGGAGGCAATCCATGCGCGGGAAGAATGGTTCAACCTCTACCCTGAATTTCGTGAGTATCACCGGGACTGCTGGAATCTGGCCGAGGCATTCACCGAGGTCGGAAAAGGATTCGTTCGGACCCCAGGTATCCGCCGAGTGCAATACTTCTGGACGGAAGATCAGGAGAATCGGCCCCTACTGAAGCACGAGGTGTTCAGCAGTTTGGCGAACACGCCGGTCCAAGGCGGCGGTGCCGAGATTTTCAAACTGACCACGGTCCAGATTCCTCGCGAACTACCCGAGGCGGAAATTGTGAATCTGGTGCACGACGAACTAGTCTTGATGTGTCGAGCGGCGGATGCCGAGCACGTCAAAAAAGAGGTAGAGCGAATCATGGTCGAAGCGACGCACAAAATCTTCCCTGGCGCACCTATGAAAGCGGACGTGACAATTGCCGACAACTGGTCGCAGAAAAAGTAGTTTTCGGACGCTTAGATTTTTTGTTCAAACGCAAAAAACCCGTTTTCCCCTCATCCCATGGGTCACCTCAACATAAAGTGGTGTTACTTTCTAAAAAAACCCCCTTTTACCGCTATCGCAGCAATTTTACCCTCAAAAAAGGCAAAATCGAAAAATTTTATGAGTCGCGTTAACCCACCTTTTTCCCTGGGGACCCATGGGATCAGGGGATAAAACGTTTTCGACAAACGTTATAGTATAGCATTTTGCGAGTTTTTTCTGGCTATATTTGACCACTTTCAATTACTTAAGGTGTCTTAAGTTGTTGTGCAAACGCACCAAAACGTGCCGGGTAATTAAATTTTGAAAGGCCGCTGGACAACCTGTTTGAAGCGGTTGTAAGTTCAAAAGCGGGGAGGAAGAATGATTGAAACTTGTGTGCCAGAAGTGTCATTAGATGAGCGGTTAAAACATGGACCCAGCGAAGGGTTTTTGAAGGATCTACGGAAGCGAAAGCATTTCATGTCTTTCATGCATCGGAAAGAGATCGAGGACAAAATCCGCGCTCTGCAGGCGCTGGGACTGCCGGTGATAAATGAGTATGCCGGTGTCGTTACCATCGACTTCAGTTACGAACCGCGCTGCATTTAATGGACACGAACATAAGTGACGAAGTAAGGATACGTCTTGCTGCGTGGGAACAGATAAAACATTGCTTTCCTAAGACTCTGGGTGTTGTCGAGTTGATAAATTTAGAGCAGCAGTTTATGGGTCGTGCTCTTGGTCCTAATTGACTGTGAATCAGCAAGATCCCGGCACTCGATGAGAGGAATCATCAAAAAATTCTGCGGCGTCCAATGGGAAGTAACAATGGCCGCTGAAGGCCATTTTCTCATCCGAAACTTGGATTGGGCGCGTATGCCCGACAGTTGGCGTTCAAGTTATGACCGACTCAGCAGGACACTCGCGGATGCACGGATTCGTGATTTACCAGCGTTGATCGCACAAGCGCCGGTATTCATGGAACGTCAACATCAAGCAGATAAGCAACTCTTGTTTGAGATGGTTGAACAAGCACGAGCAGCGCGTGCATCACACCCGCCATCTGACACGGTTACCCACCCCACCCTTGCAGAACGCTTGCGTGCTGTGACCCCTCCGTTGGATGTCACCAGTTAGCCCATCTTTTCACTTTGCTGATACTGTGTTTTCAAAGGGGTGGGGTTGAATCATTGATACATTCGCCAATCACCCGCCCTCGTTCGAGACGTGCCGAGACACCGACGACGACTTCAGTCTCAGTCCCGCGCAGTCCCTCTCCGACCGGGGCAGGACTACCGCGACCAGGGATCAGGATCTCGTCAAAAATGTTGACATGTAATCAAGGGACTTCTTTCGTAAGTGCCTAAGTATAAAGCACTTGGGTCCTGTTTCCATTAGTGGGACGCGCTGGCGAAGACTCCCAAAGTTCAAATGAGTGAAGCAAAAAGGTTTTATAGGGTCAATTTTCAGGGTCAGAGCAATCGTTCAAATTCAGGTGGTCTGGCGCTCGGTAATTCCTTTCATGGATGACATCGACGATGAAAACCGCGAAACCCCAGAGGACGAGATCCCCGAGGACGAAAATAAGCCTTTCCAACCGATAAATCGCGGTGAGCAACGCCAGCTACGAGGCAGTGGTCGTGGTGCGCAGCGCTCCTCCCGAGGCCCAGACCGCGCAAGCGAGCGCATGAATCGTGGCGCGTCGCGAATGAACCGGCACTGATTGATTTTACCGCGTGCCCCCGGCACCAATCCCCGGTCGCTCGGGCGCGGGGGTGGTCGGAGTGGTGCGGAATGAAACGTTAAAAAGATTTTCGCGACACTGAAATCGAGACTGCCATCAATAGATCCCGCATCGACATTACCCAAGCAAAGGACCCGAAAAGTTGAATGGGACTGCAACCGGGGATTCTGGAGTAATTGTTACATGTGACAAACGCACGAATCCAAACCCTGGTCCATGCCGACCCGAGTCTCCGGGTGTTGGCCGACGCTTGTTTTGAGGCGGGAGTCCATTTCGAGCGCGACCGGTTGCGTCCGAGAAAACTGCAGGAGACTTCGGATCTCGCTTTCGAGATTGGACAGCGAATGGGGATAGTTCCCGTCGTGGGGGCCACCCCCAGGTAAGGAATCTCTTTGAAGTCAAAAATTGAACGGGTGCGTTTACGGCGTGCTTTACACACACGATTGTAAATTTCTGAAACCTGTATTGCCCTGCCAATAATTCGCCTTAAATCATCTTAGGAGCGCATTCCTTCGCTTTCTTAGCGCGTTTCCTGGTTGGTTTTGCCAGTATTTCCTCCGCGAGCGTGCGTATCAGTGCGGTCTCTGCTCCCTTCGCGGTAGGACTGGGCGGCGATTCCCGTCTGTTGTCGCCTACCTGGACGAAGCAAATCCAGGTTAATTTGCCGTCGAGTGCGCATTTAAGCGCCTTTCTGAGATCCTGTTTATTCACGTCGGTAAATACTCCGGGCAGTGTCGGGAAGTGACTGAATCTGTCACGGTAATTATCTGGAGTGAAGATCGATAATTTAACGCTCCCCGACGTAATCGACAGGCCACGACTCGCGGAACTTTTACACGTGAGTCCGCAAACGTTGCGTAGGGCCGAACGTGCCGGTCGCCTAATTGCTAACCGACCCAATTCCCGAAGCGTGCTTTATTTCCGTGGCGACGTAATGAACTGGTTGGCGGGACCCTCTGACGTGGAACACAAAATCTAACTTTTTATGACTGACAAATATCCAACCCGTGCCGGTGTCCTAAATAGCCTCCCGCGCAGTTCGCCGGACCCATTCCGAGCCTATGATTTCGGGAGTATTCTTCGCCGGGAAGCCAAAAATCTTGAACTGGATGTCAGCGACCGGATTGCTAAGCAAAATCCCACGCTGGGCGCTGCTGGAACGTGGGTTCCGTTCGAGGTGCTTACCCGTGATCTAACTCTAACCTCGGGCGGAGGCGCTGATCTCGTTTCCCAGGAGTTACCACCTACCATTGCGGAAGCGCTCCGACCCTATAGTGTCGTAGCAGGAAATGGGGCCACTATTCTTACGAACCTGAAGGGCAACTTCCTATATCCGCGCTTTGCTATACCGAACGCCTCTAACTTCTACACTGAGACTGCGGTGGTAGCATCCGACACCGACACCACCGTTGGTGTTATGCCACTGACAGCGCACCGCATTTCAAGCACGATTACGCTGTCCAAGCAATTAATTTATCAGGCACACGCCGACATTGAGGCGCTGGTTAAGCGTGAGTTGTTAGCAAACATCGGGTCCAGCATCGATAACTTCGCTCTGAACGGAACCGGGGTTGCACCGCAACCACTTGGTCTCTTGAACATCGGGACTAATTCCCCGAGCGGCGCTCAGAGTCTTTCCCTCTTAAGTGCTCCCGTAACCTTTGGTGGTGCCGCTACATTTGATAGCCTCAATACTTTTGTCACCGAGGTCCAGGAGGCGAATGTTCAGGACGATGGAACCTTCGCTTGGGCGCTCTCCCCGGCAACCGAGGGCAAGTGGCGTGTCGCTCAAAAGGTTAGTGGATACCCGAGCTATCTTTTGGAAGACGGCAAGGTCCTCAACTACCCTGCCCGTGGCACTAATAACCTATCGACCAACCAAGCGATCTTCGCGAGATGGTCCGATGTCTTCCTGGGCATTTTCGGCAGCGGTGTCGATGTGTTAGTTGATCCCGTCTCGCAGGCACTTCTCGGGCAAGTGCGAATCTTTCTGACTACCTTTGTCGATGTTAACGTTTTACGCGGTGTGTCCGTTGTCACTAGTACAGACAGCGCGGCCCAATAAATTTTTGATTTCGTCCCGGTGAGTGCCGGTTTGCGAAACGCTGCCGGGGATTCGGTCCATATGTTCTCTTGCTTTCCCCGGCAGCACTATTTTTATGAGCATTATTTTTCATCCGCTGACCGATGAGCAGCAAGAGCGGTTGCGGCATTCAGCCCTCAACCTTTTGCAGAACCGGCACCTCTATATTTTGGGAGATGTTAAACTGCCGGTGCCAAAAACCTATCGGGAAGAATTACGGGACGATTTAAGAGAGATGCGCAGGATTACAGATTCAATGAAACCTTCCGATGAGTAACTGGTCAGACCCTATCATTCGAGCCATGCGGGATTACTGTATCCAGTATCCGCAGAACGCAGACGCGGCAGCGCAGATGCGCGAGGACCTCGGTACACCGTGCGGGCCAGAGGATCTCGCGGCAGTTCGCCGTAGGATGTCGAGGGACGAATTGAATCCTCCGAAACCCACGGCGAAGTGGGGGCGACGAAAGCAACAGGTTGAAGTGGTCGAAGATCGCATTATCGGATGACGGCGACGAAGAGGGAACACTTTGGCAGGCGATTCAGACACTCCTGGAACGGCGACGCGGAGTGGCAATGTCAGATCCAGGTTGCCGAGACCCTTTTCAAATCACCGGTTTGCGAGACTGCGGGAGAGGCCCGATACAATCTCCTTCACCAACTCGGGGCGGTATTATTTACAGTGCCGGACCCGGACGAGGACGCCGCTATTCTCAAGCGCCGGGTCAACGGGGCGATCTCGATCTGAAAGACGGCCAGCGCCGGTTTCGGTCCAAAATCGGGGGTTGTCCCAAAATCGGGACTCCTACGATTCGATTTAAGACACGATCTCGATGGGGTCTTCGTATTACCCGGTTCATGTCATTCTGGAATTGTTCCTGTGCAGCAGCTTCTTGTGCCTCTACGTGAGCGGCATTGTATCCCTGGTGCTGAAAGGCATACACCAGAGCGCCGATGGGAAGAAAAAAACGCTCTAGGACTCGATCACAGCCACTTTGTTTCGCTGGCAATAGCTACATATCAATCGCCTCCGCATTGACCGTCCGCCATTCGGTACTCGCCAACGAGGTTCAATAACTCCGTCGATACTCTCCGCGGCATTTTCGATGAAGCCACTGGCGGAGCACAGTGGCGCTCCGCCAGTCACTTTGCTACTGCTTTTTTTGCTTAGAAGGCGTATCTGAGGCCGAAATTGGCCTGTATAAAGTTGTTGTTTGACAGATTTGGGATGACATAAGCAATTTCGCCGAAAATCCCGATATTGGGAGTAAAGCGATATTCGAGTCCGCCGCCGACATGCCCGAGGAATTGGCTGCCACCAGGAAAATCCTCCTGTAACCTACTGAGGACCCGACCTGTGAGAGTGACCCGTTGTGTGGCCGGAGCACCTTCTGTTCTGCTCACGAAAACGGTTCTCTCAACAAACTCACGGTTGCCGTTCCCAGGGCTACCGATGAAGATGCCACCGAAACCCCCGAACGCGTACGGTGCCAGATGAACGTTCGGCCAGTAGGCATCTAACGGCAATCGCAACATGAAGTCTCCCGTAACCACACCCGCTGACACACTGCCTCCGCCTCCTGAAATAGTTGCAGTTTCCCCGTCGGGAAAAGTAAACGTTCTGCTTCGTGGACCGCCACCTCCACTGACATCAAATCCCGCCCCTTGGAACCTGACACCTGCATATTTCCATGGGAACCAATAAGTGAAGTCCATGCCTCCTCCCCAACCGTGCAAGTGGTGACCGCCTGAACCAACGCCTTCGGCATAGGACCCGAACGCTCCAATGTCGAATTCATTGGGTCGGAAGTACTCAGGTGGCGGCGGTGGTGCCGGTGGCGGAACAACTTCCTTAGAGGAAACTTCTGGACCGGCAAGCGCGGTCAACGCTTGCGATAGTGACAAAATTACGGCTAAGACAACTATTTTTTTCATTTGTGTCGATACTCCTTAGTTTGTACTCCTTAGTTTGTACTCCTTAGTTTGTACTCCTTAGTTTGTACTCCTTAGTTTGAACGCCAAGCATTACTTGACTTACCGAGAGATTACAAATCGCAGGAAGAGATTGTCAATACCAGAATTTCGCTCTTCATCTGGCTAAATCCTTTGGTCGAAGAAATGAAGCCTCTTCGCGGGCTTTTCAGGAGCTCCCGAACGCTCCTTTATCGAATTCGTTGGGTCTGTCGAAGAAATGAAGCCTCTTCGCGGGCTCTGCACGGGCTTTTGTGTAACCTATTGATTTTCAAAGAACGATTTCCACTCTTTGCGAGAGGCTTGTCTCTTGAGTTTATGTACTTAGAGTCCTTGCGAGCCGCAAGTTTATTAAACGCCTTATTTTAGTCCTCAATGACTTGTTGCTCGCTATGCGGTGTCTGTCATTTTTTCCTCACCGGGCGGTCTCGCAGAGCAAATCCAAGAGATTCCGTACCGAATTATGATCCTGATCCCACCGACTATTGCACTGTTTGCAGCGGTGCCAAACATCGTGGGCGGCACCCCATTTCTCAATGGACCCGCAGTTGTGGCATTTTTGAGTTGTATTCTTCGCCGACAGTTTCTGGGTGGTTAGCCGCTGTGACAGCATGAGTCGCAGGGACGAGATTCCGACTGCTGTGCGCTGCCATTTAACGAGCTTGTGGGCCTGATCTTTCATTGGATCTTTTGTTGTAACGTGGCGCAGATCGAAGTCTTCGATCCCGCAGATGGAATATTTCCTGGCCAGCTCCGAGACGAACTTGCGATAGATCTCGCGCCGGCCGCGCATAAGTTTATCCTGCAGCCCTTTTTTGTACCGTAACAGGTGAAAATGCTGTTTGCGCCATTTCTCGAGTTCAGGCTGAAGTGTGGGATTCTCCCGGTAAATTTTCAACAGCGCGATCACTAGCCGGCGCGGGTTATCTCCCGGCCAGGCCAGGATGTTCGGTGTGGTTACGGTAGTTGTTTTTTGGGGGTTTTCCGGTTGTTCCGCCTTTTTGCAGAGCTCTGGGTGAGCTGCTTTGATCGCCAGAGCGGTCTGGTTGGTTCCTCGATCAATGATCGATCCCAGAGATTCCGCTTTTCTTTTTCCGTCCAGCCACTGTTTCGGAAGGTAGAGTTCTCTCAGGTCGCCGTCCTCTCCGAGCGCGACAGCGACCCGGAGGCCGGTCTCAAATAGCCGCCAGCCTACTTCGATGGCGACTTTGGCTTTGTTTTTTTCTTCTTGAGGTGGTTCCTCCAAGGTGAGGCGCAACGTGTAGTCATAATCCTTGGTCAAGGAGAGATAGGTTTTACCGATTGCGCCCGAGGATTTTGCCCGTTGTAGATGGGCCCATTTGATAATCCCATTGGCAGGTAGCATGCGATGCATCGTTACCTCGAGGGTAATCCATCTGGGAGAACCGTCCTCGTTGGATTGGACGCGGTAAAGCGCGCGGACGTGTCTCTCTTT